>Ga0209390_10000741_pt1 | contig 64740 bp, 51 predicted proteins | sample BON01_FD_187212 | JGI IMG/M metagenome (GOLD analysis project Ga0209390, IMG submission 187212) | Freshwater microbial communities from Lake Bonney liftoff mats and glacier meltwater in Antarctica - BON-01 (SPAdes) (version 2) | ecosystem: Environmental > Aquatic > Freshwater > Ice > Glacier...
CTCAAGGATGAGTTTGGTGCTAGAAACCTGATGGTCAAAGGTGCCAGCAAAGTGATGGGGCACTTGATGTTTGGCGTGCTGGCCTTGTCGGCCGATCAGTTGATGCGATTACGACAATGACCCACGATCCAATCAGTCTCGAAATGGTTGCATTCGCAGGAATGCAGGACAAGTCACAAACTGAAAAATGAAAACCATGCGGAAAATCTAGCGAAGCTACTCACGCATGATGAAAATTCAGAAAAATCGACTCCCGAAGTCGCATGCTGCACTGCAATATTTGGGATTTTTTAGTTTTGCAAGAGGCTCATCTAAAACACCAGTAACGAGTTGGCCAGCACCGAGTACGGGCGCTTGTTCGACTCGAACAACTGGCGGTAACCATTGCCTGGCTGCAGCCATGCCATGGAGACGTTGAAGATCAGGTTCTGCGACATGAAAGGCCGGTATTGCACTGCAACGGACATGTCCAGACCGATGTCGCGCGAAATGCGGGCCTGGTTGCGCAGCACCTGCAGCGAACTCGTGTCGCCGAACGACAGCCAGTTCATATTGCCGATCAGTCGCCACTCGGGCGCCAGGTCTATATCGGCACCGATACCCACCAGCCACAACCCGGGGTTGGCAAAGTTCGACTGCCCCTGCTCCTTGGAGGTGCGCAACGACCCCAACACGCCGTTGCGCCCGGACAGCACCACGCCGCCGCCGCCGACCAACGGTACCGCCTGCCGGATCCAGTAGCTGGTGTCCGCGCCGGCGATCTGCGGGTTCTCGAAAATGCCATCGAAGCCGGTGGCGCGCCCATCGAATGGATCACGGTCGGCACTGGCGATCAGCGCGGTGCCGCGTAGCCGGATCCAGTCGAAATCGCGTGACAGTTCTGCCGCGCCGAAGCCGGCCCGAATGGTCTGGCTGCGCTGGGCGATCGGGTCATAACTGGTGTTGCCCAATGCCAGGTAGGCCGACGAGGTCAGGTTCCAGCGCCCGAAATGTCCGTCGCCGTTGAGCCCCAGGTAGGTTACGTCGTAATTGCGCCGACGCCCGTCACCGATCACCGCCGGACGCGCAATGAAGCCGTTCTGGTCGTAATACGGTCCCTGGTTGCCTTCGCGGTTGATGTTGTGGAGCACCGTGGCCTGCGTGGTATGACCCAGCATCGGCCAGTCCTGGCGGTAGACGTTGGCCATCAGCGTGTAGTCCGCCCGCATCCGGGTGAACACGTCGTTCAGGCCCGAGTTCGTGTCTTTCTCGAAGCGGCGGAACGCAGCCAGGTTGTATTGCCAGCGGTTGTTGTCACGGGTGCCGAACACACGCACCGCCAACGGCGAATCGTTGAACACGAAACCGCGGAAATCCGAGATCAGCGGCTGGATGCCCACACGCAGTGAGTCGAAGTCGTACTGGTCCGACACGTTGCGCAGGTGCTTGTCGACAAACGCCTCCTGGATGCCGAAATGGCGGTCGGTGCGTGTCGAACCACGCTGCGGGTCGATGCGCAATGCCCGCAGCGCCGTGACCTCCACATGGTTGACGTTGAACGCGCCGACAAACTTGAACTCGTAGTCCGGCGGCTTGAAGGTGGTATTGCCCTTGACCACTGACGCACTGAGGATCACCGTTTGCGCCGTGACACGTTGCGTGCTGCCGGACAACACGTCGTTGGCGCCGGCCCGGCGCCCGAGTTGCGCGCCCACCGGTGTGGGAACCGCGCGCCACTCCATCAGCGAGTCGGAGATCACGCCCAGATTCAGAAACCAGTCCGGTCCCCAATCCTTGAAACCTTGGAACGGTTTGTCACCCTTGATGGTGTTGATGTTGTATGGGTCCCACCAGCGGTCCTTCTGACCCAGGCTCTCCATGATGCGCCAGCGGTCCGGCACCGACAGGCTCACGCGCGGGTCGACCCGCGTCGGGGGACTGACCTGGTTCGGGTCGATCGGCGGCAGCGCATAGGTCAGGGGTTCGGACTGCGCCCGGCGCAATTCAACGTTGCCGTCGTCACTGGCCGGCGGCCGCAACCCCTGCGCCCAACCGCTTGCCGTGAGCCCGACGCCGATGCCCGTCCCGATCAGACAGTGCGACAGTGTCCGGAATGTCAGACGCTTCATAGGCCGGCGCATACGTTCTGCGCGTTGCTGTCGTTGAACGGTGCCACCGGGCATTGCACGTACCGCAAGCGCCCGCGCGGCAGGATGATGGCGTCGGCGCGCAGCGCAGCCGGCGCATGGCCGATGCCGGTACCCAGCAGCGCGCCCGCGTTCGCCAGCCCCAGGAAGGCGATCATGTCGTCCTGGTCGGTACCGTCGCCCGACACGCCGATGCCTCCCACCAGTTGCGCCACGCCGGCATTGACGCGGTAGATCGGCACGCTGCCGGAGAATATCTGCATGCCATTGGCCAGTTGCGGCAGTCCCGTGCACCCGGTGCCCAGACCGCCACCGGCGGCCGCAACGATTGCGCCCACGCTCAGGTCGAGTTGCAAGCCGGTGCTGAACGGGCTCCAACTGGCGATTGGCGGCGACAACGGGCCATTGGCACTGCCGGTGATGCCATCAGGGAAGTAAGGCCGTGCCAGGTTGCCAATAGCCTTGGCGCTGTAGGCTGTGCCATTGGACAGGCTGGTCGGGTCGCCAAAAAAGGTTCGCATCGCCGGCACGTACGGCGCGATGGCGCCACCGAGGCCAATCAACTCTGCGCCCGCCTGCGGACGCGAGAAAAACGATGCGGTCCGCGCTTTTTGCAACGCAACGTCGGTTCCGAACAACGGCGCATCTGCACTGCGCACCAGTCCGAGCGACACGCCATTGGTGTCCACCACAGTGATACTGACCTGCGCCGGTTGTCCAGCCGGACGGCGGATCTGGGCACGGGCGCGATTGGCCAGGCTCAAGGCCGACGTCAGGATCTGCCGGGTCTCCACTGCCGTGAGTCCGCCATCGGTCGACGCCCGTACCGGATACCGGTTGTTGTTGCCACCGTCGACCAGCACGTAACCTCCGAGCGCGGCAAACACACCGGTGTCGCGGCGAATGCCGGAGGCCGCCACACCGTAGGCCACGCCGGCACGCACGGCGCCCGGGAAATAACCCGCCAGCGGCACCAGCGCGCCCGGCAGGCCGGCCAGTGTTGTTGACAGCACGCCGGTCTCGGCTGCGTCGACATACCGCGCCGAACGTCCGTCAAGCGTGATGCGATTGGCCCGGATGTCGACCGGCGCCTCGAAACCCAGGCTACCGGCCAGCGCCAGAATCTCGTCGACATCGGCGTCGATATTCGTGATGTCCAGGTCGAGCGCATAAAGGCCGTCGGCGATCACCCCCAGCCCACCTACGACACGGCCGTTCTTGTACAGCGGGATGCCACCCGGGTCGGCCGACAGGCCCAGCGGAGCCCGCTTGGGGCCCATGGCCGCGTCGCCGGGCGCCACCGAGTCGTCGCGGCGCACCAGGTCGGAACACGACAGTTGCGAGAACTGCACACCCGACAGCGGCCCCGACAGCTGGTCAAGCTCGTTCGGATTGAAATGCTGCTGGATGATCTGGCTCGCGGTCCGGGTCGAGAACGCATTGCCGGCACTCGACAGGTAGCTGCCGGTCAGCGCCTTGCTGATGGCCGCGAACGGGCTCGGCAATACCGCCTGCTCCAGACCGCCGACGACACCGCGCCCGCTGTCGATACGAAATGTCGGGGCCGCACCCGCCATGCTGTAGACGGCCAGCACGTTGCCGACCCGGTCGGTCACCGCCACGGTGGCCCTGTGGCCCCGCGCCTGCGCCGCGACCACGGTTTGCGCCACCACGCGCTCAACATCCTGCGCGGTCAGCATGTCCTGCGCGCAATTGGCGCCGCAGTCGATCGGCGTGGCGGCATTGCCGGACCCGCCACCGCCACCACCACTGTCACCGCCGCCGCCACCACAGGCTGCGAGCAGCAACACGGTCAGGGCCGCCGCCAGGCGCCCTGAGAAACAACAGATGCGACGACCGGTCACGGACGCGCCCCGGTTATCGTCGCCGTGGCGGCCTGCTGGAACACCGGGTGCTCCTTCTTGGGGTGAAAACCATGGCAACTGTCACAGCGACTGACCACTTTTTCCTTGTCGGGCTGCGCGCCGGCATGGCAGGTGCGGCAGGAGTTGATGTCGGGTATCAGGATGTCTGCCGCGTCTTTCGAGTTCTCCGCGCCATGGCAGGTCGTGCAGGCCGCATTCTTGTGTTGCGCATGCGAGAACTGCGACTGGGGCAACCAATGGTCGGTCGGCACAATTGCCGGCACCTGCCAGGCGACCGCCGTCTTGCCCGCAGCAGCGTCACGTTGCACCGCATGGCAGGTGGTACACACGCCGTTCGCCTTGTCGAACATACCGGCAATGGCTGCGTGGCTGCGTTGGTTCACCCAGCGCCCGGCACTGGTGGCCTGGCTGGCGGGCGCTGTGCCGGCAGGGCGCTGCAACAACGCATTGGAAGTGACCAGATTGACCGGGTACCGGTCCACCGCCAGGCTGGCGTAGATTTCGCGCACCGCCACCGCTACATCGGCCGGTTTGGCGTGCGGCACCTGGCGTTCAGGCGCCTGCGGGTCGACCGACAGCCGGTGGCACGACTGGCAGTTTTTGGCCATCGTGACCGGCTCGAATCGCACGCCGGCCGCATCGAGTGCATGGCAACTGGCGCATTCCAGTACCACGCGCCCGCCACTGGCCGGGGGCCCGGTCGGGCTCTTGATACCGACCTTGGCGAGATGAATGTCGTGCGGAAACACCAGGCCGGTGTCGTTGCGCAAGGCGGGTTCCTGCCGAATACGCTGCACGGCATGGCCTGCGTCGCGCTGGCGCATCGACAAACGGAACGGCGGGTGATCCAGGGCGAAGTCGGACACATTGCCCAGTACGGTCAGCGGAGAAAACTTGCGCACGTTGCCGTGGCATTGCACACAGCCTACGGTGTCGGCGGTGCGCATGCCCAATGGACCCTGGTGTTCCTTGTGGCAGGTCGCGCAACGTTCGCCCTGGAACGTGTGCTGGGCCACGGTGACATCGCGGATATGGTCGCCGGTGTTGGCATGGCAGCTCACGCAGGTGGTGTCCTGAACGCGTTCGAACGGCTTGTCGTGGCAGCTGCGGCAATCCTGGGCAAAACCCTGGTGCGCAGACGATATGGCGCCCGGATTCCATAACGTGTCGAGTCGCTGCCCATGGTTGGCGACCCAGCGCATGGCCTGTCCCTGCACACCACTCAGACCGGCCACCGACGGCGGCAGTGGCGCGGCGCCCTGCGCTGTCATGGGTACAGCCGGCTGGAACGCATGCCACACCGGCCAGGCCGCAAATACCAGCACCACCACCAAACTGAGCACCCAGGCCAGTGAGCGCCGGCCGAGCCAGCCGCGGCTGATGCCCACGCCGGACGTTGCCGTGGCACCTTGCGGCGGCGTCAGCGCCTGTGCGCGCAACGCGAACGACAGGGTCAATCGCGGGTCAGGGTTATCGGCACCATCGCGCACCTCCTCGACGATGAAATCGTAAGGGCCGATGGATAACTTCTGTCCTACCGCCAACCGCACGCTGGTCTGTGTCTTCTGGTCGATGAACACTGGCCCGGCGGCCTCCAGATACAGGGCCCCGTCCTCGGCACGCCGAATCATCGCGTGTTCGAGTCGGATGCGCGGGTCGGGCAGGTAGATCTTGCACGCCGCCGCGCGGCCGAGGCTCAGCACTTCACCTGATACGGCACGCCCGACGCGCGCCCCGACCTGGGCGTCGTCGGGGTGGATGGTTTCGACCAGCTTGCAACGGATCATCGATGCATCACCAGTAGATAAACACCGACACGACGTGGCCGGCCAGTGCAAACAGCAGTGCAAACGACAACGGCACATGCACCAGCAACCACAATCGCATGCGCGCCAGCGACCGCAGCTCGGAGCGGATCTTCTCGACCGCAGTGCGCCGGCCCAGCATCAGGCTGTAGACCTCGCGCCCGAGACGACCCTGCTCGCCCTTGAGCGAACGGTTGAGCCCCTGGATGCGGGACACCGCGCGCGTAGACGGACAGCCGCGCGACAAGGTGCGGAAAACATGCTGGAACAAGCTGCCACGCAAACGGGTTTTGCTGGCGGCGGCCTGCAACAGGCTGTTGAACTCATCGGGCAGCTGCAGCGCCAACCGGGCCGCCTGCTGATCGGAATCCTGTATCTGCAGCAACAACATCTCGATGTTGTCTTCGCCCATCGCGAGCGTCATGCGCTCGGGTTCGCGCAAAAAGACCAACACGCCGTAGATGCCACTGAACACCACCAGCAACATGAGCACATAGACCAGCGTATGCAGGTTCAGACCCAGCTCGAAACCGGTATGCAGCGTGGCGATGACGATCAGCCCCAGCCCCAGATAGACATGGGCGGACAACCAGCCCTGGGTCATCGTCATCGATGCCTTGAAGCGGCGCTTGCGCACGCCCAGCCACATCAACCAGATGATCAGCAAGCCCGCCACCGTGCCAAGCCCGTAACCCATCAGGGTGCCGCCGTAACCCAGTCCACCCGGTGTGCTGAACCGGGTATTGCGGTGCCAGACATACGCCGCAATTCCCAGCATGCAAAGAACAATCGCCAACTTGAGATATCGGTAGTTTCTATATTCCAGAAAACTGCGGTGTCGCATCCTTGGGGTGGGCCTCTTTGTTGTGTGTTCCGGTCAGTCTTGCCGGGGGAGCTAAAACACGCGTACGCGGCAACAACCGGACGCCTTGCTGCGTACTGTTACGTCTTGTTGTCAAAATTTATTGTAGTGGTCACTTTCGCAAAACCGGCTTGTTTGCGCCCTTCGCGCCGCCATTGCCGGTCAAGGCGTTGCATTCACACTGCAAAACAGCCCTGGCTGAAGTCAGCCCGGAATCGTGCCGCCGGGGTGGTCGCGAAGTTGATGCGCTTACCGACGCACCGACGGCAATCGGGCGCCGGGCGCCGGCCATTTTGCAAACCCGCTGACAATACGGGCTTTCCCCTGCCCCACCCCGCCACGCATGAACGCGACCGAGATCACCGCCCTGCTGGCCTTTTGCACTGCCATGAGCTTCACGCCCGGGCCCAACACCATGCTGTCCACAGCGCTCGCGGTGAACCAGGGCATGCGTCCGGCCCTGCTTTTTTGCCTGGCGGTTCCTGCCGGCTGGACGGTGTTGATGCTCGCCTGCGGGCTGGGCCTGGGCGCCGTGGTGGTCGATGTGCCGGCACTGCGCTGGGGCGTGAAGCTGGTCGGTATCACCTACCTGGCGTGGCTGGCCTGGAAACTCAGCAGCGCGGCGCAATTGGCGAAGGTGGGCGCGCCGCCCTTGAAAATCAGCTTCTGGAGCGGCATGAGCCTGCAGTTAGTCAACATCAAGGCCTGGATGCTGGCCCTGACGCTGACCGCCGGGTGGGTTGTCAGCGCCGCCGGCGAACCAGCGCCCAATCCGGGTGAGCGACTGGCGATCATCTGCGCCCTGATGGTGTTCTTCGGGTTTTCCAGCAACCTGAGTTATGCGCTGATGGGCACCATGCTGCGCAAGACCCTGTCCCGCGGCAACCGGCTGCTCTGGTTCAACCGCGCCATGGCCCTGGTGTTGCTGGTCACGGCAGTGTGGATGCTGACGGTATGAAAGACGAAACCCGCGGCCTGTGGCTGGGCCTGCTCGGCGTGGTGATGTTCGCCGTGACGCTGCCGATGACCAAACTGGCGACCGGCCCGGCGAGCGAACCGCAACTGTCGCCCGCTTTCGTGACCTTCGGGCGCGCCGCGGTAGCCGGTGTGTTGTCGGTCATTTACCTGCTGCTCACCACCGGCCCACGACCACGTGGCAGCCAATGGCGGGCGCTCGGGTTCACCGCCTGCTGCGTAGTCGTCGGTTTCCCGCTGTTCCTGGCGCTCGCCTTGCGCCATGTCGAAGCCGTCCACGCCTCGGTCGTGATTGGCATCCTGCCACTGGCCACAGCCGTGGTGGCCAGCCTGTGGCTGCGCCAGCGACCCAGCATCGGTTTCTGGATCTGCGCAGTGGCCGGTGCTGCACTGGTCGGCGCATTCGTGTTGTTGCGCTCGGGCGGCGCGGGCTCCAGCGCCCAGTGGGCCGACCTGCTGCTGTTGCTGGCGGTGCTGAGCGCCGCGTTCGGGTATGTGGGCGGCGGTCGCCTGACGGCGCAACTGGGCGCTGAACGCGTCATCTGCTGGGTGCTGGTGATCAGCCTGCCGCTCACGCTGCCGATGATGCTGCTGAACTGGCCACAGGCGCCGGTGCTACCCAGCGCCTGGATGGGTTTCGCCTATGTAGCCCTGATATCGATGTGGATCGGCTTTTTCGCCTGGTACCGCGGCCTGGCCCTGGGCGGCACCGTGCGCGTGAGCCAGGTGCAATTGGTGCAACCGTTCCTGAGCATGTTGTTCTCGGTGCCGTTGCTGGGCGAATCGCTCGACACCATCACCGTCGGTTTTTCGATCGCCGTGATCGCCACCGTGTTCATCGGCAAAAAAATGCCGGTGGCCACCACACACGCTCCTGTCGGAGCAGCACAGACCTTGCGCAAGGGAACCCCATGAAGACCTCTGTTGCCCAGGCGCTCGCCCTGCTTCCGGCTGCGCCCACCGACCAATACCCGGGTGGCGCGCCATCGGTCACGGTACTGGCACACGGCAGCATGCAGCTCCGGCTGTTCGCGCCATCGCTCAACCGGGACGGCCAGGATCACCAGCAGCCCCATACCCAGGATGAGTTGTACCTGGTGCATGCGGGCAGCGGCGAGATCGTCATCGACGGGGTTCGCCACGCGGCGGTGCCCGGTGATGCCTTTTTCGTTGCGGCCGGGGTTCTGCACCAGTTCGAAAATTTCACCGAAGGTTTTGTAACCTGGGTCGTCTTTTATGGCCCGCAGGCAGGGGAGTCATCATGAACACACCAGCACCATCCGACCACAGCAATACAGCCTGGACACTGGCCCGGCGCGCCGCGCGCATGAACCCGTCGGTGATCCGGGAGATCCTCAAGGTCACTGAAAAACCCGGCATTATCAGTTTCGCCGGAGGCCTGCCGTCGGCCAGGACATTCCCGGTGGTCGAGTTCTCCCGCGCCTGCGCCACCGTGCTGCGTGACGATGCACATGCCGCGCTGCAATACGCCTCCAGCGAAGGTTTCCTGCCGCTGCGCAAGATGGTGGCCGCCATGTTGCCGTGGGACGTGGACCCGGACCATGTGCTGATCACCACCGGCTCGCAGCAAGGCCTGGACCTGGTGGCCAAGGTGCTGATCGACGAAGGCAGCCGGGTGCTGGTCGAAACCCCGACCTATCTGGGCGCACTGCAGGCATTTACGCCGATGGAACCCGAGATCGTCAGCATCGACAGCGACGCGCATGGCGTGCTGGTGGACGATCTGCGCAAGCAGTGCAGCACCGGCGCCGCACCGCGCTTCCTGTATGTGTTGCCCAATTTCCAGAATCCGACCGGCCGCACGATGAGCGAGGCACGCCGCGCCGAACTGGTGGCGGCCGCGGCCGAACTCAAGCTGCCGATCGTGGAAGACAACCCTTATGGCGACCTGTGGTTCGACCAGCCCCCGCCACTGCCTCTGACGGCGCGCAACCCCGACGGCTGCATCTACCTCGGTTCGTTTTCCAAGGTTCTGGCTCCGGGCCTGCGGCTGGGTTTTCTGGTGGCGCCCGAGGCAGTGTTTCCAAAGCTGCTGCAAGCCAAGCAGGCGGCGGACCTGCACAGCCCGGGCTTCAACCAGCGCATGATCGCGGAGGTCATGAAGGACGACTTCCTGGAACGCCATATTCCCACCATCCGCGCACTTTACAAGGCCCAGCGCGATGCGATGCTGGCGGCGCTCGAGCGTGAAATGCACACGGGCGACGACAACGACCCCGACAACCGGGTGGTCTGGAACAGGCCCGAAGGCGGCATGTTCCTGTGGGTCCGGCTGCCGCTCGGCATGGACGCGGTGGCACTGCTGCCAAAGGCGGTTGCCAAGGGCGTGGCCTTCGTGCCGGGCCTGGCGTTTTTCGCCGACAACCCCGATCCGCGCAGCCTGCGACTGTCGTTCGTGACGCCCAGCGTGGCGGAGATCGAGCGCGGCGTCGCGGCGCTGGCCGAGGCCGTGCGCGAATCGATGCCCGTAGCCGCCTGACCCGGTCGCAGACGTGGAGCACGCCATGACACAACGCCCGTTTCAACAGGTCGATGTCTTCACTGCCACGCCCTACCTGGGCAACCCGGTGGCCGTGGTGCTGCAGGCCGACGGCCTGGACGACGCCACCATGCAGGGGTTCGCGCGCTGGACCAACCTGTCGGAAACGACCTTCGTGCTCGCGCCCACTGAACCCGACGCCGACTACCGGGTACGCATCTTCACGCCGGGTGGCGAACTGCAGTTTGCCGGCCACCCGACGCTGGGTAGCTGTCACGCATGGCTGGCCGCAGGCGGATCGGCAAAACAAAGCGATTGCGTGGTGCAGCAATGCGGCATTGGCCTGGTGCAGATCCGCCGCGATGGCGCGCTGCTGGCATTTGGCGCACCCGCATTGACCCGCACCGATGTCAACGCCGGTCTGCTGTCGGCGGTGGCCGCGGCGCTGGGCCTGGCCCCGGAACAGATCCGCGCGTCGCAGTTGCTGGACAACGGCACCCGCTGGCTGGGCCTGCTGCTCGACAGCGGCGATACCGTTGCGCAGCTCAATCCGGACTTCGGCCGCCTTGCCGCAACCGGAGAGAAAGTCGGCGTGGCGGCACTGCGAACCACCGCCAGCCAAAGTGGCACCCCGGCAGACCTGGATGTACGCGGTTTTGCGCCGCACCTGGGCGCGAATGAGGATCCGGTCACCGGCAGCCTGAACGCCAGCCTGGCGCAGTGGCTGATCGCAGACAACCGCCTGCCCAAGCGATACCAGGCCTCGCAAGGCGCGAACCTGGCGCGCGCGGGACGGGTGCTGATCGACAGCGACGCTGCAGGCCAGGTCTGGGTCGGAGGGCATGCCGTGACCTGCATCGAAGGCAGCGTCAGACTCTGACCCCGCCCACGCATTGAAACCAGACCGTGAAACTACCCTCGCTACAGGAAATCGAGACTGCTGCGCAAGTGGTGTACCGCGCGATGCCGGCCACCCCCCAGTACCGCTGGGCCTTGTCCAGCCAGCGTATCGGTACGCATTGCTGGTTCAAGCATGAAAACCATACCCCGGTCGGTGCGTTCAAGATCCGCGGTGGTCTGACGTTTTTCGACGACCTGCATCAACGCGGCGAACTGCCGCGCGCCGTCATCAGCGCAACCCGAGGCAACCATGGCCAGAGCGTAGCCTGGTCTGCGCGCAGCCACGCCGTCGCCTGCACCATCGTGGTCCCACATGGAAATTCGGTCGAGAAAAATACGGCCATGCGTGCACTGGGTGCCGAACTGGTCGAATACGGCGACGACTTCCAGGCCAGCCGTGAACACGCGCTGGCGCTGGCAGTGCAGTCCGGCGCCATGATGGTGCCCAGCTTCGGGTTCGCCCTGGTACGCGGCGTCGCCACGTACTGGTGGGAGTTCTTCAAGGCCGTGCCACAACTCGATGTGGTGTATGTGCCGATCGGACTGGGCTCGGGTATTTGCGCCGCGATCGCCGCCAAGTTGGCGCTGCAGCATCCGGTGCGGATCGTCGGTGTTGTCAGCAGCCACGCCACCAGCTATGCCGATTCGATGGCCACCGGGCGCGCCGTGGCCGCCCCGGTGAGCACCGTGCTGGCCGACGGCATGGCGTGCCGGATCGCCGAGCAGGAGGCACTCGACACTTTGTTGCCGCATGTGGACCACATCGTGCAGGTCAGTGACGATGCAGTGGCACAGGCCATGCGCGACATCTTCAAAGATACCCACAACGTCGCCGAAGGCGCCGGTGCGGCCGGGTTCGCTGCCGCGATGCAGGAGCGCGATGCGGTCCGCGGCATGGTCATCGGCACCACCGTGTCCGGTGGCAATGTGGACAGTGAGGTGTTGGCACGGGTACTGGGAGGCGCCAACGCGTGAAATACCTGCAGGCTTATCCGCAGTCGTTGCAGGACCAGGTACAGGACCTGCTGCAGGCCGGCACGCTCGGCCGCATGGTGCAGCAGCGCCATCCGCAGACCCATTCCATCCGCACCGACGGCGCCTTGTACGACTATGTGACGGAGCTCAAGAACACCTACATGCGCGGTGCGCCGCCGGTGTCCAAGGTCGCGTTCGACAACAAGCTGCAGGTGGTGGCCCATGCGCTGGGCACGCACACTACGGTGTCGCGCGTGCAGGGCAATCGGCTCAAGGCCAAACGCGAGATCCGCATCGCGGCCTTGTTCCGCCATACGCCGCTGGACTTCCTGCGCATGATCACGGTGCATGAGCTGGCACACCTGAAGGAGCGCAATCACGACAAGGCGTTCTACCAGCTGTGTTGCCACATGGAGCCCGACTACCACCAGCTCGAGCTCGACCTGCGGCTGTACCTGACGCATCTGGACCACGCTGGCACATCCGGCGCGGCGGCGGGGCAACCCGCTGAACAGCCCATGGCAACGCCCCGCGCCGCGCGGCCGGGATAATCGTGTACTCCGATATTGGTTTTATTCCACCCGCCCAGGGCTGGCCGTTTTCCATGTTCCCCATGTTGCCCCTTGCCACCGTCTCGCGTGCCGCCACGCAGTCCCCGCCCCGGCGCTTTGCATGGGCGCTTGCGGCCGGAACCGCGTTATGGGCCTTGACGGCACTGCCGCCAGTCTTCGCACAGGCCCCGGCCCTGGCGCAAACGGCGCGGACCGGCCACTGGGCCGATTGCGCCGACTTGAGCGACGACACGGCGCGACTGACCTGCTTCGACCGCTGGGCCGCGCGGCAATCGTCGGCCTCTGCATCTTTGCTCCCCGCGGCGGCGGTGCCGGCGCCGCATCCCATTGCCACGCCGCCAGCCGCAGCGCCAACAGACACAGCCGTGGGCCAGGCGCTCACGGTGTTCGCGGTGGATGATCCCGGCGAACGCCCCTGCTCCGACCCGCAAACGTCGCCGTTGTCCCGCTTCTGGGAACTGGAGCCCGCCAGCGATTGCGGCACCTTCGGCATCCGGGTCTACCGCCCGCTGAGTCTGTCGTGGATCGGATCGGATTCCGTCAACAGGGCACCCTCGTCACCCAGCGCCGGCCACACCGTCACCACACCGGTCGCCTACAACAACTCGGAGACCCGCATCGGGCTGTCGGTCCGCACCAAGATCGCGCGCGGGCTGCTGACCGACGGCAATGCGCCACAGCGCGACTCCCTGTGGTTCGCTTATAGCCAGCAATCCTACTGGCAGCTCTTCAACGCCGGTATATCGCGTCCGTTTCGCAGCACCGACCATGAGCCCGAACTGACCTACATCTTTCCAACCGATGCACCGCTGGCCGGCGGCTGGCGGCTGCGTTATTCAGGCTTGTCATTGAACCACCAGTCAAACGGCCAAAGCCTGCCACTGTCGCGCAGCTGGAATCGGATCATCCTGATGGCGGGCATGGAAAAGGACGCCCGTTTCTCGCTGCAGGCCCGCGCCTGGGCCCGCATCCCCGAGAAAAGCGGCCAGGACGACAACCCGGACATCAGCGACCTGGTCGGGCGCGCCGAGTTGGCCGCGCGCTGGAACATCAACAAGACCCATACGCTGGGCGTGACATTGCGCCATTCGCTGCGTTCGTCGGCGCGGGGATCGGTGCGACTGGAGTGGCTGCAGGCCATCGGCCCCCGACGGGCGAACGGCGAACCAGGCGGCCTGCGCTGGCATACCCAGCTGTTCCGCGGCTACGGCGACTCGCTGCTGGACTACAACCGGCACCGCACGGTGCTCAGTGTGGGCCTGAGCCTGGTCGACTTCTGATCCAGCCGCGTGCGGCGCAGGGCGCACGGCGCACGGAACATCCAACGGCGCGCACGCGTCGGCCCATATCCCCGCGGCTGGCCTGGCAAGCGCGTCACGGGCGCGACTGACCCCAGGCCGGCAGGTGCGCACAATCAACGTCATGGGAACGCTTTACCTCGTACGCCACGGCCAGGCTTCGTTTGGCGCCGACGACTATGACCAGCTCAGTGAACTGGGCACACGCCAGAGCGTGCGGCTGGGCCAGTACCTGGCGCACAAGGGCCTGCCGTTCGAGGCCGCCATCACAGGCACCTTGCGCCGCCAGCGCCAGACCTGGGAGGGTATCCGCACCGGCGCCGATCTGGCGCTTGCCCCGCGCGAATTCGCGGCACTGAACGAATACGACAGTGAAGCCGTGATCGAGACAGTGCACCCCCATGCGCTGGAGAAACCCGACACACCCGAAAAATACCGCCGCCACTTCCGGCTGCTGCGCGACGGCCTGACCCAATGGATGAACGGCGTGGTGAGCCCGCGCGGCATGCCGACCTATGTGGATTTTGTCGATGGCATCTGGCAGGTGCTCGAACATGTCCGCAAGAACCACACCGGCAACGTGCTGCTGGTCTCCAGCGGCGGACCGATATCCACCGCGGTAGGACGGCTACTGGGCGCAGCGCCGGAGAAGACCATCGAGCTGAACATGCGCATCCGCAACAGCGCAGTGACCGAATTTACGTTCAACCCGAAACGCCATGCGCTGCTGACCTACAACACGCTGCCGCACCTCGACGACGCGCAATACGCCGACTGGATCACCTACGCCTGAAGCGCGGCGGCAGACAGCCGCCTGTCTGCCGCCGCCCGTGACGCGCTGCGCAGCAATCGCACCGCAGCGCACAGCACAAAAGCGCATCGCGTCGTGCCGCCGACGACGAACTTGACAGGGCCGACGCCCCGGTCTTTGACCTCGATCAACGACGGACTGCCCCTGATACCCACAATGGGATCGTCAACATGAGGAGACGATCATGGTCAAGAGCACCACCCTAGCGAATTTCAAGGCGCTGGACGCCTGCCACCGGCAAACCCTCGACCATCTGCGCACACTCGCTGAGCTGGCGGGACAACTCGATGCCGGCAAGCCGCCCCCCGGGGCCGCGGATCAGGCCAGGGCCATCGATGCCTTCTTCTCCGGCACCTCCCGCGCCCATCACCAGGAGGAGGAGGAAACGGTGTTTCCGGCGCTGCTGCACAGCAACGACGCCGAACTGGTGCAGGCGGTGCGGAGCCTGCAGCAGGACCACGGATGGATTGAGCGCAACTGGTCACTGCTGGGGCCGCAACTGCGTGCGATCGCCAGCGGTGAAAGCTGGCCCGAACCGGCCGAGTTCCAGCATGGCGTGGAGGTCTTCCTGCAGTTGTGCCTGGAACATATTGCGCTCGAAGAGACGCTGGTCTATCCGGCTTCACGGGCACGCTGGGCACAGGTGGTGGCGCAGCGCACGCCCCGCGCCGCCCTGTCCAACGGTTGAACGCAAGCGGGTCGCGACGGATCCCGACACGTGCCAGCGCAGGTCAGCTTGCCGATCCGGCACCTCCCGTGGTACGGTTGTTAACGTCGCGGGCTACCTATAAGTGCACAGGGGTCGGGATCTGCCGCCTTCCATCAAACCCGGTCGAGTCTGGTTTGCACCGGCGGCGATTTGACCCTCCTCACGCAGCGAAATTGTTTTGCGCTGGTCAAGCTGACGGCATGTCCTGAAAGGGCCAGGATGAAACCGACCGGAACAGCCCGTGCCAAAGGGCTCGCCAAGGCGTCGACCGGCATCGCCGCCTTCGACGAAATCACCGGCGGCGGCTTGCCACACGGCCGCACCACCAAACTGCTCGGCGGGCCGGGCTCGGGCAAAACCGTGCTGGCGCTGCAATTCCTGGTGCATGGCGCAACACAGTGCAGCGAACCGGGCATCTTTGTCGCATTTGAAGAAAGCCCAAAACGCATCGTAGCCAATGCCGAGAGTTTTGGCTGGAAGCTGGTGGACTTGCAGCGCAAGAAGAAACTGTACTTGATGGACGCACAACCCCGCTACGACCTGGTCCAGTCGGGCGATTTCGATCTCGGCGGAATGCTGGCAGCGGTCGCGGCCAAGGCCCTCGAAACGGGGGCGCGCCGCATCGTTTTTGATGCGCTGGATGTTCCGTTGGCGCTGCTGCCCGACCTGCCGGCGGTGCGGCGCGAAATCTACCGTCTGCATAGCTGGTTGCTGGAGCACGACCTGACGGGCGTCATCACGCTGAAGTCCCCTGCAGACGACCCATACTTCGTCAACCGGCAGCCGCTCGAGTTCATGCAGTTCATGGTGGACTGCACCGTGCTCCTCAGCCACAGCATGGTGCAGGGCGTATCACAACGCAGTGTGCGCGTGCAGAAATACCGCGGATCCGGCTTCGATGAGAGTGCGTCGCCGTTTCTGATCGGTGCCTCCGGGTTCGAGATCGCCATCGGAAACACGTTGACCCGGTCCGACAACACCGTGAGCACCGATCGCATCTCCAGCGGCATTGATCGACTCGACACCATGCTCGGCGGCGGCTATTTTCGGGGTGCCAGCGTGCTGATCACGGGTTTCTCCGGCACAGCCAAGACGACTTTGTGCGGTGCGTTCGCGCAAGCGGCGTGCCAACGCGACGAGCGCACCCTGTTCATTTGCTCCGACACATCCAGTGCCGAGGTCGTCCGCAATCTGTCCTCGGTAGGCCTCCAGCTCGAACGCTACATCTCCAATGGGTGCTTGCGCATGGTCTCGGCCAGGAACCTCACTGGCAGCGCGGAGGCCTACCTGGTGCGCATCAAGGCACTGGCCATCGAGCACAACGCCCGTTGCGTCATCATCGATCCGGCATCCGCATGGTCCACATCCGCAACGGATCTGAGCAACCAGAACGTGGCGGGTCGCTTGATCGACTGGGCAAAACGCCTGAGCCTGACGCTGCTTTGCACCAGGATGTTCGACGAGATGTCGCGCCAGATCGACGGCGGCCCGCAGCTGCAGATATCTGCCCTCGTGGACACCTGGATACACCTCAATTACCTGATCCAGGCAGGCGAGCGCAACCGCGGCCTGTCCATCATCAAGTCCCGCGGATCGGCGCACTCGAACCAGGTGCGCGAGTTGGTACGGAGCCATGCGGGCGTGACGCTGACCGACACCTACACCGCCGACGGCGAGGTGCTGATGGGGCACCCTGCGCTGGGAAAAGGAACGCGCCGAGCGCGCTGTCGACGAAGCTGCCGACGTGGCCCTGAAGCTTCAGGGCGTCAAGCTCGACGCCGAAGAGGCCGCGCTCGAAGTGCGCCTGAAGTCACTGCAAACCGAACTCGTCGCGAAACAGGTGAAGAAGGCCTTGCTGGTGCGCACCACGCAAAGCGATAAAGGCGATTTGTCACGCGAGCGCTCCCAGATGAAAGAACTGCGCGGCGCCGACCCCGGGCATGAAGGTCCCATATGAGTCATCAAGGCCGGTTCAGGTTCCAGCTCTACGTCGCGGGCGACGGGCTGAACTCCGCCCAGGCGATCGCCAGCCTCACCGCGATCTGCCAGGCGCATCTACCCGATCGGCACGAAATCGAGATCGTGGATGTGTACCAGCATCCCGAACGCGCGCTGGCCGACGCGATTTTCATGACGCCGACCCTGGTCAAGCTCGCCCCGGCCCCGGAAATAACAATTGTCGGAACGCTCAGCGACGTGCCAATTGTTTTGCAGTCCCTGGGACTCGCAGCGGTCATCGTATGAAGCCCGAACCGCCCCTCCCTCCGGTCGATGCAAAGAGGGAAATCTCTGCCCTGATCGCGTCGCTGCTTCTGACAGAGCAGCGCCTGGAGGAGTTGACGGGCGGCGAAGTGGATACGGTGGCAGACAAGGACGGCCGGATCTTCCTGCTGCGGCGCGCGCAGAACCACATGCGGCAGACCGATGCCGCCCGGCAAGCCGCCATCCTTGACGCCCTGCCGGCACATATCGCATTGCTCGACCACCAGGGGTGCGTCATCTCGGTCAACGCGACGTGGCAACGTTTTTCCAGCGACAGTGCGTTGCGGGCACCGGTATACGGAATCGGCCTCAATTACCTCGCGATCTGCGACGCCGCGCGGGGCGATGAAGCGTCGCAGGCACGGTAGGTCGCGGCAGGCATTCGGTCGGTATTGAGCGGCGCGGCAGCGCATTTTTCGCTTGAATATCCCTGCCATTCGCCGACCGAGCAGCGCTGGTTCCTGATGACGGCCACAACGATGGCGCATGGAACAGCGCGAGGGGCCGTCGTCATGCATCTGGACATCAGCGAGCGCAAGCGCAGCGAAGCGAACTTGCTGCACTTCGCCACGGCGATGGATGCCACGGCCGATGCGATCTACCTGGTCGATCGTTCGACCATGGCATTCGTCCACATCAACTCCGCAGCCTGTCGCATGCGCGAGCAAACGCGAGGGGAACTGCTTGCGCTGGGGCCAGCCAGAGTGCTCGGAACCTCGCGCGGCGCGCTTGAGCGTGTCTATGACGCCGTCATCGCCAATGGCGGGCAGGCGGCACCACTGGAATTACTGCGCTCCCGCCAGGACGGCTCGGAAATTCGCCTCGAATTGCGGCGCCAAGCCACGCAGGTCGAGGGCCGTTGGCTGATTACCACCCTGGTGCGCGACATCACCGAGCGCACGCGCGCCGAGCAGCAATTGCGCGAAAGCGAGCGACGCTTCAGCAGTCTGCTTGCCGACATCGAACTGATATCCGTGATGCTGGACTCGGACGCGCGCATCACCTACTGCAACGCATACCTGCTCAGACTGACGGGCTGGCGATCCGAGGAGGTCATCGGGCGGGACTGGTTCGACCTTTTCATAGCGCCCGAACTTCACACCGAACAGAAGGTCTTTTTCCAGACGATTCTCGGCGACCTGCCCGCATCGATGCACGTCGAGAAGACGATACGCACGCGTACGGGCGAGCGCCGGGACATTCGATGGAATAGCTCGGTGCTGCGTTCCGGGGTCGGCAAGGTGATCGGCGTTGCGAGCATCGGCGAAGACATCACCGCCGCCAATCAGACGAACGCGGAATTGCATTTCAAGAACACGATGCTCCAGACGCAGCAGGAGACGTCGCTGGATGCCATCCTCGTGGTCGATGACAGCGGGCGCACCATCTCCTACAACCATCAGTTCGCCGACCTGTGGAAGATTCCCCTGGAGCCCGCGACCGCGGGACTGGATGCGCCGATGATCACGGCAGTCGCTGGCCAGCTCGCGAATCCGCAGGCGTTTGTCGCAGGCGTCGACTATCTGTATGCACACCGTGAGGCCAGGAGAGCCGACGAGCTGCTGCTCAAGGACGGACGGTCGATTGACCGGTATTCCGCCCCGATCGCTGCGGCGAACAATAAATACTACGGACGCGTTTGGTACTTCCGCGACATCACCGAGCGCAAAAAAGCCGAACAGAAGTTCAAGGATCTGCTGGAGTTTGCGCCTGACGCCATGCTGATCGTGAACCGCGACGGCACAATCGTGCTGTGCAACGCCCAGGCGGTAGAACTGTTCGGCTGGCCACGCGAGGAAATGCTGGGCCAGAACGTGGAAATCCTTGCGCCGAAGCGCCTGCGCAGCAGGCAGCCCGAAAGCCGAAACCGCTATTTCTCGCGACTGCAAACACGCGGCGCGAGCGCCGGCATGATGCTGTTCGGGCAGCGCAAGGACGGCAGCGAGTTTCCGGCGGAAGTCAGCCAGAGTCCGCTGGAGACGAGCGAAGGCACGCTGGCAATTGCCGCTATTCGCGACATCACGGTGCAGAAGCAGGCCCAGCTCAGAATCGAACGACTGAATCGCATCTATGCAGTGCTCAGCGGGATCAACTCACTGATCATCCGCGCGCGCGATCGCGACGCGTTGTTCCGCGATGCCTGTGCCATCGCCGTTGAAAACGGCAATTTCATCAAAGCGGCGATTGCCATGCTGGAGCCGGATTCGAAGCGCTTTGCGCTGGTGGCCAGCCACAGCGTCGGGAAAGCCGAGTTCGAGCAATTTTTCAGTGCATTCAGCGACGGTATCGCTGGCGCAAACAACCTGCTGTCACAGGCCGTTGGCTGGCGCAGGCCGGCGATCGCGAACACCATCAAGGACCATCCCGGCCTGTCCTTCCACGCGGAGTTGCTCGCAAGCGGTTCGCGCGCAATTGCGGTTCTGCCGCTGCTCGCCGGGCACGAAGTGATCGGCGTCATCGTGCTGCACTCGGACGAGCCGGACTTCTTCGATCACGAAGAAGTCCGGCTGCTGCTGCAACTGGCGGGCGACGTTTCGTTTGCCCTTGATCACATCGAGAACATCAGGAAGGTCGCGCACCTGTCCGACTACGACCAGCTCACGGGGCTCGCGCGCCGAACGCTGTTTCTCGAGCGGCTGGCGCCACACCTGCGCAGCGCCGCCGAGGGCCGGTTCAAGCTGGCCGTGTTCCTGGTCGACCTGGAGCGGTTCAGGAACATCAATGCCAGCCTCGGCCGGCTGGCCGGCGATGCGCTGCTACAGCAGGTGGCGCAGTGGCTGGCGCTCAAAAATGGAGGCGACAACCTGATCGCAAGAATCGGCGCAGACCAATTTGCTGCTGTGCTGCCGCATGTAACGTCGGATGCCAAGCTGGTACACCTGGTTGAGTTCATGGTTGCCGCCTTCGTGGGTCATCCGTTTCGTCTGACCGATAACGTGTTCCACGTCGCCTGCAGAGTCGGGGTCGCGCTCTATCCGGACGACGGCTCCGACGGTGAAACCCTGTTCAGGAACGCGGAGTCTGCGCTCAAGAAGGCCAAGGTGCAGCGCGAGCGCTACCTGTTCTACGGCCCGAAGATGGCGGAGTCGACCACCGGCCGGCCCGACCTGGAAAGTCAGTTGCGCCAGGCGCTCGACCGGGAAGAATTCGCACTGCATTACCAGCCAAAGGTGAACCTCTCCAGCGGGAAGCTCGTCGGCGCCGAGGCGCTGATTCGCTGGAACGATCCGCGGACCGGCCTGGTACCACCAGGACGCTTCATCCCGGTGCTCGAGGAGACCGGACTGATATTCGAGGTCGGGCGCTGGGCGCTCAACAAGGCCCTCGCGGACTACCTGCGCTGGCGCGCTGCCGGTCTGCCTGTGGTTCGCATGGCAGTCAACGTGTCACCCCTGCAGTTGCGCCATCGCAACTTTGCCGCCGACGTCGCGCGCATCGTCGGCATTGACGCACAGGCGCCGTTCGGTCTCGAACTGGAAATCACCGAGAGCCTGATCATGGAGAACGTCGAGAACTCCATCGTCAGCCTGCAGGCGTTGCGCGAGCTGGGCATACGCATAGCCATCGATGACTTCGGCACCGGCTTTTCCTCGCTGGCCTACCTTGCCAAGCTGCCGATCGACACGCTCAAGATCGACCGCTCATTCGTGATTGCGATGACCACCTCGGCGGAAGGATTGGCGCTGGTGTCCACCATCATCCAGATGGCGCATGCGCTCAGGCTCAGTGTGGTGGCAGAAGGCGTCGAAACCGAGGAGCAATCGCGTCTGCTGCGCGTGCTCAATTGCGACGAGATGCAGGGCTTCCTGTTCAGCAAGGCGGTGCCGGCCGAGATCTTTGAGGCACGATTCCTGGCTGCGCCTTCCGGTGACTGAAAGAGCACGGCGGATTTCCGCACGCGCAATGAATGCGACAGCCATGCGGTGCGCGGGGAAAAAATGACCTGCGTCTGAAGCCCCTTGCCGGGGTGATTCCCGCAGCCTGGACCCGCGGCGCGCGCTACCCGTAACATCGGCAGATTCCATCACTGCGCCCGTTGCGGCACCATCGCCATGTCCCCATCCACCGCCCCGCTGCCGCCGACACCCGATCGCGTCGCGCTGATCACCGGCGCCAACACCGGCATCGGGCTGGTCACCGCGCGCGAACTGGCACGCCAGAGTGGCCGCCTGTTCATCACCTGCCGCAATGCGGCCACCGGCCAGGCGGCGCTGGAGCAGATCCGCGCCGCCAGCGGCAATACACGGGTGGAGGCGCTGGTCATGGACCTGGCCGACTTTGCATCGATACGCGCCTGCGCGCGGGCGTTCCTGGACCGTGACCTGCCCTTGCACCTATTGGTCAACAACGCCGGCCTGGCCGGCACGCGCGGCATGAGCGCATCGGGCTTCGAACTGGCTTTCGGTGTCAACCATATAGGAACGTTCCTGTTCACACAGTTGCTGCGCGAACGCGTGCTGGCGTCAAACCCAGCGCGGATCGTCACGGTGGCCAGCCGCGCGCATTACCGTGCCACCGGACTCGACTGGGAGGCGTTGCGCCAATCCACGCGCAGCCGCACCGCGATCGGTGAATACAGCAACTCCAAGCTGGCCAACGTCTTGTTCAACGCTGAACTCGGACGCCAGCTCGCGGGCACCGGCGTCACGACCTATGCGCTGCATCCCGGTGTGGTGGCCTCCGATGTCTGGCGCGCCGTGCCATGGCCGATCCGCCCGCTGATGAAGCTCGGCATGATCTCGACCGAGCAAGGCGCCGCCACCACGCTGCACTGCGCCACATCGCCGTCGGTGGCCGGCGACACCGGCCTGTATTACGACAAGTGCCTGCCCCGCACCCCGAGTACCATGGGGTGCGATGCGGCACTGGCCACGCAATTGTGGGACCGCAGCGTGGCCTGGACGAAGGCATCGAACCCATGACCGACCCAACCGCCAACCCCGCGCAACCGCGCAACCCGCTGCATGGCGTGACGCTGGAGACCATGGTCACCGCGCTGGCCGACCACTATGGATGGCCCGGTCTGGCCGAGCGTATTGTGGTGCGTTGTTTCTCGCACGACCCCAGCGTGGCGTCCAGCCTGAAATTTCTGCGCAAGACGCCATGGGCGCGCGACAAGGTCGAAGGCCTGTACCTGTTCATGCTGCGCGAACTGCGGCGCAATCGCCCGCATGCCCCGGACTGACGCGGTCTGGCGCGGTCTGGCGCGCACAACATTTGCACATCATGTAAGGACGCCCCCGGTGACGCGACCAAAGTGCAGCACGGCAGGTTTACTTGCCGTGCCTTCACTTACATTGTGTCAATCGAATTGCAAAAGGAGCCCACCATGACTGCATCCACCACCACCACCCGTTACGCTGCTGCCGCTCTGGCACTGGCGTTTGGCGCCGCCATGACCATGGCCGCCGCACCGGCCGTCGCCGCGTCCGGCGACAAGGAAAAATGTTACGGCGTGTCACTCAAAGGCAAGAACGACTGCGCCGCAGGTGCCGGTACCACCTGCGCGGGAACATCCAAGATGGACTACCAAGGCAACGCCTGGAACTATGTGGCAAAAGGTTCCTGCGACAAGACCATGTCCAAGACTTCGCCCACCGGCAACGGCCAGCTCGAGGCGTTCAAAGAGAAGAAGGCCTGAGTACCGAGAGTCGCCGCAATGGCATCTGACACGCCACTCCCACTGCCGGACCGCATGGCGCGGCCAGCGGTCGCGAGCGCAAGCCGCTTGCCATTGCGGTGCGGCGTCGGCCTCAAAAGTGGCCATCTGCGGCAGGTACTCGATACCCTCCCCGAGGCCGGCTTCTTCGAGGTGCATGCCGAGAATTTCATGGTTGCTGGCGGCCCGCTGCACCACTACCTGGGTCGTATCCGGGAACACTATGCGCTGTCGATCCATGGCATGGCCTTGTCCATCGGTGGCGACGCCCCGCTCGATACCGATCACCTAGACCGGCTGCGCGATCTGCTCGATCGCTACCAGCCACAACAATTCTCTGAACATCTGGCCTGGTCCACGCATGACGGCGTTTTCCTGAACGACCTGCTGCCGCTGCCCTACAACCAGCACAGCCTGCAGCAGGTGTGCGACCACATCGACCAGGCGCAATCGCGGCTCGGACGCCGCCTGTTGCTGGAGAACCCGGCCACCTATGTGGAGTTCGATGCATCGACCATCGACGAGTCCGACTTCATCTGCCGCATCATCGAACGCACCGGCTGCGCGCTGCTGCTCGATGTCAACAACCTGCATGTGAACAGCGTCAACCACGGCCGCGATGCCAGGGCCACGCTGCAGCAACTGCCTTTGCATGCCGTGGGTGAAATCCACCTGGCCGGGTTCGCGCAGCAGCGCGATGCGGCGGGTGCTCCACTGCTGATCGATAGCCACGGCGCGCCGGTGGCGCCCGAAGTGTGGGATCTGTACCGGTTTGCGCTGTCGTTGACCGGTCCGGTGCCCACGCTGCTCGAACGCGACAACGAGGTGCCGCCGCTGGAGGTGTTACTAGCCGAGGCCCGGCAGGCCGATCAGTTGCTGCACGATGCGGCCCTGGTACCGTCAGCGTCGCCACACGCGCCTTTGCAGGGCATGGCCGCATGACCGTCGCCCTGGACCCCACCACGCGGCCAACGGCCCCGCCCGCCGCAGACATGCCCATACAGACGGTGTTCGCACAGGCCTTGCGTGATGCCGATCTTCCCTGCCCGAGCGGCCTGCGCAGCTGGAATGGGTCAGACCCCACGCCGCGCTTTGCCATCTACCGCAACAACATCATGGTGTCGCTGGTGGACGCATTGGCCGAGCAGTTTCCGGTCACCGCCGAGTTGGTCGGCGACACCTTCTTCCGCGCGATGGCGCGTGTCTTTGTACAGCGGCAGCAGCCGCAGTCGCGCCTGATCGCCTTCGTCGGCGCGCACTTCGCCGACTTCGTCGCATCGTTTCCACCGGCCTCGGCAGTGCCCTACCTGGCGGATGTGGTGCGCCTGGAGATGAGCCGCATCCATGCCTGTCATGCTGCCGACGCCGACACGTTGACAGCAACGGCAATCGGCGGCGCGATGCACGACCCCGAGCAGCTCGCGCAACTGTGCTTCGCATGGCACCCCTCGGTGCAGTTGTTGTCCTCGCCTCATGCCATTTTTTCGTTATGGGCCGCGCACCAGGGTGCGCTCGACATAACCCAGGTGGATCCGGACACGGCGCAGCATGTGCTGGTGTTCCGCGACGCGCTGGACGTACAGGTGCTGCAGATCAGCGCCGGCGCCTGGGCCTTCCTGACCGGTTTGCAGGCCCGCGAGCCACTGGCGCAGGTCGCCGCAGCGGCGACCGATGCCGACCCGCAGTTCGACCTGGCTGGAACAATCGCACTGTTGTTGCGCCACCCTCTTGTGACCCGAATGGAGACATTGCCATGACACCCGACCTTTCCGCCCCCTTGCACGCACCCGCACCCGGCCCGCTCTCGGGCATCGTGCGCACGGTCCATGCCGGCCTGTCGCGCATTCCTGACACATTGATTGCCACTGTGGCTCGGTTTTCGATAGCCGCCGTGTTCTGGAAATCCGGACAGACCAAGATCGAGGGCGTGGCGATCGACATCGTCGAAGGCAATTTCCAGCTGGGTTGGCCGCGTCTGTCCGACTCTGCGGTGTCGCTGTTCGAGAACGAATACCAGTTGCCGCTGTTGCCCCCGGAGTTCGCCGCCATTGCGGCTGCCAGTGCGGAGCACCTGTTTCCGATCCTGCTGCTGATCGGCCTGGCGACCCGGTTGTCCGCATTCGCGCTGTTGATCATGACGCTGACCATCCAGCTCTTCGTCTATCCGTCGGCCTATCCGGTGCATGGGGTCTGGGCTGCTGTGCTGCTGTTCCTGATGGCCAAGGGCGGTGGCTGGCTGTCGCTGGACCATTGGCTGGCCCAACGCAGGGCGTGACGCCAAACGGGCCCTGACGGCGTTGCCCGCGTTGCCCTGTGTACCCGGCATCCCCGGTTACGATCACCGATCGCAACACCGAGCACGACATGCAGGTCCAGGCATTTCTCACCCGACACCAGACAGCCTGGAATAGCGCCTGGCAGGTAGCAGGCTTGCGGCCACCGGACGCGTCGCTGCTGAACGCGCTGACAACCGCCTACAGCGAACCCCACCGTCATTACCATACGCTGGAACACCTGGATGCGTGCCTGCGGCATCTGGACGACATGCGCGATTCGGCACTGCACCTGCACGAAGTGGCGCTGGCATTGTGGTTCCATGACGCGCTCTACATCGTCGGCGCCACGGACAACGAGCAACGCAGCGCCGACTGGGCGGGCACTGAATTGCGGGCTGCCGGCGCGCCGCAGGCGGTGGCCGACCGGGTCCACGCCCTGGTCATGGTGACCCGGCACAATCAGCCGCCACAAACACCCGACGAGGCACTGCTGCTCGATGTGGACCTGGCCATCCTTGGCGCTCCGGCGGCTGTGTTCGATGCGTATGAACAGCAGATATTCCGCGAATACGCTTGCATCCCGCCGGCGGCGTTTCGCAGCAACCGCGCGCGTATTCTGCAGGGTTTCGTCGATCGGGAACAGATCTACCACACCCCCCGATTGCGCGATCAGCGTGAGGCGCAGGCCAGGACCAATCTCGCGCGCTCGATCCGGGCGCTGGTGTGCTGACGCGCCACCCAGCGGGCCCGGGCCACGCCGGCGTTGATCAGTCGGGAAACAAGGGCTGGTCGACCAGCGTGGACAGCGGCAGACGCGACAACTCCGCCAGCAGCAGGGCCAGTTGTTCGCCGGCGGCCATGAGCAGCGCATCACCCTTTTCTGCGCTGGCCGCCGCTGCGTTGCCCGCGGCGCCCGCCGTGTTGATGTCCTGCATCTGCCAGGCCAGACGCGCACTGCGGCCGTTGCCCAGGATCGGAAACTGGCTGGCGCGAACCTGCGAGCGCGAGGTGAAGTCCTGCGCCCGGCCCATGTCGACCCGATCTGGATCAAGGGCCAGCATCATCGAGGTCTCCACATCGCCGGCATGCACACCAAAACGCCGCTCAGCCGCGCCGAACGGCGCCATCACCGCATCGGGGAGCGGCAGGTCGTACCAGTTGCTGGAATAGACGATCAGGTCATGACGTGCGCGCAGGTCGCGTGCGACGATATCCATCATGCCGGCCTGACCACCGTGGGCGTTGAAAATCAGCAACTTGCGTACGCCGCTGGCGGCTACGCCTTCGCCGATGTCGGTCCAGAGCCGGATCAGCGTCTCGGCGCTCAACGTCAGCGTGCCTGGAAACCGGCCATGTTCGTTGCTCTTGCCCACCCGCTGCGTGGGCAGCACCAGCACCGGCAGCGCATCGGGCAGTTGTGGCAAGGCACGGGCCACGATGGCGTCCACCAGGTCACTATCCACACTCAGGGGCAGATGCGGGCCATGCTGCTCGGTGGCGCCGACCGGTAGCACGGCCACCAGCTGGCTCCGGTCAGGCGCTTCGCGCAGCTGCGCGAACTGGCGCGTTGTCAGGTCGGCCCAAAAGCGGGAAGGCAATTTCATTGGGTGATCCTAGGCGCAGGCAAGCGCAGCGTTCCGGCCAACGCCAGCGAAGCGCAACCGCGTTGCGGACGGGGCGGTTCTTGGCCGCAGTGGCGGCATGACTTCAGGCGCCTGAGGTGCGTCTTGCGACGCACGCAAGGGTCAGGAGGAAGATCCGCCGCTCAAGGTCGCGTCGAGTTCCTTGCACGACGGCGCGCATACAGTCTGCGATTTACCGGCCACCTTGCGGGTACCCATCAACGAGCGCGGACGGTGCTTGCCGCACATGAAACAGGACATGGTCGCGCCACCAAACGAGGCTGCCGCTGCGAAAGGCGAACCCGACGCCTTGGATTTGTAACGCAGGCCATTGGCCTTGACAGCGGTTTTCGCCTCAGCTTTGGACATGGTTCTGGCCTTCTGTTGGAGTCGTGGAAATGATGTTCATGGATGCGATATCGAGGTGATCAGACAAAAAAAAAGCAGGGATGCGGACAAGCCATTGCGGCGCAAGCACGCAGATCTGGAACAAATCTGCCGACTATTACCGTCTTTTTTTGACAACTACAGGGAATAAGCCAAGCCGCCTTTGGTCGCGAAACCATTGGCTAAACGTCGGTCCCCGGCCACCAAACGGGCCGGGCGCATCTTTCCTGACGAATGTCTATTTTATCGGCTAACGGGTCGGGCGGCCCGCCCTGGCGCACAAACCCTGTAAGAATAACCAGATCGTGGGCGCCAGGAGGCTGCCGGGACAGACTCCCAGGGCCTTGATCAGGTGCCCGCGCCCGCATCTGCCTGGCGCAGCGCCTGCTCCAGATCGTCGATCAGATCCTGGCAGTCCTCGATGCCGACCGACAGGCGCAGCAGATCGGTCGGCACCGGCGAGCCTGCGCCTTCGACGCTGGCGCGGTGTTCGATCAGGCTCTCCGTTCCACCCAGCGACGTAGCGCGTTTCCACAGCGCCACCCGCGCGGCAGTGGCAATCGCTGCCGACTCGCCACCGGCGGCGCGGATCGACAACATGCCACCGAAACCGCCCTGCATCTGGCGCGCCGCTACCGCATGGCCCTGTGCACTGGCCAGGCCGGGGTACAGAACCTCGGACACCAGCGGATGGCCGTCAAAATGCTGCGCCAGACGCAGGGCTGACGCACTGGCGGCGCGCACGCGCAGATACAGCGTACGCATGCCGCGCACCAGCATCCAGGCCTCGAACGAGCCCAGGGTGCCGCCGAGTTGCGCCCGCACCGAACGCATGCGTTGCCACAGGGCATTGTCCTCACGGGTCACCAGCACGCCGGCGATCAGATCCGAATGGCCATTGAGGTATTTGGTCGCAGCATGCATGACGATGTCGGCGCCCAGATCGAGCGGACGGGTCAGCACCGGGCTCGCAACCGTCGAATCCACCGCCAGCACCGCACCGGCGGCATGGGCGATGGTGGCGATGGCCGCGATGTCGGTGATCGTCCACAGCGGATTGGCCGGCGTCTCGATCCACACCAGGCGCGTCTTGCCCGGTTGGACGGCGGACTGCACTGCCTGCGGGTCTGTCATGTCGATCAACTCGACGTTCAAGCCCCAATGGGTGGCGAAATTGAGCAGCCAATTGCGCAACGACCAATACATCACCTTGGGCGCCAGCACATGGTCGCCCGGCGCCAGTGACTGGAACACCGCCGTGGCCGCGGCCATGCCGGAGGCAAACAACATGCTGTCGGCGCCGTTCTCCAACTGGGTGATGACGGCCTCGGCCTGGTCGAAGGCCGGATTGTCGGCGCGCGCATAGACGCGCCCCGAACGGTACTGGTTGTCTTCATCGCGCAGATACGTCGACGAGACATGGATCGGCGGTGTGATCGCACGGGTTTTGTCGTCGATCCAGCCCAGCGCCTGGGCGGCAATGGTTTCGGGTTTGGCAGTCTTGTTGTCCATGGTCTTTTTCCTGAAGTGAATGTTTATACCCGGTGCGCCGCCTTGCCCGGCACGGCCTCGGGCATGCCCCCGGTCTGCCGTCGCCCCTCACGGTGCTGCGCCTGTCGCGCCGCCAGGGAGCGCGCCTGTCGCACCGAGCGCCGGTCGCCGCCCTGCGCCAGCGCTTCACGCAGCACCTGCGGGCGCGCTCGCGCCCCGCTGCGCAGGTAATCGGCCAGCAGGCAGGCCCGGCAGAACTCGGCATCCAGGCCGCGCTCGCCCTGCAGGTAAGCGAACAGCAGATCGACCAGCCTCTCGGGCGTCAGGTCGCTGGTCTGCCCGGTCGTGGCCCACAACCAATCGGACAAGGCCAGCATCGCGCCAAATGGCGACGCGACACCGGTTGGCGCCGCACCAGCACCAGCACCAGCACCAGCGGCGGAAACGGAAACGGAAACGGAAGCCGCCAGCGGCACAGTGTCTGCGGCCGGTCCGGGCATCACATCGGGATCCGGCACACCGAGCAACAAGCGCATGCTGCGCTGGAACCGCCCCGAGTTCGCCAGCAGATCCCAATAACGCGCCAGCCGGGCAAAACGCTGCATATCCTCGGCCGTCACACTGGCGGTCTGGCGCACCGTGTAGGGCGGTGCTGCGTCATAGACCATGCCGTATTCAGGGCCCAGGCGCGTGATCGGTGTGCCGCGCAGCCGCTTGAGCACGCCCAGCTGGATCTCATGCGGCCCCAGGGCCAGCAGGCGGTCGAACCCCGCCGCGAAACTGACCAGGTCCTCGCCCGGCAGGCCGAAGATCAGGTCCGCATGCAGATGGGCATTCGACGATCCGACCAGCCAGCGCAGGTTGTCGACCGTGCGGTCGTTGTCCTGGCGCCGGGAAATCAGTTGCTGTACCGGCACACTGAAACTCTGCACACCGACCTCGAACTGCAATACGCCGGGCGGGAAACGCGCAATCATGTCCTTGAGCGGGGTCGGCAGGTGGTCGGGAATGACCTCGAAATGCACGAACAGCGGCGGCGCGTCGTCGGCCGGCAACCGGTCCAGGAAAAACTGCAGGATGCGCAGCGCGGCGGCGATCTTCAGGTTGAAGGTGCGATCGACGAACTTGAAATTGCGTGCACCACGCTGAAACAGCCCATCGAGCGCAGCCAGAAAATGGTCTGCATCGAACGCCCAGGCGGTCTTGTCCAGCGCGCTCAGGCAGAAGGCGCATTTAAACGGGCAACCGCGTGATGCCTCGACATACAACAGCCGGTGCGCCAGATCGTCCGCCGTGTATTCGGCATAGGGCAGCACGATCGCATCGAGCGGCGGCTGCTCACCGGCGATGATCTTCATCAACGGCCGCGGCCCGTGCAACAAGGCCTGGCACAACTTCGGAAAGCTGATGTCGCCCCAGCCCGTGATCACATGGTCCGCCAGCGCAACGACCTCCTGCTGCGCGCACTCATGGCTGACCTCAGGGCCACCGAGCACGATCCTGAGCGACGGGCGCAAGGCGCGAAGCACGCGCACCAGCGCACAGGTCCGGGTCACGTTCCAGATGTAGACCCCGAAACCGACGACCTGCGCGCCACCAGTGGCGGGCCCCAGCGTGTTCAGCAATGCCTGTGCCACCTGCGCGGGATCACGGGCGATCGTGAACTCGCGCAGCACCGTGGTTGCGCGCAAGGGCCCCATATTGGCCAGCAGGTAACGCAGACCCAGCGAGGCGTGTATGTATTTCGCGTTGAGCGTGCACAGGATCACGGCAGGGGGGGTCAACGCGGGGTCAATCATGTCGCTATTATTGGTCGCCATGACCCAGGATCTTTTTCGCCTTGATTCCTATCTGACCGACTGCAGCGCCACGGTCACCGCCATCGGAGCGCAAGGCATCGTGCTCGACCGCACGGTGTTCTATCCGATGGGTGGCGGCCAGGCGGGCGACGCCGGTGTGCTGGTTATCACCACCGGTACCCATGCGGGGCGCGAAATCACGATCACCGACACCCGCAAGGGCAAGGATGCCGAGGGCCGGTTCACGAGTGATATCTGCCACCTGCCGGCCGCGCCGGTGGATGCCGGAACACCACTGCCACTGGCCGTCGGCGATGGCGTCAGCGCGCGAATCGACTGGCAACGCCGGCACCGGCTGATGCGCTTTCACACCACGACCCATTTGTTGTGCCACCTGGTGCCGCAGCTGGTTAACGGCTGCTCGATCACGCCCGACTATGCGCGGCTGGACTTCAACATGACCGAGCCGCTGGACAAGGACGCGTTGACGACCGGCATCGCGGCACTGGTCGCAGCCGGCCATGGGGTGACGATCGGCGCCATCAGCGACGCCGAACTCGACGCCAACCCGGGCCTCGTCAAGAGCATGAGCGTGCAGCCCCCGCGCGGCAGCGGCAGCATCCGCACCGTGCGTATCGGCGGGGCGCTGCAGATCGATCTGCAGCCCTGTGGTGGCACCCATGTCGCCAACACATCGGAAATCGGCGCCGTGGTGGTCACCAGGATCGAGAAAAAAAGCGCCTCCACACGGCGCGTCGTGCTGGGCTTCGCAGCCTGAACGGTCGTGGCGACATCGCGCCGCGCGGCCGCCGATGACGATTTTTTCGCCTGGGATGGCACCACCTTGATTGTCAACATCCTGGGCAAACCGGCGGCCATGCGCGATGCGATCGGCAAACCCAAGGGGCCTCAACTCAAGGTCAGCGTGACCGCGACGCCGAAAAATGGCAAGGCGACCGACCACATGGTGCGGTATCTGGCGCCCTTGTTCGGGGTGCCGATCTCCGCCATCACCGTGGTGTTCGGACGCGAGAGCATCCACAAGCAGTTGCGCATCACCGCCCCGACCCGGTTGCCACCGGTATTCGGCGCATTTCCCCCTGCGGCCTGAGGGCGCGCGGCGCTGCAGCGACAATCGACCTTGGCCCGGCGGGCAGGTCCATGGCGCGACCATGCCAGCTGGCCGGAACTTTGTCCGATGGCCCGTCTCCCACTCTGCCCATGATTGAATTTCAACGTCTGTCCCGCCTGCTGGGCGGCTGGGTCCTTGCGGGCGCGGCGCTGCTCGCGCTCCCGGTGTCGGGGCAGCTCGTCAGCGCGCCGGGTTCCGTTGTCACGACCGGGCAGGTGCGGGCAGAACTGCTCGCGCAGGCCCCCGACGGCGTCGGACCGGGCAAGACGGTCTGGGTCGGGCTGCAACTGACGCACAAGCCCGAATGGCATACCTATTGGAAGAATTCGGGCGACTCCGGCCTGGCCACCCAACTGCAGTGGACCCTGCCCGACGGCGTGTCGGCCGGCGAGATCCAGTGGCCGCTGCCCAAGAAGATCCGCATCGGCACCTTGGCCAACTACGGTTACGAAGACACCATCCTGCTGCCGGTGCCGCTGACGATCAGCCCGCAGTTCAAGGGGCCGTTGTTGTCCGACACGATCATCGTCAAGCTGGCCGCCGCCTGGCTGGTGTGCAAGACCGAATGTATTCCCGAAGAGGGGCAGTTCACACTGCAGATCCCGATCAAGAGTTCCACCGCTGTCAACGGGGCAGCGTTCGATGCCGCCTGGCGCAGTGCCCCGGTGGATCTACCCGTCGCACCCGGCAACAGCGTGCGCGTCGACGGCCAGTCGATCCAACTGGCGGTGCATGGCCTGCCCGCCGGCTGGCAGGGACGCACGCTGGCGTTTTTCCCCGAATCGCCCGAGGTCATTGAGACGGCCGCCGACTGGCGCCAGGCCTGGGACGGCGCAGTGTGGACCGCGCAGGTGCCGTTGTCGCCGCAACGCAGCAACAGCCCGCCGGTGATGCCGGTGGTGCTGGCGCTCGACGGTCAGGGGCAGCGGGTGGAGATACCGGTGACAGGCAGCTGGCCTCAAACCGGCGCAGCAGTGCCGGCATCGACCGCACTGCAGGCGGCGCTGGGCGCCGGAGGCACCGGTAGCGGCGGATTTTTTGGACAACCGGCGGCCGCGCCGCTCGGGTTCTGGGCGGCGCTGTTAGGGGCACTGATCGGCGGATTGATCCTGAACCTGATGCCTTGCGTGTTTCCGATCCTGGCCATCAAGGTGCTGGGTTTTGCCCGCCATGCCAATGACCGACGGGCGCACCGCATCAATGGCATGGCTTACACGGCCGGGGTACTGGTCAGTTTCGTGGCGCTGGGCATGCTGATGCTGGCACTGCGCAGTGCCGGCGAGGCCCTGGGCTGGGGCTTCCAGTTGCAGAACCCGGCCGTGGTCGCCACGCTGGCCGTGCTGTTCACCCTGATCGGCCTGAACCTGGCCGGTGTGTTCCAGTTTTCCCAGATCGTGCCGTCCGGCCTGGCGGGATTCCAGCCGCGCCATCCAGTGGCGGACGCTTTCCTGACCGGTGTGCTGGCGGTGGCCATTGCCTCGCCGTGCACCGCGCCGTTCATGGGGGCGTCGCTGGGGTTGGCCGTCTCGTTGCCGCCGGTCCAGGCGATTGCGGTGTTTGCCATGCTGGGACTGGGCCTGGCATTGCCGTATCTGCTCGCCAGCATGGTGCCGGCCGTGGCGCACGCCTTGCCCAAACCGGGCGCCTGGATGGACAGCCTGAAGAAGTTCATGGCGTTCCCGATGTTCGCCACGGTCGCCTGGCTGGTATGGGTCCTGGGCCAGCAAAGCGGCATCGATGGCGCCGGCGCCTTGCTGGCGCTGCTGGTGGCCATCGCCTTTGTCGCCTGGGCACTGTCGCTGGGCGGCCGCTCCAGGGTCATCGCCGGGGCTTTCTCGCTGGCCGCGCTGCTGGCACTGACTTGGGGCGTCGGCCCATACGTCACGGCGCCGGTGGCGGCAACGCGCCAGGTCGGCGGCGATGGGCAGTGGCAGGCCTGGGCGCCCGGACGGGTCGACCAACTCATGGCGGGCGGCCAGCCGGTGTTCGTCGACTTCACCGCCGCCTGGTGCGTCACCTGCCAGTACAACAAGAAAACCACGCTCAGCAACCCGGAGGTGCTGGCCGACCTGGCCGAGCGGAACGTGGCGCTGCTGCGCGCCGACTGGACCCGGCGCGACCCGGCTATCACCGCGGCCTTGCAGCAGCTCGGCCGCAACGGTGTACCCGTCTATGTGCTGTACCAGGCCGGTCGCGCCCCGCTACTGCTGTCGGAGATTCTCAGCGTCTCGGACGTGCGCGCGGCTTTGGCACGCCTTTGAGCGATCACAGCAGAACCACCGCATCCACCCCGACCCTGCCCTTGGCCCACCCTGAACAGGCGACAATCCTGTTGTGTCGTACCCCGACATTCCCGGCCGTGGCGCATTCCGGCTCTGCCCGGAGCCGGTCACGGACGCCACATGCCGGTGGACACGGGGCCCGTTCGGCACGGCTGGACGACCGGCAGTGCCGCGTTATAGTGACATTTACCGCTGCCCCGCGCAGCGCCATGGAGTACGCCATTGACTGACCCCCGCGACTGGCAGGACACACAACAGCTGGATCCGTCCGAGGCCCGCCCGGCACCGGGCGGGCTGCGGCCTGCGGCTGCGCAGGGGCCATTGCCCAACCTGCTCGATAACGATGTTGCCAGCAGCGAATTGCAGGAGCGGGCCGAACTCGGGGCCACTGTGTGGGCCGAGGCGGCGGACGGCCGCTGCAGCGAAGATGCCGCCCTGTTTGCCGCATCGCAGCCAGCGCCGCTGAGCATTGTCTGACGCGCTGCGGCGCGTGCCTGCAAGGCGGCTGATCAGGCGCGGCCCAGCCGCTGCCCTGCCACAATAGCCGGATGTCTTCACCCAGCTCCAGCAGCCCGATCGCGGCGCTGCACAACGATACTTTTTTGCGCGCCTGTCTGCGCCAGCCCACCGACCACACGCCCGTATGGCTGATGCGCCAGGCCGGTCGATACCTGCCCGAATACCGGGCCACGCGTGCCAAGGCCGGCAGTTTCATGGGGCTGGCGACCAACACCGACTACGCCACTGAAGTCACGCTGCAGCCGCTGGAGCGTTACCCCCTCGACGCGGCGATTCTGTTCAGCGACATCCTGACCGTTCCGGACGCCATGGGCCTGGGCCTGAGTTTCGTCAATGGCGAAGGCCCCCGGTTCGCGCATCCGGTACGCGACGAAGCGGCTGTGGCGGCGCTGGCGGTGCCCGACATGGACAAACTGCGTTATGTGTTCGATGCCGTGCGTTCGATCCGAACCGCGCTGCAAGGCCGCGTACCCCTGATCGGTTTTTCGGGTAGCCCCTGGACCCTCGCCTGCTACATGGTCGAGGGCGCAGGCTCCAGCGATTACCGGCTGGTCAAGACCATGCTGTATGCGCGCCCGGATCTGATGCACCGGATGCTGGCCATCAATGCCGACGCGGTCGCCAACTACCTCAACGCCCAGATCGAGGCCGGGGCACAGGCGGTCATGGTGTTCGACAGTTGGGGTGGCGTGCTGGCCGATGGCGCGTTCCAGCAGTTCAGCCTGGCCTACACAGCCCGGGTGCTGCGCCAGCTCAAGCGCCAACACAACGGGCAGGTCGTCCCGCGTCTTGTCTTTACAAAGGGCGGCGGCCTGTGGCTTGCCGAGATGGGCCAACTCGACTGCGACGTGCTCGGCGTGGACTGGACCGTCAACCTCGCGCAGGCCCGCGCACTGGTCGGCGGCCAGCCAGGCGGCCCGGGCAAGGCCTTGCAGGGCAATATCGACCCCAACGTGCTGTTTGCCGACGCGCCGCAGATTCAGGCCGAAGTCCGCCGCGTGCTGGCGAGTTTCGGCACCCCGCACAAGGCGCCATCCGACGATCCCGACCGTGTCGGCCCGACCCATATCTTCAACCTGGGACACGGCATCAGCCAATACACCCCGCCCGACAACGTTGCCGCGCTGGTCGACGCGGTACATACCGAGTCGCGGCGGATGCGGCTATGAGCCGCCGGGCCGCTCCCAAGGCGAATGATCCGCAGTGCGCAGCACGCAGGATTACGCTATGAGCCGCCGGGCCGCTCCCAAGGCGAATGATCCGCAGTGCGCAGCACGCAGGATTACGCTATGAGCCGCCGGGCCGCTCCCAAGGCGAATGATCCGCAGTGCGCAGCACGCAGGATTTCGTTATGAGCCGCCGGGCCGCTCCCAAGGCGAATGATCCGCAGTGCGCAGCACGGAAGATTGCGCAATATTCCGCAGTTCGCAGGATATTCAATCCGCGCGGCCTGCGCGGGCCTACCACAACTAGTGGCCCTGCGGGTTGGTGAACCCTGACTTATTCACAAAATCCGTGCTGCACCGCGCAACACGACGGATCCGGAAGAATGCCCTGCTACAAAACCGATAGCTCACTCAAGTTATTGATTCATATAGGTTTTGCTTGTTTGCCAGTTTGACGGGCAATGTGGCGAAAGCCTTTGTTTACAAGGCTTGCGCGCCGGTCGCACAGGGATATCAACAAAGTTATCCACAGAAAACTTGGATGAAGCCTAAAGTTCTTATGGATCAAGCACTTAAGCAGCACTTCACAAGTTCACTTCAAGTAAACGCCCCAAACGAGACTTTGTCATGCTGCATCTGATCCCGGTTTTGGTGCAGACGCCGGCGCACAGCCAGATCGCCGGAACCCTGAGCTACCAAAGTGCGCAGCCACTTGCGCCGGGCAGCCTTGTCCGGGTGCCACTGGGGCGTCGCGAGACGCTCGGCGTGGTCTGGGATGCGCTCGCGCAGCCCGGCGAACCCATCGACGAATCCCGGCTGCGCCCGATCTCTGCACCCCTGACGGGGTTGCCCGTACTGTCCCGAGAATGGCGGCGCCTGGTGGAATTTGCCGCCGGTTATTACCAGCGAGCCCCTGGCGAGGTTGCCTTGTCGGCCCTTCCGCCCCAGTTGCGCGATCTGAGCGAACAGCAGCTGCAGCGTCGCCTGCGCCGGCCCAAGGCGGGCCGGGACACGCCTACCCAGGCCACCGCAACCATGGGCGCCACCGACGCGTCTGCGCCGGACCTGAGCCCGGAACAACAGGCCGTGATGCAGGAGTTGCGACAGGGCGACGGTACCTTCGTGCTGTTTGGCGCCACCGGCAGCGGCAAGACGGAGGTCTACCTGCAATGCGTGCAGGAACTGCTGCAACGTTCGCCCGAGGCCCAGGCGCTGGTGATGGTGCCCGAGATCAACCTGACACCGCAGCTGCAGGAGCGCTTCCTTGCACGCTTCGCACCCCTGTTCGGCGCCGAGGCGGTGGTCTCGCTGCACAGCGGCATGACCAATCCGCAACGCCTGCGCAGTTGGCTGGCAGCCCACCTGGGCACGGCGCGCATCGTGCTGGGCACCCGGATGGCGGTTTTTGCATCCATGCCGACGCTGCAGCTGATCGTCGTCGACGAGGAACACGACCCGAGCTACAAGCAGCAGGAAGGCGCACGTTATTCGGCCCGCGACCTGGCGGTGTACCGCGGCCGCCTGCACAACGCCAAGGTGATCCTGGGCTCGGCCACGCCGTCGCTGGAGAGCTGGCACCACAGCCGGCCCCGGGCGGATGGCGGGCGCTACACCCGGCTGCACATGCCCAGCCGCGTCGGCGAGCAGGCGCAGTTGCCGCTGGTGCGCCGCGTCGACATGAACCACCAGCCGCGGCGCGCGGTGATCGCACCGCCACTGCTCGACGCAATCCGCCAGCGCATCGGCGCCGGCGAGCAGAGCCTGGTGTTCCTCAATCGCCGCGGCTACGCCCCGGTGCTGCAGTGCAGCTCCTGCGAATGGAAAAGCGCCTGTCCGCATTGCAGCGCGTTCCGGGTATTCCACAAAATCGACCGCAGCCTGCGCTGCCACCACTGCGGTTTTGCAGAACCGGTGCCGCGCGCCTGCCCCGAATGCGGCAACATGGACATCGCACCGGTCGGCCGCGGCACCGAGCGGTTGCAGGAACACCTGGCCGAACTGCTGGCCGACGTGCGCCGGCCTGGCTCACAGTCGTCCGAGCACCCCGACGGCACACCCGTCCATGTGGCGCGCATCGACGCCGACAGCACCCGCCACAGCGGCAGCCTGCAGACGCAACTGGCCCAGGTGCATTCGGGCGAGGTCGATGTGCTGGTGGGCACCCAGATGGTGGCCAAGGGCCATGATTTCCGGCGTATTACGCTGGTGGCGGCAGTGAATGCCGACAACGCCCTGTTCTCCAGCGACTTTCGCGCACCCGAACGGTTGTTCAGCCTGCTGATGCAGGCTGCGGGCCGCGCCGGTCGCGATGCCACCATCAGCGGCCACAGCGAGATGTGGATCCAGACCTTGCAGCCCAAACATCCGCTGTTCGAGGCGCTCAAGCGCCACGACTATCCGGCATTCGCCGAGCAGCAGTTGCAGGATCGGGCCAACGCCGGGCTGCCACCGTTTTCATTCCAGGCCTTGTTGCGCGCCGAAGCACGCACCCAGGAAGCGGCCCAGACGTTCCTGGAAGCCGCAAGTGCCGCGGCACAGGCGCAGCTGACCCACCTGCCCGGGTTCGACCAGGTCACGCTGTACCCGCCGGTGCCGATGGCGGTGCAGCGCGTGGCCAATGTGGAGCGTATCCAGATGCTGGTGGAGAGCCCCTCGCGCATGGCCTTGCAGACGTTTCTGCCGGCCTGGCACGGCCTGCTGCATACGGTGCGCCAGGGCGATGCCGGCCGTGGGTTATTGCGCTGGGCCGTGGACGTCGACCCTTCGGCGATCTGATCTCGATCGGTTGCTACTGGTACGGAGCTTCAGGCAACCTGGGGAAAACACTAGGGGGCTTCCGGGTCACCCTGCTTGTCGACGAACTGGTCGAACTGCGCGATCGGAATCGGCCGGCTGATCAGGTATCCCTGGCAGGAATCGCATCCATGGGACGACAGGAAGTCACGCTGCCCCTGCAACTCGACGCCTTCGGCGATCACGGTCAGGCCCAGGCTTTGCCCCAGGGCAATGATGGTGCGCACGATCGCGGTGTCGTTGGGGTCGGTCAAGACTTCATGCACGAAGGACTGGTCGATCTTGAGCTGGTCCAGCGGCAGGCGGCGCAGGTAGCTGAGCGACGAATAACCCGTTCCGAAGTCGTCGAGCGAGAAACCCACACCCAGGCCCTTGAGTTCGCGCATCTTGTTGATGATGGTGTCCTGATCATGCGCAAACATGCTCTCGGTGATCTCGAGTTTGAGCCGCGCGGCTGCCGCACCATGATGGCCGAGTGCCTGGCGCACCGTGTCGACGAAATCGGCCTGGCGAAACTGCTGCACGCTGACGTTGATGGCCAGCGTCAGCTCCGCTGTCTGCGGCCGGGTCGCCCACCGGGCCAGTTGCGCGCAGGCGCGCTGCAATACCCACTCGCCCAACGCGACGATCAAGCCCGACTGCTCGGCCACCGGGATGAACGCCCCCGGCGACACCGGACCGCGCACAGGATGCATCCAGCGCAGCAAAGCCTCCGCTCCCAGCACCTCGTTGCCGCGCCCCACCTGCGGCTGAAAGTGCAGCTCGAGCTCATTGCGTTCCATGCTGTGGCGCAGATCGGCCTCCATCGCCGCACGCGCTTCCACAGCCGCCTGCATCGCCGGGTCGAAGAAGCGCACCGTATTGCGTCCGGCGGCCTTGGCCTGGTACATCGCCACGTCGGAGCGTTTGAGCACTTCCTCCACGGTGGAGATGTCGGCGCCGAAAAGCGATACCCCGATGCTCGAGCTGCTGCGATGGTCACGGCCAGCCACATCGTAGGGCGCGCCCAGCCGTGCCAGCACTTTCTCCGCGACCTTGCGCGCACTGGCGATGGCATCGGCGGCCATTGCGCCGGCATCGTCGATCAGCACCACGAATTCGTCTCCGCCCAGGCGCGCGACCGTGTCGCAATCACGCACACAGGAGGCCAGGCGGACAGCCACCTGCTTGAGCAGCAAGTCGCCCTTGTCATGGCCCCAGGTGTCGTTGAGCGACTTGAAGTTGTCCAGATCGATCAGCAGCAGGGCGCCCTGGTGACGGCTGCGGCCGGTGGTCGTCAGCGCATGTTCGAGTCGGTCCTGCAGCAACCGGCGATTCGGCAGATCGGTCAGCGGGTCGTAAAAGGCCAGCCGGCGGATTTCGCTCTTGGCCGTCTTGCGCCCGGTGATGTCGCGCGTCACAACAACAAACCGTGGCACTTCCGCGCCTTCGACCTGTTTGCGCGACGCCGATATTTCGTACCACCGGGTACCGGTCTCGCGCCTGATGGCATATTGCTCGCCCTGCGAGAAACCGTCGAGTTGCGCCCCGCGCAGCGCCTCCATCGTCACTTCGGCCGCCTCCAGGGGTAACAGGTCGAACACCGACTTGCCGGCAAAACTGCCGGCCGGCACCGGTAGCTGCGCGTCTGCAGGGGCGCGGCAGCCATGGTACTTGCCCAGCAGGTCGATGTCGTAGATCGGATCACGCACCGCCTCGACCGTGGAGCGCAACTGATCCTGCGAGTCCAGCATCGCGGCGGTACGCGCCAACATCAGGGTCTCCAGGCCGATCTTGTAGCGCCGTTGCTGCACCAAAAGGTGCGCCAGGTAGGCCAGCAACAGGCTACCGAGCAACACCAGGGCCGCGCCGTACGGCAGGCCCAGACCCCTTCCCCAGCCCTGTACTGGCGCGAGATCCAGGTTCCAGGCGCCATTGGGCACTGGCAGACTTTGACGCACCGCTTGCGGCAGCGGTGCCGACGATGACACCGAGATGATCTGCGCAGTTCCGGTGTCCAGAGATGTGCGCCACAAACGATGGTCGTAGCCACGCGCGCGCAGTTCATTCAGCGCGGCGCGGCTCAGCAGGTCCGGCAGCCGCATCGAGACGCTCGTGAAGCCCCAGAACCGGGGCGCGCCGGTCGCGTCGGGCAGGAAAATCGGCAACCGGCTGACCACGCCCATGCCCCCCTGCGCCAACTGCAGCGGACCGGCCAGCGTGGCGCGCCCGGTGTCCCGTGTAAAGATCGCCTCGCGCTGCTGGGCCGGGTCGTTGAGCTGGTCGAATCCGATCAGGTTTTCGTTGCCCTTCAGAGGCGCCACGAACTGCACCACACCGGCAGGCGACAACGACACACCCAGCAACCGGTCGTTGCTGGCCAGCAGTTGCGCGGCAGCGGCCTCGAAATGGGTGATCTGGCCGGCGCCCTGGTGCACCATTGCCGCCAGTGCGTAGTTGCTGGCGAGCATGCGCTCGACACTGCGTTCCAGCATCTGCGCCCTTTCCCGGGCCAGATTTGACGCCTCCTCGCGTTGCCCGCGCTGCCGTTCGACCTGCCATTGCGGCAGCAACCCGATGCCGAGCGCCAGCGCCAGGACAAATACCAGTGCCGCGATGGTCCAGGACGGCCAGCCGCTGGCGGGAAGATGGCCTGGTGTGTCGTCTGCCGGGCGCATGGTTCAACCACCGGGCTGGCTGACGAGCAATGCGACAGCGGCAGAGAAAGTCAGGAACGAGGCGGCCGTGGACAGCAGAATAATGCGCGCGATGCGCCCGGTGTTGGCGCCGAATCGTTCAGCCAGCAACGACACATTGCTGGCACTGGGCAGTGCCGCGACCAGCACGATCACCGTGAGGGAAAACCGGTCGATGTCCACTCCGAGCCGGATCACGCCGATGCCCACGAGCAGCACCAGCACCGGATGGAGCAACAGCTTGATCAGCGCCACCGGCACATAGTCGCGCAGCGGCATGGGATGCGCGCCTTCGGCCGGCGCCACCATCTGGGCGCGCGCCAGCACGGCGCCGATCGTGAACAGGGCAACCGGAGACGCCGAATCGGCCAGCAGGCCAACGGTCTGGCTGATCGGCTGGGGCAACTCCAGGCTGATCCAGGATGCCAGCGCACCGAGCAAGATGGCCCAGGGCATGGGATTGACCAGCACACCGCGCGCGGCGTTGCGCGCGGCCACCGACACGCCGTGCATGCCCGCACCATCGAGCCGCGACAAGGCCACACACAGCGAGGATGTGACCAGCAGGTCGACCATGATGGTCGCAATCGCCGGGCCGGCGGCCGCCGGTCCCAGCAGGGCGACCAGCAGCGGCACGCCCATGAATCCGGTGTTCGGAAAGGCCGCCACCAGCGCGCCGAAGGCCGCATCGTTCCATCCGATGCGCCGGTTCATGCTCACCGCCATGACAAAACCGACCAATACCAGCGCGCACAGCAGGTAGGTGAAAAAAACGGCCGGGTCCAGCAACAGCCGCACCGGTGTCGTGGCTCCGAAGCGGAACAACAGGCAGGGCAATGCAAAATACAGCACGAAACTGTTCAGACCCGGAATAGCATCCAGGCGCAGCATGCCCCGGCGGGCGGCCAGATACCCGGCCAGGACCAGCGCAAAAAAGGGGACAGTAACTGTCAGGACTTGCAGCACCGGCGGATTGTCGTCGACACCGGCACCCGGGCGCGCGTCGGTATGATCGAGAGTTACCCCCGCTGTTCTCGAGTCCGTCTGCCCTGCATGTCCGCTGCGCCCCCTATTTCCACTGGTCTGAACCTCGCCCAACAAGAAGCCGTCAACTACCTGCATGGACCGTGCCTGGTGCTGGCGGGCGCCGGTTCGGGCAAGACGCGGGTCATCACGCACAAGATCGCCCGGCTGATACAGACCGGCATGGCGCCTAAACGTATTGCCGCCATCACTTTCACCAACAAGGCGGCGGCCGAGATGCGCGAACGTGCCAAGGCGCTGGTCGGCAGGCCGGCACGCGAACTGGTCATCTGCACCTTCCACGCGCTGGGCGTGCGCATGATGCGCCAGGACGGCACGGCCCTGGGCCTGAAGCCGAACTTCTCGATCCTGGACAGCGACGACGTCACCAGCATCCTGAAGGACTGTGGCGGCAGCACTGACGCGGCCACCACGCGCCAGTGGCAGTGGGCCATCAGCAAATGGAAGAACATGGGCCTGAACGCGGCCATGGCCGAGGCCCAGGCGGCTGACGACAACGAACGCATCACCGCGCGCATCATGGCGCGTTACGAAGAACGGTTGACCGCCTACCAGAGCGTGGATTTCGACGACCTGATCGGCCTGCCGCTCAAGCTGCTGCAAGACCATGCCGATGTGCGCGAAAAATGGCAGGCTGCGCTTGGCCATGTGCTGGTGGACGAATACCAGGACACCAACGCTACCCAGTACACCGTGCTCAAGCTGCTGGTGGGTGGGCCGCAGCGCGAGGATGCCCGCTTCACCGCCGTGGGCGACGACGACCAGTCGATCTACGGCTGGCGCGGCGCCACTCTGGACAATCTGCGCCAGTTGCCGATCGATTTTCCGGCGCTCAAGGTCATCAAGCTGGAGCAGAACTACCGCTCTACCTCGGCCATCCTGCGCGCGGCCAACAATGTCATCGGCCCGAACCCCAAGCTGTTCCCGAAAAACCTGTGGAGCGACCTGGGCGAAGGTGAACCGGTGCGTGTCGTCGATGCCGACCACGAGGAGCACGAGGCTGAACGCGCCGTGGCGCGCATACAGAGCCTGCGTGCCGGCACCACAATCACCAGCACCGGCCAGCCGTTGAGCCTGGAGCTGCGCGACTTTGCCGTGCTGTACCGGGCCAACTACCAGGCCCGGGTTTTCGAGAAAGCGCTGCGCAAGGCGCAGATTCCCTACAAGGTATCGGGTGGCCAGAGCTTTTTCGACCGCGCGGAAATCAAGGACCTGTGCGCCTGGTTCCGACTGTGGGTCAACAACAACGACGACCCGGCCTTCCTGCGCGCGGTGACCACCCCAAAACGGGGCATCGGCCACCAGAGCCTGGCGCAACTCGGCGTGTTCGCGGGCCAATACAAGGTCAGCCTGTTCGAGGCGCTGTTCAGCCCCAGCCTGATCAGCGTATTGCCAGCACGCGCCAGCGGGTCCCTGCAGGAGTTCGGCCGTTATGTGAACGACCTCGAATACCGCGCCCGGCGTACCGAAGGCGCCGATGCGGCGCGCGGCTTCCTGACCGAATGGCTGACCGAGATCGGCTACGAGAAACACCTGTATGAAGGCGAAGACAGCGAAAAACTGGCCGCCGCTCGCTGGACCAACGTAATGGATTTCTGCGACTGGATGGCAGCGCGCTGTGGGGGACAGATCGACGACACCGCCGGCGTGACGACCGCCGCCGAAACCAAGAACCTGCTGGAAGTGGCACAGACCATCTCGCTGTTGTCGACCATCAGCGAGCGCGAGACCGACCAGAACGTGGTCACCTTGTCCACGCTGCACGCATCCAAGGGCCTGGAATGGCCGCATGTGATGCTGGTCGGCGTAACCGAAGGCCTGCTGCCGTTCAAGCTCGGTGACGATGCCAACCCTGCGGGTCGCGCCGACGGGCCGATGAGCGATGGGCTGATCGAACGGCTGCAGGAGGAGCGCCGCCTGATGTATGTCGGCATCACGCGGGCACAGCGCTCACTGGCGGTCAGCTGGACGCGCAAGCGCAAGAAGGGGCGCGAGATGGTTGCCGCGCAGCCGAGCCGGTTCATCGCCGAGATGGCACTGGACGCCAATACGGTCAAGGAAGACCCGCGCGCCAAACTCAAGGCCTTGCGTGCGGAGTTTGCGAAGAAGGCAGCGGACGCGGCTGCAGCCAACGCCGCTCTAGCGGCGCGTTGAGGCGCAACGCGCTGGTCGGCATGCCACCGGCCAGGCGTCAACCGGCGCTCCCGGCCCGGCTGAACCCCGGCTTTTATCCAGCGTCGTCCGGCGCCGGATCACGCCGGATCGCATTCGGAAAATACATCGCCGTCAGGCTGCGGTTGTGCACCGGCGAGAAACCGTCGGCATAGGCGTCCCCGGACGCCGTTGCGTATCGTCGCCAGGCGCGCACCCAGTGCAGCGCATCGCAGACCTCGAGCAGCCCGATGGTCTCGCGGTCGCCGATCAAAATGCCATGGACGCGCAGCCCCAGTGTCTTCTTGCATTGGCGTAATGACGCCAGCGTGGCGGGCGTGACGCCGAATTCGCCGTCACTGACGATCAGGATATCGGCCAGCGCGAACGTGCGCTGCTGCACCAGCGCGATCGCACGCTCCAACGGCGTCTGCACGTCGGTGCCGCCGTCGAAACTCTGCTCCATCATCGCCAGCAGGTGGTCCAGGCCTTTTGGCGTCAGCGCCAGCTCCTGCTCCAGCAACTCGCCGGCGCCACCGAATGCCAGCAGCCGACAGGCTCGGCCGCTTGTGTGTGCCGACCGCAAGGCCTGCAACACACAGGCCTTGGCGACATTCTCCGGGGCACCGTGCATCGACCCCGATGTATCCAGGCACACCAGCATCGGACCCCGGCCCAACGGCACCAGGCGCGGCCTTGCCGGCGCCTGGTTGGTGGTGTCCGGGCGCAACTGCCACTGCGTCAGCACTGCGGCATCTTCATAGGTCAGCAGTTGCTGTTCGGCAAACCGTGCGCGCCACAAGCGCCGCAGCACCGGATGCCGGATCATGGCGGCTTCGCTGGCCAGCATGCGCCCCAATTGGCCCGATCGTTTGACCCCACGCACCTCGCTGGGCTGGTCGACCAGACAGGTAATGATCGCCACCGCCGTGCGCGCACGCGGCGCCTCGGCGTTTGGCTGCGGCTGCTGCGCCGGCGGCAGGTCGTCGCGCCGGTCGGCCCGGCCGAGCGCTTCGATGAACCGCGACAACTCCGGCAACGTGTCGAGCAGCGCGCCGATGCGCCGGGCCTCGTTCCAGCCCCGGCTTTGCAGATGGCCCTGCAAGGTGTCCCAGCGCAGATGCGCCAGATCGCCCAGGCTCTTGAACAGCGCCAGCACCTGCTCCCAGTCCTGCCGCTGGACGTCCCACTCCGCATGGAATTCCAATGCCATGCGCGCGATAGCCTGCGCACGCGGCTGCGACACGGGCCGGTCGATCAGGCGGTCGAGGTGCCACAACATCACGCGCAGCACCTGGCCGGCCATGGCGGCGCTGCCGCAGGTCAGGGCACACAGGTCGAGCCGGGTGATTTCGGCCCGCAAGGCCGTGCAGGCGGCATCGTCGCCCCAATCCACCGCGCCAGCGGGCAGGTGCCCGGCCTGTAGGGTCCGGTCCCACTGCGGCAGGTCACGCAGCCGCCGCGCGGTCGCACCGCTGCTGCACACCAGGGCACTCTGCCACAGGGGCCGGTCCATATCGGCCAGCAGGTGAAACGGCGCGTTGGCCTGCGCCAGCGGTTCGGCTTCGGTGCGTTGCGCCGCAACCGTCACGGCGCCAGCTCCAGTGGCTCCGGCGCTGTGTTGTTCAACTCGGCGTCTACCGGCAGAGCAGCAAATCCCTGCGCAAGCTGATCGAGTTCATGCACCATCGTCTGCGCCACCGCCAGGTTGGCGTCGTGCACCGCGGAAATGCGCGCCAGCCAGCTCGGCGGCAACCACAGGTGGTCGCTTGCACCGGCCAGTGCGGCCTCGGCCGCCTCCCGCGCCATCTGCAACGCGGCTGACGCGCGCGCCTGCATCTCCGCCACCTGGGCCACACGGGCATCGACATGCCCCTGGCTGTAGCGCCGGCGGGCGCCGTCCGACACGATACGCAACATCGCGTTGTCGTGACCCTGTGCCGGGCTGGAAATGGCGCGCGCCAGCGCCAGCTTGCCGGCGCCGCCTGCCGCGCCGTCGGCCTGCGCCGCCGTCTCGATTTCCAGTTGTTTGTCGAATGCCCTGGCGGCACGCGCCAGCCACTGCAGATCCAGCGCACGGGCCTGCCCCACAACATCGTCGAACCATGTCGCCAGCGCCTGCACCTGCTCAGGCCTGGCGCCCAGCGCATACGGCAGCAACCACAGGTCCCAGGCGCCGACGCCGGTGGCGCCACGGCTGACGGCCTGCACCTTGAGCAAGGCCACGAGCTTGCGCCAGCGCCGGTCCGACACCGTGATCGCCTGCTGGGCACACCAGGCACGTGCCTGCACCAGCCGCTCGGTGATGGTCGCCGGCAGCGGCAAATGCGCGGCGCTGTCGCGCAGCGGCTTCAGGTCGCCGGCACGCAGCCGTGGACGCGCCGGCACCGACCGGGCGGGCAACGCCAGCAGTGCCACGAAACTGGCGTCGCTGACCGGCTGCACCGGCACTCGCACCAGAAACCGGTCATAGAACGCCTGCAGCGATTCGTCATCGGGCACTTCATTCGTGGCACCGACGACACACACCAGCGGTACCCGCACCCGGCCCGCTCCGTTGTCGAACTCACGCTCGTTGAGCAAGGTCAGCAACGCGTTGAGGATGGCCGAATTCGCCTTGAACACCTCATCCAGGAACGCCACCTGCGCGGTCGGCAAAAACCCGTCGGTCAGGCGTTCATAGCGGTCCTGCTCCAGCGCTGTGAGCGACAGCGGGCCGAACAGCTCCTCGGGAACCGAGAACCGCGTGAGCAGGCGCTCGAAATACGGTGCGTCGACAAACGCCGCATGCAGACGCCGGGCCAGCTCGCTCTTGGCCGTTCCGGGCGGGCCCACCAGTAATACATGTTCGCCGGCCAGCGCCGCCAGCAGCAGCAGCCGGACAGGAACATCGCGCTCCAGCAGGTCCCGGTCCAGGTCGGCGAGGGTATCGCGCAGCAGTTGCAAATCCATAGCTGCATTTTGCGTCCAAAAGTGCCATGAGCCGCCGGGCCGCCCCAAGGCGAATAGCCCCGCAGTGCGCAGCACGGAGGGGTACCCCGTAAACCCGGCGACGGCCGCGGCTATGATCCTTTCAACACATCGCGCCTCGGTGGCTGCGGAGCTTCAACCCATGAAACGGATCATCAAACGAACGGCGGCAGGGCTGCTTGTGCTGTTGCTGGCGGCCGCTGCCGCTCTGGCCTGGTACCTGGTTTCCAAGCAGCCGCAACGCAGTGGCAACCTGCCAATGACCGGCCTGCAGGCACCGGTCACGGTGCGGTACGACGCGCGCGGGGTACCGCATATTGAAGCCGGCAATGAAGACGACCTGTACCGCGCGCTCGGCTATGTGCATGCCCAGGACAGGCTGTTCCAGATGGAAGTGGCACGCCGGCTGGCGCGTGGTGAACTGGCCGAGGTGCTCGGCCCCGATCTGGTCGACGTCGACCGCCTGTTCCGCACGCTGGGCATACGGGCCCATGCCGACGCCTATGTGGAGACGATCGACAAGACCACGCCGGCGTACCGGGCGGTCATCGCCTACCTCGATGGCATCAACCAGTACCAGGCCAGCCATCCGGCGCCGATCGAATTCGACATACTGGGCATTCCCAAACGCCCGTTCACACCGCAGGACACGATGTCGGTCGCCGGCTACCTGGCGTACAGCTTCGCCGCGGCGTTCAAGACCGAACCGGTCATGACCCATATCCGCGACAAGCTGGGCGCGTCCTACCTGACGGTATTCGACCTGGAGTTTCAGCCGCAAGGCGTCGACACCGCAACGGCGGCTATGCCCGACGCCAGTTGGCAGGCGCTGAACCGGATTGCCGCACTCAGCCAGCAGGCACTCGACAGCGGCCTCGTTCCGCCGTTCCAGGGTAGCAATGCCTGGGCCATTGCCGGCAGCCGCACGGCCAGCGGCAAACCGGTGCTAGCGGGCGACCCGCACATCGGATTTTCCGCGCCTGCGGTCTGGTACGAGGCCCATCTGAAAAGCCCCGGCATGGAGCTGTACGGGCATTTCCAGGTGCTCAATCCACTCGCGCTGCTGGGGCACAACCTGCGTTTTGGCTGGAGCCTGACGATGTTCCAGAACGACGACATCGATCTTGCCGTCGAGAAGGTCAACCCGGACAACCCGAACCAGGTCTGGCACCAGGGTAAATGGGTCGACCTGCAGCAACGCAGCGAGACCATCGCGGTCAAGGGCGCACCATCGGTCACGCTGCAATTGCGGCACTCACCCCACGGCCCGATCATCACCGACGCCTATCGCGACAACTACGGCACGGCGCCGGTGGCCATGTGGTGGGCGTTCCTGGAGACCGAGAACCCGATCCTGGAAGCGTTCTACGAACTGAACCGGGCCGACACGCTCGACAAGGCGCGCCAGGCTGCCAGCAAGATCCATGCACCCGGCCTGAACGTGGTGTGGGCCAATGCCGACGGCGACATCGCCTGGTGGGCGGCGGCCAAGGTGCCGATGCGGCCCGACGGCGTGAATCCGACTTTCCTGCTCAACGCCGCCAGCGGCGAAGCCGAAAAACCGGGTTTCCACCCGTTTGCCGACAACCCGCACGAGGAAAATCCGCCGCGGGGGTATGTCGTATCTGCCAACAACCAGCCGCGCCCCACCCAGGGCGTACAGGTGCCGGGGTATTACCAGCCGGCGGACCGGGTGCAGCGACTCGTGGCGCTGATCGGCGACGACAGCCGCAAAAGCGACATGGCGCAGAGCCAGGCGATGCAACGCGATGTGCGCAACGGTTACCACCAGCGTCTGCTCGCGCCACTGTTGCCGGTGTTGCGCGGCTTCGTCACCGACCCGGTGGAGCGACAGTTGCTGCAACAGCTGGCGCGCTGGGATGGCAGCTATACGGTCGACAGGATCGAACCCAGCGTGTTCGCACAGCTGCGCTACGAGATTGCCCGCGCAGCGATGCGTGATGAACTGGGCCCGGAGCAGTTCACGAACCTGCTCGGCAGCCGGCCACTGGACGACGCCCTGCCGCGGCTGGCGGCCGATGCCACCTCGCCGTGGTGGGACGACAAACGCACGCCCGACAAGGTGGAAAGCCGCGCCGACACGCTGCAACTTGCCTGGCGCGCGACCATCGACCATCTGCACACGACCATGGGCACTGACATGACCCGATGGTCCTGGGGCCACACCCACACGTTGACACACAACCATCCGCTGGGCCAGCAAAAGCCCCTGGACAAGCTGTTCAGCGTCGGCCCGTTCCCGGCCCCGGGCGGACGTGAACTCCCGAACGCGCTGGGGACCTCCATCGGGCCGGCGCCTTGGGCGGTGAGCTACGGGCCGTCGACCCGGCGCGTAATCGATTTTGCCGACGCCGGCCAGTCGCTGGGTATCAACCCGGTCGGACAAAGCGGCGTGTTGTTCGACCGGCACTACCGCGACCAGGCGCAGGCCTTCATCGACGGCGACTACATGCATCAATGGCTGACAGATGCCGATGTGGCGGCCAACACCCGCAGCGTGTTGACATTGGCGCCAGTGGACGCCAAAACCAGCCGCTGACGACGGCGCCACTGCCGCGCCGGGAATCGTGGGGATCACCGCCGGCGGTGGGCGGGCGGCATCACCAGCGGCTAAAGCACCCCCTGCATCGCACCGGGCCACCAGCCCTATGGAACGTCAGCTGCCGCTGGCCTGCGGCGCATCGATGAGCCCCATGGCTTCGAATGCCAGCACCGTGGCAGCCGACACGTCGGCGCGTGCCTGCAGCAATGCGCGCCGGTTCGCCAACGCGGTGCGCTGGGCGTCGATCAACTCCAGCGAACCCACCAGCCCGGCGCGGTAGAGCGCCCGCGCCTGCGCCTGCGCCGCATCTGCGGCGGCACTGGCGCGCTGGCGCGCTGCCACCCGCAGTGCCGCGCCCTGCTGCGCCACCAGCGCCGACTCGACCTGTTGCAGCGCCTGCAACAGGGTCTGGCGGTAGACCTGGGCCGCGGCGCGGGCGCGCGCGCGCGCCGCATCCACGTCGGCGCGTCCGGCCCCGCCGTCGAACAGCGTCACGTCGAGCGCAGCCGCCAGCGTGGCCGCTGCCAACTCCAGCACGCTGCCCCCGGTAACCGCTCCGAACACCAGGCGGCCTGGCAGGCGCAGACGTGGCAACAACGCGGCCCGGGCCACACCCACATCAGCGGCAGCGCCGACCAGCGCCTGCTCGGCAGCGCGCAGATCGGGGCGCTGGCGCAGCAGATCGAGCGGGCGGGCCACCGGCTGCACGCCTTGCAGCGCCGCAATGTCGTTGCGCCCTGCGGCCTCGTCACTGTCTGGCGCCATCACATCGTCCAGCGGCGGCGGGCGGGGCCGCTCGCCCGCCAGCACCTGCAGCGCGCCCAGCGCCTGCCGCACCCGCACCGCCGCCGCGGCCTGTTCAGCCTCGGTCGCGGCCAGCTCAGCAGTGGCGCGGTCCCGATCGAGCACCGGCGCCAAACCCGCGTCGACGCGGATCGTCACAACCCGCAACACGTCGCGCCGCAGACCCGACACGTCCGCGAGCAGGCGGGCATCGCTCAAAGCCACGCGCCACTCCAGGTACGCCCGCGCGGCCAGAGCGGCCGTGGCCAGCCGGGCCGCCTGCACCAGATCCTGGCTGCGCAACAGACCCGCCGCCGCCGATGCCTCGGCCTGGCGCAGGCCGCCCCACAGATCGGCATCGACGTCGAGCGTGAATGCGGCGCCAGGCTGCAACAGGCGCTGGCCCGCATCGCGCTGCAAGCGCAGCGTGGCGTCGGCCTGTGCGCCGAACTGCACGCCGCGCCGGGCGCGCGCCGATTGCAGCAATGCGCGCGCCTGTGCCACCTGCGCGTCGGCCACGGCGATACCGGGGTTGTCGGCCAGCGCGCGCTCGACCCAGGACGCCAGCGCCGCATCATCGAACCGCCACCACCAGCGCAGATCGGCCGCGGTGGGAAGCGGGGCTCCGGCTGCGCCGCTGAAGCGGTCGTCGGCATCGAGCGACAGTGTCGGCAGCGTCGGCATGGGCTCCGGCGCAGCCGCGCCGCCACCGAACTGCGCGCAGCCGGTGACCAGTAGCGCCGCCGTGCACATGCCCGCGCAGCACCAGCGCCGACGCGCCGGCGTCACACCACCTCCTGCGCACCGGCGTCTGCCGCCGACTGCATTTCACGCGCAAGTCGCGCACCCTGGTGCGCGCGCGGCTTGGAAAACCGCGCCAGCCCGAGGTACACCACCGGGGTCAGAAACAGTGTGAACACGGCTGCCAGCGACAGGCCGCCAAAAATCACCCAGCCGATCGCAGCGCGTGATTCCGCACCCGGCCCGCTGCCCAGCACCAGCGGCAACGCGCCCAGCACGGTCGAGGCCATGGTCATCACGATCGGGCGCAGGCGCAGCCGCGCTGCCTCCTGGGCCGCTTCGCGCACAGTGCGCCCGGCGTCGCGCAACTGGCCGGCGAACTCCACCATCAGAATGCTGTTCTTGGCCATCACGCCCACCAGCAGCAGCAAACCGATCTGCGTGTAGATATTGACCGAGGTGCCGGTCAGCGCCATCGCGAACACGGCCGCGGCGAGTCCGAACGGCACACTGATGAGCACCACTGCGGCACTGGTGACCCCTTCGAATTGCGCCACCAGCACCAGGAACACCACCAGCAGCGCAATGCCGAAAGTCACGGCGACATCGCGGCCAGTCTGCTCCAGCGTTGCCGCATCACCGCGAAACAGCAGGCCCATACCATCGGGCAACTCGCGTTCGGCCAACGCGCGCAAGCCGTCCACGGCCTGTTGCAGCGGCACGCCGTCGGCGGTGACACCGCTCAGCCCGACCGAGCGGCGCTGGCCCAGGCGCTGCAACTCGGCCGGAATGGCGGTTTCATCGAACCGCACGAACTGCGCCAGCGACACCAGCTGCCCATTGCCCGCACGCACCTGCAAGGCCAACAGATCCTGCGGATTGGTGGCGCCGCGCGCGCTGCTCTCGAGCATCACCGGCACACTGCGGTCGTCCACCGTCAACTCGGTCACCTCGGTGCCGTCAACCAGCGCGCGCAACACCGTGTCGAGCCCGTCGACGGCCACGCCCAGCTCGGCGGCGCGTTGCCGGTCAACCTGCAGCGTCAGCTGCGGTTGCGTTGCCGCGTAGTTCACCCGCACATCGCGCACCGCGGGCAGCTCGCGCTCGATCGCATCGGCAAAGGCATAGGCTGCCTCGGCAATGTCGGTGTAGTTGTCACCGGTGATCGCCATCTGCACAGAACCGTCGCTACCGCCGCCGCCCAGGCTGCTGCCTCCGCGCACACGCACGCGTACCCCTGGCAGGCCATCGAGCGCACGCTGCACCCGTGTCGCCAGTGCGGCCTGTGTGACCGTGCGTCGATCCCAGTGGACCAGCGGCGCGACGATGTAGGAGCGGTTCAGGTCGTAGAACCCGGTCACGGTGTAGACGTTCTCGACCAGCCCTTCGTCCTGCAGCGGCGTGATTGCCGCCAATGCCAGCTCAAGCTGGCGGTCGCTGTAGGCCAGGCCGACACCATCGGGTCCGCTCAGCACGATCGACAACACGCCCCGGTCTTCCACCGGCGTGAGTTCTTGATTCAGGCGGGGGTAAAGCGCGGCGGCGGCCAGCGCCAGCGCCAGGCTGACCGCCAGCACCCACCAGCCATGGCGCAGGCAGGCGCCCAGTGCATGGTCATAGGCCGTGATGGCACGGTCGCCCCAGCGCGACAGATGGCGCCAGACAAAACCGGGCTCTCCGTCCGCCGGCAATCGCGACGCGATCATCGGCGCCAGCGACAGCGCCACGAACGACGACAAGGCGACAGCAATCGCCATCACGAATCCGAATTCGGCAAACAGGCGCCCGGCGGCGGACGGCAGGAAGGAGATCGGCACGAACACCGCCACCAGCGTCGATGTGGTCGCCACCACCGCAAAAAACACCTCCCGCGTGCCGAGCACCGCAGCGGCGCGCGGTCCCAGGCCCTGCGAGCGCTTGCGCTGGATGTTCTCGAGCACCACGATAGCGTCGTCCACCACCAGTCCTGTGGCCAGCAACAACGCCAGCAACGTCAGCAGATTGACCGAAAAACCCAGCGCCCAGATGGCCGCCAGCGTGCCGATCAGCGCGATCGGAATCGCCACCGCCGGCACCAGCGTGGCGCGCCAGCTGCCCAGGAAAATCCCGACCACCGCCACCACGATCAACGCCGCCGCGCCCAGGCTGAACACCACCTCGCCGATCGCACCGCGGATGAACACCGCGTCGTCGGACACCACGGTGAGCTGCACCGTGTCGCTGTCGCGGTTGATGCGCTCGACGGCGGCGCGTACGCCGTCTGAAATCGACACGCTGTTGGACTGCGCCTGGCGCACGATACCCAGGCTCACAACGTTGCGCCCGTTGAGCCGCACATACGAGGTAGCATCGGCTGGCGCATAAAACACCTCGGCCACCTCGCCCAGCGCCAGCCCCGGGCGCAACCGCAAGGCGCGCATCTGCACCGGAGTGGATACCGACGCATTAGCGCGCACCAGCAGTTCCTGCTGGCGCGACTCCAGACTGCCAGCCGGCACATCGGCGCGCGCGGTGCGCAGCACCGCGGCCACGTCGTCCACCGCCAGGCCATGGGCGGCCAGCCGTGTCGGGTCGATGCGCACCCGCATCACCCGCTTGCGTGCGCCGAACAGCGTCACATCGGCCACGCCGGGCACCGACACCAGCTCGGGCTCGATCCGGTCCTCGACCACGCGCGAGAGTTCATCGATGGCCAGTGTGTTGCTCGACACCGCCAGTTGCAGCACCGGGTAGGCATCGGCATCGGACTTCACCACGGTCAGGTTTTCCACGCCTGCGGGCAACTGGCGCTCGGCCCGCGCGATGGCGTCACGCACATCGTTGGCGGCAGTGACCAGGTCCACCCCCGGATTGAACTCGATGATGACGCGCAGGTTACCTTCTTCACTGGCCGAACGCACCAGATACACGCCCGGCACCCGAGCAGCCGCGGCCTCCAGCACCCGCGTGACCTCGGCATCGAGCGTCTCGGGCGCCGCGCCGGGATAGTCGGCCCGCACCGCCACGATGGGCCGGTCGATGTTGGGCAGTTCGCGCACCTCGACACCGAGCAGGGCGCTGGCACCGGCAATGATCAGCAACAGGTTGATGACGATCACCAGCCAGGGCCGGCGGATCGCCAGCGCAGGCAGGTCATCGGTCTGCTGCGGCGTCATCGTGACGCGGCAGCGGCGGGCGGCGCCAATGCCGACCCGGACGGTACGCGTACCGCAGCGACGGCGCGGCCGGCACGCAGGCGCTGCACACCTTCGACCACCACCGCCGTGCCCACCGGCAACGGCCCCTCGAGCAGCACCCGATCATCGACCCGGCGCACCGACCGCACCAGCACCTGCTGCGCCTTGCCGTCCACCACCGTCCAGACATAGGCCCCGTCGCGGCCCCATTGCAGCGCCAGTTCGGGTACCGCGACAAACTGCGCGCCGGGAAGTTCGAGCTGCACCGCGAACGACATGCCCGGACGCAGCACGTCATCGCTGTTGGGCACGCTGGCACGCAGGCGCAGGTTGCGCGAGGTCGCATCGATGCGGCTGTCGATCCGGGAGATGCGTCCGTCAAAATGGCGGTCTGCATATGCCGGGTTCGTGACGCGCAGCGCCTGCCCGATCTTCAGACGCGCGGCGTAGACTTCCGGCAATTCGAACGCCACCTGCAAGATGCGCCGGTCATCGAGCGTCGTGATGGCCGTGTCCAGGGCGACCCGGTCTCCGGCCTCGACCCCGGCGATGCCCACCACACCAGCGAATGGCGCCAGCACCACCCGGTCGGCCAGCGCCTCACGTGCCTGGCGCAATGCAATTTCGGCCAGTTCCACCCCGCTTTGCGCCTCGTCGATCAGGCTGCCTGGCACCGCACCGGTGCCGCGGGTGGTCTCATACCGCGCCATCAGGCGCTTGGCGGCATCGAGCTGCGCTACGGCCAGGTCGACGGCGAGTCGCTGTGACCGATCTTTCAGGCCCAGCAACTGCTGGCCCGCCTTGACCCGTTGCCCGGCGCGAAACCCGACCTGCACCACTTCGCCGGCCGCGGCCGGATAGACCGTCACCGAGCGCTCGGCAAGGCCGGATCCCAGGACCTCGATCCGCGCCGTATCAGCGACGGCAATGCTGTCCGCGAGCACCACCGGCACCGGTGGTGGCGCGCGGCGCGCCACTTCGTCGGTGCCCGGTGCGCCGGCCCGGGGCTGGGCGCGCGCAACCCAGGCCAGCAACGCGACACAGGGCAGGACGACGAGAACAATGGCCAGTAAGCGGCGCGGGGATGGTGACACGGAATGCAATAAATGGGTTGGAACAGCTCAGCAATGGGATGCGTGGCAATGGTGCAAGTTCCCCCCGCCTCAGGCGCACCGGTGTTCAGCGCAATACCAGCACCGGGATGTGCGAATGCGTCAGCACATGCTGGGTTTCGCTGCCGATCAAGACCCGCGCCAGGCCGCGGCGGCCATGCGAGGCCATCACGACCAGATCGCAGGCCTGGGTTCTGGCGGTTGCGATGATGGTGTCGGCAATGTAGTTGGAGTTCTCGGTTATGGCCGTTGCCGTGACACCTGCGGCCTCGGCCGCCGCCTTGACCCCGTCGACCACGGCCTGGGAATTCTCTGTCCAGGCCTTCAGCTGCCGGGCCTTCGCAGCCGCATCGTTCATGATCTGGCCATCCCAGTGGTCGTCGATTTGCAGATGGGTCACTTTCAGGGCCACCAGCTCCGAACCGTGCACCTTGGCCAGGGCAATTGCGTGCTCCACGGCCTTGGCCGACAACTCGGACCCGTCAGTGGCCACCAGTATGCGTTTGTACATTCCAAACTCCCAGGTTGTTGGTTCTGTGACGCCTGCCCACGGCCTGTGCGATTTCGCACCCAAAGGTGGCCCCCCCGAGCGGGCGGCCCGGCGCTGCGCCAGGTAACGATATTACGCCGAAGCCAGGATCACCCGTAACGGCCCGGAACCAGGGTCAGACAGCGTCCTTGGCCATGATTCCTGTGCCCGCGTGCCCATGGCCCTGCCCGATCAACTGGTCCATGCGTGCGGCCACACCCGACAAGGCCGCCATCGGCCGCTCGCCCGCGGTCTGCAGCATCAATGCGACATCCTTGCGGGCCATGGACAACTCGAACGTCGGCGTGAAGTCGCGTTGTGCCATTGCCCCGCCGATACGGGCGGTCATGGCATTGAGGTCCAGCAGGCCCAACAACTTGACCGCATCCACGGCATCTACCTGCGCCCCAGCGGCGATCGACAGGACGTCCGCAACCGTACCACCCAGACCGATGATGAGCGCGTTGCCGAACAATTTATTGGCAGCGGCCAGGTCGCCACGCGCCCCGAGGTACTCCAGCCGGCCGGTCATGCGCGCGAGTTCTCCCTGCACCGGATCGAATACGGCCGGCGGGCCCGACACCATCATCGACCCTTGCGCATTGCGCGCCGCCGCAGGTCCCATGAATACCGGGCAATGCAGATAACGCACACCTTCGGCATTGAGACGCTCCAGCCGGGCGCCAGTCAATGCCGGCAAGGTGGTGGTGTGGTCGATGATGACGGCATCAGGCGACAGGCCCGCACGCGCCTGGGCCAGCACGTCCTCGACCACGGCATCATCCTTGAGCACGAGGTGCACACGCTGCGCACCCCGCACCGCCTCTGCCGCACTGGCGGCGACCGTGATGCCGAAGGCCTCGAGGGCACGCGCCTTGTCCGTCGAGCGGTTCCAGACCGTGACGGTGTCGCCCCGTTTGGCGGCGGCCTCTGCCAAGGCGGCGCCGAGCAGGCCGGTGCCGAGGAAAGCGATGTTTGTCATGGTGCTGGGGTCTTTCGGGGAATCAGGATGGGTTGGGCGCCCGGCGTTCGGGCAGCAGAACAGATCTTACGGCGTGGCAATGGTTTGGTGGCAGCACCGGTCAATACCCGCGACAGCCGGCGGCCACATCGGCGAACCGAATCCGGGCCAGGCGGCAGCCGGGTATTCGGCAAGCCGTTCGGGCGTTGTAGGTCGGAGACACTAAAACTGTGCCCCCACGATCGGCAAAGTGTCTCTACAATTCACCCATGCTGCACTGCAACATAAACACCTCGGAAGAGGCTTTATGGCGGTTCGGCCCCATCGCACAAGGAGTTTCACATGACCAAGACCTACACCCCCGAACAGTTCGCCGCCACCAGCCAAGCCGGCATCGCCGCCCTGGAAACCATGACCACCAATGCCTTCGCCGGCATGGGAAAACTGGTTGAACTGAACATGGCTGCATCCAAGGCCGTGATGGCTGATTCGATCGGCCACATGAAAGCCGTTCTGGCCGCCAAGGACCCACAGGAAGCAATGGCCCTGCAAGCAGCTGCATTCCAGCCTATGGCCGAGAAGTCGGTCGCCTACAGCCGCCACATCCACGCCATCGCAACGGACGCAAGCGCGGAGTACACCAAGTCCTTCGAAGGCAAGATCGCCGAAGCACAGGAAAGCTTCGCGGCCCTGGCAGAGAACATGACCAAGAACGCACCAGCCGGCAGCGAAGCCGCCGTCTCGTTCTTCAAGAACTCGATGACCGCCGGCCAGAACGCGATCGAGTCGGCCAAGGCTTCGGCCAAGACCGCTTCTGACACCTTGCAAGCCAACATGACCGCCGTCAGCGAACGCGCGATCAAGGCCAGCGCCAGCGCCTACAAAAAGGCCTGATGCTTTCGGGCCCTGCGGCCCGATTTGCACGGCAATCGACAATACGGCACCTTCGGGTGCCGTTTTTGGTGGCACCTGCGGGTGCCGTTTTTGATGGAGCCTTGCGCGTCAAAGAACAGGGGTGCAACGCGGTCTTGTTCGTACTGACATCGCACCGGCGTGCATGTTCCATACGGGATTCCCTGTGCGGGTCATCCAGCGTGCAAGCCGGCAGACCTTCGCGAAGAAAGGAAGTGCGGCCCAAGAATCCATATGGAGCGGGAAAAGAGTCTCGAACTCTCGACCTCAACCTTGGCAAGGTTGCGCTCTACCAACTGAGCTATTCCCGCGATTGACCCGCGAAGTGGTCAAAGAAAAACCCATCAACAAGATGGGCGTTTCGTATTTGGTGGTCTGGTGTCAGACACTGGCGCCATTGTATCCCAAAGGGATGGCCGAGGCCTTGGTATTCGGGGGCAATGGCGCAATCGGCCAGCACAATCGCGACCACCCGGTTCTGCATCAAACGCGCAGTCCACCGGGCCTGCTTAAAACCAGCAACTCACCATTGGTAATTCTGAATGGCAGACTGCAACTCGGCCATGGCCGCCTCCAGCTCGGCTGCGGCGGCATCCACTCCCGCAAGTGTCAGGTCCCCCAGGCCTGCCAATTGCTCAAGCCGGGCCGCCGCCAGCACGGTGCGTTCAGCAGCAAAAACGGCCGCCATGCCCTTGACCTTGTGGGCACCGTGGAGCAACGCTGCACTGTCGCCCTGCACCAGCGCGTGGCGAATGTGCTCCATCTGCATCGGGGCATCACTCTGGAACATGCGCACAATCTCTTCGAACAACTCGCGGTCGTCCACCATGGTGTTACGGGCAGCAGCAAAATCCGCTACTTTGGCACTCTGCGGCGGTGCGGGTGTTTCTGGCACGGGCGCCGCCTCGCTGGCCGGTGCCAGCCCGTCGAGCTCGCGCCACAGTGCGTCGGTGTCGATGGGTTTGGCCAGATACGCGTCCATGCCGTGGCGCAGAGATTCCTCGCGCGCACCCGGCATGGCGTTCGCCGTCATGGCCACGATCGGGATATGCGCCGGGACGCGCCCGCCGATGCTTTGCTCGTGCTCGCGAATGCGCGCTGTGGCCTCATACCCGTTCATGACCGGCATGTCGACATCCATCAAGATAGCGTCGAACCCGCCTGCCTGCCAGTGCTGCACTGCCTCAGCGCCGTTGTTGGCCACGGTGACGGTGTGACCGAGCTTGTGCAGCAGGCGCACCGCCAGGGTCTGGTTGACGGCGTTGTCTTCGGCCAGCAACAGATTCAGCTTGCGCCGGTTCTCGCGCAACGAGTGCCGGGTGATGCGCGGGGAGCTGCGTTGGCTGGGTTCACCCAGTGCCGTCATGATGGCATCGAGCAGTTCTGACTGCGAGATCGGCTTCATCAGGTAGCCGGCCACGCCCAACGCGCGACAGCGGGCCGCATGCCCGCGCTGGCCCTTTGCAGTCAGCATCATGACGGTGGCGCCCACGTAATGCGGATTCTGGAGAATCCGCTCGGCCAGCTCGAAGCCGTCCATCTGCGGCATTTGCATATCGAGTACTGCCAGGGCGTAGGGGTGTCCATTCTGGACGGCGCGTTCGAGTTCCACCAGCGCCTGGGCACCGCTTTCCACCGCCGTGGGCTCCATCTTCCAGTTGCGCAACATTTGCAGCAGCATGCTGCGGTTAGTGGCGTTGTCGTCGACGATCAGCACCGGTAGTCCGGTCACGCGCCCGGGGCTTTGGTCGCGGGCCACTGCGTCGTTGGAGCCATTGGCCAGGCACAAGGTGAAGTGAAAAGTGCTGCCCTGGCCGAGTTCGCTGTCGAGCCCGATGGTCCCGCCCATCAGCGTCACCAGTTGCGTGGAGATGGTGAGGCCCAGTCCGGTGCCCCCGTATTGGCGCGTGGTGGAGGTGTCGGCTTGCGAGAACGAGTCAAACACGGCCTTGAATTTGTCACGCGCGATACCAATGCCGGTGTCGCGCACGCTGAAGCGCAACTCGGTCTGGTCCGGCGAGGTGGCGTAGGTCCGGTGGACCGCCACTTCGACTTCGCCGGTCCGGGTGAATTTGATGGCGTTGCCGACCAGGTTGAACAGCACCTGGCGCAAGCGCCCCGGGTCGCCGATCAGGCGGTCGGGCAGGTCGGGGGCGACGTGCAGCAGCAGCTCCAGGTTTTTCTCGTGTGCCCGCACGGCCTGTGACCGCACGATGTCGCGCAGCATCTGCTCAAGCGAAAAATCGATGCTCTCGATGTCCATGCGCCCGGCTTCAATTTTGGAGAAGTCCAGGATGTCGTTGACGATGTGCAAAAGCGCGTCTGACGAGACCTTCACCAGGTCGAGGTACTCGCGTTGTTCCGCGTTGAGTTCGGTTTCGAGTGCCAGTTCGGTCATGCCGATGATGCCATTCATCGGGGTGCGAATCTCGTGGCTCATGTTCGCCAGGAAATCGCTCTTGATTTTGTTCGCCTGCTCCGCCGCCTCCTTGGCAAGCATCATGGCGCTCTCCACCTCCTTGCGCGCGCTGATGTCGGTGCGAATCGCAATGTACTGTTCGAGTTGCCCATCCTCGCCCTTGAGCGGCACGATGGTGGCACTCACCCAGTACAGCGCGCCAACGCGATTGCGGTTGCAAATTTCCCCATGCCAGACGCGTCCGGCGGCGATAGTCTGCCAAAGATCCTCAAAGAAGGCTGGCGGCTGCGAGCCGGATGCAATCAGCCGGTGGTTCCGGCCCAGCAGTTCATCCAGCGGGTAGCCGCTGAGCTGACAAAAAAGATCGTTGGCATAGGTGATGTTGCCTTCCCGGTCTGTAATGCTCACGATGGCGTGCTGATCGAGCGCAAACTTCTGATCGTTCAGTGCGCGTCGGCTGGCTTCGCGTTCTCGCACAAGCAACGCTGCCTGGTTGAATATATTGACCACGCGCTGAATTTCAGATGGCGCATCCTGCACCTTTACATCGTCAGGATTGATTTTTCCCGCGCCCAAGTCCTCCACCAGGTCTCGCAGGCGGTCGAGACCGCCCAGCCAGCGGGTCAGCGGGATACGGATCAGCACCAACCCGCCCATCAGGCCGATCGCCCCCACGATGAGCGCCTGTACCAAGAGCAACCACAGATTGGCAGCCACAACGCGTTCGTCAAACTCCAGACGCAAGACGCCGTAATCCTCACCCCCCGCAGTGACAGTGCGGTTGACGTCGTGGAGTTGCCGCTCAACCCAATTCACAAACCAGGTCGGCGGGTGGTCGACTGGCTCTGAACGACTTTCGGAGTAGACCCTGCCCCCCTGCAAGTCGATGACCGAAGCTGCCCTGAACAGTGAGCCCTGTACCGCTTTGTCCAGCGTCTTGCGCACGGCGTCGTAGTCACCAATCGACACGCGGTCCTGAACCGCAAGGGTAGCTACCTCGATCAGCATCACGGAGGCGGCCTGAGATCCTTCGACTTGCTGCTTGAACTGCTGCGTGATGAACAAGGCAAGGCCGCCCCCAATGACCAACAGCAAGGTGGCGCTGTAAAGCGCAAACACCCGATTCATCAGCGATGAGGGCAACACACGCTGCATCACGTTCATAGACCTTGACATCCGGCGAGCAGCTCTGGACTAGCGCAGCGCGGCAGGCGCTGTCTGTTAAAAATTACGGTAGGCGCTGTATTCCCGCCCATTCGAGACGACGAAGACAGTATTGACAGGCCACTTGACGAGAGCTGCCGCATTGGCAAGGATCTTCTTTTCCTGCGGATTATTGCCCATTTCGATGAAAGCACGACTGACCGCCTGCAGATCATCGGTGGGCACGGTTTTGGCCGCCATCAAGGGCAGATCGTGCAATGAGTCGGACTGCCACAGCGCCCGCACTGGCCTGTTCTCGCGTTTGGGCCATCCCGCGGTGAGTTGCGAGTTGACCCCCTCCGCCTTCCATTTGCCACTGGCGCGTTGTGCAATGGCGCCGTCCATGTTGCCCCCAAACACCACCTGCACCGGTATGTTGCGGCTGTGCAATTGAGAGCACGAAAACGTGCACGCCATCATGGTTTCAGGCCGCTCCTGGCCGCAATGCAAGCAACGATCCGGTTCCAGTCGCCGGCGGCAAGTTCGATGGCGTACCAGTTGACAGGAGAAAAGCGATAGACCGCGTTTTCCCGGGCCTGGGTGGAAGGCGCGAAGGCCAGTGTGGCAAGTGCGTTCAGGCTGGCGGGCGTAAGCCTCAAATGACGCTTGGCTGTCAGTATCATCACCTTGTTTTCGGGAACCTACTTGGGAAGAGTTGGCGCAACGGGTTTGCCGGCCGGTCGATTCCGGTGCGCCCGGGGGCGTTTGTCAAACCAACGCGTGATTGCGCATCTCGGCCTCGTCATCCACAAAACGTTGCTTGATCATCAGCACCTCATTCCACTCGCGCAGAAAAGCGTCGACGCACGACGGATCAAAGTGCTTGCCTTTGCCGTCACGCAGCAATTGGGTCGACTCCTCAATGCTCCAGGATTTTTTGTAGGGCCGCTCTGAGGTCAAGGCATCGAACACATCGGCCACAGCCACGATGCGCCCGAACAGGGGGATGGCTTCGCCCACCAAAGCGCGCGGATAGCCGCTGCCGTCAAATTTTTCATGGTGCGTGTGCGCGATCTCTGCCGCCACTTGCATCAATGACGAATTGCTGGAACTCAATATCTCGGAACCGATGACAGCGTGCTGCTTCATGATGACGAACTCCGCCTCGGTCAACTTGCCCGGCTTGAGCAAGATCATGTCTGGCGTGCCAACTTTGCCAACGTCGTGCATCGGTGCCGCCGCCAGCAACAGGTCCTGTTGTGCCACAGAGAGCCCCATACAGCGTGCGATGTGCCGGGAATAATGCGCCATCCGCAAAATGTGCCCACCGGTTTCCGGATCGCGATACTCAGCCGCCTTGGACAAGCAAAAAATCGTTTCCCTCTCTCGGGCCACAATGGTTTCGGTGGCCTTGCGCACCTCGTCTGCCAGCCAGGCACCATGGTCGGCCAGCTTGTTGTGGCTGGCACGCAATGCCAGCATGTTCTTCGCCCGCGCCAAAAACTCGATTTTATCGATCGGCTTGGTCAGGAAATCGGTCACCCCGATCGTCAATGCCGCGTGCCGCAATGCGGTTTCATGGTTGGCCGTGATCATGAGCACCGGACTAGCGGGATGGCTGGCCCGGAACCGCGCGACCAGCTCAGTTCCACTCAGAATCGGCATCATGTAGTCCACGATCACCAGATCGGGCTCGTTCACCAAACACCATTCCAAGGCGGCAACCGGATCGGTGAAACACACGGACTCACAATCCGGCAATTTACGCACCAGGTGCTGCAATAACGTCACGTTCATTTGCACGTCGTCAATGATTGCGATCTTCAATACGTGTTCCTGTAGGTGACGGCGAACAAAAGCAATTGATCTTATACCGTTAGCCCCGAAGAAACCAGATTCAGACCAGGAGAAAGCCCGGCCTGGATACTGCAGCGATGGGCCGTCGCCCAGGGTAACCGGGCGGGCGGACAGGCAACTTTGGCAAAGGGTCTGCCACGCGACCCCGGCTTGCCGCCCTGACCCACATGCAGAACGGCGTCGAAGCGCGCGGAAGTTGACCGGGACTGACAATCGGGATGTCTGCGGGGCGCAGGCAGAACGGACCTGAACCCCGCGTGGCTTGGGGAAAGGCCAGAAACAACAAAGCCAACTGTCGACTGATGCGCGTCAGGGGACTTCGGTCGGCTCCTTGCGGAAAAAGCACTCCGGCACAACAGGGCCAGAAATGTATTCGATGGAGCGCTCCCGCACTTGATGCTTCACGAAAAACTCGCGCCAACCTCTGACGGAAACGACACGGCGTTACGCCAGTCCCGACGTGTCCCAACCCATTTCCGAATCACGACAGCGACGGCCCGAACGATACGGCCCATCTGTTGTCGCCGACACCGGCAGAGGGCACTCACTGCAAAGTATTCGCCGGATCGTCCACGGCCAACACAGCGATGCCCTCTTCGCGGATCGTCCTCAGAACCGCATCGAGCGCTTCCCGATCGGTGGCAAATAGATCGTCCCAACAGGTGGACGTTCCTGCAGCATTAACGACCTCCAAAACCCACAGGGAATCGGTCGACCGGTAGATTCGGACGTCAACCGTGTGGCCGTCTTGGGTAATGACTTGCTGCAACGTAACTACTCAGGCCCCAAAGATACCCCATCGGTGTTTGCTATGAAATAACGAGCGACAATCGTCATTGATGCCAAACCTGCCCGACCTCACACAACTCAGCCACGCGCAAAAAGACGCGTTGATCC
>Ga0209390_10000743_pt1 | contig 64714 bp, 29 predicted proteins | sample BON01_FD_187212 | JGI IMG/M metagenome (GOLD analysis project Ga0209390, IMG submission 187212) | Freshwater microbial communities from Lake Bonney liftoff mats and glacier meltwater in Antarctica - BON-01 (SPAdes) (version 2) | ecosystem: Environmental > Aquatic > Freshwater > Ice > Glacier...
AAAAAAACGCCAACGCATGCCTGTCCAGCTCCTTCCTCCTCGGCCGCGAGTCGGCCGTGGCCTACCTCAACTCGCTCCCCCTCGGCGTCTTCGTGGTCGACGGCTACGCCAACTGGGACGACGGCGCCGGCGCTGCCAGCGCCGGCGCCGAGGCGGCGGGCCCCGAGAAAAAGGCCGGCGCCGGCGCCGGCGGCGGCCACCAGAAAAAGGTCCGCGTGATCGCCGAGCGCCCCTACCACGCCCTCTTCATGCGCAACATGCTCATCCGCCCCTCCCCCGCGGCCCTGGCCGACTTTGGCGAGCCCGACCTCGTCATCTACAACGCGGGGCACCTGGCCGCGAACCGCTACGGCACGGGCGGCGGCTCGCGCGCCTCGGTCGCCCTCAACCTGAAATCGGGGGAGATGGTGATCCTGGGGACCGAGTACGCGGGTGAGATGAAGAAGGGCGTGTTCACCTACATGCACTGGGCCATGCCCAAGCAGGGCGTGCTGTCGCTGCACTCGGGCTGCAACGTGGGCGTGAACGCCGATACGGGCGAGGAGGACACGACGCTCTTCTTTGGCCTCTCCGGCACGGGCAAGACGACGCTCTCGACCGACCCGCGCCGCCCCTTGGTGGGCGACGACGAGCACTGCTGGGCCGACGACGGCGTCACCAACATCGAGGGCGGCTGCTACGCCAAGACCATCGGCCTGTCCGCTGGCACAGAGCCCGAGATCTTCGCCGCGGTGAAATTCGGCGCCGTACTCGAAAACGTGGCCGTCGACGCGTCGTCGCGCGCCGTCGACTATGACTCGTCGCGCATCACCGAAAACACGCGCGCCTGCTACCCGATCGAGCACATCGCCAACGCGCGCGTCCCCTGCCGCGCGGGGCGCGCGCGCAACGTGGTGCTGCTGTGCTGCGACGCGCGCGGGGTGCTCCCGCCCGTCGCGCGCCTGTCGCTCGAGCAGGCGATGTATCACTTCATTTCGGGCTACACCTCTAAAGTCGCGGGAACGGAGGTGGGCGTGACCGAGCCCGAGGCCACTTTCTCCGCGTGCTACGGCGGCGCGTTCCTGGTGTGGCACCCGATGAAGTACGCGTCGATGCTGGCGGACAAGATGCACGCGCACGGGACGCGCGCGTGGCTGGTCAACACGGGCTGGTCCAGCGGCGGCGCCGCCGACGGCTCGGGCGCCAAGCGCGTGCCGCTGCGGCACACGCGCGCCATCGTCGACGCAATCCATTCCGGCGCTTTGCTGGATAGCGACGGCGACGGCGCCTCCGAGCAGTGGTCGCGCTCGCCCATCTTTGGCCTCGCCGTGCCCCGCCACGTGCCCGGCGTGCCGGACGAGCTGCTCGACCAGCGCGCCGCGTGGCGCGCGGCCGCCGAGCGCCGCGGCGCCGACGCCGGCGCCGCCGAGCGGCGCTACGAGGCGCAGCTGGGCTTGCTGGCCGAGCTGTTTGTGGCCAACTTCAACACCTACCTGCACGACGCGGAGGCGCACGTGGGCGAGGAGCTGGCGGGGCGGATCCTGTCGGGTGGGCCGGAGCGGGCGTGGGCGACGGCGCACGGGGGGCACGGCCTGCACGACGACTGATTTGATTTGATTTTTTTCGAAGCGCGGTTTGTGTGTGGCGTTTTTTTCGAAGCGCGGTTTGTGTGTGGCGTTTTTTTTCTTCGACGGCACACCCTGTACCGATGGACGCACCCTTTCCCTTCTCCCCGCGCCCTGTTCCCCCCTTCCCTATCCCAGGCCACGCCCCGCCCCCGCCCTCCCCCTCCTCCCCTGTTCCAAGCTACGCCCCCCATTCTTCGTCCCGCGCGCGCGCCCTCCTTCCCCCCCTTTTTGTACTTGTTTTTTTCATCCGTTTCGAAAAACGACCGCCGCCCGCTTTCCCCCCCCTGCTCGCTTAAACAGGGCCCACCCCAAAAACGAACCAAGACAATTTCACAGCAGAGAACCACCCCAGTAAAGAAAACGAGCAACCCGTCCATCAACCTCGCCCTCTCCCTCCTTGTCTTTCAAAAGTCCGCAAAGTCCCCGCGGCTCTCGTAAGGCACGTCGCGGTACTGGCACCCCGCCAAGCCTCCCGCCGCCATCTCGGCGTCGGCCCGCGCGGCGGCCGCGAGCGCGGCCGCCGTCATCCCGCCGCCGCCGCCGCCGCCGCCCGCCTTTCCCCCGGCCGGCGCCACCATCGCGGGCGGCACGTGCGGCGCGTCCATCTCCCCGGACTCGAAGGCCGGCCAGTCGAAGCCGTCGAACCAGCCGTGCTCCAGCACCTCGGCCGCGCCGCGCTCGCCGGCGCCGAGCCGCAGCGCGGGCGTCCGGTGCAGCAGCCGCCCGCAAAGGTCGCGCAGCGCGGGGGACATGGCGGCTGGCCAGCGAGGCTTGGCCTCCCGGATCAGGGCGTACATGGCGACCGGGTCGCGCGCGTAAAAGGGGGGGGCGCCGGCGGCCAGCTCGTACGCGAGGACGCCGAGCGCCCACCAGTCGGCCGCCTGCCAGTGGCCGCGCCGCTCGACGAGCTCGGGCGCCAGGTACTCCGGCGTGCCACAGAGCGTGTGCGTGCGCCCGCCGGGCGGCACCCGCTTGACAAAGCCAAAGTCGGCGAGGCGCGGGTACCCGCGCGCGTCCAGGAGCACGTTCTCGGGCTTGAGGTCGCGGTAGACGAGCTGGCGGGCGTGCAGCTCGCGCAGGGCGAGCGCGACGGCAGCCACGTAAAAGCGGGCGTCGCGCTCGGGCAGGGGGCCCTTGGCGCGGGGGCGGGTGCGCAGGTAGGAAAAGAGCTCGCCTCCCGGGCAGGCGTCCATTAAGAGGTAGACGCGGCGGTCGTCGGAGAAGGAGGCGTGGAGGGTGACGAGCCAGGGGCAGGGGCTGCCGGGCGCGGGGGCGGACGGGCCGGAGGAGGAGGAGGAGGGGGAGGACGACGCGCCCGACGGGCGGAGGGACAAGGCCAAGGCGCCGCCGCCGCTCTGGCCGTCGCCGTCGCCGTCGCCGTCGCAGCGCTCGGCCTCTTTCGCAGCGACGGCCGATCCGGATCCCGCCATCGCCACGTCGAGCATGGTGTCGCGCTCGCGGTGGACGTGCGCCGTCAGCTGGCTCGCGACAATGTGGCTCTTCCACATGGCCTTGAGCGCCATGTACTGCGGCGGGGCGGCGGCAGGAGCAGCACCAGAAGGGGGCTTGGCCCCGTCACCCCCGCCCTTTTGCTTCTTGCCGTCGCCGCCGCCTCCAGCCGCCGCCGCCGCCCCGTCCGCCGCCATGGCCAGCGCCGCGCTCCCCTCGCGCAGCCGCACCAGCGACACCCGCCCGAAGCCGCCGCACCCGAGCACCCCCAGCTCCTCCAGGTCGGCCAGGCGCACGGCGGACGGCCAGCCCGGCCGCGCCGTGCGGCGGCCCGTGTAGGCGGCGGCCGCCTCGCGCAGCGCGCCTCGCACGGCCGCCGGCAGCAGCGCGATGAAGGCCGGCGACCCGAGCGCCAGCAGGGAGGCGTCTGTGCGCGCGACGACGGTGGCCGCGCGCAGGGAGCGCTCGGAGAGCAGGGCCAGCTCGCCGAAGTAGTCGCCCGCGCCGTAGGAGCGCACGACGGAGCCGATGTCGCCGATGTCGTCGTCGTCGCCGTCGTCGTCGTCGTTGTTGCCGCGGCCGCGCCCCCTCGGTGGCGCCGCCGCCTTGCCGTCCGCGAGCCGGTACGCGTCCAGCACCCCCCGCTCCACCACGAAGAAGTGGTCGCCGCGCTCCCCCTGCACGACCACGGCCTCGCCCGCGCGCACCTCGACGGGCTGCAGGGCGGAGGCCACCGCTGCGCGCTCGCCGCCCGTCAGGCCGTCGAAGAGCGGAACGCGCCGGAGCGCGCCCTCGCGCCACAGCGCGCGCAGCGAGGGCAGGTCGCCGACGAGCGAGGCGAAGGCGCCGCGGCCGACGGCCACGAGCCGGCCGCGCGGGGAGACGCACACGACGGTGGCCTGGCGGCGGGCGGCGGCCGAGGCGGGGGCTGCGGGCGGGGGGGGGGCGAGCAAGGCGGCGGCGGCAGCGGCGGCGGCGGCCGCGGCGCTCTTGCTCTTGCTGCTGCTGCTCCCTTTTGCGCCCTTTGCAGCGACGGCCGCCGCCGCCGCCGCCGCCTCTGCGGCTTCTTGTTGCCGCTGCTGCCAGCGGCGCCGCCGCTGCCGGTCCTCCTCCTCCTCCTTGGCCGCCTCGATCAGGCCCTTCTCGCCAAAGCACTGCCCCGCGACCACGGTGGCCAGCACGCGCGCCGGCCCGCCCCCGCCGCTGCCGCCGCCGCCCGCACCCGCGCCGCCGCCGTTGCCGCTGCCATCCGCCGGCCCCGACGCGCGGCACTCGAACGCGCCCTCGACCACCACGTAGAAGCAGTCGGGCGCGTCCCCCGCCCGGAACACCACGTCCCCTCTCCCGTACCCGTCGCGCGTCTCCGACGCGCGCGCCAGCGCCCACAGGCGCGCGTCGCCCGCGCCCGACAGCGCGCCGCAGCGCCGAAGCGCCTCGCACCTCGCGACCTGCGCCAGCGGCGCGCCTCCCAACAATGCGGCCAGGTCGCGCGTGCGCAGGGCGAGCAGCTGCGCGCCCTGCCCCGTCGCGCGCGCGTCGAGGGCGTGGCGGCAGGACCGGAGGAGCGGGGCGGGCGGCCGCCGGTCGGGCTCTGCCTGGGCGGGCGCCCCAGCGGCGGCGGAGCAAGTAGATTTGGCGGCGGCGGCGGCGGCGGCGGCGGGTTTCTCGGCGGCGGCGGGTTTCTCGGCGGCGGCGGGTTTCTTCGCCGCCGAAAAAAAAGAGGAGGGAGCGGCGGGCGTCTTTTTCGACGGGGTCGAGGCAGCGGCCGAGGCGGTCACGACCACAGCCGCCGCCTCCGCCTTGGTCTTGGCGGCCGCCTGCTGCGCCTCGTGCTCCTGCGCCCGCAGGGCCGGGCCCGCGCCGAGCACCGTGCCGGGCCCCGCGACGCCCTCCGTCTCGTCGTCGTGCTCCCCTCCGCCGCCGCCCACGCCGCCGCCGCCCAGCGTCGGCAGCCAAGCAACGCCACCGCCGCCTGCCCCTCCCTCCCCCCCGTCGCCGCCGTCCCCGACGCGCACGGCCCCCGAGCGCACCACGAAGAGCGCGTCCGCGGCCTCGCCCCGCGCGAAAAGGCGCTCGCCGGGCGCCAGCGACAGCGGGCGCAGCGCCTCGGCGAGGCGCAGGCGGGCGCCGTCGCCGAGGTCTGAAAACGCGCGGACCCGCCCGACGGCCTCGAGGCGGTCGGCCTGGTCGCGCGCGGCCCAGTGGCGGCGCACGGTGGCGACGACGGCGCGGTCGGCGACCCAGAGGCGGCAGAGCTGCGAGGAGGAGGAATGGGGAGGGGGCGGCGAGGGGGAAGGCGCGTGCTTGCCGGCGCCGCCGGAGGGGGCGGGGGCGGGCGGCGGCGGGGGCGCCGCCGCGCGGACGGTGGCCGCGCGAGGGGCGCTGTACATGAGCGCGAGCTCGCCGAAGGAGGCGCCCGGGCCGTACTCGCGCACCTTGACCGGTGGGGGGGCGGCCGCGTACGAAGAAGAAGGAGGCGGAGGAGAAGCGGAGGAGAGCGCGGCGCCGGCCGCCCCGTCCACGCCCCCGCCGCGGTCCCCGCGCCCTCCGCCCGCCGCCGCCGCCGCCGCCGCCGCCGCCTCCGGGACCGGAGCCGCACCGGAGGAGACCCAAACCTCTGCGGCGCCCGACTCGATCACAAACAGCTCGCGCCCGCCCGCGTCCCCCTGCGTGATGATGTCGCGCCCGGGCGGGATGCACCGCGGCCGCATGGAGTCGGCCACGGCCTCGATCGCGCCCGGCGCCAGGTCGCGCAGCAGCGGGTTGGCGGAGAGGGCGGCGACGACGAGGGCGCGCGCGCGGCCGGCGGCGGCGCTCGTCGTGCCGCCGCCGCCGCCGCGGCCCTCCTCGCCCGCCGGCGCGAGCTTCATCTTTGCGGCGGCGGCGGCGCACGCGGCCGCCTCCGCGGGCGACAGGGCCGGGGCCGACGCTGCGAGGGCCGCGGCCGCGGCGAACGGGTCCGAGGCCGCGGAGCCCAGGACCGACGCGGCGACGGCCGCGCGCTTGGGGCGGGCGTAGCATGACGCGGCGGCGGCCGAAGCGGCCGCGCTCGGCGAAGAGGAGGAAGAAGCGCCGGGGGTGTCGGCGGCGGCGGCGCCGCCGCCGCCCTTCTCCGGCGGTGTCGGCGACAGCGCCGGCGAGGCGCGCGCCCCCGGTACGCGGCTCGGCGACGCGGGCGCCGCGGCGGTCGATTCGCTGGCGCCCTTGTCCTTGGCGCGGCCGGCCAGGCGCGCGCCGGACGCGAGCAGGCGGTCCATTTCCTTTTTTTTATGTTTTTCTTTTAGAAGGGTCTTGTGATTTTGTGATTTTGGGATTTTGTGCGCGGCGGGTGGCGGCCTCGGCCGGGGAACGGCGGCGGGCCTCCCTTGTTGACGTTGGGAGCGCGGACGAACGAGCAGTTGCGAGCGTTGTTGCTAGGTCAATCGATACACGAATGATAACACAGCTCGATCGGTTCGGAGGAGGATAGAGGAAAAAGTGGACCGAGGGCGCGCTGTTCTTCTCGGATCGCCGCCGCCTCCCGAAAACGCAAAAAAAAGAAACGACGCTCGGTCCCCTCCTCACAGCCGCCGCAGCTCGCCCGTCGCGCCGTCCGTCACGTACACCACCGCGCCGGCGGCCTCGCCCTCCTGCCCCCCGTCGCGGGCCACGGCGGCGCCGGACGGCGGCGCGCCCGGCAGGGGCGCCGAGACGTCGACTCCGCCGTCGGCCGACGCCGAGGCGGCGGCGGCGGCGGCGGCGGGCGCGGGCGCGGGCGCGGGCGCGGCCGCGGCAACGAGCGCGTCGGCGGCGGCGGGCGCGGGCGCGGGCGCGGCCGCGGCAACGAGCGCGTCGGCCTCGGCCCTGGAGAGGAGGCCCTCCTCCGAATCCTCCTGCAGCCCTTCCACCTCCTCGGCGGCGGCGGCGGCCTCGCCAAACGCCGCCAGCAGGTCGTCCGCGTCCTCTTTCTCCCTGACCTTTTCCGCGACGAGCGCCTTGAGCAGCGCGTCCGCGGCCTGCTGCTCCTGCTCCTGCTCCGCGGCGGCGGCGGCGGCGGCGGCGGCGGCGGCGGCGGCGGCGGCGGCAGCGGCGGCGGCGGGGGCGACAAGGGCGGCGGCGGCGTCGGCGGGGCCGCCATCCTCAAGGTCCGACCTCAGCGCGCGCTTCAGCCGGTCGGCGACGTTCGCCGCGCGCCGGATCTCGCGCCTGCTGGGCTTGCCGCCGCCGCGGCGGGACCGCTGCTGCTGGTCCTCGCCTGCGCCGGCCTCGTCGCCGGGCGCTGCAGCAGCTGCCGCCCCCGCCGCCGCCGCCGTCGTCGCGGGCGCTGCCGCCGCCGCCGCCTTGTCGTCCTCCTCCTCCTCCTCGTCGTCGTCCTCGGCGCTCGCCTGGCCGCCGGCGGCGTTGGCAAAGGGCGCCGCCTCGGGGACGCTCGGCCGCGCCCCGCGCACGACGCGCTCGCCGCCGACCGACACGACGGCCTCGGCCATGCGCAGCGCCGCCAAGGCGGCCGCGCCGCGCGCCGCCGCCGCCGCGCCGCCGACGCCGGCGGCCACGCTCTCGAACAGCCCCGCGCGCACGTCGTCGTCGTCCTCCTCGTCCTCGTCGCCCTCGTCCTCGTCTTCGTCGCCGCCGCCCCGCGCGAACGACGCCCCGCCCCCCATCCTGGCGGCGTCGGACTCCTCCCGAGCGGTTCCGTCCCTCCGAGCGGCCGCCGCACCCTCAGCCTCCCGCCGCTGCCCGCCCCGCCGCCGCCGCTGTTGCTCCACCGCGCCGCCGCCGCCGCCCCCCGCGGCCGGCGCCGAGAAGAAAACCTCGTCCTCGTCGTAGTCGTCGTCGTCCTCGTGGTCGACCCACGCCCACTCCTCCTCCTCGCGCTCGCGGGCCGAGGGCAGGGGCACGCCGAGGCTGTAGGTGGTGCCGCTCTCGCGCACCATGGTGAACCGGAGCTCGAGCTCGTCGTCGGCGGCGGCGGCCGCGGCGTCGGCGGCCGCGGCGTCGGCGGCGGCCCGCGCGGCGGCGGCGGCGGCCCCGTCAATCTCGCCGCCCTCGCCGGCAGCGGCAGCGGCAGCCGCCGCCGCCGCCGCCGCCGCCGCCGCCGCCGCCGCCGCGCCCGCTGCCGCGTCCCCGGCCTCGGCCTCGACCAGCGCGCGTGCCGCGTCGCGCTTGAGCGCCATCAGCGCCGTCGGGCTGAGGCCGGATCGGTCGGCCACCAGAATCATCGACAGCCGTCCGCGCGCCTCCTCCTTTGCCGTCGCGCGGCGGTACGGCCTGCCGGCGGCCTTTGCGGCGGCGCGCCGGCGGCGGCGCCGCTTGCGCCCTGCCTCGCGGCGCGCCTCCTCCGCCTCCTCCTGGCCGTCGGCGCCGAAGAAGAGGCCCCAGGCGAGGCGGCACTTTAGGAAAAAGCCGCGCAGGGGGTCGCGGCTGGCGTGCGGGGCGAGCTCGGCGCCGCCGCCTGCGCCGCCGCCGCCGCTCCGGCGGACGAGCTCGATCGCCGCGCGCTGCTGCTGCGTGCGCTGCGGCTGCTGCTGCTGCTCGGCGCGGCCGCCGTCGTCGTCATACAGGTCGTCGTCGCCGTTGTTGGATGCGGCGGGGGTCACGTCCTCGGCGCTCACGTCCAGCGGCGGCGGCGGCGCCCCCTCGTCCCCGTCGTTGTCGCCCGGCCCGGGCTTGGCGGCGGCGGCGGTGCATCGGCGGCGGCGGGTCGCGGCGGCGGCGGGCGCCGAGGCGGGGCGGCGTGGGCCCGCCAGCGCTGCCGGGCGGGCGCTGACGATGCTGCCGATGCCGCCCGCCGTGCGGACGGCGAGGAGCATCGTGGGGGGCGCGGGGCTTGCTTCTTGCTCTTTCGTCTCAATTCAAACAGCGAAACGTCCTTTTCCAAAAATGGTGCGTGTCGGGTTGTCACGATCGGTCGTTTTGTAATGGGGTGGTGTCCATGTTATCCGGTGGATGTACGAGGTGTCAAGTCTGGGAGTCTCGAGATGTGAGCAGCGGTCGCCTTGCATTTGGGTGACGCACGGGAGGGACACTTTTCAAACGCCGCCGCCCGGGGCTGCCATCCGAGTCTCCCCCCGCTCCCTCGATTCGCGAGAGAAAGCCCCCCCTGCTCCCCAAATCCCAAGTCGTGGAAACTCACGAAATCTAACGCCCCCGCCGAGTAGGCGGGCGCGGGCGACGAGGAGTACATGGCTACTCTTTACACACGCGAGACTTGACAGGTGTGAGTGTGGGTGGATGTGTATGCGCGCACGTGTGTGTTGTGTCGGCCGGCGGCGTTTGAGGTTTTCCGTTTTGCCGCTCGGGGGGCGGCGCAGCGTGTTTTGTTTTGTTTCTGGCTGCTGCGTGGCTGCTTTTCGGGGAGGAGGGAAGGAAGCAAAAAGGCGTGTGTGTGTGTGTGTGTGTGTGTGGTGACGCTGAAGGCGGCGAGAATGAGGAGGGGGCATCGGGAGGCAAAAAGGCAAAAGGGGGAGAGGGCTTCTCCGAGAAGATGAATAATGAATGAAAACGCAAAGGGACGACGGGGAAAAAAGCGGGGGGCAGGCAATGTGAGACAGAGAGGGAGAGAGGGGAAGAGAAGGCAAAGAGAGACGAGACGTCAGCAGGCGCGGCAGCAGCACTCGCGGGCTCAGTCACGCCTCAGTACTCGGGGAACGCCGCCGAGCTTCCGGCTGCGACCGCCGCCGCGGGCGCCCGGCCGTCGCCCGCCCCTCCTCCCTCCGCCGCCCCCTCCTCCGCCACACCCTCCATCGCCGCCGGCCGCTGCCCCTGCCGCTGCCCCTGCTGCTCCTGCTCCTGCTGCTGCTCCTGCTGCGCCTGCTGCGCCTGCGCCGCCTGGTGCTTCCGCGGCACGTACGGCGGCGCCTCCGTGCGCAGCAGCGGCCAGTTGACCTCCGCGAAAAAGGCGTGCGCCATGATCTCTTGTGCGCCGCCGCGCGTGCCCAGGCGGCGCGCCGGGTCCTTCTCGAGCAGCCGCGTCACCAGGTCGCGGCACGCGTCCGACACGGCCGGGCGCGACGGCAGGGCCAGGGGCCGGCGCAGCACGTTCTCGAAGGTCTCGTCGCGCCGCGCGCCGCGGAAGGGGGTCGAGCCGAAAACGAGCTCGTGCAGGAGGACGCCGAGCGCCCACCAGTCGACGGGCGCGCCGTGGCCCTTTGCGGCGATCACCTCGGGCGCGAGGTACTCCTCCGTGCCGACGAACGAGTTGGCGCGCGCGTCGGGCTCGGCGACCACGCGCAGGCGAGCGGCTGCGAGGGCCGAGGCGACGGCGAGGGCGTCGGCGCCGTCGGCGCCGCCCGAGGTGGCGGCGCGCGGCGGGACGGCGGGGGGGGCGGCGGCGGACGGGTCGGCCGCGCCGCCCGCTCCCGCTGCTCCTCCTGCTCCTCCCGGCGCGCCGCCGGCGCCCGCGGCCGAGCCGCCCGGGCCGGCGGAGGGGCCGCCCGAGGCGGCGGCCGCGGCGGCCGAGCCGCCCGGCAGGGACGCCGAGCCGGCGCCGGCGCCGTGCAGTGGGGGGGCGGCGCCCGACTTGCGGCCGCGCCCGACGCCGCCGCCGCCGCGCCCGCCGCCGCGCCGCAGCGAGAACGACTGCCGCGGCGTGGCCGGGGCGCTGGCCGAGCCGTGGCCGCCGCCCGGGTGCGCGCCCGGGGCCGTGGCAGCCGCGACGGCGGCGACGGCGGCCGAGGCGCGCGCGGCGGCCTCCTCGCCCGCGCGCGCGGGGTCGACCTCGACCTCGGCCGCCGCCGCCGCCGCCGCCGCCGCCGCCGCCGCGCCGCCGCCGCCGCCGCAGCCGTTGCCGCCGCCGCACGGCCCCTCGGCGCCCGCCGGCGCGCCGGCCTGCCCCCCTCCTCCCGCCGCCGCCGCCGCCCCCCCCGCGCCCCCCTCCGCCAGCAGCAGCAGCTGCGCCGCCTGCCGCGCCTTGGCCGCCGCCCGCGCCGCCCGCACCGCCCCGGCCGACGCCCGCGCGCGCACCACCGCCTCGACCGCCGCCACCGCCTCGGCCTCCGCCACGCGCTCCACGCGCGGCGCCGTCGCGCCCTTGGCGTACGAGAGGTCGAAGTCGCTCAGCAGCGCGTGCCCGTCCGCCTGGATCAGCACGTTCTCGGGCTTGAGGTCGCGGTACACGTACCCGTGCAGGTGGAGCCACTGCAGGGCGAGCAGCACCTCGGCCACGTAGAAGCGGGCGTGCGCCTCGCGCAGCCGCTTCTTCGGCTGCGCGTTCAGGAGCGCATACAGCTCGCCGCCCTCGCAGTACTCCAGCACCAGGTGCAGGTGCGAGTCGGTCTGCAGCGCGGCGTACATGGACGCGACGAACGGGTGGTCGGCCTCGCGCAGGACGCGCTGCTCCGTCATGGCGCGGGCGACCTTGTTGCGCTCCTGCATCTCCCACTTGTCGAGCGTCTTCATCGCGAAGCGGACGTCCGTCCCCTGCAGGGCGACTAGATCCACCAACCCCACGTCGCCGGCGCCGAGCTGCTTGATGCGCCTAAAGTGCGACAGGCGCAGGCGTCCGTCGCGCGCCTCGGCCGCGCGCAGGGCCTCGTAGGCGCGGGCGCACGAGGCGGCGCGGTGGGGCCCGGGGGGGACGAGGCCGACAAAGGCGTCGGCCCAGGGGTTTGCGGCCCAGTCCCCCTGCATCGACTGGAGCGCGCTCTCAATAGCCTGAGCCGCCTCGCCGCCCTTCTGCGCAGCGGCCTCGGGCGACATCATGGCGGGGCCGGGGGCGGGGGGGGCGGCGGCGGCAGGGCCGGCGGAGGCGGAGGAGGGGGCGGCGGCGCCCTTGGCCTCGGTGATGGCGAGCGCGCCGACGTTGCCGGCGAGCGCCTCGGCCGCGGCGCGCGTGCCGGGCGCGGGCGCGGGCACGCCGCCGGCCATGCCTACCGCGCCGCCGCCGCCGCCGGCCGCGGCGGCGGCGGCGGCGGCCGCCGACAGCGCCTCGCCTGCGGGCGCCTCGGCCGCGGCCGTGATGTCCACCTGCACGCCCACGAAGAAGCGCACGGCCCCGCTCGCGTCGCGCATGGGCGCCAGCGTAAACATGTTCCAAAAGGGGCGGCCGGCGCGCGTGTAGTTCAAAATCCGGAACGACGCCTCGTCGCCGCGCGCGACGGCGGCGCGGATGGCGTCGACCGTCGCGCGGTCGGTCCCGGGCCCTTGGAGGAAGCGGCAGTTGCGCCCCAGGACCTCCTCGCGGGCGTAGCCCGTCAGCTCGAGGAAGGCGTCCGAGGCGAACACGATCGGGCAGTCGGGCAGCGACGGGTCCGAGATGACAAAGTTTTGCTGGATACGCTCGACCGTGGTGGCTAGGTCCATCGCGACGCGCGGAAAGGCGCGCGGCGCGGCAAACGCGTTCGGCCCCACGCCCCCCGTGGTCCGCGGCCCTCCCGCGGCGGCGCTCCCGCCGGGCGCGCCGGGAACGACGGCGGCGGCGGCGGCGGCGGCGGCCGCGATGGAGGGCGGCGCGGCCTCGCCCGCGTGTGGCGCGCCGCTGGCGCCGCTGCCGCGCGCCGTGCCCGTGCCCCGCGCCGTGCCGCCGTCCTCCGACGCCGGCAGGAGGGCCATGTCCGCGTCCGCCGGGTCGAGCGCGCGGCCGGCGCCGCCCTCGCCGTCTCCCGCGAAGCCGTAGGCGGCCGAGCGCCGGGAGGCCGGCGCGCCGGAAGAGACCACAGCGGCGGTCAGGCCCTCGCCGGCCTTGGCGCCGGCGGCGTAGGCGGCCGCCGCGCGGTACGCCTCGCGGCCGTCGGCGGCGTCGGCCGTCTCGGCGGCCTGGACGGTGCCCGTGACCTCGGCGACGATGTCGCGCGCGACGCCCTCGCGGAGGCGGGCGTCGTACTTGACCAGGAGGGGGACCTGGGGGGCGCCGCGGGCCTGAAGTCGTTGGTTTTTTTGTCGTTGTGGTTTTTTGTTTGGCGTCGAGCGAGTTTTTTTTGTTTGTGTCAAGTTTCAAGGGAGGAGGGCGGGGTTTAGGGGGTCGGTGAGCGCGGAGCCTTTGCGTGCGAGGAACGAGGGCAGGGGGCGCGATGCGGCGAGCGCGTCCCTCCGTCGAAACAAAAGACCGAGCGTCGCGCCCCCCAAATACGCCGACGCAAAGAGGCGCCGCCGCCGCAAGAGCCAAAAAAAGAGGGGCCGCCCGCTCCGGCCTCACCTGGTGCGGCGTCGTGTGGTGCCGCCCCTCCGTCTTGCTCGTCACGTCCACCTGCACGCCCACGAACTTGCTCACGCGCCCGTCGGGCCCGCGGATCGGCGTCATCGTCAGCAGGTTCCAGAAGGTCGTGCCGTCTTTCCGGTAGTTTAGCAGGCGGACGCTGACGGGGACGCCGCGCTTCACGGCGTCGCGCAATTTCGCGACTTCCTTGGGGTCGGTGCCCTCGCCCTGGAGGAAGCGGCAGTTGTGGCCGAGGACCTCGTCGGGGCCGTAGCCCGTGAGGACGTAGAAGCTGGTGTGTGTGTGCGTGTTTTTTTTGGGTTCAGAGGTAATAATGATGGTTCGTGAATTGGTTTTTTTTTTGGGCGTGTGAGCGGGTGCGCCGATTGCGATTGCGCGCCGCCGCGACAGGAAAGGAGGGAAAAAAAAAAGAGGCGCGTCATCGTCGCCGGCTCCTCACCCCTCACTGGCGTAGACGAGCGGGCAGTCCGGCAGGGTGTTGTCGGCCACGACGAACGTGTGGTGGAGGCCGCTGAGGACGTTGGCCAGGTGGCTGGCCGCCTGGGGCACCGAGGGCACGTGGGGCTGTTGTTGCTTTTTGGGGCGGGAGGGGGAAAAGACGGGGGACGGAGGGGTGAGGCGGGCTCCGGCGGCGAGCGAGCGAGCGAGCGGCGGTCACTGGCGGCGGCGGCGGCATCGACGAATGGAAAAAACGCGGAGACCGCGCGTGCGCACGCGCGGGCATGCGGCCCGATCAAGACCGCGATGTCGGCGCGCGATGGTTCTCACCTCGGCCATGGTTGCCGTCGTCCGCTCAAGCGGAAAGCCAGGGGCGGCGATTGAGGGAGAGGACGTTTTCCCCTCCTCCAGACGAAAAAACGAGACGCCCTCGCAGGGGGCCGACGGCGCGCCTGTTCAGGGCGCGCGCGCGGCGAGGCGCTGGGTCGGCGGGACCCACAGACGCGCTCGCGGACGCGAATGGGGGCCTCTTGTTGGGGGAGGGAGGCGCGCGGGAGTCTCTCTTTATGAGGAGGAGAGAGGGCTCTCGGCGACAACCCCTAAAAAGATCGGGAGCGTCGACCGACGACAATCGCCCGGGTGACGAGGGGGGCAACAACTAGGCCAGTCGTCGAAGATGCGTTGTTCGTAAGTGTTTGTGTGGGGAAAGATGGGTTGGTGGGGGCGTGTCGAGGCTTGAAGCCCGGACTAGAGGCGGAGCGGCGAGCGGCGAAGAGCGGGGGGCGGGTGGCGGGTGGCGGCGCGCGCCCGCCGCCGACCCCCACCGACCCAGAGATCCTCCTCCGCTCCCTTGCCACGTGCAATCCGACACTTGCATCTCTTACACACGTGATCGCCCGTACGACGCTGATCTATCCGTGCCCCGACGCCCCCCCTTCCTCACCGGATCGTCCCGCCCACGATCGTACGCGCCCGGCACACGCCCCCAGCGACCGCCGCCGCCGCCGTTGACCCGTCTGCGCCAGCGCCCGCCGCCGCCGCCACAGCCGCATCCGCCGGCAGCCCAACGACCGCCAGCGGCGCCCCCCGGTACGTCGCCACGCCCGCGCCGTCGGTGCGCAGCTCGCGCGCGACAGCCTCAAACACCTTTTTGCGCGGGTTGAGCTGCGTCTCGGGCGCGCGCTCGAAGCCGGGGGCGGTGACGCGCGCGCCGACGGGGGCGTCGGCGGGCGGCTCGAGCATCTCGAGGCGCTCCTCCTCCTGCTCCTCAGCGGCCGCCGCCGCCGCCGCCGCCGCCGCCGCCGCCGCCGCCGCCCCGCCCTCGGCCGCCTCGCCGCCGCCGCCGCCGCCCACCGGTTCACCGCCGCCGGCGCCGCCCTCCGTCTGGCCCCCCCCTTTTGTCGAGGCACAAAGCACCATCGCGTGCGACATCTGCCCGCGCACGGCCGCGGGCTTGAGGTTGCACAGCGCCAGCACGCGGCGCCCCACGAGCTCTTCCAGAGGCAGGTGCCGCGCCAGGCCGCTGACCACCTGCCGCAGGATGCGCGGCGGCGCACCGGCGGCGGCGGCGATGCCGTCGGCGGCCGTGGCCGCGACCGCGCCTCCCGCCTCGCCGCCGCCGCCGCCGCCGCCGTCGGCCACCACCGCCGCCGCCGGCCCGTCGCCGACGTCGATCTCCTCCACGTACAGCGCGTCGGCCCCCGGGTGGCGCCACGCGCGCACGACGACGCCCACGCGCACGTCGAGACGCGAGAGGTCGACCGGGCGCGAGGGGTCGTCGTCGCCCGCGCGAGCGGCAGAGGGCGCGGGCGCGCCGCCGCCCTTTTTGCCGCCGCCGCCGCCGCCCGGCTTGCCGCCCGGCTTGCCGCCCGCCGCCGCCGCCGCCGCCGCCGCCTCGGCGTCCGCGCGCTGGTCCCCCCCGAACCGCGCCTTGAGCGCCGCAACCTCCTCCTCCAGGATCTCGCGCACCAGGGGCGCCGGCTCCCCGATGCGGTGCCCCGCCGGCACCAGCAGCTGCGGCTCGCCGCACCCCGCAATAAGCGCGTCCGTCAGGCGGCCGGCCGACGGCGGCAGCGCCAGCTGCCTCAAAATCCCCTCCGCCATCGTCGGCATGAACGGCGCCACCATGGCCGCCAGCACGCGCAGCAGGCCCACGCCCGCCGCCACCAGCGTGCCCGCGTGCTCGCGGTCCACCTTCACCACGCGGAACGGCTCGGTGCGCGTGAAAAAGGCGTTGCCGTCGGCCGAGAGCGCCATCGCGACGCGGAGGCCGTCGCGCAGCCTCTGCCGCTCGAGCAAGGCGCAGTATTCTTCCGCCCGCGCCTTCGCCAAGACGCCCAGCTCGCGCGCGTCCGCCGCCCCCTTTGTCGGGTGCGCCCCTGGCACCCGGCCGTCGAAGAAGCGCGCCACGAACACCAGCGCGCGGTTGACGAAGTTTCCGAGGTTTTTCAGCAGCTCCCCGTTGGCGCGGGCGGCGAGGTCGCCCCACCGGAAATCCGCGTCGGCGCTCTCCGGGCGGACGCTCAGCAGGTAGTAGCGCCACGCCTCGACAGGGACGCCCGTGTCGCGGGCGTCGGTGCCGAAGACGCCCGTGCCGCGGGACTTGCTGAACTTGCCGCCCTCATAGTTGAGGTACTCGGTCACGCTGATGGAGCGCATGAGGGTCCACTCGGCGCCCGCCGCCGCTGCGGCTGCTGCTGTGGCGCGCCCGGCGGCGGCGGCGGCGGTCCAGCCGCCGCCGCCGCCGGCGCCGGCGTCGGCGGCGTCGGCCGCGAGCGCCGGCGGCGCGCCGTCGCCCTCGGTGCCCGCGGAGGCGCCCAGCAGGGTGGCGGGAAAGATGACGGTGTGGAAGGGCACGTTGTCCTTGCCCATGAACTGCACGAGCTCCACGTCGGGCGGCGGAGAGAGGGGCGACGGGGACGAGGAGGGCGGCGCGCCCGCTCCGGCCGACGCCGCCGCGCCCGACGCCGCGCCCGCCGTAACCGCCTCCGCCGCCGCCGCCCCCTTCTCCGGCGCCCACCAGCTCCTCCACCCGCCCTCCCCCGCGTACCCCGCCGTGATCGACACGTACCCGATCGGCGCGTCGAACCACACGTAGAACACCTTGTCTCGGTACCCCTCCAACGGAACGGGAATGCCCCACCGCAGGTCCCGCGTGATGCATCGCGCCCGGAGTCCGTCCCGCATCCACGCGGCCGTGAGCGTCGCGCAGTTCTGCGACCACCCCCCTAGCGCGCTCGCGCGGTCCTGGTAGGCCTGAATGGCCGGGGCCAGGCGCGGGAGGTCGAGGAAGATGTGGCGGGTGGCGCGCACCACGGGGGAGGTGCCGGTGAGCTTGCACTTGGGGTCGAGCAGCTCGGTCGGGTTCATTAAAGCGCCGCAACCGTCGCACTGGTCGCCGCGCGCGTCGGCTGTTTTTGTTTTTTCCGTTGTTTTTTTTGGGGGGGGGGGCAGAGGGTGAGTTTGCGTGTGAAGAGCGAGAGGCACGTCAGAGAGAGAGCGAGGAAGAAGGGAGGGAAGAAAGGGCGCGCGCGCGCGCTCCCTCGAAGAAGAAGGGGGCAAAAAGGCAAAACGCAACAAGCAAACGCGAACGACGCGAAACGCGAACGACGCGAACGACGCGAAAACCCGCAAAAAGCAAAAGAGCACGCAACAAGCAAACGCGAACGACGCGAACGACGCGAACGGCGCGAAACCCCCCGCAAAAGCCACAAGAGCTTACGCAACTGTAGCCGCAGCGCGGGCACGTGCCCGTGACGAACCGGTCGGCGAGGAACTTGCCCGCCGCCTCGCTGTACAGCTGCTCCATCCCTTGCTCGACGCACAGGCCCTTGGCCCACAGGGTGCTGGTTGTGTTTCGTTCGTTGTTGGTATTGTATGGGGAAGATATCAGCAAGGAGGAAGAAGTCGGGCCGCCGCGTCGCGCCACGCTGCACCCGCGAAAAAAAAAAAAAAGGCGCGACCTGCCGCCGCCCGCCCGTCTCACCGGAAGATGTCCTGGCAGATGCGCGTCTGCGCCCCCGTCGGCGTGCGCCCGAACCGGTCAAACTCGATGCCGAACCAGTCGTAGACGCTCCGGTGGACAGAGTGGTACTTGTCGCAAAGCTCCGCGCACGAGAGGTTCTCCTCGATCGCTTTAGTTTCGGTCGCGGTCCCGTACTCGTCCGTTCCGCACACGAACACGGCGTTGTGCCCGCGGGAGCGGCAGTAGCGGGCGTAGACGTCGGCGGACAGGACGCAGCCGATGATGTTGCCCAGGTGCGGGACGTTGTTGACGTAGGGCAGCGCAGAGGTGATTAGGATGTTTCGGCGCCCCGGGCGCGGCAGGCGCGGCGCGCGCGCGAGGCACGGCCCGCCCGCGCGCGCGGCGGCGGCGACAACGGCGGCGGCGTCGGCGATTAGGGCGCGGGCGGGGTCGCCGCCGAGGGCCAGCAGGGGGGCCTCGACGGCGGACACGTAGGCGGCGGCCGCGGGGCTGCGCGCGGCGAGGACGCCGAGCCGGGCCAGAGGCAGCAGCGCGCAAAAGACGGCGGCGTCGGCGAGCGAGAGGGCGCCGGCGCCGGCGCCCGGGGCGAGCGGCCCGCAGGGCGCGCGCTCGAGGGCCCGCTCGAGGCGCTGCGCCAGGGCGGCCTCGAAATCGGCGGCGCGCAGGGCGACTTCCTCGGGCGCGGCCTCGCGCGCGGCGGCGCCCGGGGGGGTGCCCGGGGCGCGCGCCTCGGCGGCGGCGGCCTCACAGGCCGCCAGGCGCAGGGCGGCGGGTCGGAGGATGGCGGCCTCGTGTTCGAGCCAGTCGTCGGCCGCGGTCGTGAGCGCCGGGGAGAAGGCGAAGGACGCGGCGAGGTGGCGCGCGATGGCGTTGGGCTCGGTCAGGGGCGGGCGGCCGTCGCCCAGGTCGAGCGATAGGCCCGTGTCGCCGGCGCCGCTCGCGCCGAGCGGATCGCCGCCGTCGGCGCTGTTGCTGTCGGACGGCGACGGCGCGGCGACGGCGACGGCGCCGCCGCTGGCGATCAGCGCTTTCAGGGCCTGCGCGTCGCCCGCGCGCGCCCTGAGGCGGGGCGGCGCCATGGTTGCTGGTTGTTTCTTGGTTTGGTGTGTGTTGATCGCGCGCGCGAGTTTGAGAAAGGGAGACGGGCAGCCGCCCTCTTCCTTATGTCGGGCTCTGTCTGCCCGGGGGGGGCCAATCCCACACACAGATCGCGTGGCTTGATGTAGAGAGAGCGGGAGCTGATGGAACGGATGGCAGGACGGGGGATCGTTCGCTCGTTTGTGTTGCGGTGGCCGTGGCGCCGGAGCGATTTTTTGGCGCCTCGAAGCGGACGACGACGAGCGGCCAAACCGCCGCGTCGGATCGCGACGCCCTTCATCGCCGCAATCACACGCTAAACGCACGCCACGCCGGCCTGCGAACCACGGCACAGTCCGCCCGATCGGAACGCTTCCTTTCATCCATCTTTATTTTCTCTACGGCGCTGCGAGCGAGAGACTAGCGGGGCCTTTTTCCTCTCCCTCCTTGGCCCCAACAACGCGACCGCGCCTTGAACTTCAGAACACGCGGGGGGAGGGCGCGCGGCCGGATCAGGCAACACACGAGCCTCGGCAAGCGCGCGCGCCGCACTCAGCCCCGCGTCGAGCACACAGCAACGAAACGGGCCGGGGGGAGGCGAAGGAAGCGAGCGCGCGCGCACGCGCGCGCCGACGTCTGACGCCCGCTCGCTCGCTCCGAACCAACAAGAAGAGACCCAATGGGCGACGACGAGGAGAAAACGCTCGAGCTCGAGGCGCGGTTCGGGTTTGACGGCGCGTGGTATCAGGTCGAGGGCGCCGAGGTCGTCAAGGACGGCCCGGACGGCAAGCCCGTCCTCGGCGTGCGCCTCGCGTGAGTTTGATTCGTTGTTTTTTTCTCGATCGCCGCGCGTGCTGTGTCCCGCCGTCGCCCGCGACCAAAGCCGCCGCCGCGCTCACGCCAGAAACCAAACAAAAAACACGACCCCCGCCATTCCACCACCCCGAAAAAAACCAAAAAAACCATCGCAGCGGCGACCTCCCCGGCCAGCTCGACCTCATGCGCCTCGAGGAGATCCCCGACCGCATCCGCCACGAGGCGCAGCCCCTGGAGGACGGGGACTGCGCCTCGGGGCGGCTCAACGCCGGAAGCCGGGTGACGCTGTTCACCCGCTTCCCGCAGCGCGACGAGAGCAAGTACTACCCGGGCACCGTGGTGAAAGTGGCGCGCGGCCCCCACAGCGGCCCGCCCGGGGAGCAGTGCCGCTGCGCGGTGCACGTGCGCCTCGACCCGATGCAGCGGTCGCCGCCTGAGTGGACGCGCTGTCCGCCGCCGCAGCCGCCGCCGTCGCTGTCCGAGGCGCCCGTGCGCACGCACATCGGCGACCTGTGCTGGCCGGGGCTGTCGGCGGCGGTGAGCCACCCGATGGTGATCCGGTGGGTGGCGGACCTGCGGCGGGCGGTGGAGCGGTGGGCGCGCAGCCCGGCGGCGCAGGCGCAGCAGAAAAAGGGGGCGGCGGGCGGGGGGGGCAGCAGCGGCGGCCGCAAGGACGGGGGTTCGGCGGCAGCTGCCGGCGGCGGGGCCGCCGCCCGCGACCCCAGCAGAGGCGGCGCCGCCGCTGCCCGCGGCCGCAGCAGCGAAGGAGGCGGCGACGGCGCGCCCGGGGGGGCCCCCTCGATGCCGTCGCGAGGCAAAAAGGCCGCCGCCGGCGCCGCCGCCACCTTGCCGCCGACGCCCTCGTCGACGACGCCGCGCGGGCGGCAGGCCGCCGCGCCGGCCGCGGCCGCCGCCCCCGCCGCCGCGCCGCCAGCCTCGTCCTCCGCGCGCCCGCGCGCGCAGACGGCGGCGGCCAAGAAGGAGCAGCAGCAGCAGCAGCAGCAGCCGCCAGTGAGGGGAAGGCGCGCCTCCCAGGGCGGCAGAGGCGGTGGCGCCGCCGCCGCCGCCGCCGCCCCGCGCGCCCGCTCGCCAGAGCCCGTGCCGCTCGTGACGCCGCGCAAGCGCCCGGCGCCCGTGAGCAGCGACGAGGGGGTCGGCGGCGGCGAGGCGGCAGCGGCCACCGCGGCCGCCGCCGCCGCCGAGGCCGAGGAGGAGGAGGACGAGGACGACGGCGACTGGGCGGCGACGGCCGTCGCGTCGCCGCCGCACAAGCGGCGGCGGCAGGCCAAGGCGGCGGCGGCGGCGGGGGCGGGGGCGGCGGCGGTCCCGGCTGGGGGGGAGGATACACAGGACGAGGCCATGGAGGAGGACGGCAGCAGCAGCACCAGCAGCGGCAGCGGCAGCGGCAGCGGCAGCAGCAGCGGCGACGGCGAAAGCGACGGCGACGGCGACGAGGACGAGGACGGAACCAGCGGCGTCGACGGCGACGACGACGAGAGCAGCGGCGACGAGGCCGAGGTGGCGGCGGCGGTGGCGGCGGCGGCCGCCAAGAGCAAGGCGGCCACGCCCGCAGCAGCGGCAGCGGCCAAGGCGGCGGCCGCAAAGGGCAAGGCGGCCACGCCGGCGGCGGCAGCGGCAGCTGCCAAGGCGGCGCCGGCCAAGGCGGCGCCGGCGGCCAAGGCGGCGCCGGCCAAGGCGGCGCCGGCGTCCAAGCCGGTCGGCGCCGCGACGCCCCCAGCAGCAGCAGCAGCAGCAGCAGCAGCGGGCGCGGCGCTCATGGACGTCGAGGGGGACGAGCAGCAGCACGGCAGCGCGACCGGGCGGGCGGAGGAGGAGGAAGCGGGCGGCGGCAGGCGAGCGGCGGCCGCCGGCGTCGCCCCGGCGGCGCCGGCGGCAGCGGCGCCCAAAGCCAAGGCCAAGCAGGCCGCGCCGGCCGCCCAGTCCGCCGCCGCCGCCGCCCCCGCCGCCAATCTCGCCGCGGGCGCGCGGCAGCAGCGGCAGCAGCAGCAGCAGGAGGGAGCGAGCGGCGTGGCGGCCGCGGCCCGGGCGGCGGCAGCAGCGGCCGCTCCGCCGGCGTCCGTGACCCCAGCGACGGCGACGGCGGCAGCCGCGTCGCCGGCGGCCGCCGCGTCGGTGGGCACGGGGGCGGCCGCCGAGCTCACGGAGGTGGTGGAGGACCAGCAGCAGGAGGGCGCGGAGGTGGCGCAGGCGCGGGAGGAGGAGGAGGAGGATCAAGGGGGGCCCCAGGCGCAGGAGGCGGAGGAGGACGAGGCGGACCCCGCGGGCCCCGCGGCGGCCGAGCCCGCAGCGGCAGCGGCAGCGGCTGCGGCGCCCCATGCTCCGGCGGCGCCCACAGCAGCTCCCGCGGCAGCGCCGTCCGCCGCTCCGGCGGCGCCCGCACCGGCACCGAGACCGGCTTCCGCACCCGCGGCCCCGACGAAGACAGCAGCAGCGACCCATGCAGCGCCCGCGGCAGCAGCGCCCGCGGCAGCGGCAGCGCCCGCGTCGACTCCGGCGCCGCCTCCGCCGCCCCAGCAGCGGCCCCGGCCTCCCCCCCTGGCGTCGGCCGCCGCAAAGGCGCCGGCGCTGGCCGTCGCCGCGCCGCCGCCCCCCGCCCCCCGGCCGCCGCCGCCGCCGTTGGCCCTGCCACCGGCGGCCCCGCCCGCCTCTTCCTTGGTCCCCTCCCGCGCGGCCGCCGGCGCCCGCAACCGCCTCGACCCGGCCTTCCTCGCCAGCCCCGTCCCCGACCTCCGCGCGGCCTCCGTCGCCGTCTCGGACGCCATAGAGATCGCGCAGGCCGTGCACGCGGGCACGGTCCGGCTGAGCGAGCCTTTCCGCGCGGCGCTGTCGGCGGCGCTGCGCGCGGCGGGGCGCGGCGCGGCGCTCTCCTCCTCCTCCTCCTTCGGCGGGCGCGCGCCGGGCGGCGCGCCCAAGGCGATGGACGTGTGCGTGGCGGCGGCGCGCCTGCTGGCGGTGGGGCCGCAGGCGGCGCCGTCGCCGCAGGCGCCGCGGCCGCCGCCGCCGCCGCAACTCCCGCAGGCGGGGCCGGCGGCGGCGGCGGCGGCGCCGCCGACGGCCGGGACGCTGGCCGTGGCGGAGGCGGCGGCGGCTACGGCCACGGCCACGGCCGGCGCTCTGGCGGTGGTGGCGGCGGCGGACGCGGACGCTGCCGCGGCGGCCGAGGGCCCGCCCCCCCCGCCGCCCTCCTCGGCGGCCTTTCAGCGGCAGCAGCAGCCCGCCGGGCCCGCTGACACGTCCGCCTCGCCCTTTGCGGCTGCCCCGCCCCCTCCTCCGCCTCCCCCGCCTCCCCCCCCTCCCCCCTCGGGCGGCGGCGACGACGCGATCGACGAGGGCGAGGGCCGCGGCGCGCCCGCCCCCGCGCGCCCGCCGCCCCCGACGACGGCCCACGTCGCGCCTCCCGGGGTCGGCCAGCAGCCCCACCAGGCCCCCCCGCAGCAGCAGCTAGAGCAGCAGCAGCAGCAGCAGCAGCAGCAGCTATATGCGCAGCAGCAGCAGCAGCAGCAGCAGCACGCGCAGCAGGCTGCCCCGCCCGCGGCCGCCGGCCCGCCGCTGCTCGTCAAGGCCGGCGCGGCAATCGCCGAGCTCTACCGCACGGCCGCGGCGCTCTACCTCTGCTCGCTGGACGAGGCGGCCCTCGCGGGCGGGGGCATGGGCGGCGGCGGCGGCAGCGGCGGCGGGAGCGGCGGCGGCGGCGGCCAGAACGAGCAGCAGGGCGACGCGGCCCTGGCGGCGGCGGCCAAGCGCCGCCTGGCGCAGGCGCAGCGGCAGCGCGAGGCGGCCCGGCGGCAGCGCGAGGCGGCGGCGCTCGCCGAGCGCGCGCGGCAGCGCTCGCTCGCCATTCAGCAACAGCAGCAGCAGCAGCAGCAGGGCGGAGGCGCGGGCGGGGGCGGGGGCGGGCAGGACCCGCGGCTGGCGCTCGCGGCCGCGCACGCGGGGGGCGACGAGCAGCGGAGGCTGATGCAGCAGGAGCCGCCGCAGCAGCAGCCGCGGCCGCATCAGGCGCAGCCGCAGGCGCAGCAGCAGCGGCAGACGGAGCGGTTTCTTTGAGGCAGCGGCGCGATGGGACGCTCGCTCGCTCGGTCGGCTGGGCGGCGGCGGCGCATCCGGCGAGACAATCGAGCCCACAAGAAAACGTACTCGCGCACAGCGTTCAGATCCACTCACACACCGGTAATCCTAACGACCCCCTCCGATTTTACACGCATCACCTCTCCATTCCAGTCATGAGCACCTGAGAAAGAGAACCGCACCGAGCGCGAGAGAACCGCGGCGGCCCGAGGGAAGAAGACAGCAAGAGGAGGAGGAGGGAGGAGACGATGCTGAGTTCCGCCACCATGCTCTCCGGCCGCGCGCCGCGGCGGCGGATGGCGTCGGGCGCGTCGGCAGCAAGAGCGTTAGCAGCAACCCTGGTCGAGTCGCGCGCGCGCAGGCGAACGCGCCCGGCGGCCGTTACGCGCGTGGCGGCCGACGGCGACGGCCGAAGCAGCGGCGGCGGCGGCGGCGGCGACAGCAGCCCCGCCGCCGCCGCCGACACGGACCCATCAGCGTCGTCCACCACCACCAAGACGATCCCCATCGTCGTCCCCCCCGTCTCCGGCCCCGCCCCGGACGTCGACGCCCGCGAGCGCGGCCTCCTGTACCTGACCGACGCCGAGGCCGACGCCCGCGTCGACGCCGCCGCCGGCCTGCTGGCCTGCCTCGACGACCTCAGGCCCTTAGACCGCAAGGCCCACAACGCCAGCGAGCACGTGTGGCGCGCCATCGCCGAAATCCCGCCCACCGACCGCGTCCGCCTGCTCGGCGCGCTGGACGCGGGAGGCTGCCGCCAGCTGTGGCGGCACACCGCCGGGCGGTACGCGCTGCCGCGCGAGCGCGCAGAGGCGCTGCTCCGAGGCCACACTATCTGGCGCGACCTGCCGCCGGCTCCGGACGCGGGCGAGCTAGAGGCGGCCGAGCGCGAGCTGGAGGCGCAGGAGGAGGCGCGAGGGGGAGGCGGCGGGGGCTCTGCCGAGGAAGGGGCGGGCGAGGGGGCGAGCGCAGGAGGAGGAGCAAGGACTGCCGACGATGCCGCCGCCGCCGCCGCCGCCGCCGCCTCTGCCGGCCGCGCGATGGCCGAGAGCCGCCGCCGCCGCAACGGCGCCGTCGTCGAGTTCGAGGGCGTGTGCGAGCGCCTCGTCATCGAGAGCGTCCCCGTGGTGGCCCAGAGGCCGGGCGACCGCAACCCCATCGACCTGCCCGAGCCGGGCAGCGCCGCCGCAGACCTCAGGCCGCGGCCCGGCCGCCCGCCCCGCCGCACGCGCCGCTTCCGGCTGCAGCTGTTCCGGCACGCCCGCACGGGCCAGCCCTACGCGCGCGTCGTGCTGCCCGGCGCCCTGTCCAGCCTGCTGCCCGAGGGCCTCGTCACGTTTTTGGGGCTGGGGGGCGGCGGCAGCGGCGGCGGCGGCGGCGGCGGCGCGCGTGGCGGCGCGGGAGGCCGCGGCCTGCTCGAGGGGCCTAGCGCCTATTGCCGAATCGACGTCGGCCTGTCGCTCGTGCCCGTGCGCCGCGACGCGGGCGCCGACCTGACGCTCGCCTGGCCGTCGCGCGACGACCCGGACCTGGGCGGCCTGACGCGCGACGACCTGCCCGAGGCCGTGCGGCGGCGGTGGCCGGCGCCCGAGCGGTGGAACGAGGACTGGAAGCAAAAGGGCGAGGCGGGCGGCGGGCGGCGGGCGGCGGCGGCGGGGGCGTCGGGCGGCGGCGGCGGCGAAAAGACGGGCGCCGCCGAGGGGTGGTCGCCGTTCTCGTGGACCGACCGCGACTACCTGCGGCCCGCGGGGCCCGGGGTGTACACCGGGTGCGCCTACCGCCCCACGGACGGACTGCTGGTCGAGGACCAGTTCGTGTGGCTGGCGCTGGCAAAGGTGGTCGACGACGGGGAGGAGGAGGAGGAGGAGGAGGAGGAGGAGGAACATGAGACTTGAAAACAAAGGCGCCGGTCGCGCGTCGCCGGCGGCGTCACCGGCGGTTGGAGCGGTTTAAATGCGGGCGGCGGCTTCGCGGCTAAATGTCCCTCTCCTCCATTCACCCTTTGTCGCAGCACCATCACCTCCTTGTACAGCTCGCAGCCCTGTCTGTATCATACCGTCGTTCCTACAGTAGAGAGCACACCAGCGTTCCGCAAACGGAGGTTCTTCCAACCGCCCTTCCTCCCCAAAAAATAAAACGCCTCACGCGCGCGCCGCGCCCTCTCTCTCCCCGTGGTGTCGACGACTACCATCAACATGCGCGCGTTGGCGCTGCGGCGCCCGCCGTCGGCCGCCGCCTCGCGTGGGGCGCGCGCCACAAGCTCCTCGGCGCTGGCGCTGCGGCCCCCCGTCGCCGTCGCCGACGCGCCCTGGGGGAGCTGCTGCGCTCGCCGGCGCCGCCGCACGAGCAGCCGCGCACCAACCCCCGCCCAATCCCCGCGCCCCGCGCTGCCCCCCGCGCGCGCCCTCGGGGGCAGCGACCTCTTCGGCGAGGCCCCGCCCCCGCCCACGGGCCCGGCCGCGATGTCGCTGCTGCTGGCCGCCCTGGCGTCGGCGTCCTCGTCGGACGAGCTGCAGGCGGCGCTGCTGGCGTTTCTGCCGCGCCACATGCTCGAGGACGCCGAGGAGCAGCAGGGGCCGCGGCAGCAGCAGCAGGAGCGGCAGGACGAAGACGAGGACGAGGACAGTGGGGAGGGCGATAAAGGAGGAGAGGAGCAAGTGCCGCTGCCGACCGCCGCCGCTGCCGCCGCCGCCGCCCCCACTGCCGCGGCCGCCTCGCTGCCCCGCGCCATCGAGGCCATGCTGCGCCGCCCGGCCGACGAGCAGCCGCTCGACTCGTTCGCCCTGCGCCACCTCGCGCTGACCCGTCCCCTCAGCCTCGAGCCCCTGAGCGCCTTCTCCGCCTCGGCCGCGAGGTACGTCCAGCGCGTCGCCGTCGCCGGCCGCTCGGGCGAGCGGGCCGTCCTGACCTTTACGCTGGCGCGGAGAGGCGCGGGGCGACGCGCGCGGCGGCACGCGGCCACCGCGCCCGCGGACGGGGCGGCAGCGGCGGCGGCGGCGCACTGGTTCCTGGTGCGGATCGAGGGCGAGCAGGGGGGCAGGTTTGCGCAGCAGGGCGAGGCGGCGGCGGCGGCGATCGGGCCCGTCGCAGCCGCAGACGCCGACGCCGACGCCCGAGGCACCGCCTCCGCCTCCGGTGGCGGCGGTCCCGACGGCCGCGTCCTCCTCCGCCCGTCGCGCGAGCTCGCGCCCGAGACCGTCGTCGCCATGCAGCTCGCCGCCCTCGGGCGCGGCGACGTCGACGGCGCCTTTGCGCTCGTCTCCTCCGTCGGCCGGGCCGTCGCCGGCGACCGCGCGCGCTTCGGCAGCCTGCTCGAGCAAGACGCGCGCTTCCGCCCCTTGCTGCGGCACGGCGGCGCGGCGTCCCTGCGGCGCACGCAGAGCGTCGCGCGCTCGTACGTCGAGGTGGTCGCGGTCCGGCCCGGCGGCGGCGGCGGCGGCGGCGGCGGCGAGAAGGAGGGCAGCGGCGGCAAGGAGGCGCGGCGGCGCCTCGGCGCAGAGGCTGTCTATGCCTTTATCGCGTCGCTGCACCCTCCGCTCGGGGCGGCGGCGGAGCACAAGCAGGACGAGGAAGAGACGGCGGCGGCGGCGGCGGCGGCCGAGACGGGACAGGAGGAGGAGGAGGAGGCGGATGGCGGCGGGGGCGAGCGGTGGCTCATCGACTACGTGTCGCCCATCCGCGACCCCGCGCTGCTGCGCACGCTGCTCGCCCAACACACGAGCGACTGATCCCGCCCAACACACGAGCGACTGATCCCGTTTTTTTCTTTATTTCAAACGACGGCGCCGTCCGCCGCCCCCCCTCATTTTCCTCCGCAACCGCCCGCGCCCCCCTCTTTGGGGCGTCGCCAGACGGCACATGTTCCGTTCGTTGGTCCCACTTGACATGCGCACACAACCAACACCATCGATTGACGGATAGAACAAAAACAACAACACAACTACAAACCACAGTGTACAACACCCCAACGAAGAGACAAAAAACAGACGCGTCACGTCGACGCCGCCGCGACGAGGGATGCCGCCGCCCGGTGCGCTGCGCCGCCTCCGCCGCCGCCGCGCCGCCGCCCTGTCGCCGCCGCGCCGTCCTCCTCCCGAGCCGCGGCGGCGAGGCCCACCCACAGCGCACCGCGCGACGCGAGGCGGGCCCTGCCGGCCGCGGCGTCGGCAGAGGCAGAGGCGGACGCGGGCCGGGCCGCCGAGGCCGACGCGTCCGCGATGGCCGCCGCCGCCGCCGGCGGCAGGTCCGTCTGCTGGCACGCGCCCGCGGCCAGGCCCGAGCCGTCGTACCGCAGCAGCAACACGGCGGGCGTCACGGAGCTCGAGCCCCCCGCCTCCCGGCGACCGCCCGCCAGCGCAGCCGCCGCCGCCGCCGCCGCCGCCGCCGCCGCCGCCGCGGGCGGCAGCACAAACACGGCGCCCGCCGCCGCGGGCGGCAGCACAAACACGGCGCCCGCCGCCGCGGGCGGCAGCACAAACACGGCGCCCGCCGCGGGCGGCAGCACAAACACGGCGCCCGCCGCGGGCGGCAGCACAAACACGGCGCCCGCCGCCCGCCGCGCCTCGCGGCCCAGCCTCGCGACCAGCCGCGCCGCGTCCGCCCTCAGGATGGCCGCGCACCCCTCGCGCAGCCCCGCTTGCGACCGGTAGTCCGCGATCACCCGCGCCAGGCGGTCGCGCAGGTGCGGGACTTTCAGGTCTCCCGGGATGCGCTCGACGACGACGAGCGGGTCGAGGTGGCCGCCCAGGTTATCCAGCAAGTCTCCAGTAGTCTCGCCGCCCGCGGCGATGGCCCAGGCGATGAGCTGGTCCCACAGGGCCGCGCTGTCGTCGGCGCCGGCTGTCGGCGACGGCGGGGGCGGCTGCTGCTGCTCCGGCTGCTGCCGAGTCGCGTGAGGATCGTCATCGTCGGGCGCCCCTCCCGCGACGCCCCCATTGCCGCCGCCGCCGCCGAGAGCCTCCGCCAGGCGCTGCTGCTGCTCCTGCGACCGCACAAACTCGATCGCCCGCGGCACGTCCCGCTGCCGCTCCACGATCAGGGCCAGGGCCGCGCGCGGGTTGCCCATGCGCGACAGCAGGAAGACCTGCTCGTCGACGAGGCCGCGGGCGCGGCAGACGCCGAGCGCCTTTCCCAAGGGGTAATTTTGGGACGCCTGCAAGAAACGCATTAGTAATGTTTTTGGCGCGAATTCTGCGTAAAGGTCGAGCTGCAGGTCGGCAAAGTCGGCGGCGGCGCCGGGCTCGGCGGAGAAGACGCGGTGGAGGTACTCGTGGGCGCGGCGGCGCCAGGCGCGGGGGGACGCGGTGGGGGCGACGGCGGCGGCCGCGTCGGCGTCGGTGGGGGCGCCGGCGTCGGGGGCAGAGGCGGCGGCGGGCGGTTTGCCGGGCGTCTGCTGCGGCTGCGGCTGCGGCTGCGGCTGCGGCTGCGGCTGCCGCCGCTCTGCGTCGGCGGCCGCCTCGAGCAGGGCCAGGACCACGGCCGCGGGCGGGACGGCGTCCAGGTTGCGCACGAGCAGGTCGGTGGCGCGGCGCTCGTCGATCTCGAACAGGGCGGCGGCCTTGGGCCCGTCCAGAAAGGGGAGGAGGCCGTGCGCGCCGCCGCCGCCGCCGCCGCCGCCGCCGCCGGAGGAGGGGCCGCCGCCGCCGGCCTGCTCTCCTCCTGCTCCTCCTTGCTGCAAGAAATCAAACACCGTGGGCAGGCGGAGCTGCAGGTAGATGGCCAGGGACAAGTCCGGGCGCCCCTGCGCCTTGTACAGCAGCGCGAGGGTCTGCCAAAGGCTGCGCGTGCCCCCGGTCGCCGCGGCCGCCGCGCTGCCGGGCGCCGGCGCGGCCGACGCGCTGCCGCCGCCGCCGCCGCTGCCGCCGCCGCCGCCCGCCGCCGCCGCCGCCGCCTCGGCCGCGCGCCTCAGCCGCGCCGCCACCGCGTCCGTCAGCGCCGCGGGGCGGTACAGCGCGTTCGGCCACGCCTGCACGAGCCGCAGCAGGGTCGGGTGGTCCGCCGGGTCCGCCAGCAGCGCCGTCAGCACCATCTCGTAGGCAGACTGCCGCAGCAGCAGCGGAGGCCGCGTCGGAACGCGCGGCGCCAGCGCCGCCAGCCGCCGCGCCGCTGCGAAAGAGTGCAGCCACCGCTCCCAGAGCTGCGGCCGGTCGCCCAGCAGGGCGGGCAGGGCGGCCGCCGCGCGCTCCCACTCGCCCCGGCCCGCGGTCAGGTCCTCGAGGAAGGCGGCGGCCGCGGCGTCGCGCACGGCGGCGGGCACGGCGCCGGGCGAGGCGGCGGCGAGCGCCAGAGCGTCCTCGAACCGCCGGCGCTCCAGGAGCCAGGCGACCCGGTCCTCGGCGTCGCGGAAGCGGCCGAACACGACGTCGCGGGGCGCGAGGATGAAGTACATGAACTCGCCGCCGGCGGCGCCGCTCTCCTCCTGGAGGCGCGCGAGGCGGGCGGCGGCCGCGGCCGTGGCGGCGGCGCTGCCCTCGCCGCCGCCGCCGCCGTCGTGGGCCGACGGCGCCGCCGCCTCGGCCGCCGCCGACGCGGCGGACGCCGACGCCGGCGCCGCGGACGCCGCGAACGCCTCGGCCGTGGCCGCCGCCGCCGCCGCCGCGGCCGTCAGCGCCCCGGCGAGCGCCAGCTCGTTGCCGTAAGAGGGCACCAGCGCATAGTCCTCCGGGCCGCCGCCGCAGACAATGCCGCCTCCGACGACGCCGACACCCTCGTCGCCGCCACCGCCGCCCTTGCCGACGCTCCCCCTGTCGCCGCAGCCCCGGACGGCCAGCGCGTCGCAGGCAAACTCGGCGCTGCCGTCGAGCGCGAGCAGGCGCAGCTCGGGCCGGCGAGGGAGGCGTCGTCGCCGCCGTTGTCCGCTGGCCTTGGCCGCCGCGCCCGGGCGGACGCCCTCACCGCCCTCGCCGTCGGCGCTGTTGCTGTCGTCCTCGTCCTCGCCCTCGCCCTCGCCCTCGCCCTCGTCCTCGTCCTCAGCGTCGCCCTCCTCTCCCGGCCGAGGCGGGAGGGGGGCCTCCGCCGCGCCCGAGGGCGCCGGCCCGCTCGAGCCACCAGCCGCGAGAGACGCGGAGGCGCCGGACGCAGGGGCGCCAGAGGAGGGAGCGGCGGCGGCGGCGGCGGCGGAGGGCGGCGGCGCCTGCCGCCGCAGCGCGGCCGCCGCCGCAGACTGGAGCGCGTCGCTGCCCGTGCCCCGGGCGAGGATGTAGCGCTCGAGGTACCCGGGCCCGCCGGGGGAGCGCACGAGGGCGGTGGCGGCGCGGCGGCGGGCGGAGGGGGCGCCGCTGGGGCCGCCGACGGCCCTCGGGCGCGGCTGCCGCTGCCACTGCTGCTGCTCCCGCCGCTGCTGCCGCGAGGGCGACGCCGCGTCTGTCCTGCCGCCGCCGCCCTCCTCTCCGTCGTCCGCCGCCGCCGTTTCTTCTGCCGCTGTCGTTGCTGCCGCCGCTGCTGCTGCTGCTGCTGCCGCCCCCGCCCCCGCAGCCGCCGCCTCGGATGCCGTCGCCTGCTCCCCCGGGGGCCCCCCGGGAAACGCCAGCACGGCCAGCTTGTCGCGGCCGTGGGGCACGGCGCCTAGGCAGTAAAAACCGTCAGTCGCGAACGAGGACGCCACGCTGACGCGGCGCGGCAGCGCGCCGCCCTCGGCGGACGGCGCCGATATGCTGACGACGCGGACGGCGTCGGGCCACGCGACGTAGAGCGTGCCCTCGTCCTCGGCCAGGTAGAGGCGGCAGGCGCGCACGTGCGCGTAGGGCAGGGGCTCGCCGCCGTCGGCGAGCGCGGCGGCGGCGGCGGCGGCGGCGGCGGCGGCGGCGGCCGAGGCAGGAGGAGCAGGGGACAAGGCGGCGCGGGCGGCGGCATAGGGGCTGAGCGCGGACGCGGATGCCGCGGTGCCCGGTCGCGGGCTGCTCGGCGCGGAAGGGGCCACGGAGGACGCGGGCGTGGGCACAATGCTGCCGCCTGCCGGGCCGCCGCCGCCGCCGCCGCGCCTCGCCCCCGTGCTTGTCGATGTGCGCGCCGCCGCCACCGTCGTCCTCGGCCGCGCCACGCTGCCCAGCACCAGGCCCGCGCGCGTGTCGTACACCCGCACGCCCGCGTCGCTCGCCCACACCAGCGTCCGGCCGACCCACTGCAGCGCCGACGCGGGCGACTCGCAGGGCAAGGCGCGGTCCGAGCGCCCGAGCCACCCGGCGCTCGAGAGGCGCAGGCGGCCGCGCGCGTCGCCGGTGACGACCTCGCGCGCGCTCTTGCGCGAGGCGTACTGCGGGTCGAGCGCGACGACGCGCAGGGGCCGCTTGAAGGCGAGCTTGGTGGTCTCATCGGTGTAGAGCGACGTGACGGCGGCGTAGTGGAGCGGCGGCTGCTGCTGAGCGGCGGCGGCGGGCTGCGACGACGAGGACGAGGGCGGCGCCTGCGCAGTGGGCGGCGGCGGCGAGCAGCACGACGCCAAAAACTCGGCCGAGGCATCGAAGGAGAGGCAGCGCACGGGGCCCGGGTGCAGGGCGTAGCGCTTGATCTGTTTGTTGGTTGTTGTTGCAAGAAGGGGGCAGGTGTTGTGAGCGCGGGCCGGCGACGCAAAATGGGTCGAGCGAGGCGCCGGCGTCGGCGCCGGCGTCGGCGTCGGCGTCGGCCAAACCCCGTGCCTTGCTCTCTTCGCACGCACGGTTCGTGGCGGCGCCGTTGCCGTCCCGAACACAAGCACTGCGACCGAGACCCACCTGGTTGCCGCTGTAGTCCAGGATCGCGACGGAGCCGTCCGACGTGCCGATGGCGAGCAGCTTGGACGAGAGCGCGAGCACCGTGACGCGCGTCTCGGCCAGGATGGCCCTCAGGTCGCCGCCCAGGCGCTCGTAGCGCAGCTGGGGCTCGGCTCCGCCGTCGCCCGACATCGTCGTGGGCACTTTGAGGTACTACGAGATGAGACGATCCCGTGAAAAAAACGGGAAGCCCGTGTCTCTCCGCGCCGCGCCTCTCTGCATCAGTGGTGGGTCAGACCCACTGGGTCTCACGTCATCGTGCGATACATTGAGTCGAACGCGATGCTGCATCTACGTGCGGTCAGAAACTGGGAGGAGAGGCCTCTGTCTTTGTTTGAAAACGATTCCGCGAGCGCGCGCCGCTCAATGAGACGACGCCGACGACCAAACACACTCCCCCACGCCCCTCGATCACTCGTCGTCGCCATCGTCTAGCGCCCTCCCCCACCCCCCTCAATCGCTATCCTCTCCGTAGTCCAGCTGGTCCGTGGGCGGCAAGCCCGCCGCCTCGCGCGTGCGCTCGATCCACTCGCGCAGCGGGTCGCGCGAGTCGTCCAGCTGCAGCAGCGCGGCAAAGGCGCCGCCCAGAAAAGCGGCCGGCTCGCGCGCGGCGGCGCCCAGCACCGGGTCGGCGGCGGCCGCGGCCTCGGCCAGGGCAGCGGGGGCGCGGGAAATCAGGGCCAGAGGGTCGATGGCGCCGTTGCTGGGGGCGTTGTTGCCGGGGCTGCCGTTGATCGCGCCGGCGGCGACGGAGCGTCGGGAGCGCCGCCGCTCGAGGACGGCGGCGGCGCCGGCGCCGGCGACGCCGCCGGCTCGCCTCCTCGCAGCCTGGATGCGACCGCCGCCGCTGCGCTGCCTCTCGGGGAGCGCGTGTGCGCGTGACCGCGCGGCGAGCATCTTTAGCGCGTTGTGGGGATGGCAACAGGGAGGACGTGTGTGTGGAAGGTAGAGACTCTCTCTTTTTGGACAAGAAGGAAAAACTGGAACTGGAAAACTCGTTAGGGGCGCTCGCAGAGGGACGATCGATTGTGCGGTGGTGGAAGGTAGAGACTCTCTCTCTTTTGGAGGAGAAGGAAAAACTGGACGATCGATTGTGCGGTGGTGGAAGAAGCGCCTAGATGTGACGTGCCCGCGTCGCTTGGACCGCGCGGAAGAACGAGAGGGCGGCGAGAGCGACCCGCGAAGGCGGCACCCGCGCCCGCCCGCCCGCCCCGCCCGCTCCCCCTCGGCGTCCTGTCCTGCGCAACCCCAAGCCCCTCCACCCGTCGGCAGCAGGAGGAGAGGGAGAAAGAAAGAAAAAATAACACAGGAGCGAGAGCACAGAACAAAACGGCAAAGGCGCAACAGGGGGCCACCTGCCTGCGCGCACAGACACACACACGTCTTTGCGCGCCGAAAGAAACGCGCCGACAGAAAACGCGTCGATAGAATAACGCGCCGACAGATCCCGCCCCCGCCCCCTCCCCTCTTTTTACCCCTTGAAGTAGGTCGTCGGCACGAACGGCATCTTGGTCACCACGGCCCCGTTGCTCTTGCCCCGCACCACCACCTTGAGCGGCGTGCCCGCCTTTGCGAACGCCTTGTCGACGTAGCCCATGGCGATGTTTTTTTTTAGGCACGGGCTAAAGGCGCCGCTGGTGATCTCTCCGACCTTTTTGCCGTCCATGTCGGTCACGTCGCTGTGCTGGCGGGCGGGGGCGCCCTCGCAAACAAAGCCCACGCGGCGCTGGGCCACGCCGTCGGCCAGCTGCTTGCGGATGACGTCCCCGCCCAAGAAATCAAAGGCGTCGCGGCGCCGCTTTCCGACGGTCCACGCGAGGCCGGCCTCGACGGGTGTAATGTCTTCGTTCAAATCGTTCCCGTACAGGCACAGGCCCGCCTCGAGCCGGAGCGAGTCGCGCGGCCCCAGGCCCGCCAGGCGCACGGTCTCGGGCGTCGCGAGCAGCTTGTCCGCCAGCTCGACCGCGCGGGCGTTGGGCACCGAGATCTCAAACCCGTCCTCGCCGGTGTAACCGGTGCGGGTGACCCAGCACGGCACCCCCGCGACAGTCACCCGGGCAAAGTTACCAAAGTGGAACTTGCCCAGGTCAAAGGGCGCGCCCGAGGCACCGGACGTGACGCCGAGGGCGCCGACCACCGCCGCCGCCTTGGGACCTTGCACCGCGAGCAGCGAGCGGTCGTCGTGCACCTCCATCTCGACGTCTTTTCCCGCCTTTTTAGCGGCCGACAGGTGCTCGTTCAAGTGGAGGAGGTCCTTCTCGCGGCAGCCCGCGTTGACCACCATGTAGATCTCGGCTGGCGTGACCTTCGTGACCACGGTGTCGTCGATGATGCCGCCGCGCGCGTTGGTCAGCACCGAGAGGGTGCCGGTGCCGTCGGCCAGGCCGCGGACGTCGCCGGTCACGAGCCCCTCCAGAAACGCGACGGCGTCTTTTCCGCGCAGCGTCAGGCCGCACATATGGCTCACGTCGAAGACGCTGCACTTTGTGCGGCACCACTCGGTGGCCTCCATGATCGAGTCCTTGTACTGGATGGGCATGGACCAGCCAGCAAAGGGGACCATCTTGCCTGTGGGGTTGTTTTTGCAGGTTAGGGGGTGTTCGGTCATACTCGGCAGAGGAGGAGGCGGTGAGCGCCGCGCGCCGTGCCGACATCTTTCTTGCCGTCTCTCTGCGCGCGCGCGCCTCGACCGAGGCGTCCCGGGGATGATGATCGGCGCCGGGCGACGCGCGCCCCGGCCGACATTGGTCGATCAATGGGCGGGATTGGTGGTCGAGGGGGACGGGGGGGCAAAAAGAGGGCGGGGGGCGATTGTAGAACCTCTCTCACCCCCGTTTTTGACGTGCAGGTCGTACAGCACCGTGCGCTTGAGGTTGGCGTCGTCCGCGTACGCGCGGCGCCCCAGGGCGACGGCCGCGGCGGTCGTCCGCTGCGGCTGCTGCTGCTGGGCGGCGCGCGCCAGCAGGCGCAGGAGCGCCGGGGCGCGCGAACGGAGGCTCATCTCTCTCTCTCTCCTCTCTTTCGGTTTCCGGTGTCTGTCCACGTATCAGGGGCGAGCGTGGGGCAATCCGGGACGAATCGAGATGGGACCGATGGGGAGGACGTTTGTTACGCAGGGGGCAACGGACGTGGAGGAGCAGGACCGAGTTTACTGGGCGGACCTTCGATCCGCGCGCTTGATCGCGGACGACACCCGGCGCCAAACGCCGCTCAATGGTTTGCGCCGTCCGACGGCGGCGGCGCGACGGTTTCTCCCTCTGCTGCTGCTCCCTCTGCTGCTGCAACCTTTGCGTCGCCGTCCCCACCCCCCCCGCCACCCTCCGCGACCACCGCCTGTGCCTTGGCCGCCAAGCGGGCCGCCATGGGCCCCAGCTTGCCCAGCGACCGCAGCCCGTCCGCCACCTGCCCCACCGCCAGAACGGCGGCCGCCGCCGCGCCCGCGTCGCCCGCCGCGCCCGCCGCCGCCGCGCGCGCCGCCGCCGCCCGCACCACCTCGGTCGCCTGGTTGCGCGTGAGGCCCGGCGGGCCGCCACCGCCGCCGCCGCCGCCGAGCAGCGCCGCCCGCGCCCGCGTCGCCAGCGCCAGCGCCTCGGCCCCCGCGAGGTCGCCCCGCCGCGCGCACAGCGCCGCCGCCCGCGCCGCCAGGCCGCCCGTCGCCGACAGGCCCAGCTCCTCCGCCCGCTCCACCAGCCCCACGGCAAAGCTCGAAGAGCATCCCACGCGCCCGCCGGCCTCGAGCAGCGCCGCGCCCACGCGCGGCGAGTGCGCCGCGCGCTGCCCGAGGCGCTGCCGGCGCCGCGCGTTGGCGCGCACCAGAGGGAGGCATCGCTCGAGTTCCTCCGCGGTCGCCGCCGCGCGGGCGAGCCGCACGAGGCCGCCTTCGGGCTGGGGGTTGCGCGACTTGGCGGCGCGCTCGGCGAGGCGGGCGTGGAGGTCGTCGAAAGAGAGGGGGGGGGAGGCGCCGGGGTCGTCGCCGCCTCCGTCGGCAGCAGCGGCAAGGGGCGGGCCGGCGCGCGCCGCCGTCGTCGTCGCCGTCGCCGTCGCCGTCGCTGCCGCCCAACGCCGCCCGCCGCCGGTCGCTGCCGCTGTCCCTGATCCGCTCGTGCTGGCCAGCGCGCCCGACGCCGCACGCCGCAGAAGCAGGAGCAGCATGGACGGTGTTGGTGCCGCCATCGTTGCTCTTCTGTGCGACGTGGGGGGAGAGAAGAGGGAGGGAAGACGCGCGGGTGTATTTTTTTGTTTCTCCAGCGCCCGCAAGTGACTGGGTCTGTGGACGCAGCAGCTTGGAGCCCAGTTGAGGATGTAGGGTTTGCGGATGATGGTCCGAGTCAGGCGTGATCGTGGGTGTGAGACAAGGGCTGCTGTCTGTTCGCTGGCTCGCCGGCGGAAGCGGCGGCGGGACGACCGACCCCGGCTCTTGCGGCGGCATCGCGCTCCTGGCGTATAGAGGGCAGCCCCCACTCCCTCTTGCCTAGCCAAATCACGCCCGCCACCATCATGCACATCCCACGCATCACAATTAAGCCTCGTGCGCATTGACCGCGGCCTCTCCGGGGGTCCTCGACTCGCGTTCCCCCGACTCCTTGCGAGGGAGCCGACACGGAGGCGCGACCTTCGTCTCTCTCCCGGGATACGCGCAGCCGACCGCAGAGAGCACAGGCATGAAGGCCTAAGAATGGCGACACACAATCGCTCGCTCCGGCGGCGATGAGCGCGCCCAAGGTGGCGGCGGCGGCGCCGTCGCTTCGCCGGGCCGCGCCGTCGCGCCCGGCGGCGCCGCCAGCTCCGGCGCCGCCGCCGCCCCCGCAGCCGCCGCCTCGGCCCCCTCCCCGCTCGCCGCAGCCCCCGCACCCGCCCGGCGGCGGCTACGACGCCGAGCGCCGGCGCGCGGGCGACGCGTTCAAGGCGAGCGCGCTCGCGGCCCAGTCGGTGCGCGAGCTGCTGGCCCTGATGCCGACGCGGCCGGCGGGGCCGGCGTCAGGAAGAGCCCCCGCCACCAACGGGCCCGGGCCGCCGACGCTGCCGCCGACGCCGCCGCCGACGGCGACGCTGCCGCCGCCGCACGCCGTCGCCGTGCTGGCCGTGCGCTTGGCGCAGGTCCTGCAGGCGGGGGAGCTCGCGGAGTCGGAGGAGGAAGGCGACGCCGCCGACGAGGCCGAGCGCGCCCTGTGCGGCCTGCTCTGCGCGTCGGCGCCGCGCATGCAGTTTCCCAACGTGGCGGGCGCGCTCGGCGCGCTCGGGGCTCTCTGGCGGCGGCCGGGGCGGCGGCGGTTGCGGCAGCGGCGGAGGCAGCAGCAGCCGCTGCAGCAGCAGCAGCAGGAGCAGCAGGTGCAGCAGGAGCAGGAGCAGCAGCAGCCGCAGCAACAGCAGCTGCTGCTGCAGCGGCACGAGCGGCATCAGCGGCCTGGGAGGCGGCGAGAGGAGCGGGAGCGGGAGCGGGAGCGGGAGGAGGAGCGCCGTCCGAGTTCCAACAACGAAAACCACTTGGCCGCCGCGCGCGACGCCCTGGCCGCGCGCCTGGCGCTCTGCCCGGTCGTGCGCGAGGCGCGGGGCGGCGCCGGCGGCCCGCAGCGGGGCGGCTACTGGCTGTCGCGCGCGGCCGTCGGCTTGGCGCAGACGGGCTCGCGCGACGCGCGCGCGTGGGCGCGCGTGGCGGCGCTCGCCGGGGCGCTGGCGCCGCGCCTGTCCGGACGCGAGGTCGGGGCCGTGTGCTGGGCGCTCGGGCGCTCGGGCAGCAGCCGCGGTGTGCGCGGGGGCGGCGGCGGCGGCGACGACGACGACAGCGGCGACGACGGCAGCGGCGACGACAGCGACAGCGACAGCGACAGCGCCGCTGGCATCAGCGGCAGCAGCAGCGGCGGCGGCGGCGGCGGCGGCGGCGGCGGCGGCGGCGGCGGCGGCGGCGGCGGCGGCGGCGGTGGCGAGGCCGTCCTCGAGTTTGCGGTCGACGCCCTCGCGGGCCGCGCGGCCGAGCTCGCTCCCGTGCTGTCGGCCGCCGACCTGTGCAGCGCGCTGGTCGGGCTGGCGCGGGCGGCGACGGCGTCCTCGTCCGCGTCGGCGGCGTCGGGGGCTGCCGCCGCCTCGTCGCCGCCGTCGTCCTCCTCTTCGTCGCACCTGCCTCAGGGCGTCGCCGCCGCGCTGCCCTCGCTCGGCGCGCGCGTGCTCGAGCTGGCGGAGGAGGCGGCGGTGACGGCAGCCGCGACGGCGACCGAGACGCGGCACCTGGTCGGCTTCTGCTTTGCGCTGGCGCGGCTCGAGCGCGGCCTGCCCGCGCGCCGGCGCCTGGCCGCCCGCCCGCCCGTCGTCGCCGCGCTGGTCCGCGCGGCGGCGTTCCCGGCGGCGGCCGCCTCCTCGTCCGCTCTCCTGGCCCCGCACGAGGCGTGCGTCCTATGCTGGTCGGTCGCGGCGCTGTCCACGAGCGGCGCCAATGAGGAAGCGGAGGCGTCGCGCGCCCTGGCGCGCCGCGCGCTGGTGCGCGTGGCGCTCCCGGCCCTCTGCGGAGGAGGAGGAGGAGGCGAAAGCGGCGAGGGCGGCGGCGGCGAGGGCGGCGGCGGCGGCGAGGGCGGCGGCGGCGCCGGCCGGCCGCTGCTTCTGGCGCCGCACGACGCCGCGATGCTTTCGTCCGCCCTGGCGGGGAGCGACCTGGGCGGCGCCGGGGGGCGCCGCCTCGCCGCGGTGGCGGCGCGCGGGCTGGGGGCGGGGGCCGCCGGGGGGCGGCTGGGCGTGCGCACGGTGCTGACGGCGATGTGGGCTCTGACGCGGCCTGGGCTCGGCGGCGAGGGCGGCGGCGAGGGCGGCGAGGGCGCCGCCGATGCCGACGCCGACGCCACTGCCGACGCTGCGTCCAGGCGCGAGGTCGCCGCCGCCGTGCGCGCGTCGCTGCTGCCGCGCTGCGAAGCCCTGCTGCTCGCGCGGCCGCAGGCGCTGCCCCCGCGGGAGCTCGTGGTGCTGGCGCTCGCGCTCGGGGCGATGCTGCCGACGGCGCCGCCGCCGCCGACGCCGACGGCCGCAGCAGCGGCGGGCAGCGCGGCGGCAAGCGGGTGGGAGGCGCCGCCGTGGTTTTACGACGGCGGCCCCTCTGCCGCCGCCGCCGGCGACGACGCCGCGGCGTCCGCCGCCGCCCTACGCTGCCTCGAGCTGCTCGCGCCGGCTCTGCGCGCGGCCTGCCGGCGCCTCGGGTCGCGCGAGCTGGCGGCGGCCGCGTGGTGCGCGGGCGTCGCGGGGCTGGCCGTCGCCGAGAACGGCGCCGGGAGCGGCGAGCGCGGCGCGGACGCCGGGGGCGGGGGCATCGGCGCCGACGCCACTGGCCCCTGGCCCCGCCAGATCGTCGCCGGCGTCGCGTCCGCCCTGCTGTCGGGCAGGCCGTCGCCCCCGCTCGCGTCCGCCAAGGCCTGGGAGGTGTCGCGCGTGCTCTGGGGCGCCGCGGTGACAGGCTACTTTGTCCGCGGCGGCGGCGGCTGCGCGGGTGGCAGCGGCGGCGGCAGCGCGGTCGGCGGCGGCGGCGGCGCGAGCGAAGGCGGCAGCGGCGCGAGCGGCGGAGCCGGCGGCGAGCGAGCGCTGTGGAGGGCGTGCGGCCGGCGGCTGCTCGCTCTGCTCCGTCGCGCTCCCCCTCGTCAGAGACCCGATCCGGAGCAGCAGCAGCAGCAGCAGCAGCAGCAGCAGCAGCAGCAGCAGCAGCAGCAGCAACAGCAGCAGCAACAGCAACAGCAGCAAGAGACGGCCGACGCCGCCCTCGTCCCCAAAGCGCTCGCCGCGGGCGGCGGCGACGCGCAAAGGAGGGCCGGCGGCGACCGCCTCGGCGCCGCCAGCGTGGCGCGCGCAGCGTGGGCGCTCGTTGAGTCGGGCGAGGCTTCGCGGCAGCGCGGTCTCGTGCGCGCGCTGGCCGCGCGCGCCGACTCCTTGCTCGCGCTCGGGCCGCGCGCCGCTGCCGCCCGGCGCCGCGGCGGGCGGGAGGGGCCGCTGTCGCCCGAGCTCGTGCTCGCGCCGCGCGACGCGGCGCGCCTGGCGCGCGCGCTCGGGCTTCACCGCGACGCGCTGCTGCTGTCCGCGTCCCCGGGCCGTGAGCGAGAGGCGGGGGGCGGGGACGAGCGCGCGGTCCGGGGCCGGTCGGCGTCGCGCGGCCGCCGAGGCAGCGGCGGCAGCAGCAGCCGCTCGCGCAGCCGCAGCCAGAGCCGCCGGCGGCGCGATGCGCTCGATTCCCCGGCGTTCTGGGCGCGGCTGCAGAGCGCGGCGGCGGGAGGAGGCGGGATCTTGGTTGACGTGAGCGGTTGGGAAAAAAATTGAGAAAGAGGCGCTGCTGATGTATACGACGTTTCGAGACGAGGACAAAGACGATGAATCGCGGCGAACGATATAAACAACCCCTCTCTCCTCATTGCCTGGTCGTCCAAACGCCGGCCGCGCCCGTCCCCCCTGCCCCCGCGCCGCCCCCCGCCGCCGCCGCCTCGGCCTCGTCGCCCCGCCCGCCGGCCCCCCCGTCCTCCCCCTCCTCCCACCACTGCACCTCGTCCGCCGCGCCGTAAAAGTCCTCCAGGGCGTACGCCTCGCGCTGCGGCGGCGTCATCACGTGCACCACCACGCTCCCGAAGTCGACGCACTCCCACTGCGAGCGGCCGGAAGGGGTGTTGCGTCTTTCATAGCCCGCGGCGGTGGCCGCCCGCTCGCAGCGCGCGAGCACGGCCATGAGCTGCGGCCGCGACGCCACCGAGGCGATGACCAGGTACGAGGTCCAGCTCACGAGGGGCGCGACGTCGAGGACCATGACGTCGGCGGCCTTGGTGGCTGAGGCCACGCGGGCCAGGTCGATCGAGAGCTGCAAAGCGGCGGCGTCGAGCGGCGGAGGCGCCGCGGGCGCGCGCAGGCCCTGCCCCTGCTCGCCGCCGTAGTCCTCGTCCTCGTCCTCGTACTCGTCCTCCCCGGGCTCGACGCCGCCGTCGTCGGCAGCGATATCGTCTTCGGCGCCTTCTTGCTGCTGCTGCTGCTGGCCGGCCGCCGACGCCGACGCCGACGCCGGCGCCGGCGCGCGGCGGGGGGCGTTTGCGGCGGCGACGGCGGCGCGCGGCGCGCGAGCGGCGGCCGCCGCTGACACAGCGCCTATCCTGCAGCTGGCGCGGCCACGTCGCGGGTGGTGGCGGTGTGTCAGGGGCCACGCCGCCGCATCGGACGTCGCCCGAGGGCGCAGCACGGACGCTCCACGCGAGCTGGAGGAGGAGCAGGCGCTCGCGCCGAGTGGTGGTGGTGCCGGCGCGAAGGATGCCGGGACGGCGACTGGGCGCGCCGCCATCGCCGATGCCGCCCCCGCGCCCGCGACCGCGGCCGACGACGGGCCGGAGCAGCCTCCAGTCCGCCGCGCGATTGCGGATTGCATTGTGCGTGGTCAGGCGGGCGTGTTTGGTGGGGTGTACGTCTCAGGCGGCGCCTTTCCCCGTTCCGTGACGTGTGACGTGGGTGCGGTGAAAAAGCTGGCCGCGATGTGTTGTCCGTGGACGTCGTTGTTGTTTTGGTGGTTGAAAGAGTGCGAGCGAGTCGTGAACGAGAGACGGAGCTTGAGAGAGCGCCTCTTAGTCAACGAAACGGCCCCGTTCGCCGCCCACCGCCGAGCGATCGCCGCCCCGCCCTCGTCTCCGCCCTCGCATCCCACCCTCCTCCTCCCGCCCCCAACCCGACCAAACGCCGCCGCCGTCTCAGGCACCACCACCAACTAGAATCCAAAACATTCCCTAGACCTAGACCTCCCTGGGCACCATCGGGCACAGAAAGTTGTAAAACGCCTCAGGCGCAAACAGCGGGCCGCCGGCCGCCGCGCGGTCGCCCGGCCGACGCCACGCGACCCACCCGCCCGGAACTATTTTCGCCGCCACGTCGCTCTCCGCGTCGCCGCCCGTATAGTGGGGGTCTAAAATCAGAAACGCCGACTCGCCCGTCTCCGCGTCGTGCTGCACCCCGAGCAGCACGTACGCCAGCACCCCGCCGCCCACCATCACGGGCGTGCCGTGCGCGTCCAGGTGCGCGGCGAGCTCGCGCGCCAGTAGGCTGCCGACCTCTTGGCCGCGGCGCGCGCTCACGATGCGGCTCGCCACCCCGCAAAGCTCCTCCAGCACGAAGGCGCACTCTACGGCGCCGATCCACCGGCTCGAGCCCGCGAACGCGGCGGGCTTGTCCCCTAGGGCCACGAGAACGCGCTGCGCGTCCAGGTGCGAGGGCGCGCCGGGCGGCAGGGAGCACAGGCCGGCGAGCCGGAGGTGCGACGCCAGCGTCTGCAGGGCGCGGTAGGCGCACCCCCACCCTTGGTCGCGCCGCCGGTCCTGCCCATAGTGGCAGTACTCGTAATCTCCGCGCACGAGGGCGGTGGCGACGTTGGGTCCGGCGAGCGGGGGTGGAGACGAAAGAGATTCGTGCACGTTTAGTAGCCGGCGCGTGGCCTGGTTGGCCTTTGTTCCGGCCGCGCCGTCGGCGGCGGCGCCGCCGCCGACGAACGCCGCGCCACCGCCTCCAAGCCCCCACGACAGGGCGTTGGCGGCGCGCAAGAGCGGGCGGTCCGGCGGCAGGCCGAGGGCAGCGTGCGCGGCGCGGCGCGCCGGCGCCAGCCGTGCTTCGGCGCGCTCGAGGTCCGGGGCGGCGCAGGATGCGGGCGGGGGCAGCGGGTAGGCGAGCGTGACGGGGAAGCCGAGGGCCGGCGGGAGAAAGTGCAGCGCCCTGACGACGACGGGGGCAGAAGAGGGGGAAGAAGGCGGCGGCGGCTTGGTCGTCGTCGGCGGCGTCGTCGGCGTCGTCGGCGGCGCGGGGCCGCGGCCGGGGCGCGGCGCGAGGGCGCGTCGCGCGAGGGCCAGCTGCGAGCGCAGGGCGGGGGCCAGGTGGTCGCGCGCGAGGCGCGCGGCGGGCGCGGACGCGGGCACGACGGCGAGGGCGTCCAGCTGGGCGCAGGGGGGCGCGGCAGGGGCGTCGGCGGCGGGAGGAGGGGCGCCGCCGCCGCCGCCGCCGCCGCCGCCGCCCCGAACAGGAGGAGGAGGCGCGTACTCAAAGACGGGCGCCGAGGGCGGCGAGCGCGCGGGGGGGGGCGCGGGTGTCGTGTCGACCAGCGGCGCAAATGTCGCGCCGTTGAGGGACGCCGCGGTCGTCGATGGTGTCGGCGTTGTTGTCGTTGCCGTTGGCACCGCCGCCGCCGCCGCTTCGTCGTCGCAGTCGCCGCCGCCGCCGGGCGAGGCCGTCGACAGAAGGACCATTCCCACCCCCGCCGCCGCCGCCGCCGCCGCCGCCGCCGCCGCCGCAGAGCGTCTGAACGGGCGGCCGCCGCCGCCCTCGCACGACGCAAACAGCAGCGGCGACCCCTCCCGGCCCTCGGCCCGCAAGAGCGCCTCCAGCGCGTCGAGGCCGCACGCCGGCACGCTCGCGCGCACGACCACGAAGGCGTCGTTGGCCGGCAGCAGCGAGGCCACGCAGAGGTGGCGGCCGCCGCCGCCGCCGCCCGCTCGCCGCTTGGCGCACGAGGCGGCCGGCGCGGGGAGCGTCTCTGGCGCCGCGACCGCCTGCCCGCCGACGGCAAAGGCGCCCGGTCGGGCCAGGTCGTGCGTCACCCACAGCTCGGGGTCGTTGTGCGGCGCGGGCGGCGCCACCTTGGACGACCCGACCGCGCCCACGATCGTCAGGCCGTGTGGCAGCAAGTCTTGGAGAAGGGGGAGCGCTTGCGCTTGCGCTTGCGCGGCGGAGGCGTCGCCGCCGCCGACGGCGTTTGGCGGCGATGGCGGCGGCGATGGCGGCGGCGGCACGGTCCCGAGCAGCAACACGACGCCGGGGGACGCCGCGCCGACGATCAGGTCCGCCTCGGCCGCCCCCTCGAGCGCGTTCTGCGCGACGAGGAGGCGGACCGTCATTTTGATTTCTCTCGTTTCGGTCTGGAGTGGAGGGGGAGGGAGAGGGGGGGGGGAGAGGAGGCCTTTTTTTTCTTCGCGTTGGTGATTGCTCGGCGCGACCCAAGTCGATGCTTGTTTCATCGCACGTCAGTCGGTCGGTGTCGACCATACCCACCGACTCGTTCTGAAGGCAGAACACACTGAAGGCGCGCGCTCTCTTGCTCGCCCCCCACGCCCCTCTCTCCTCCACAAAAAGAAAAAATAAACCTCTTGCAAGCAGTGCCCCTGAGCACACGGCAAGCCGCGCCTCGGCCCAATTCAACGCGACCTGCCCGACACACACACCCAACGCGATGCTGCTGAAGCGCTCGGCGGCGTCGCGCGGGCCGACGACGGGCGCCGCGCCGCCATCGTCGTCGGGCGCAAGACGGCCTGCGCCGCCGTCGCCGCCGCCGTTGCGCGCCGCTCGCCGCGCGCGCCGCGCGCCGCTCGCCGCGCCGCCCTCTGCGCTGCCCGGATGGCTCGCGAAGATCTTCGACTTTGAGTCGTGGGCGCCCCGGTCCTCGCGCATGTGGCGCCTGGACCAGTACTCGTTCGAGCGCAGCACCAGCTCGTCCGACGAGGAGGCCGACGCTGAGGCAGCGATCGGCGGCCTGCAGGCCCGAATTGCTGCCATGCGCGCCGAACAGCAGCAGCAGCAGCAGCCGCGGCCGCAGCGGCCAAAGCCGGGCGCTTCCGGCGGCGGCGGCGGCACGGCGGTCGCCGACATGGACGACGTCGTGGGGGGCGCAGAGGGCGACGACGGGCCCCTGACGGCCGCGGCCATCGCGCGCGCGGCGTCGCGCGGCGGCGGCATGGGCGGCCGCGGCGGCGGCGGCGAAGAGGACGGCGGCGATCAAGAGGACGAAGAAGAAGACGAGGAGGAGCCAGAGGTGGTGCAACCGCTCACGTCGGACGAGCTCAGGCTCCTGCTGCTGGTCAAGTGGTCCAAGCAGTACGATATGGCATTCGTCCGGCGCGACCTGCCCGGAATGAAGCCCTTCATCGCCCTAAACGTCTTCTGCAACGCGCTCGAGCAGCGCTCGTTCATCCTCACCGAGCAGCAGTACTGCGAGAAGCTCGAGGCCATCGCCGCGCGGCTGCACGTGCTCGGGCAGACGGCGCGGGTGCGCTCGTTTTTGCAGCAGCCGGCCAAGTCGCAAAAGGGCCTGCCGCGGCGGCCGACGATGGGCACAGCCGTCAGCATCATGCTGGACGTGACGCCCGCGCAGGTGGAGGCCTATTTTACGGGGCCGTTCTGAGGCGGGGGCCGTTCTGAGGCGAGGAGGAGGGAATTGAGGAGGTTTTTTCATAGGTTGCGGCGGCGGCGGCGGGGCGTTTCTCTTTTTTGTTCTTGTTGACGGCGGCGGCACGAGAGGACCCTTCTTCTCGTGTTTGCGCCCTCGCTCTCCCTCTCTCCTCTTCCATCTGATACTTTCGACGAAATGTAAGCCGCAAGCTGAGCTGCGTGTGTTGAAACGATCCAATCAATCCGCCTCCACCCCCACATCCGCAGCAACAACAAGCAACAACAACCATGCTGCGCCTCCTCGCCGCCGCCGCCCCGGCGATGGCGCGCTCGCCGCCGCCTCCCTTTTCCTTGCTCGCCGCCGCCTCCCTGCACCAGCGCGCCGGCGGGACGATCGCGCCGCCCCCGAGCGACGACCCCTGGCTGTCGCACACGGACGGCGTCGCGGCCGAGGGGCGCCACCTTCGCCGCCTCGGCGTCGGCGGGATCGGCGGAGCGAATATGGCTGCGATTGATCCAGCGCTCGCCGCCGGCGCCCCCTCGCTGCCCTTCCGCCACGTCGTGCGCGACGCGCCCATCACGGACCAGCAGAAGATGTCGACCGAGCAGGACGTGATCGCGGCCGCCGACGAGTCGCCCACGACGGCCGAGTGGCTGCCGCAGCGCACGCCGTAGGATTTGCGTGTTTTTTTGCGTTTTTGTTTGCGTTTTTTTGCGTCTTTGCGATGGGACAGGCGCTCCCCCGTCGCAGACTCCATGCGAGCGGCGTCCTTCAGCGCGCGCGCGCGGCATGGGGTTTTCAAGGCGGCCGAGCTGGCCCACGACCGACGCGAGCATGTGGCGCTTGTCGGCCTGTCCCTCGGCAGGGCAGAGCTTGGGGCAGCCGAGCGGGCCGGCGCCCGGCGGCGCTGAGAGCGAGAGCGACAGCGACGAGGGGCGCCAGTGACGACCAAGGGAGCAAGAGCGATAAGGGCGCCGAAGCCAACCGAGGGAGCCAGAGTCAAGGAGAGGCGCCAGACACGACGACGACAGCGGTCGGCGGGGGAGGACAATCGAGGCCTGAAAGGAACCAAACGCGCACAACGACAACGGCGCAACAGATCAGCGTGTCCGACGGTCCCGCCTCCCGCCCCCCCGCCTTTTTATCCGACCGCCCCCAAACTCCCACACGTGGTTTTTATTTTACACAGCGCACTTCAACCGCCCTCGTCCCTGAAGCCCTGCTCCGAGTCGTAGTGCGCCTTGAGCGCCAGGTAGCGGTCGAGCTCCTCCCGTGACAAGGACGGCTTGAGCGCCGCGAGCGCCGCGAGAAAGTCGCGCTGCCGAACAACGACCGCGTCGTCCTTGTCGTCGTCGCCGTCTCCCTCATTGCCGTCCTCCTTGCCCTGCTCCTGCTCTCCTCCGCCCTCGCCCTCGTCCGATCCCTCCCTCCCCCCTCCCCCCTCCCCAACCTCCCGCTCGAGCGCCAGCGCCCAAGCGTCCGCGCACACGCCGTACAGGTCGGCGCCGCTCAGCGTCGCCGGCGCCCGCTGCGCGACGCTGTCGAGGTCGACGTCCGGCGCCAGCCGGAACTTGCGCGTGAGGGCGCGCAGCACGGGGACCTTGGCCTCGGGCTCCTCGGGGATGCCGACGTAGAGGAGGGTGTCGAGGCGCCCGGGGCGCAGGAGGGCCGGGTCGATGAGGTCCGGGCGGTTGGTGGCGCCGATCACAAACACGTCCCCTCCGCCGCCGCCGCCGCCGCCTCCCGGCGCCTCGTCGCCGTCCTCCTCCTCGCCCCCCTCCCTCCCGCCGCCGCCGCCCCCGCCCTCCTGCGCCGCGTCGATCTCGGCCAGCAGCTGCGCCACCACGCGGTCCATCACCCCGCCGCTGTCCCCCGCCGCCCCCCGCGCGGGCGCCAGCGAGTCGAGCTCGTCGAAAAACATCACGCAAGGGCGCGCGCGGCGCGCGCGCGCAAAGGCCTCTCGGACCTGGCGCTCGCTCTCGCCCACGTACATGTTTATAAGCTCGGGGCCCTTGACGGACAGAAAGTTGGCGGCGCACTGGGTGGCGACGGCCTTTGCCAGGAGCGTCTTGCCGCTACCGGGCGGGCCGTAAAGCAGGACGCCGGAGCGGCGGCGCAGGCCGGCCGAGAACAGGTCGCGGTGACGCAGGGGCAACTCGACGGTGTCCAGCAGGGCGCGCTTGACGTCCGCCAGGCCGCCGACGTCCTCCCAGCGCACGTCGGGGACCTGGGGCGCGCCGATCTCGGCGGCGGTGCGGGCCTTGACGCGGGAGAGGGCGGCGGCGAGGTGGGCGGGGGTGAAGGCGGCGGAAGAGGCGGCGGCGGCCGAGGGCTGGGGGGGCGGCCCGGACCCACCAGCAGCAGCAGCAGCACCAGGAGCAACCGCGACCGCATCCGCACCGCCCGACAGATCCACGTACTCGCCGACGTCGACGGCCTCGGCCGAGGCCGCCGCCAGGGCGTCCGCGGCCACGCCGGCCACGTCGCGCACGACCAGGCCGACCATGCGCTGGCCGGCGTCCTCGACGGCGGCGGCGGCGGCGGCGGCGGCGGCGGCGGCGGCGGCGGCGGCGGCGGCGGCGGCGGCGGCGGCCGAAGCTTCTTTGCCGCCGCCCTCGTCGTCGTCGTCGCCGTCGCCTCCGCCGCCGCCGCCGCCGCCCTTGCCGTCCCCCTCCTCCTCCCCGTCGCGCCCCACCATCAGCATGCCGCCGAGCAGGCCGGCGAGCGCGCCCCGGGCGGGCACCCCGGCCTCGAGCTCGTGCGTGAAGCAGCGGCCCAGGGCGGGCGGCACGTCGCCGCGGCTGCTGCAGCTCCCAACCACGAGCACGAGGCCGGGCGGCGGCGGCGGCGGCGCGCCGTCGCCCGCCGCCGCCGCCGCCGCTGCCGCCGCTTCCGCGTCCGCTGCCGCTGCCGCCCCCTCCTCGTCCGCCTCCCCCTGATCTCCGGCCACCCCCGCCACTGCCCGCCGCGCGGCCGAGGAGCAGTGCCGCGCGACCTCCGCGCTCAGGCAGTCGGCCAGCCGCAGCGTCGAGGAAGAGGCGCCGCCGCCGCCGCCGCCGCCGCCGCCGCCGCCGCCGCCGATCAGCGCCGGCAGATGCCTCAGCAGCAGCAGGCACGGCGCGAACCGCGACGCCTCCGCCACCAGCGCGCGCAGGGCGGCCGCGGCCCCCTCTCCCGGGGCCTCCCCGGGCCGCGGCGCCGCGGCCGCGAGGTCGCGGCACGAGCAGGAGACCAAGTGGAGGCCCAGGGCGGCGGCGGCGGCGCGCGCGGCGGTCGCCTTGCCCGCGCCGGCGGGGCCGTGGAGGAGCAGCGAGGCGGAGGCGTCCACGCCTAGGGAGGAGGGGTGCAGCAGGGGGGCGGCGACGGCGGCGACGCGGCGCCACAGCGGCTGCAGGGGGCCCGCGACGCCCGGGAGGCGCGGGGAGGGGTGCCAGGCGGCGGAGGCGTGGATGCCGAGGAGGGGGGGCGGCGGGGGGGCGGGAGGAGGAGGAGGAAGGGGCGGCGACGGCGGCGGTCCGGCGGGCGAGCGCGCGCGGCCGTTGGCCGCGGCGGGCGACGCGCCCGACGATGTTGCTGCTGCGGCCGCCGCCCGCTGCTGCCGCTGCTGTTGCTGCTGCTGCGCCATGGCGGCCACCTCGTACCCGACAAACCCCACGGGCAGCAGCGACCGTGCGGACCCGCTCAACAGCGTCAGCGCCGTGCGGGCCGGGTCGACCAGCAGCGTGGTGCTTGGCGGCGGCGGCGGGCGGCGGCGGGCTCGGTTGCCGCCGCCGCCGCCGCCGCTGCCGTTTGCGCCGCCGCCGCCGCCGGCGTTTGCGCCGCCGCCGCCGCCGCCCCGGCCGCGCGCCGCCATGGCCGCGCTCAGCCGCCGCTGCTCTTCCCGCCTGGCGGCATCGGCAGCCAAGGGGTCGGCCCCCTCGACGCGGAAGTACACGGGCGAGACGGACGCCAGGAGCGCCAGGCCCGACGGCGACGCGCCGGCGGCCGCCGCTGCGCCCGCTCCTCCGTCGGCCGCCGCCGCCGCCGCCGCCGCCGCCTCCCCCGGCGCCGGCGCCGGCCCGTCCCCCCGGGGCAGCGGCACCAGCACGCCAAAGACGTCCCCTCGGGCCACGCGGCGCGGGGCGGCGGTGAAGTAGCGCTGGAGTGCCTCGAGCAGGGCGTCGGAGGAGGAGGAGGACGAGTCCGACGACTCTGCGGCTGATTCTGGGCCGCCGCCCTCGGCGGCGGCGGGTTCGTCGCCCTCGTCCGCCGCCGCCGCCTGCGCTCCGCCCGCCGCCGCGCCGCCGGCCAGCGGCGTCAGCACCAGCGGCGTCGTCGTCGGCACGGCGACCCTGCGGATGCGCACGGCCGCGGCGGTCGCCTCTGGCATGCCCTCCCCGTCGTCTTCCCTGCCGGCGTCCGCTAGCGTCTCGGCCTCGAGAGGCACGAGCGGGGGGAGGCCCGGCCGGCGAGGCGCCGCCGCGAGAAACGGCCGCAGCAGCGCGAGGCGCAGCACGCCCAGGTTGTGCGCCAGCACGGGCGGCAGCGCCAGGTCGGCGCCGCCGCCGCCCCCCCCCGGCCACGCCCGCACCGCGGCGGGCCGCCCGCCCGGCCCGAGCGCCAGCAGCGAGCCTGGCCGCGCGTGCAGCAGCGAGCGGAGCGCCGAGGGCGAGGCAAAGGCGTCGGCGGGCGGATGCGTCGCCGGCGCCGTCGCCGTCGTCGTCGGCAGCGGCGGCGGCGGCGTGTCGAGGATTTGCGCCTGAAGGACGGCCGGCGACGGCCGCGCGCCGCTGTCCCCGTCGTAGAGGCCCCAAAGCTGGCGCGCGAGCTTGGAGGAGGCCAAGAGGGGCCCGGCGCCGCTCTCAGGAGGGAGGCGCGGGTGCGAGGTGTCGGAGGGGGAGACCCCTCCTCCCGCGGGCGCCATCGATCGCTCCTGTGCGTGGGGCTCGCGTTGCTATGTGGGTTTGAGATTCATGATGGCGCAATGGTCGTTCCGGAGGACGTGATTGGCACGAGGCACCGCGGCGTTGCCGGTTTTGAAATGCGAGACGCTTCGCCCGCCCGGCCGACGCTCGCCGCTCGTCGCGCGCTGCTGTCGGCCTGCCTGGGTCTTGCACTCCCGGAGACTCGAAAGCCGCCGCTCCCGCCCGCGCGCGCCCTTCGAACAAAACGCATCCGCTCTATCGGATTCAAACCTGTCGCGAAGCTCAATCAATCGAATCCCACCCATCGAATCCCACACGCACACATAGAGAAGAGATGGCCGAGGAGGGGCAGCAGCCCCCCCCGCCCAGGTGGTCTGACCCGCCCGCCTCCTCGAGCTGGCCCCGCTCAATCGCGACCGCCTTCGAGTGGCAGTCGGGGACGGCGGCGGGGGCGCAGGCAGGCCTCGTCAACGCGATCTCGCGGAGCGCCGAGCCGTCGCTGCACGCGTTGGCGTCCGTCGCGGCGCGGCTGAGGCGAGCGTCGGCGGCGTCGGCAACGGCGGGGAGCGGCGGCGGCGCTCGCTCGTCGCCGGCAGGCACTCCCTTCTCGGGGCCGGCGGACGAAGAGCGGCCGCCCGGGATCGACGAGGAGGAGGAAGAAGAAGCGGAGGAGGTCGAGGAGGGAGACGATCAAGCGGAGGGCGACGACGACGCCTTTTTCCCCGGCGGATTTGAGCAGGCGGCGAGCTCCACAGCAAAGAGGAGGGAAGGCGCCAGCGGCGCCGTCGTCGCCGTCGTCGGCGTCCGTGGCAGCGGCAACGGCGCCGGGCTCCGACCAGGGCAGCAACAGCCGCAGCAGCAGCAGCAGCAGCAGCAGCAGCAGCAGCAGCAAGAGCAGCAGCAGCAGCAGCAGCAGCAAGAGCAGCAGCAGCCGCCGCCGCAGCAGAAACGGCCGCCGTCGTGGCTGCGACCGCCGCCCCCCGTCCCCGACGACGGCGCGAGGCTCACGCAGCCGCTGCTGGAGCGGCGCGAAGACAAACGCGACGACAGTGGTCCGTCCAGCGGGCGCTCCTTCTTGCTAGAGCACGGCCACGCCATCCCCCGACCGCCGCTGCCGCCGCCGCCGCCGACACCGCCGACGCGCAGCGCCGCGGCCGCCGGCCCGCCGCCCGGCAACGGCCGCCCGGCATCGGCCCCGGCCCCGGCGTCTGCGGCGGCAGCGTTGGCGGCCGCGGCAGCGCACGCGGCGGCGTCAGCAGCAGCCGCCGCAGCAGAGTCGGCGCGGCGCGGGGGAGGCTCTGGCGGGCGGCGCCGCCCCCTCTACGGCCCCAGCCGCGACGGCGGCGGCGGCGGCGGCGACGACGGCGCCATTGTCGCCACGCGCGAGGCGAGCGTGCCCGTCGCCCTCGCCGGCGGCGGCTCTCGCCACGTGGCCGTGCGCCTCGTGCTCGAGGAGGCCGACCGCGCGGGCGCCAGCTCCACGGGCGCGGCCGCCCTCAACCTGCTCAACGTGATGTGCGGTGTCGGGTTACTGGCTATGCCGTACGCGACGGCGCAGGCGGGGTGGCTGTCGCTGCTGCTGCTCGTGGGCGTCGCCGCCGCCGCGCTGTTTGCGGGCACCCTTCTCGAGGCTTGCATGTCCCTCGCGGACGGGCCCAGCTCTTCCTCCCCGCCGCCGACACCGCAGCACCGCCGCCTCAATCAAGGCGCCTCCGCCGACGCCCGAGCCGCCGGCCGCGCCTGTCCGTTGCCGCCGCCGCCGCCGCGCCCGGCCCTCCTGCGCTCGTTCGCAGACCTCGGCGGCGCCTGCTTCGGCCGCCCGGGCCGCGTGTGCGTGGCGCTGCTGCTCTACGTCGAGCTGCTGTCCTGCACGGTCGACTTTTTGGTCTTGGAGGGGGACAGCCTCGCGGCGCTGCTGCCCGGGTGGGTGGCGCCGTCGGGCCTGTCGCTGGCGGGCGGCGCGGTCGTGCTGTCGCCTCAGCAGGCGTTTGCGCTGGCCGCGGCGGCCGCCGCGCTGCCGACGGTGCTGCTGCGGGACCTGTCGGCCCTGTCGTACCTGTCGGCGGGCGGGATCGTCGGCTCCCTCGCCATCTTCGGGTGCCTGCTCTCGAGCGCCGCCGCCTCCGCCTCGCCGGGGGCCGCGCCTGCGCCGGCCGCCGCCGCCGCCGCCACCGCCGTCGCCGCCGCCTGGGCCGCGTCGTCCTCCCGGCGGGCGCTGCTCTCGGGTGGACGCCTGCCGCGCCTGCCGCTCGTGCGCCCCTCGGGCGTGCCCGTCGCCCTCGGCCTCTACGCCTTTTCGTTCAGCGGCGCCGCCTGCTTCCCCTCGATCTACGTCTCGATGCGCGAGCGCCGCCGCTTCCCCGCTCTGCTGGCCGGCTCCGTCGCGGGCGTCGCCGCCCTGTACGCCGCCATGGCACTCGCCGGCCTATCCGCCTATGGGATTTCCGTCCAGGACCAAGTCACTTTGTCGATGCGGGCGACGGCGCCCTTTTCGCCGGCGACCAGGCTGGCGACCTGGCTGGTGGTGCTCAGCCCGATGACCAAGATCGCCTTGACGCTGGCGCCCGTGGCCATGGCGGTGGAGGAGGTGCTGCTCGAGCCGTCGTCCTCCTCCTCCCTCTCCGCGGCGCCGACGACAGCGGCGGCCGCGGCAGCAGCGGCGGCGGGCGGCGCGGCGGAGCCCCTCTTGCAGCGGCGGCGTCCGGCGTCGCCCGGGGGGCGGGCGCCGCCTCCGCCCCCCTTGTCCGCCCGCCGGCGCGCGGGCCGCAACACGCGCAACGCCCTGGTCTCGGCGTGCGTGCGCGCGTCCCTGCTGGCGCTCTGCGCCGCCGCCGCCGTCTCCGTGCCCTTTTTCGCCTTGCTGTCGCAGGTGATCGGCGCCTTCATGTGCCTCAACATCAGCGTGGTGCTCCCCTGCGTATTCTACCTGCGGCTGCGATGGCGGCGCGCGCCGGCGCCGGCGCTCGCGCTCGCGGCCGTTGTCGCGCTCGCGGCCGAGGTCGGGAGCGTGCTGGCGACGTGGCACGCGGTGGCCGAGCTGGTCGGGAAGTATGGCGGCGGCGGTAGTGCTGGGAGGACGTGAAATAAGGACGTGAAATCGACGTTTAGAAATCGAAGGACGTGGGATCGACGTGTCGGCGGGCGGCGTGTTTTGAAAAGCGTGGGTCGGGATTTTACTCGACGGAGCGACGGGGCGGCGAGACAGTCGGCGGTGTCTATGTAATGGGTCGGATCCGGCCGATTCGGCGGCTGCGTGCGTGACGGATATCAACGTTTCGAGTGTTGAGTGTGTGGTGGGAGGACGGAGGACTCTCTCTCGCTCTCTCTCGACACTCTCTCTCTCTCCCCCCCAAAAATGCCCGAAAATCCGTCCCCCCCTCCTTCTCTCCTTCCGCCAAACACCTTCCCCTCCTCCCTTTCTTCTGCAAACTGAACAAGAACAACGCTCACACAATGGCGACCCTCACCGCCGACTCGATCGCCGGCAAGTGGAACGTGAGTCGCCTCTCCCCCATCCTCGGGTTTTTGCGTCGGTTTCCGAGCCGTCGGCCCGCGCGCGCCCCCAGCCCGCCAAGCGCCCCGGCTCGCCCGCGTCGGCGGCCGTCTCGACCGGATCGGGCTCTTTCCGCCGAGCGGGGCCCACGCGACGCCTCGGCGCGCCGGCGGCAGGGGCGCGGTTGCCGCCGGCGAGGGCCGTCGCCGCAGCGGCAGCGCCGGCGCGCTAAGCATCAAGCAAGGCACGGAACGGCGCTCTGACCGCCCGCCCCCCTCCCCCCCCACCTCTCCCTTCGCGACCGCAAAAAACACCACCACAGTACAAGGTCAAGGACATCAATGAGGCCGACTTTGGCCGCGTCGAGATCGAGCTCGCCGAGGCCGAGTGCCCGGGCCTGATGGTGAGAGAGAGACGACCTCCCCTGGACAAGAGGAAGAACAGGAGGAAGAACAGGAGGAAAGCAGGGTGACGCCCGTCTTTTCGGCGCCTGTCCCCCGCCGCCTCAAAAAAACTCTCCCTGCTGACCCCCTTCCCAAAACCCACCACCCAAACCGCAAAACCCACCACCCAAAACCGAAAACCCCAAAACGCACTTTCAACCAAAACACAGGCCTGCCGCACCGAGTTTGGCGCGTCGCAGCCCTTCAAGGGCGCGCGCATCGCCGGCTCGCTGCACATGACCATCCAGACGGCCGTGCTGATCGAGTCGCTGACGGCGCTGGGCGCCGACGTGCGGTGGTGCTCGTGCAACATCTTCTCGACGCAGGACCACGCGGCGGCGGCCATTGCGCGCGACAGGTGAGATAGGAGGATGTAGAGGGGGTGAGGACGGAGCTAAGGGCCAAAGGTGTCGAGAGAAAGAGGGAAAGAAGGCACGCGCGCACCAGACAATGACGAAAAGAAGGAGATGGCCGAACCCAACCCGACGCCGCAAAACCACCAACTCACCAAACAACACCCACCCACCAAAACCAAACAACCAACCAAAACAACCCACCAACAAAATAACAACAGCGCCGCCGTCTTCGCCTGGAAGGGCGAGACCCTCGAGGAGTACTGGTGGTGCACCGAGCAGGCGCTCGCGTGGCCCGACGGCGAGGGGCCCGACCTCCTCGTGGACGACGGCGGCGACGCCACGCTCCTCATCCACGAGGGCGTCAAGGCGGAGAAGGCCTTTGCCAAGGACGGGACGCTTCCCGACCCCTCGTCGACGGAGAACCCCGGTGAGTTGGCGGGAGTGGTTGGATTAAGAGTCGCTGGGTGGGTGGCGGAAACAAGAGACCGCTTGAAACCAAAAAAAAAAAAAGACGGCGGCAAGACGGAAACACTCAAAACAAACCCACCTCCTCCCTCCCGCGACAAACCCACTTGCCAACCAACCCCAACAAAATCAACGCAGAGTTCAAGATTGTCCTCTCCATCATCCGCGACGGGCTCGCCGTCAACCCGACCAAGTGGACCAAGTGCGCCGCGCGGCTGGTGGGCGTGTCCGAGGAGACGACGACGGGCGTCAAGCGCCTGTACGAGATGCAGGACGCGGGGACGCTGCTGTTCCCGGCCATCAACGTCAACGACAGGTGAGAGAAGGATTGTTGTTGTGGTGGCGGTGGCTGCTTGTCGTTGCTTCCTTTGGGCGTCGGCCGTGTCGCGCTTCTCTTTTCCTGGGCCCGTTGCGCCAACTCGACGGAAAAACAACGTCAATCGACCTCGAACTCAAAATACAAACAACAAAAATCAACAACAAAACCAACAAACCACAACAAAACAACCGCAGCGTCACCAAGTCCAAGTTCGACAACGTCTACGGCTGCCGCCACTCGCTGCCCGACGGCATCATGCGCGCCACCGACGTGATGATCGCGGGCAAGACCGCTTTCGTCGCCGGCTACGGCGACGTCGGCAAGGGCTCCGCCTCCGCCCTCAAGGCGGCCGGCGCGCGCGTGATCGTCGCCGAGATCGACCCCATCTGCGCGCTGCAGGCGTGCATGGAGGGGTACCAGGTCGCCCCCCTGGAGGACGTGGTGGAGCAGGTCGACATTTTCATCACGACCACCGGCAACAAGGACATCATCATGGCGACGCACATGGCGCGCATGAAGAACAACGCGATCGTGGGCAACATCGGGCACTTTGACAACGAGGTGGACATGGCCGGTGAGTGGGAGGAGAGAGGGAGGGGGCGATCGGGCTCCTGGGCGCTGCTGTGTAGGCAGCGCTTTGCGTTTTGCGTTCGAGTTTCTAAAAATAGCAGCGGCGCGGCCATTGTTTCCCCCCTCGTTGGCCACGTCCGCTCACCCCCCCCCCCCCCCCCCCCCCCCCCCCCCCCCCCCCCCCCCCCCCCCCCCGCTCCCACTCGCGAAACCCTCCGACACCAAACCAAACAAAGGCCTGTACGGCTGGCCGGGCATCAAGCGCCAGAACATCAAGCCGCAGGTCGACCGCTTCCTCTTCCCCGACGGCCACGGCGTGATCGTCCTCGCCGAGGGCCGCCTGCTCAACCTGGGCTGCGCCACGGGCCACCCGAGCTTTGTCATGTCGTGCTCGTTCACCAACCAGGTCATCGCGCAGCTCGAGCTGTGGAACGAGCGCAAGAGCGGCAAGTACGAGAAGAAGGTCTACGTGCTGCCAAAAAACCTCGACGAGAAGGTTGCCCTGCTGCACCTGCCCAAGCTGGGCGCCAAGCTGACGGTGCTGTCGGACGACCAGGCGTCGTACCTGGGCATGGCCAAGAGCGGGCCGTACAAGCCGCTGCACTACCGCTACTAGATTGTTTTCAGGGGCGGCCGTGGCGGCGGTGGTTTTTTCAGAGGAGCGCGCGCGCGATTTTAGTGGGTGGGGGAAATTTGCGTCGGCGAGGCAGCGCGCGCGCGAGAGATGCGGGGCCTCTCTCATCTCCCGAGCTGGGCGCCCGCTTCCTTTTTGTTAATGAGCACAACGCATAGGGGTCACCTCACCCAAAGAGTAACACGGATGCCTCGTATCGTGCCAAGTATTTGCTCTGGCGATGTTGGGAGGAGCAGCAATAGGCGACGCGCGCGGGCGGCGGGAGAGGGATGGCGGCGGCGGTCGTGCGAATGCGTGCGCGGCGCATTGAAGGCCGCCCCTTCCTGCTGGGAATGCCGTGTGACACGCTCTCTCTCTCGCTCGTTCGCGCATTCGCACACCACGTCATTCCCGTTGCGCGCGCAATAAACAAGACCACCACACACCACAAACAAAAGAAAACCGGGCGGTTGAGACCCCTCCCACTCTCTTCCTACTCCCCGGACGAGAGTTTGTCCGCGGGGCGCTGTCACAAACGCAAAGATGAGCAGCGCGTTTGCGCCGCAGCAGCAGCGGGGCCTGCCTCCGCAGCAGCAGCAGCAGCACTCGGCGTCGCGCAGCAGCGTGGTGAGCCCGTTCGCCTCATCGTTTCAATTCCTTTGCGCCCGCCGGTGTTTGTTCGCGCCGCCGCCGTCGCTCGCTCTCACCCCCTCCGCCCCCGCAACCCAAAAAACCAACAAAACAAAATCAGGCGAGTGCCTGGGAGCGCACGGCCGTCCTCGACGACGAGGCCCTGCGCGCGGTGGACGCCATCGCCGCCTCGCTGTCGCGCCGCACCCTGCCGGCCCACTTGAGGGCAGGCGGCGGAGACTCTTTGGCGGCGGCGGGTTTCGTCTCGCCGACGGCGGCGGCAGCGGCGGCGGCGGCGGCGGCGACATCCTCCTCGGGGCAGCAGCAGCAGCAGCAGCAGGGCGAAACACACAAGCTGCAAGAACAACGCAACGCCAGCAACGCCTTGGCGACGACGACGACGACGAAGACGGCGCAACAAGCCGCCGCCGCCGCTCCCGGGGGCGGAGGCGGCAAGGACGGCGGCGGCGGCGACGACGGCGGCGACGACGGCGGCAACGGCGGCGGCGGCGGCGGCGGCGGCGGCCTCTTCCGCGCCGCTCTCCACAACGCCCAGCAGTTCCACGCCTGGCTCGACAGCCTCGACCGCGCGTGCGCCTCCGAGGCCCAGCGCACGCACGGCCGCTTCGCCGCGCGCCTCACGCGCGCCGCCGCCGCCTGTGCTGACGTGGCGGCGCGGCTCGGCGGCACGCTGCGGCTGCTGGACGGCGTCTCGGCGCTGCAAGCGGCGGCGGCGCGCCGCTCGGAGGAGCTCGCCGGCACGTGCGACGCGCTGGTGGCCGAGCGCGCGGCGCTGGCGGACCTGGCGTCGGCGCTGCGGGCGCGCCTGGCGCTGTTCGACGACTACGAGGCGGCGGCGGCGGAGCTGGCGCGGGCGGCGGCGGCCGAGGCGGCGGCTGCAGAGGCGGCGGCGGCGGCAGAGGCGGCGGCGGACGCGGCCGGCGGCGACCCGCGGGCGCCGGATGCCGTTTTTTTGCTGGAGCAGCGGGGCGGCCTGTCCGCCGAGGCCCTGCTGGGCGTGCTCGCGCGCCTGGACGGCGTCGCCGCCAGGGTCGCCGCGCACCCGCACTACGCCGACGCGGCCGCCTACGGCGCGCGCCTGCGCGGCCTGCAGCAGCGCGCCGCCGCCCTGGTCAAGGGCCGCGTCGCCGCCGCGCTGCGCGGCGCCGCGCGCACCGTCGCGCGGGCGGCGGCCGACGCCCGGCAGCGGCAGCTCGCCGGCGCGGCGGCGGCGGCGGCGGCGGCGGCGGCCGCGTTCCCAGCACCGCCCCCGTCCTCCTCCTCCTCCGCCCCCGCGGGAGGCGAAACAACATCGCCCGCCCCCCCCATCCCCCCGCCACCGCCCGACGAGGAGGCGCAGGAGGTCTCCTTGCTGGGCGTCCGATACCGCGTCTCGGCCGAGCCGCCGCTCCGCCCGCTGATCGCGGGCCTCGCCGAGCTCGCCGCCCTCCAGCGCGCGTCCGGGCGGGCCGGCGGCCCGGACGACTGCGGTCGGCTGCTCGCCGAGTGCCGCGCCATGGTGGCGGCCAGCCGCGCCGAGGTGGTCGCGCCGTTCGCGCAGGCGCGCGCGGCCGCCATGCGAGCCGAGGGCGACGCGGCGGCGCTGCTGCGCTCGGGCGGCGCGTCGCTGCTGCGGGCGGCGGGGCAGGAGGCGGCGCTCATGGACGCGCTGTTCGGCGCGCCGCAGGTGGTGGCGGCGATGCCGGCCGCGGCGGCAGGCGCGTGGGGGGCGGGCGCAGGAGGATCGGCGGGGGCGGCGCCGTTTGCCGGCGCTGTTGCCGGCCGGGCGCGCGCCGACGACGAGACGGCGCGCGGGCGGCGCGCGACGCCCGCGCAAGAGGCGGCGGCCGAGGCGCTGCGCGTGCCGCTCGAGCCGCTCGCCTCGGGCTTTTACGACGCGCTGCGCCCGCGCGTGGTCAAGCTGTCGGACGTGGACGCCATCTGCGCGCTGATCGACGTGCTGCAGGGCGAGCTGCTGCCCCAGCAGCAGCAGCAGCAGCAGCAGCGGCCGTCCGCCGGCGCGCCGCCGCCCTTGCTCCTCCACGCGTCTGCGGCCGCCGACGCCGCCCGCCCTGTGCTCGAGCGGGCCCTCGCCGACCTGCGCGGCCGCCTGATCTTCCGCGCGCAGGCGGTCGTCTCCGAGGCGGTGGCGTCGTACCGCCCCGGGGCGTCGGACGGCGTCGACGCGGGGGGGCTCGCAGACTATCCCGAGCGCCTCGAGGCGCTCAGGCAGCAAGAGGCGGCGGCGGGCGGCAAGGAGGGAAGAGAGGCCCCGGCGGCGGCAGAGGGAGCCGACGGCGGCGACGGCGGCGGCGGTGGCGACGACGACATCGCCGACACCGCCGCCCCCGCTCCCGCCGGCGCCGCGATCGTCGTCCTCATCATTCCCCCCGTCCGCGAGGCCCTCGCCCTCCTGACCAAGCTCTACCGCCGCCTGGACGGCCGCACCTTCAGCGGCCTCGCCCAGGAGGCGGTCGCCGCCGCCTGCCAAGCCGTGCTCGGCCCGGGATCGCGCGCGCTCGCCGCGCGGCACGGCCCTCTGGACGCTCGGCTCTTTTGCGTCGCGCATCTGTTGCACCTGCGCGAGCGCATCTCGGCCTTCGAGGGGGCCGAGTTTGCCGCGGTGGAGGTCGACCTCGACTTCTCGCACATGTACGGGCACGTGCGGCGCCTGCTGACGGCGGGCGGCCTGGCGTCGGCGGCGAGCGCGGGCGTGGCGTCGCTGCTGGCGCCGTTGCGGTCGGGCGGCGAGGGCGGCGGCGGCGGCAACGGGCACGGCGACGGCGACGGCGGCGGCGGCTACGGCGGCGGCGGCGGCGGCGACGGCAGCAGCAGCGCCCTGCGCGCCCTGACCGCGCGCCTGGACGCCAAGCGCGACCTGGAGCGCGCCCTCCGCGCGGCCTGCGAGGACCTCATCATGGCCCTCACGAGGCAGGCCGCAGACCCGCTGGTGGCCTTTTTGACAAAGGCCGCCGCCGTGAGCGGGTCTGCCGCCGCCGCGACCGGTGCCGGCGCCGCCGGCACCGCGCCCGCGTTGTCCTCCCTCTCTCCCTTTTCCGGCGGCGGCGCCCCCTCCCCTCTCCTCCCCCCGGGCTCCAAGGCCGACGCGTCCCGGCTGCGCAAGCCCCTGCGCGAGCACGCGTTCGCGCGGGCGGACAGGCTCGCTGAGGCCGTTGCCGCCGCGCACGCTGCGCTCGACGGGTCGCTGCCGCGCGCCGCCGTGCGCGCCGCCTTATACCTGCCGAGCGCGGCCACGCGCGGGGTGCTGCTGCGGCCCGTGCGGTCCAACGTGACCGAGGCGTACGGGCAGGTGCGGGCGGTGCTCGAGCGCGAGTACCCGCCGGAGGAGCGCGCGGCGGTCGGGCTGCGGTCAGAGGCGGCGCTCGAGGCCTGCCTCGCGGCGCTCGTGTGAGCCTGTGGTTGTTGTTTCTTCTTCAGTCCGCCCCCTCTCAGGCTTGTTTTCGTACTCTCCTCGATCCTACACAACGAGCAACAACAATCAACAACGATCGACAGCGTAATAAAAGTGAAAGAGAAAAGAACAGCCGCCGCAGTTGAACGCCCCAACAGCGCGAAAAGAGCAGCCGCCGCAGTTGAACGCCCCAACAGCGCGAAAAGAGCAGCCGCCGCAGTTGAACGCCCCAACAGCGCGAAAAACCATAGCCGCCGCAGCGCAGCGCGGCAAAGAGGTCCGCTCGTGCTTGTTGTTTGAGGGGCGTGAGGTCAATCGTCGCTCCCCCCGCCCCTGAGCCACTGCGCGTGCGCGGACAGCAGCAGCGCCGCGGGCGTGGCGCCGGCGACCAGCGCGGCCAGCAGCTGCCACCCGCCGCCGCCGCCCTCGTCCAGGAAGGCGACGAGCGGGGCGTAGGCGCCGCTCGGCTCCTGCAGCAGGTACGCCCGCAGGGTGGAGCGGTCGTCGCGGTCGACCGACGCGCGGATCTTGTCGTCCGGGCCGTACATCTGGAACAGCAGGCGCTGCAGCGCTGCCCCCCTGAGCGGCGGCGACGGCGGGGGGCGCGGGTCGCCGCCGCCGCCGCCCCTCGCCGCCCCGTCGCTGTCCTCGTCCTCCTCCGAGCTCCAGTCGCCGCCGCCGCCCCCGTAGCAAGACAATCCCACGACGAACGCCTCGGCCAGCGTGGCGCCGAGCGCCTGGAGGTCGGTCGCGCGCGCCTCGCCGAGCGTCCGCCTCTGCCCGCCACCGCCGCCGCCGCCGCCGCCGCCGACCTCCGTTGCCGCCACCGCCTCGGCCACCGCCTCGGCCGCCGCGTCCGCCTCGGCCCCGCCGCCGCGCGACGGCCCGACCGTGGCGAGCCCAAAGTTGTCGAGCTTGACGCGCAGCGGCGCGCCGGCCGACCTGCCGCCCGAGGCGGAGGCGCCGCGGCCGGACGAGGCGCCGGCCCCCCCGCCCAGCGCGTCGTCGGCGCCCGTCGAAGAAAGCATCACGCAGCCCGACCCGAGCGACCCGTGCGCGACGCCGCGGCCGTGGCAGTGCGCGAGGGCGGCCAGGGACCCCGCGGCGCACGCGCGCAGGAAGGCGGCGCGCCGCGCGAGGGCGGCCTCGGCGCGCGAGGGGCCCGCCCGCCTGAGCGCTCGCATCGCCCGCGCAAACAGGCCCGCGCCCGCGCTATTGCCGCCGCCGCCGCCGCCGCCGCCCGCCTCGTTCTCGCCCCCGTTTTGCGACAGCCTCCGCTCGGCCACCCGTATGGCCGCCGGCATGGGCAGGGGCTCGGCGTCGTCCATGAAGGAGGACAGCGGGCGCATCCCCTCCCACCTGTAGACCAGCCAAAACGTGTTTTCTGGCGGGGGCGGGGGCCGCCGTCGCCCCTCTTCCTCGTCCTCCTCGGCCCCCTCGCCCTCCTCCTCGCCCGAGCGGAGCGCCGGCGGCAGGCCCATGGCCTCGCGCGCGGACGCGCTCGGCGGGGCGTCGAAGTAGCCGAGCAGGGGCACGACGGGCGGCTCGCCGGGGCGGGGCGGGCGCGTGGCGGCGCGCCACTTTCCGTTTGGCAGCGCCGGCCGCTGCAGCCGCGCAAGCCGCCGCGCGCTCACGCCCCCCGCCTCCCCTTGCTGCCCCGCTCCTCCCCCTTGGTCCTCGCCCCCTCCGTCCTCCTCCTCGTCCGCCGCGTCCCCCTGCGCCTCCTGCAGGCGCGCCACCGCCAGCAGCTCGTTGAGCGCCAGGGCGCGCTGCAGGTACTCCTTCAGCAGCACGGGCGCCGGCTGCTGGAAAGGGTTGCCGGGCGGCTCGTAACGCGCTGCGTAGGCGACGGCCGCGACGGCGGCCGCGGGCGGCGGCGCGGGCGGGCCCGACGCCCGCGCGCGGGGCGGGGCGGGCGGGGCGGCGCGGCCGACGCTGAGCCTGCCGAGCTGCTGCACGAGGGCAAAGTCCGCGCCCGCGAAGCCGCCGGCGCCGACCGCGCGGAGCACCGCGTCCTCGGCCGCGTCCTCGGCCGCGGCGACGCGGGCGGCGGCGGCGGCGGCGGCGGCGGCGGCGGCGGGCGGGATTTGCGGCGGCGGGGCCGGCAGCGCTGGCTCTTCGAGCGGGTCGTCCAGGTCGTCGATGGACGCGCGCATCTCGGCCGCGCGCTGCGACAGCATGGCGGCGAGGGCGTCGATCGAGTCGGACGAGGAGGGGCCGGCGCCATCGTCGCCCTCAGCGCCGCCGTCCGTTGGGGGGGTGGCGCGGGCGATGCGTACGCGGCGCGTGCGCGCCGCTGTCGTCCCCGCCGCCGTCAGCGTCGGCGGGGGCGCCGCCGCTGCCGCCGCCGCCCCCCGGACGGGGCGCCTCTGCGGCTGCGCGAATCCGACGCATCGTCCCGACCCGGACGCGGCGCGGCCCCCTGCCGACGCCAGCATGGTGGGTGGCGTTTCAGAGTCAGAAGGCGTTTGAGTTTTCAGTGGGGAAGAGAGGGTGTTCGTTTCGATGCGACTAGTGTGGAGCTGTTCTGGATCAAGTGTGCTAGCCTAGTCGAGCCGTTCGAGGTAGTACAGAGGATGAGGTAGGGGCGGGGCAGAGCGATGGACGGTGTTTGGCGAAAACCTCCTGCTTGCCCTTCCTCCTCTCGACACTCAGGGCGAAAGCGCGGTCTCCTCTCCTATGCCGACAACGAAACCATCTGGGAAACCCCACATCGATCACCGCAACACTCACATCAACTTTTGCACACACGCGCGCTTTCGAAGAGAGACACAGTCTTGCTCTTTTGGCATCACCGCTCTTCCTCCCTTGATCGACGCGTCCCGCCCTCTCCCTGCCTCACCCGGATCGACAGCAGTCTCGCCTTCAGTAGCAGCAGAGGGGATGCTGGGCAGCAGCTGCCGCGCGCTGCGCGGCGCGGGCGCGGGAGGAGCAGGACGAGCCCCGTCCTCCTCCTCCTCCACGCCCGCAGCGGCAGCCGTGGCGCGCGCAACAGCGGGCAGGCCAGCGGCCGCGTCGGCGGGGCTGCGCCGCAGCGGCGGGCCCAGCCGGCGCTGTGCCGTGGTGGTGCAGGCGGTGAGTCGCAAGGCAGCGTCCGTCCCCCGTTTGCCGGTCGTCGTCGCCGCCGCCGGCGTGTGATCGCGCCGCCGCCCGTCGCTCGCGCTCACTCGCCCCCCGCTCCCCCGACCCAAAAAAACAATAAACCACCACAGCGCAAGCTCTCGCACCTGCGCAAGAAGATGTGGAAGGAGGCCGGCCCGCCGCCCGACCTGGCCACCCGCCTCTTCACCGAGCGCATCATCTACCTGGTGGGTTTTCGTCTCATTTCTCTTTTCTCGCTCAAAGACAGAGCGCCAACGCGCGCGCGACCGCCGCCAACCCCTGCCAATGAAAACAACAACAAAACAACCGACAAAACAACCGACAAAACAACCGACAACAACAACAACGAAACGAAAACAAAACAGGGCATGCCCATCGACAGCTCCGTCGCCGAGCTCATCACCGCGCAGCTGTTTGTGCTGTCGCAGGAGGCGCCGCTTCCGATCTATTTATACATCAATAGCACCGGCATCGCCAAGAGCACCAACAAGTACGGCAACGAGCACGAGGCCGTCGCCGTCTACAGCGTCCTGAAAGCCGTGCAAAAATTCTGCCCGATCTACACCCTTGCCATGGGGAGCGCGTTTGGCGAGGCGGCGCTCCTCTTGGCGGCGGGCAGTCCCGGAAAGCGAGCGGCGCTGCGGTCTTCGACAATAATGCTGCGGCAGCCGCTGCAGCGGCTGAGCGGCATGCAGGCGTCGGACATCGACATCTACCGGCGGGTGACGCGGGAGGTGCGTTGCGTTGTGGCGACGTGTGTGTGAGGATGATTTGTGATTTGTTGGGAGGAAAGGAGACCCCCGTTTGGTCGGTCTGCCTCCCCCCCGCTCTCGCGCCCCCCCTCCTTTTTTTTTCTCTCTCGGTCGCCTCCCCCTCGCACTCCCAGCGCTCACGCCCCCCCGTTCTGCCCACACGCTACACCTCCTGAA
>Ga0209390_10000744_pt1 | contig 64621 bp, 55 predicted proteins | sample BON01_FD_187212 | JGI IMG/M metagenome (GOLD analysis project Ga0209390, IMG submission 187212) | Freshwater microbial communities from Lake Bonney liftoff mats and glacier meltwater in Antarctica - BON-01 (SPAdes) (version 2) | ecosystem: Environmental > Aquatic > Freshwater > Ice > Glacier...
CAGCCATGTTGGCCGAGGCAGTCTGCAAGTTGGAGGGATTCCAGTACGCTCCGAGTGAATCCGCCTACTGGCAACATGGGCACTCGACGGAAAGTGACTTCATCTACGTCACCACGCAAACCTTGAGCCGCGAGCAGCTCGCCCGGCTTAGTGAAGAAGTGGGCGAGAAGAGATCATTACTCGTCGTCTGCAGCGCATTCCGTGCCCGCAGCCTGGATGCGTTTCCGAATCTGAATATCAAGAAGATTCCAAAGACAGTCCTGACCCGCTGCGAGTGGGGCAAAGACGACTACAGCCTGGAAATTAAGAACCTGCCAGCCGCAGCTCCGGAACCGACGACTGAGGAAACGTCTCAGACAAATACGCGAGCGGGCCGCAAGGCCAAAGCCAAACAGAACAATCCCACCCTCTTCGAATGACCCAGCCCCCGATGAACATCCACGTCAACGCGATCAGCAATCGGCTGAGCCTCCGCACGCCTCAGCGGCATTCGCTGGAGATCCTTGCCCGAGTGAGCGAGATCATCTCCATGGAGAAAGATGCCGATGCCGCACAGGCACTGGAGATCATCAAGTCAGAGTTCCCGACGGTGACGGACTTTGAACGCGACTTTCCGTCGCTCTGTTTCGCACTGGCGACCGGTGTCGGCAAGACACGCTTGATGGGCGCATTCATTGCCTACCTCACACGAGCTGAAGGCGTGCGGCACTACTTCGTTCTCGCTCCGAACCTGACAATTTACAACAAGCTGATTGCCGACTTCACGCCAGGAACACCGAAGTACGTTTTTCAGGGTCTCGCCGAGTTCGCCACCAATCCGCCCGAGATCATCACGGGCGACAACTACGAAAGCGGTCGCGGTGTTCGCGGTGGCAAGCTGTTCGATGACGCCGTCCACATCAATATCTTCAACATCAGCAAGATCAACAGCGAAGTCCGTGGCGACAAGGCTCCGCGTATCAAACGGTTGTCCGAGTACATCGGTGAAAGCTATTTCGAGTATCTGTCGAAGCTCGATGACCTGGTGCTGCTGATGGACGAATCGCATCGCTATCGCGCATCGGCCGGAGTGAAAGCGATCAATGAACTCAAGCCGATTCTGGGTCTGGAAATGACGGCCACGCCGCAGGTTGAAAAAGGAGCCAGGAATGTCGAGCCGTTCAATAACGTCATCTACAGCTATCCGCTTTCCGAGGCACTGAAAGACGGCTACGTGAAGGAGCCAGCCGTCGCGGGCCGCGAAAACTTTGATTCCAAGAACTATACGAAGGAAGGACTGGAGCGGCTGAAGCTGGAGGACGGAATTCACGTCCACGAGGAGACCAAGACGCAACTGGACCTGTATGCTCGCGAGAATGGTGTGCGTCGCGTAAAGCCTTTCATGCTGATCGTCGCCGAGGACACGACGCATGCGTCGGCACTCAAGGCGATTATCGAGGACGACTCGTTTTTCGGTGGTTCATACAAGGGCAAGGTGATCGAAGTTCACTCGCAGCAGAAGGGCGTTGAGAAAGACGAAAACGTGCAGCTTCTGCTGTCTGTGGAAGATCCGGAAAATCCCGTCGAGATCGTGATTCACGTCAACATGCTCAAAGAGGGCTGGGACGTGACGAATCTGTACACGCTGGTTCCGCTCCGGGCGGCGAATTCGAAAACACTGGTCGAGCAGTCGATCGGTCGCGGTCTGCGTCTTCCCTATGGCAAGCGGACCGGCGTTCCCGCTGTCGATCGCCTGACGATTGTGTCGCACGATCGCTTTCAGGAGATCGTGGATGAGGCCAATCGACCCGGTTCCATCATCCGCACGGGCATTGTGATCGGTCGCGACATCCCGCTGGAACGCTCCACGGTGGTGGTCGCGGAGACGACCGTGCAATACAAGATCAATGGCGGCACTTCACCGTCAGGCGTTGTGCAGCAGCCACTTTTCACTGAGCCCGAAGAGCAAAAGGTTGCCCAGGCAACTCTGGAAGTCTTGCGTGAGTTCGAGCGGCTTCCCAGTTCCGCCGATCTCAAGAAACCCGAAGTGCTGCAGAAAATCATCGACCGTGTCACCGAGGCCGTCCGTCCCGCACAGGGCGTATTGCCGGGCACGACCGAGCCGGTGGACATCGCCAAAGTTGTCGCCAGAACGATTGACGTTCGCAATGAATTGTCGATCGACATTCCAAGGATCACCGTCACGCCTCGCGGCGATTCAACGTCCGGGTTCAGGGAGTTCGATCTGGACTGCAAAGCCATCCACCAGCAGCCGGTCTCACAGGAGATCCTGATTCAGCACCTGCAAAGCAATGAACGATTCCGACTCCGCAGCGGCGATGCCGTCATTCCCGAAGCTCGCCTGGAAGATTATCTTGTCCGGGGACTGATGGATTGCGACGACATCAACTACGACATCCATTCCGAACTGCTGTACAAGCTGGCAGAGCAGATGGTGCAGCATCTGCAAACGTACCTGAAGACGGATGACGACGTGCTGAACGTGCTGCAGGCCCACCAGCAGACATTGGTGCAGTCAATTCATTCTCAGATGCAGGGCCACTTCGAAGAGACCGCCACGGAATTCGACGTGAAAGTTTCTCGCGGATTTGTGACGTTGCGTCCAAACAACTACAGCCTGGCCGCCCATGAAAAGACTCGCAATTTCCGCACAACCGTGGACGACAAGCTGCTGATTCGCGGCATGCTGTTCGACGGATTCCAGAAGTCTCTGTATTCCGTTTTGAAATTCGATTCGAACCCCGAGCGGATTGTTCTCTGTCATCCTTGAGGGAGACAAGACGGTTGAAAAATGGTTAAAGCCCGCCAAGGGCGATTTCCGCATCCACTATGCCCACGATGACGAGTACGTGCCAGATTTTGCGGTCGAAACGAAGGACGCAAAGTACATCTGCGAACCCAAGAGCAAAGACGAAATGAAGAACGAAATCGTCCTCGCCAAGGCACGGGCCGCGTCACTGTGGTGCCAGCGAGCCACGGAACACGCAGCCGGCAAACCGTGGAAGTACCTGCTGATTCCTCATACCGCCATCGACGAAACAAAGACGCTCGCAGGACTGGCCGCGACGTGGGAGTTTCATGGGTGATCGGAGCCGTCGCGAATTGGTGATTTCATAAAAGTATGCTAATAAGTGTGATCTATGTCTGACACGGTGATCTGCCCCAACTGCAAATTCGAGATCGAGGTCACTGAGGTGCTCTCGGCTCAACTGCGTTCGCAGATGCAGAAGGAATTCGAGGCTGACATCCGCAAGAAAGAAGCGGCAATTGCGGATCGCGAAAAAGACGTACTTCGTGCCAAAGACGAAGTCGCCAAGGCCCAATTAGACATTGACCGCCGAGTGAGCGAGAAGCTTGAGAAGGAGCGGAAGCAGCTTTCGGACGAGGCACTCTCGAAAGCTCGCGAGCAGGTTACGCTGGAGATCCGCGACAAGGATCAGCAGTTATCTGAAGCCAATACGAAGCTGAAGGCCGCTCAGGATTCGGAACTCACTCTCCGCAAAGAGCGACGCGCACTGGAGGAAGAAAAGCAAACCCTGGAGCTGACACTCACTCGCCGCCTTGATGAAGAGCGAGCGAAGATCCGTGAGACTGCTAAGAAAGAAGCAGCAGACGAGCGGCAGTTGAAAGATGCCGAAAAGGACAAGATGATCGGCGACCTGCGAACGCAGATTGAAGATTTGCGTCGGAAATCCGAGCAGGCATCACAGCAACTCCAGGGCGAGGTTCTTGAAGTAGCCCTTGAAGAATTACTCCGGCAGCAGTTTCTCTTCGATGAGATAACGCCTGTTCCAAAGGGCATTCATGGTGGTGATGCTCTGCAGACGGTTCGCGACGGTTCCGGCACAGTTTGCGGAAGTATCCTTTGGGAATCGAAACGGACGAAGAGCTGGAGCGACGGCTGGCTTCCAAAACTGCGCGACGACCAGCGATCCGCAAAGGCACAGCTTGCGATTCTTGTCAGCACTGAACTACCAAAAAGTGTTTCGACGTTTAAGCATATCGACGGAGTTTGGGTCACGTCCGTTTCCTGTGCGATCAGTCTCGCCCATGCTCTTCGAGCCGGGATGCTGGAGATCGGCGTTGCCAAACGGTCACTCGACGGACGCCACGACAAAATGGAAGTGTTGTACAAATACCTTTCCGGGCAGGAATTCCGCCACCGTGTGGAAGGTATCGTTGAAGCATTCGTCACGCTCCGCGAGGACCTTGAAGTCGAAAAACGATCCACGCAGCGAATGTGGGCCAAACGCGAAAAACAACCCGACCGAGCCACGATGCAAACAGCGGGCATGTACGGTGACTTAAGCGGAATTATTGGCGCGAGTCTGCCTGCGATTGAATCACTCAATCCGTCCGCCCTCACTGATGAAAATCTTGGCGACAGTAATACAACGATTCAGAGCGACGAACGGAAAAACCTATCATGATTGAAAGTATTCAACTCTCGGGCATTGCGACATATGGCACAACACCATCGATTCTGGATGGCTTGCTGACCTTTAATTACTTTTACGGTGCCAACGGTTCGGGCAAGACGACCATTTCGCGGGTCATTGCGGACGCTGGCAAATTCCCAAGTTGCAGTGTCAAATGGAAAGCACAGTCACCACTTGAATCATTCGTCTACAACCGCGATTTTCTTGATAAACACTTTCGTGCGTCTGAAGAACTACCAGGCATCTTCACACTCGGTGAAAAGGACGCGCAGGCAGAGGATGCGATCACTGCAGCAAAGAAGGAATCCGACTTACTCGCCGTCGAGATTGCAAATTTGAAGAAAACGCTTGAAGGAGAGGACGGCAAAGGAGGCAAGGTTGGCGAATTCACTGTCGCAGAAGATTCATTGCGCGATGCCTGTTGGAAACAGAAACAACAGCACGACGAAAAGTTTAAGCCCGCCTTCGAAGGATTTCGAGGGAGTGCTCAGGCGTTTAAGGGCAAGATCCTCACCGAACGAGCGAACAACAAAGCCGACAAAATGTCGCTCACATATATTCTGGAAAAGGCGGCGACCGTATTCGATGACAAGGTGGTGAACATTGCGCAACTGCCAGCCATCAATGGAGCATCGTTGCGTAGTTGTGAGCAATCACCAATCCTGGCAAAAAAAATCATCGGAAAATCCGATGTCGATATTGCCGCGATGATTCAGCGACTCGGAAATAGTGACTGGGTTCGAGCAGGACGTGCATTTCTCGCCATTAACGACGAAACGTGCCCCTTCTGCCAGCAGGCGGTCGCGAATAGCTTTGGGGAGAGTCTTGACGCTTACTTCGACGAGTCATTTGAAGCGGACAGCAAAGCCGTTACTACTCTTATCACCAAGTACTCAGACGAGGCAGCAACACTTTCCGCAACGCTCGAAGTAATTCTCGCGAATCCACCGTCACTTCTGGATCCAGTAGCACTCGTCGCGAAGAACAAGTTGTTCGATGCGCATGTTGAAATCAATCGCCAAAGGCTTGTCGAGAAAAAGAAAGAGCCGAGCCGAGCCATTGAACTGGAGTCATCAGAGGAACTCGTCTCCCAGATCGCCGAAATAATCATCGCCGTAAACAAATTGATCGCAGACCACAATGCGACTGTCGCGAACTTATCAAAGGAGCGACAAACTCTGAAGGAACAGGTGTGGAAATTTCTTTTAGAGGAGCCACTGAAGGATGCCATTAGCACATACGAGGCCAAAGCGAACGGACTCAACAAGGCGATGGAAAGCCTGAAGAAACAGATTCAAGACAAGCAAGATTCCAAGAGAGAAAAGGAAAACGAAATTCGCAGGTTGGAACGTGAAATTACCAGCATCCAGCCCACGATCGATGCGATTAACGGTCTTCTGGCATCGTTCGGCTTCCATGGCTTTTCGGTGGCTCAGGCGGAAAACAAGCGTTCCTATAAACTTCTTCGTTCTGACGGTGCAGATGCAAAAGAGACGCTCAGTGAAGGCGAGAAGACGTTTGTCACCTTTCTCTACTTCTACCACTTACTGAAAGGGAGTTCTTCAGAATCCGGGATCACCAACGACCGCGTTGTCGTCTTTGACGACCCGGTTTCGAGTCTGGACAGCGACATTCTGTTTATCGTCAGTACCTTGATTCGCAAGCTCTGTGAGGAAGTGCGGTCCCCATCGACGAAGATCAAACAAGTGTTCTTACTCACTCACAATGTTTACTTCCACAAAGAAGTAACGTTTCAAAAAGGGCGAGGAGGGGGAACGTTAAAGGACGAAGCATTCTGGACCGTTCGCAAATCAAACGAACAATCACAGATTGTCAGGCATCCATCGAATCCGATCAAAAGCTCTTACGAACTGCTTTGGCTCGACGTCAGAGAAGCCAGGCCAAACAACCTCTCAATTCAAAATAGTCTTCGACGCATTCTGGAAACATATTTCAAGATGCTTGGCGGGATCGATCTCGACAAGATCCACGAACGACTTTCCGGCAACGAAAAACTGGCCTGCCGCGCATTGTTGTCGTGGGTAAATGATGGGTCTCATTCTGCTCATGACGACCTCTATGTCGCAGTGGATGACACAACCGTCGCACTATACCTTGAAGTTTTCAGGAAGATCTTCGACGGACAGGGACATATCGGGCATTACAATATGATGATGGCTGCGCCTTCTGGCACTGCGATCGCGACATAGTGGGCGCAGTCGAAATCTGAGTCCAGTTGACTTCGTTTGAACTTGATTGTCGCGGCTCGCCTTGTGCTGCCATCGTGAAAATCCATGACTGGATATGGCCGCAGAATGGTTGCATCACGGCGATGCCAATTACGATCAAAGAATGACGTTGCATAACGCCTTTTATGCAACGTATTATCGGAGCATGTTCTTCCTTCTCCTGAGTTGAACGACCACGTACTCATTACCGGCAATCGTCAACTTTCCGCGACCTCCGGTGTCGCGGTGCCTGCTCTGATTCGGGATGCAGGTGCGGACACAATTCGGCGGTTTGTCGAATTCTTCACGGCGAATATCCGCAATCCGAATACGCGATCTGCGTACATGCGGGCAGTCCGACGGTTTTGTGACTGGGCTGAATCGCACAAGTTACTGCTGTCACAGATCGAGCCGGTGATCGTGGCGGCGTATGTCGAGGAATTGCAGCGACAGTACAGCGACCTGTCGGTCAAACAGCATTTGGCGGCTCTGCGGATGCTGTTTGATTACCTCGTCACAGGCGGAATTCTGCGAGTCAATCCGGCTGCGGCCACAAGCAGGATAACGACCAGCAGCTTAAGCAACATGATTTTCATTGGGTGGGCTCGTCAATCGAAAGTGGGATCCGCTGACCGACCGCAGTTTCCACGCCAATCCACTCATCAATAAAGTCACGATGTAACTGAATCAACTGCACTCTGCTTTGAGCCAGCTCATTGAAAGCCTGATAATACACCAAAACGTTCCCCGACCCTGCTTGACGACCGTATTGTAGGTGGCAACAAGTTCGCTCTGAGACGTCACCGCCTTTTCCGTGGCATCGACCCGTGCCTCGATGACAGTCAGTCGAGCCACCGCTTCTCAAGCATCGGATACCAGTCGTACTCCCCAGGCGGAGTCCGGTTTCAATGATCTGAGATCGAGCAATGCCTCGCTGATCCCTGATTGTTCGAAGCCCGGGATTTGAAGTCGCCGCCACAAAAGCGGCTTCGTCCGGCGAAAGACCAACTGCCAGAAACACATGATCAGCCCCGGACTGGAGAGTTCAATGCCGCGATGGAAGCCCTTCGGAAACCGGTGCTTGGCGGGTGGTTCTTTGCCCGAGCGTTCGGCAGGGGAGAGTTGCTGGTATTCCTTCTCTTTCTGTTCGAACTGGACGTCTCGTCCGGCCCACGCCAGGACTTTGCCCTGCTCGGAGAGGACGGGATACAGGATGCTGCCGCGGAGCGACCAGCCTCGTTTGTCTCCTCCACCGTCGTTTGGCAGGTAGCCACATCGCCACTTCGTCATCGACTCAGAAGAAAGGCAGGCGTGGCGGCGGATGTATCCGGCGGCGGCCGGGTTCATCGTTGCGACGTCGCGGTTGAGTTTTTCATCAATGTTGTGGAGCTCGCGGACTCGTTCTTCAGGTGAATCAATTAGCGGTTTATTGGCTGGAGGCGGAGATTTTGTGGGTGGAGGAGTCGAAGGGGGAGGGCTTTTTGACGAACCCGCGGCTAGCGCCTTGCGGCTCACTGGCGGCTGGTTGATCCCGGCTAGAACTTTCTTCACACGCTGGAATTCATCGCCTTTCAGTTTGCCGCTAGTCGGTTTCGTCGACGTAAGAAACCCGTGCATCAGCGTCAACAAATTACTGCGGAATCCGCATTCGTAGGCATGACATTGGAAAATCTTCTGTGGGTTCTCTGTGTTGATGCCGGGTTCGTTCGGAGCTGGCCGATTGCTGTGCCTGGCGGCGGCTTGATTTCCATCTATCGACTGACACTGGAGGGACATCGAACTGCATTTCCTGAGTCCGCCGAAGCGCCGCCACGTTCCAGTCTGAATGAAATCGCTCCGTCGCGTGTCCGGCACACATTGTCCACGGCGGACGCCATTGTCCACACGCTTGCCGCTTGCCACGAGAGGGGAGTCAAAGTGCAGCGAGCAGTCGGCGATGGTCGGTTGACCCTTGAAATTGGGGAATACCGACAGCAGCCGGATTTTCACTTTCAGCTTGGCTATGCCGGGAAGACTTTCAACCTTCTTTTCGAGATCGACAATGCCACGGAACCGCTGGATTCGCGACGAGAGCAAAGCATCCGCACGAAAATCCTTGGCTATCAGTCGTATCAAGACTGGGTCACGCGATCCTGGAACGAGTCCGGCCGCAACGGCCCGCGACTCGGATTCCGAGTGATCTTCCTGACTTTGGGTACGGAACGGGCCAATCAGTCTCTGATAATCTCAGCATGCTGGATCGTTCTTCCGCAGTGCTCGGCTCGGTTATCAAACCTTGCCCCTCCATTCGCCCCTACGGAACGAGGAACAGAGTCTCCGGATTTGAGACGAAGCGGCCCGCTTCGGGAGATCCACGCACGTCAAACGGGGCGGTTTTTCGAACTTCGCGTCGACCGATGTCGGAGATTTCGATCTGTAAAAGCGTTGGCTCTTTGATAGAATCTGCCGCATGATTCCCTCCAAAATACAGCCTTCGCCCGCTCTGTCGCAGGTCGAGCGACTCAAGACGATTCGCCAGCTCTTTGAACAGTGGACGCTGGAAGACTGTCAGTTGCCACTTGAAGAAGCTGACCGGCTGCATGTGGCACTTGAGCAAAACCGTGGACTCAGATTTCGGTTGCTGGATCTGGACTGAAAATCTCGCTTTTCGCCAGCACACTGTGCTGGATGTCAGTATGGCTACACAACTCACAACCGAACAACGCAACGATTTGGAACAACACGGCAATCATCCTGTGCCGGTGGTCGATCCCGTGACGAATGCTGTCTACTTTCTGGTCGCCGGAAATCTATTCGAACGATGCAAAGTCCTATTTGACGATGAACAGTTCGAAATCAGCGAGACCTATGTCGCCCAAGAACAGGCCTTGGCTAAAGTCTGGGACGATCCAGCACTTGATGTTTACAACGAAGAAATCCCGCCGCAACAATGATACTCAATCGAGGCGATATTGTTACGGTTCTGTTTCCGTTTTCCTCAGGGACCGGAGCCAAGCAACGCCCGGCATTGGTTGTACAGAATGACGTCAACAATCGCCGAATGACCAACGTGATTGTCGCCGCGATTACGACAACGAAGCACCGCAGCGGGCAGCCGACTCAATTGCTCGTGGAGTTTGCATCTCCTGTCGGTCAGCAGTCAGGTCTCGCGCACGATTCTGTCGTCACATGTGAAAACCTTGTGACTCTCGACAAATCACTCCGCCTTATAAACTCGACTTTTGCGCAGCCCACGCCTCGACTCTACTCCTCCATCAGATCGCGAATGGCTTTTTCGATATCCTTTGCCGCCGGCACAACAGCCGACTCAAGCGACGGACTGTACGGCGTCGGGGCGAACGCCCCGTTGACACGCCTGATCGGGGCATCGAGATCATTAAACGCCGCGTCGGCAACCTGAGCGGCCACTTCGGCACCAAAGCCGAAAGCCGCAGGCGTCTCTTCCACAATCAAGAGGCGGCCAGTTTTTGCCACCGACTGACAGATCGTCGCTGTATCCAAAGGGGAAATCGTTCGAGGATCGATCAGCTCAACAGAAATCCCCGATCGACTGAGTTCATCACACAGCGACAGCGTCAGAGGCACCATCCGAGCCAGCGCAACAACGGTCAGATCAGTTCCTTCGTGAACAACCGCGGCGCGTCCAAAATCAATCTCGTAATCTTCCTCCGGCACATGGCATTTGGTGGTCAGAATTTCGCGATGTTCCAGAAACATGACAGGATCGCTGCACCGCAAGGCTCGCAGCATCAGGCCCTTCGCATCGTATGCGTTGGATGGCACGACAACACGCAAACCGGGCACCTGCCCATACAACGCATGATAACTGCCCGAATGATGAGTCGCTGCAGAATGGCCAATCCCGATACAGCCACGCATCAGCACTGGCATTTTTAAACGGCCGCTGGACATGTACTGCATTTTGGCAATCTGATTGATGATTTCGCCGATCGAATCCAGGATGAAATCGGCAAACATAAAATCGATCACGGGACGAGTCCCCGTCATTGCGGCGCCGCCCGCCAGACCGACAAATCCTCGCTCACAGATGGGCGTGTCGCACAATCTGTCCGGTCCATAAATGTCGTACAGACCTGGCGTGGTACGAAAATTTCCGCCTCGCTTGCCGATGCCTTCACCCATCACAAAAATTGCCGGATTGCGAGCCATCTCGCCAGCCAGCGCTTCGACGGTCGCCTGAGTAAACGTGATCTCCCGTGGAGTTTTCACCGTGGCCGCGACTGTTCGAAAATCGGCAACATGCAGGCCGCTGTACGTGTCGGTCGAATACACATGTGCAGTCGCCGTGGAAGATTCGGGTACCGGACTGAATTCCGCAAAGTCCTTGGCTTCTTTCACAAGCTCTGTGATTTCGCGATCAATGCGGTCAAATTCTGGAAGCAGTTCCTGGGGAGCACTCGACTTCAGACGAGCGACCGGGCACCGGAGTTTCCATTGCTCAACTTCTTCGCGCGTTCGATATGTGAAGTCACCCATTCCTTCGGCGTGGGCTCGAGTTCGATAGGTCTTACATTCCAGCAGCGTCGGACCTTCCCCGGCCCGAGCGCGTTCCACCGCTTCTTTGGCAATCTGAAAGACGGCCATCGCGTCGTTGCCGTCCACTGCAAATCCTTTCATTCTATATCCGGCAGCTCGATCGGCGACCGATGGCGCCCCGCTGGAATAGGAAAAAGGGACCTCAGTGGCGTACTGATTGTTTTCGCAGATGAACAGAGCCGGCAGTTTCCAGATGCTGGCCATGTTCAGAGCTTCATGGAATGCGCCGTTGTTGGAGGCTCCGTCGCCGAAAAACGCGACCGCCACATTTCCGGTCTTCATCAGCTTCGCACTATAACCGCCTCCGCAGGCCTGAAGCATGCAGGGTCCCACAATGCCGCTGGTTCCCATCATGCCGATTTCGGGTGAGAACAAATGCATCGAGCCCCCGCGGCCGCGGGAACAACCGGTCGACCGACCAAACAGCTCAGCCATTAATTCACGCGGCGGCATGCCTTTGGCCAGGGCGTGCCCGTGGCCTCGATGGGTGCTGAAAACGGTATCCGGAGCCTGCAGATGAGCGCAAACACCCGACGCAATCGCTTCCTGCCCAACGTAAGTGTGGCAGGCACCGTGGATCAGGCCGCGCTGATGACAGCGCGCCAGCTCCTCTTCGGTCTGACGAATGATCTGCATCGTGCGGTACAGCGCAAGCACTTGTTCGTTGGTCACAGCGTGGGAAGCCATAGCGTGAAGTCACTCGTCAGCAGGTGGGGAGGGGAAATGCGCGACGGAGAAAGCAATGGCTTTACAAAGTGAGCAACGTCGGGTCAATGGAGGACGCGGCTTTCGTCAATGCACGCTGGAATCTTTGCCATAGCTCTTCGACCGGTTCGACGCCGATGCTGATCCGAAGCAACCAGCGCGATACGCCGCACTGTTCCACAAAGTCCAGCTCTGTGTAATGCGCCAGAATCGTGTATGGACAACACAGTGTAAAATTCGTACCGAGGTTCGGGCCTTTGCAGACCTCCAGATGGTCGAACATCACGGGCGTGGTAAATTTGGGTCGCTTGAGCACAATCGACATTAATCCGCCGTGACCGCTCGCTGGGACCATGCTGGAAGAATATGCATTGAGGCTCGGATGGAAGACGCGATCGACAAGCTCATGCCGGCTCAGACGATCAGCCAGAATCTGAGCACTGAGATTGATGATTTCGACTCGCTCACGAACATCGCGAGAATTCATTTCCAGAACCTCCGCTTCTGCGTCAATCATCAGCTCTTCAAAGTCGGCAGAAAGGCTGTTGCGAAGAACGGCCGCAAATGGACTTTGGGGATTCAGTGTCACGCAGCCGGCCAGAACATCTCCGTAACCGCTGAAGTACTTTGTCAGGCTCGTCACGACCATGTCGGCAAACGGCAAGACATTTTGATTGATGCAGGCGGCCAGCGTATCGTCGATCACCAGCACAAAACCATGTTGATCCGCAAGCGTGCGTAAGGCGGCCAGATCGGGCACCGTCAACAGCGGGTTCGTTGGTGATTCGCAAAACACGGCGCTCACTTTTTGAGACTTCAGCAGCCGCCGCAGCTCATCAAGATCGTGTTCATTGCCAACGGGGAAAAAGCGATATTCGGCCGGTTCAAATCGCTGCTGAATCTTGAGCGTATCGACATACGGAAAACCAAACTGAACACTTGGACTGCTGGCATCCTGAGCGCGAGTCGCGCGCCACGCAGCCGCAATGGCTGACATGCCGCAAGGGAACAGCCAGATGTCCCGCGTGTCGCCACGGCGAAGTTCGGCAAGCCGACGGCGGAGCTCCAGACGAGCCGGAGTTTCTGAAGAGACGACTCGCTCGCCTCGCAAAGCCGTCTCGGCTCCGCGTGAAGAAATCACTTCGCCCGCATGCTGCCAGTATTCCTTCAGTCGAGCAAAATCTTCCGCCGCGACGGAAACTCCGACGAACGGCTGACCGTCCACAGTAACCAGCTTGCCGCTGGTCACACCGCGCCATCGCAGATACTTGATCGCGCGATCTGCAACCTTTGAACTGGGGAAAATCAGGCCCGTCGCCGTGGCGCCGAACACCTTTACGCACAGCTGGCGAACAAAAGGATGCAGACAGAATCGAGGATAAGCGGCCTGAAGTCGGGAGACCACGGACGCATCGCCTTCCTCGTATTTGATATTGTGATCCCACAGCGGAAGACAGGCGGACACGGCGTGAACCGAATCGGGCATCGGCATTCCGAGATGCTCGGCCTGCCAGCGAGGAGACGTGAGAAGATCAACAGCCATCGTATGCACAGTGTTGGTTTTTAGAGAACTCGAAGCGTAGCGATCACGCGAGAAACAGGCGGCTTCCCGGCGATTTTGATGCGAGATGATAACAGTGTTCTGAAATTCAGCAGTGAACAGAAGCCGCTTTGAGAGCGAATTTTCTCCAGCCGATCCAAAACAGACAGATCGCTATACGTCGGGATAAAGTTCCTGTTGAAATCTGGATGAGGAGCAAATTCGCATGATGAGGCAGGAAACACGGGCGTTTCGAGGGTTCGTCGCCGCCAATTCGGCCTTCTGGATCGTTCTCGCTCTTGCGGAACACGATCTGGCTGGAAACAATGCTGGCTAAGAAGCTCTAACAAAAGTGGGACAGGCACCCGCCTTCCGTCATGTTTTTAAGCATTTTTCGCAAGACTACGGGATCCAGTGCCAGTTTTGTTAGGCGTTTTGAGGAAAAATCTCATCAGGAGTATTCGTGGGATGAAAAGCCGTCCGAGGATCCGCTACAGCCTGGCTCTGGCAATAGCTCTGTCCGCAGTCTCTGCGCCGATGTCGCTTTTGGCGGACGAACCGGTGCCTGCCGCAGCGGCACCGGCTGGCGGTCCGGCCACAGCGACAGTCGCGCAGCCGGAACTTGCGGCGAATGCATCAGCGGCTGCCGCACCTGCGCCGGTTGATCCGGCGGTGGCCCGGATGATCGCTGACCTGGCATCGCCCGAGTTCTCAAAACGCCAGGATGCTGTGGTTGGTCTGAAGGAAGCGACTGAAGACCAGATTACTCAAATGAGCGTTGCTCTGCAGACACAGACGGACAACGAAGTGATTCGTCGGCTGATTGAAATCTTTGAGAAGCGATACGAAGCAGCGTCGCTGGATTCGACAGAGGTACGCGTTGCTTCCGACGCCCTGGAATGGTCGGCCAAGGCCGATCGCTGGTTTGTTTCCGAGGCGGCTCGCGATGTTCTTGATCGGCATTGGCAGCGACGCACCGAGATTGCCGTCATTGAATTGAAGGCGATGAATGTTTCGCTGTCGCCCGCCGATCCTACTATTTTGTGGCAGCCGGACGCGAACGCCGATCAGGGCCCGTTTGGCCAGATGAATCCAACAAGTGCACAACATCTTAAGATTTTTGTCGACAAGGCATGGCCCAGCGATGCACGCGCATTTGATCTCCTGCGACGGCTCGATTCTCTAAGATCCGGTTCGTTCATGACGCAGCGGCGTATGGTTTCGATTTACCTGATTGACGGACATCCCCTGGCCCTGGAACAGATCGCGATTCTGAAAGGCATCTTCGGAGATACCGGAATTGCCGAACGTGGGCGTGTTTGTCTGGGTGTTATGAATGAGCCTCGATTTGGCGCGGGCGAAGGAATTCTGGTCGGCAATGTCCAGGCCGCGTCCTCAGCCGATGACGCGGGAATCGTGTCTGGCGATCTGATCATTGCGATGAACGGGGAAAAACTTTCGGACTTTGATCAGCTTGTAACAAAGCTGAAAAAATTCGACGTGGGCGATAAAATCAAACTCAGCGTCCGCAGCTTTCGCTTTCCCGGCAACGAAGGCGTTGAAGAAGTGGAAGTGACGCTGAAGGGATGGAATTAAAGTACGGAGATTTTTTCATTTCAGATCGACAGACTTCTGCAGCTCTCGTAAAGATTAATTCTGGTGGACAGACCGGCGTGGACCGTGCTGCGCTGGATGCGGCCATGGAACTGGGAATTGAGATCTGTGGCTGGTGTCCACGAGGCCGTCGGTCGGAAGATGGAACCATCCCGAATCGGTATCCGTTGAAGGAAACAGCTGCTCGATCGTATGCTGTTCGCACCGAATGGAACGTCCGAGACACTGACGGGACCCTGATTTTGGTGCTCGACGAAATCTCCAGTGGCACGCGTTTGACGGCAGATGCCGCCACAGCCCATGGAAAACCGCTGAAGATTGAGCATCTTGCGGTCTCTGCTGGTCGCGGCTTGCTGACGGCTGAGAATTCGCCTCAGGAACAAGCGGAGTCGGTTGTGGACTGGCTTCTGCGCCATAAAATCCGCACGCTGAATGTGGCAGGCCCCCGTGGCAGTTCGTCGAAGGAAATGTATCCGCGGGCAAAAGCGTTTATGACGCTTGTTCTCGAAACGCTTCAAAAGCATACCTCAGCGGAAGCCCCGGCGACCGCTTCCGTACGGCGACGAAAGCAAAAGTTCGGTTCGCCAAACGAAGCCACATAAATTGTTCGAACTCCAGCCATCGGCGAGGCTCTGCAGACGGCCTTACTCTTGACTTTTAGCATCCCGCTGAAATAGTGAAAAAACGTGCTCGTCGCAGAACGAGCTCTCGAAAAGCAATTAAGGAAATCTTCGCATGGCTCAGCAGTACATCATGACAATCGAAAATCTGACTCGCCTTTATGACGAGAAGGAGATCCTGTCAGACGTCTGGCTGTCGTTTTACCCGGGAGCCAAAATTGGCGTGCTGGGAAGCAATGGTTCCGGCAAAAGTACGCTGATGCGAATTATGGCCGGCGAAGACAAGGATTACATGGGCACCGTGCGCCCGGCCAAAGGGATTAAGATCGGCTATTTTCCCCAGGAGCCGCACCTCGATCCAACGAAGACCGTCGGCGAATGCATTGAAGAAGCCGTCGCCGAATCGCGGGCGATCCTTGAACAGTTCAATGCACTCAGCATGAAACTGTGCGAAGACCTGACTCCTGAAGAGATGGAAAAGACTCTGGACGAGCAGGCCAATGTTCAGGACAAAATCGATCACTTCAATCTGTGGGAACTGGACCGCACGCTGTCAATCGCGGCGGATGCGATGATGCTCCCACCCGCAGAAGCAAGCGTGGAGCATTTGTCGGGCGGAGAAAAACGTCGAGTCGCGTTGTGCCAACTGCTGCTCATGAACCCCGACATGATTATTCTCGACGAACCGACAAACCATCTGGACGCAAACTCCGTTCAGTGGCTGGAACAGTTCCTGAAGAACTTCCCGGGCACTGTTGTCGCGGTAACTCACGACCGGTATTTCCTGGACAATGTCGCGGGCTGGATTCTGGAAATGCACCGCGGCAAAGCAATGCCGTACGAAGGCAACTACACGTCGTGGCTTGAACAGAAACGCAAGCGTCTGGAAGTGGAAGAGCGGTCCGAAAGCCGACGTCAGAGGGAACTCAAACGCGAACTGGAATGGGTTCGCATGTCGCCCAAAGCCCAGGCCACCAAGAACAAGGCGCGCATGGATCGCTACAACGAACTTGTGGCGAAAGAATACGATGTGCGGGATGAGGCCGCTCAGATTCAGATCCCGACGTCTCGCAAGCTGGGCAAGCTGGTCGTCAAGGCTCAGAATCTGAAGAAGAGTTTCGGCGACAAGATGCTGTTCGAAAATCTGAGCTTCGACCTGCCGCCGGGCGGTATCGTTGGAATCGTTGGCCCCAACGGTGCCGGCAAGACTACGCTGTTCAAGATGATCATGGGCACAGAAAAACCTGATGAGGGAACTCTGCAGATTGGCGAAACGGTTCAGATTTCCTACGTCGATCAGTCGCGTGATGAACTGGACCCCAAAAAATCGGTCTACCAGGAAATTTCCGGCGGCTACGATCTGCTGGAAGTTGGAACCGCAAAAATTCACGCTCGCGCTTACTGCGGACGATTCAATTTTAAGGGCCCCGATCAGCAGAAGTTTGTGGGCGACCTTTCCGGGGGAGAACGTAATCGCGTGCATCTGGCCAAGCTGCTGCGTTCCGGCGGAAACCTGCTGCTGCTGGACGAACCAACAAACGACCTGGACGTGGAAACACTGCGAGCACTCGAAGAAGGCCTTTCCGATTTCGGCGGTTGTGCCGTTGTCGTCAGCCACGATCGATGGTTTCTCGACCGTATTGCCACGCACATCCTGGCATTCGAAGGCGACGGATCCGTGATTTGGTGCGAAGGCAATTACGGCACGTATGAACAACAGCGTCGCGAACGTCTGAACAGCGCTTCCGATCGCCCAACAACCAGCCGCTTTAAGCCGCTGAGCCGCTAAATTCGGGAGAACTCGCGGGAACCGTTTTCCGTTCGCCGCCGGTTCTCGGGTTCTCTGCGCCTCGGGGTCTCTAAGCCCATTGTGTCTCTGCGCCACGCGACTTTCACCAGACAACAGATTCCCTATGGACTTTCTGCAGCTCACGGGCAAAAACATTCTTGTTTTTGGTGTGGCCAATCGAAAAAGCGTCGCGTGGCACACGGCAAAAGTGCTGCAGGAAGCGGGCGCTAACCTGCTGTTTTCCGTCCGCAGTGAAGCGCGGGCCGAATCCGTGAAAAAGCTGTTCCCCGATTCAAAGGTGTTTGTCTGCGACGTCGAACATCAAGAGCAAATCGACAAGCTGAGGCAGGACGTTGAATCTACGGTCGACGTGTTGCACGGGATTGTGCATTCGGTTGCGTTTGCCGATTTCTCCGCCGGATGGTTGCCGTTCCATCAGACACCCCGCGCTGCATTTTTGCAGTCCATTAATATTTCATGCTACTCCCTGATTGCTCTGTCTGAAGCGTTTCGGTCTCTGCTCGATCCGAACTCGGGCAGCGTTGTCACGATCTCCATCTCGACGACTCGCATGGCCGCCGAGAACTACGGATACATGGCACCGGTCAAAGCAGCTATGGATTCGTCGCTCTGCTTTCTTGCCAAGTCGTTCTCCCAGTTTTCAAAAATTCGCTTCAATGCGGTTTGCCCTGGTCTGCTGAAAACCTCAGCCTCCGCTGGCATCCCCGGCTACGTTGACAGTTACCTTTTCGCCGAAAAAGCGACTCTGCGGAAGCAAGCCGTGCAAACCGAAGAAGTCGCATCCACCGTTGCATTTTTGCTCAGCCCCCGTTCTTCGGGAATCAATTCACAGGGAATTGTGATCGATGCGGGCATGGGAGTGAACTATTTTGATCAGTCACTCGTCAGCCCTCAGGATTCCTGAAGAATGGCCTCGACGTAATTCCAGACCGCGATGCGTCTGGTTGTTCGGGCATGGGGCAAAGTCGTGTTCGCTCCGCAAACAATAACGAGTGATGGACAACAGACCGGCCAGCACAACGCTCAATGTCCGTCACATAGTCGTTGAATCACTCTGTAGCGGAACGCGCCAAGCGTTTCGGTGATTGCTCAAAGTGACTGCCATTGGCAAAAAACTGGCCGGTACCTGCGACTATTTCGTTGGTTTTTCCACCGTCAGTTTTCGCGAGTAAATCTTTGTTCCATGTGCGATGTACAAAGTGCTGCGATCGGGGCCGGCCAGGATACAGGTCGTCAGCGGCTGACCGGCGTCGACTTTCGGAAGAACTCCGCACGGACGTCCGGTGGGATCAAAAATCTGCACGCCACTGTCGCTTGTCACGTAATAGCGGCCGACTTTGTCGACAGCCATCCCGTCCCCCTGCGACGTCGCCAGATAAGGCGGCGAAGCGTTGAATCGGAATTCTCCATTGGGATCAATTCGCAGACACATTGGCATCGTCGGCATCTTTGCGTCAAGAACGCCGGCAGCGTTCACTCGGAATGTCCACGTGTGAGACCCGCCGTAATCAGACACGGCCAGAGTTCCGCCATCGTTTGAAAGTGCAATCCCATTAGGTTTGTTGATGCCCGTATCTACGATTCTCACTTCGCCGGTGCGAGTGTTAATCGCAGTGACCTGCTGAGCACCGGTGTCGGTAATCAGGACGAAACCGTCATCGGTCACAGCCAGATCGTTGGGTTTGACACCTTCCGCCACCGTCTTCACTTCGCCCGTGGTGATGTCGATGGAAATCACGCGGCTTTGTGAGCCCTGGCAGGCGTACAGTAAACCGTCAGGGCCGAATTCAAGACCGCTGACCGATTCCTTCGCAATCTCCGTGCGAGATCCATCAACAACATTGATTCGATAGACGGCCGGCGTCTTCATATCACAGAAATAGACATTGCCATCCTTGTCGGTACACAGAGCATCTGCAAACCCAAGATTGTCAGCTACCAGTTCCCACGACTGTCCGAGAATCAGCAGATTCAGCAGCGTCAGATCACCGCCCAGATCGCCACTCGTGTCCAGCACGGGCGTATGGACTTCCTTGCGCCACAGCCACTTCATTGCGTCCGGAAACAGGGCGCCGCCAAAGTCCGCATTGTGTGCGTAGCCTTCGGCCCAGTCGAAACGAACATCGTAGCCCATGTAAGTCAGAGCCGACGCCATCTGTTTATTGGCCCACGGCCAGCTGCCGGCGATGTTGTCCACGTCGCCACCTGTGTCGGCCATGTACACGCGAATCGGCTTTGATTCCGTCTTGCGAACCAGGGACGGATAAACATTTCCACCGCGCAGATTGGTAAAACTGCCGACGCTCGAATACACGCGGCGGAAGAAGTCAGTACGTTCCCAGGCCGCCGTGAACGCGCAGATCGCACCCGAGCTGGAACCGCCGATCGCATGCATTTCCGGATCGTCAGAAATGGTGTACCGGCCGCGAACTTCAGGAATAATTTCTTCCAGAAGAAAACGCACATAACGATCACCGAGACTATCGTATTCCAAACTGCGATTCGAACTCTTTCCGTCCTGACGCGACGTCGATTTATGGTGACCCGGGTTCAGGAACACGGCGATCGTGACGGGCATATCGCCGCGAGCAATCAGGTTGTCAAACACCACGGGAACTCGCCATCGTCCCTTCACGTTCGCCATTCCTTCGCCGTCCTGGAAGACCATCAACGCGGCAGGCTCATCCGCTTTGTATTGAGCCGGAACGTAGATCGACCAGTCGCGAACCATTCCTGGAAACACTTTGGATTCCCATGGCTCCATCTTTTCGAGCGTGCCCTTCGGAACTCCCTCCTGAACCACCGCGTCGGCATGTGGCGTCCATTCCGGTTTTGTTTCAACAATCGGGATCTGAGTCGATTCTGCATTCTCGTCCCACAGCCAGCGGAGAGCGTCCGGCAGCGCTTCGCCACCCCATTCGCCACTGTGCCCACCGTCGGTCATCTCCAGCTTGTATTTATAGCCAGCGAACTGCAGTGCAGCGGCGAGATCCTGATTGCTGAGCGGCCAGTTGCCGTGCAGGTTGTTGAGATCTTCTTTGCCTTCCTGCAGATAAACCTTGATGGCTTTTGGCTTGTCCTTTGAACTGCGGACCAGGCCTGGATAAGCCCATCCGCCGCGAATGTTCGTGAAACTGCCGATGTGGCTCAGTACCTTGCCAAACTGATCCGGACGTTCCCATGCGGCGGTGAATGCGCAAATGCCGCTGGACGAAATCCCGCAGAGGGCGCGGTTGGCCGGGTCCGTTGAGACGTTCAGGTCCTTCAAGGCTACGGGGAGAAATTCTTCAATCAGAAACCGAGTGTGACGATCGCCCATCGAATCATACTCAAACGAACGATTGCCGCGTTCGCTGGCACCCTGTTTGGTCGGCGCGATGGTTCCGGGATTCACAAACACAGCGATGGTCACTGGCATCGCTTTTTGATGAATCAGATTGTCAAACACCACGGGGACTCGAAACGTACCGTCCACTTTGGCATATGCCGAACCGTCCATGAAAACCATCAGACTCGCTGGCTGGTCGGCAGAATATTGAGCCGGCACGTAGACGCTATAGTCGCGCTTTGTCCCAGGAAAAAGCTGGCTCTCGGTAAACTGGCCGGCGGTGATCTTTCCGTGTGGCACATCCGGATGAACAATCCGATCAGGATGTTCATCGGCGACAACCCGCGTTGCCAGCAGGGCCGGGACGATGCATAAAACGGTCAGCAGAGACGTACGCCATTTCATAGTCAGGTTCCGTGGTTTTGCTTGCCGGGGCAGCGGATGTGGGCCGCCGTATTGGGTGGGCCGAGCGGGAGTTTGAACTTTGCTCGCGATCCGGAACTGTGAAGGACGGACTTCGGTCTGTCAAAGCAGGGGCGACTTTTGCGGCTCAGACCTGTTTTTTGGAGGGCGACAAATTTGTCGCAAGGCGGGCAATCATCACAACCGGATGCGTCACTTTTGAAGTTGCGCGTTTCGAGACAGCGGTTGATCAAAGGTGCGAAAATACAGGGAGTTATCATAACCCGACGCGTTAGCGAGGGATTTTCGGAAACACTGGCGAAACGCAGAAACTCAATCCCTCAACTACGTTTCGGGTTAGCATGACGCTACTCGACACAGCCAGTGGCACTACTTCCGGAACGGGAACCAGGAGGTGCGTTTCTTCCTGGTCTCCGGCGGGGCAACGGTGTCGAAATCAGGTGCCGCGGAATCTGCTCGCAGAGCTTCCATAAATTTTCGGTCTTCAACAATGTTCTGCCCGGGCTCGTTTCGACCCGCAACGTCCTGACCGCTGGAAGAATTCGGAGACGGCTCTTCAAAGTAGCGAGCGTCGCCAATCTGTCGAATGTTATTTCGTCCGCCAAGTGAGCCACCTTCCGAAGGAACGACCGCGTCTGCGATAGGCTCACTGTCGAAATCGGGTTCATCGCCGATTTCGCCAGACGTGCCTGGATCGTTTCTCATTCCGCTGAAACCTTCGTCCAGGGATTCCCCTGGAGGCACCAAAGCTGTCTTCTGTTCGGTATCACGTTCTTCGATCCGTTGCTTCTCAAGCAGCTTCAGTCGCTGCTGCTGGCCAAATCGAGGATCATGCTGCATTTGTTTGCGAACAAGATCTCCCAGATCAACCACTTCCATGCCTTTACCTGTCGGCGGCTGCCACAGGGAATCGGCGATGTCGCAACCGGTCTCAATGCCGGTGAACTTTAGTGTCATCTGAGTTTCCGTGGCCGGAAATTCAATGCGGACGGTGTGAGGCAGTTGATGTCCACCGCAGGATTTATAGTCGCTCAGGTGGGCCATCAGCAGCGGATTCGATTCACTGTCGTACAAGGCATGCAGTCGAGCCACGCCCAGCACGGTATCCACTTTGATGACTCGCCGCAGCGATGTTCCGTCAGGTGCATCTTCTACCGCCACCAGCCACACTTCCCGTGAACCCAAAGGTGCATTCTGCAGCGAATAGTCCTCAGCATCCAAAGGCCGAATGCCAAGAATCGCGAGCAACCACTCTGGTTCCAGACGCGGAATATTGAAAGGCAAATGCTGCAGTAAAGCGGAGTCGTTATGATTCCATGTCATCACAACGGATTCCCCGGGCTTGACGTAGGCCCAACAGATCTCTTCATTTGCACCCAAGTCCGCGTGTCCCATGGTGTTGTCGCAAACCAGACGAAACTGTCCGGGTCCCGCACAGGCCAAAGTCCCCTTCAGCTTTTGAGGAAATGGAAGCTCCGGGCTTTTAACGTGTACCTGAGTATTCACGCAACGCCAGCTCTGCAGACCGTCCGTCTTGCGGTTGAGATAATCCACCAGTTCTTCGCGACCAATGGTGGTGGGAAGAATGGGATCAACCTTTCTCGCTTCCGGCTTACGACCGCTCAACTGGCAACCGGTGGTTACCAAAGCGAACAGCAGGATGAGACGCGTTGCAGTCATGAACAGAAAGCCCGATTGTCGAAAAGCAAAAGCCCGGGAGAATGGCAGAGAACAGACCACTGATTATCACATTGACCGAATGGATCAGGCTGCGATAGAACGCCCGGAGTCGAACAGTTGATGCTGCAACCGGTCGATCTGATCTTCTGACAACTCTTCTTCGGCGACGTCAAACGGACCTTCGCCGCCACTGCCGACCAGCCGCATTGTCGGACGATCGTCGATCTCCACAACTTCCTCGAGAATCAACCGCCGCTTTCGCAGCAGCAGCAGAGCCAGGACATATCGATATTGCTGCTGCACAATGTTGGGAGAATCACTTAGCTGCAGGAAGTAATCGAAAAGTGAGTCAGCATCGAGCTTCGGGCGATTTTTCTCGGCCGTTTCCGGAACCGAACATCGCCAGTGACCAATCGCGCCATTGGGAGGCCCCGACCATTCTTCTGCACTGAAGTCCTGACGCACCAGTTGTCCGTCTTTTTCGAACAGCACAGACCAGCAGGTGTCACCCGGCCGGAATGCGCGGCCCGACTTCGCGCACGATTTTGAAACAGGGCGAATACTGAAATCCATTTCCATCGCCTAAAAACAACAGCGGTCAGAGGTCACACATCCTGTGGCTCACGTCCGCTCAGAAATTCCCCGAAGCTGTGGATAGTAGTCAAAAACTGATTGTTCAGCCAAGAGGAAGTCAACAGCGTGATTGCTCTGCCTCAGGCGTGTTGATGGAGTCCCGGATTCAGCGTTAATCGTAACCCGATGAGTCAGCGAGGGATTTGTGGCGACGAGCGCGGGCAATCCCATCTCTCACTGACGTTTCGGGTTCTGAAAGCTCATTAAATCCACTATCCGCCTGCGCTTGTCATCCTCATACAACTTGCGGACATTTTCTTTTCACCTCAGCCGGTTCCCCAGCCTGGTCTGATTTCGAAACTGGCCCAGATCAAAAAAAAAATGAGTTTTTTTGTCTCCTGACGTTACCAGTCCGATCAGTCTTGATGGAAACATCAACGCCGCTTCAAGCGATTTACCCCTTGAAAATGCTCAGGTTCTCGCGAAGTATAAACGCATGATCAGTCAACTTTTGGGGAAGATGAAGGATGCGGCACGTTAGACTGGACATCAAATGCGAAGATCCTGAGAATAAGCATCTTCAAATCTGACACGGGAGCGTCGCTCGAGGCAAAGTGACTTCGAGTTCGCGTCAAGATTCCTCTCTGAATGACGGTCCCATTGGTGTTTGCGGCAGAGCTTGATGCAAACTCGTGATGAGATGCTGAGTTACCTGAAAGCCAGACGGCCTGTGGTGGCTCCATCAATGTTGAAGTGTGATTTCGGAAATCTGCACCGCGAGGTAGAACTTCTCGACACGGCCGGATCGTCGTTACTTCACTGGGATGTTATGGATGGGCATTTTGTGCCTAATCTGTCATACGGTCCCATGGTGATCGATCGTGTACGCCCGCTGACGGAAACGCTGTTTGATGCGCACCTGATGATTTCCGATCCCGCAAAATATCTGGACGAATTCGTAAAAGCGGGGTGTGAAGCGATCACGTTTCATCTGGAGGCCGTCCCGCAGCCTGTGGCGCTGCTGCGTGAAATTCGCCGTCGCAATCTTGTGGCCGGCTTGGCGATCAACCCGGGAACTCCTTTTTCTGCAGCCGAGCCATTCCTTTCAGAATGCGACCTGCTGCTAGTGATGAGCGTAAATCCTGGTTTTGGCGGTCAAAAATTTATCCCGGATGTTGTTTCAAAGATCCGGGACGCACGCGCACTGGCCGGGGATGATTTAATCATTTCTGTCGATGGCGGCATTGGGCGGACAACGATCGCTCAATGTGCGGCTGCCGGCTGCGATGTGTTTGTGGCTGGCAGTTCTGTGTTTGATGAGCCCTGTTATTCGGCCGCAATTGCCGAGCTGCAAGAGATCGCGACTGGACCGCGATCTGCCTGCTGAGGAACGAATCCTTATGTCAACGGTTATTTTGATACGTGCAGGTTTTACAGATTACGATGAGCATCATCGTGTTCTCGGAACCCTCGATATGCCCATTAACGAACGCGGAGTCGCTCAGATTCGCGAGATTAATCTGGAACTGCAGTCGAAGGGTATTCGCGTTCAGGTCATCCTGACTTCGCCCGACGATCCCGCCTGCAGCACGGCTCACGCCATTGCGGCAGGTCAGTCCGGCGCGAAGGTCAAGGAACTGGATGAACTCAAGAATGTGAATCAGGGACTCTGGCAGGGATTGCCGGAATCTGACATTCGCAAAAGATTTCCTCGTCTTTTTCGCTCCGGAAAAGAGGATGTGACGGCGATTTGTCCGCCGGAAGGTGAGACACTCTCCGACGCCTGTCAGCGGCTGGAGCGAGTGCTCACCAAGGCAATGCGGAAGCACGACGTCTTTGCCATCGTTGCTCCGGAGCCGCTGGCCACTGTGATTCGATGTACCCTTCAGCATCGCCGTCCACACGTGACCGCATGTTTGTGTGGCGAAGAATCGCAGGAATTGGTACACGTACTGGAATCGACAACATTTGAAGCGGCCCACTTTTTGGCTGGTGAGGAGCCGCAGACTGTAGGCGCCGTTCACGCCGCCGGTGAAGGGGACAATGATCGATGAGTACTCTTGAAAATACAGATGCATCCTTGAAATCGACCACCAAAAGACCCAAGCGAGGCGTACCGGAAGGCTTGTGGCTGCGCTGTGACGGATGCGGTGCGACCGTTTTCCGCAAACAGGTTGAGCAGAATCAGAATGTGTGTCCCGAGTGCGAACATCATTTTTATGTTCCGACCTCCATGCGAATCCGCCAACTGCTGGACCCGGACAGCTTCGAAGAGTGGTATGCCGACATGACATCCGGCGATCCGCTGGGATTCGCAGATCGCAAGCCATATACAGAGCGAATTGTTGACGAGCAAAAGAAGACAGGCATGAAAGACGCCTGTACCGCTGGACGTGGCTATATGCGTGGCCGTCCGCTGGTTTTTGCAACAACCGATTCTGCCTTCATCATGGGCAGCATGGGTTCGGTTGTCGGTGAAAAGTTGACGCGAGCTGTTGAAAAAGCCACAGAACTGTCGCTGCCTCTCATCATTGTCAGCGGTTCCGGCGGTGGGGCGCGGATGCATGAGGGCATCGTTTCCCTGATGCAGATGGGCAAGGTCTCCGCAGCACTCGCTCGTTTTCGCAGAGCCAACGGACTGTTCATTTCTGTAATGACCGATCCGACCATGGGCGGTGTTGCAGCCAGCTTCGCATCACTGGGCGATATCATCGTTGCCGAACCGCGAGCCCTTGTGGGTTTCGCAGGGCCTCGTGTTGTTCAGGCCACCTGCAAGATTGATCTGCCTGACGGTTTTCAGACCAGCGAATTCCTGCTGAAGCACGGGTTCGTCGATCGGATCATTCATCGGTCCGAAATGCGATCCGAGCTGGCTCGTCTAATTGACTACGGCAGCCGCTAAGGCGAGCCGCTGAAGTTTTCAGCCCGTCATAAACGGTGCGTCGCGAATCAACTTTGCATTCCGCTGTCCAGCTCCGCCGCTCAACCGCTGGATCACGAGCAGCTCGCCTGTTACGATGGCAAATCCATCGAACCTGAACTGCAACCTTGATCGCTCCTGGTAGTAAAAGAGAGCTGTAATGATGCGTCCGTCGATGATGCCGTCACTGCCCTGTGCGTCACTGCTTTCGCGGCGCGATGTCTTCCGGTTTGGAGCGCTAAGTGTCGGGGCGACTGTGGTCCCGTCTCACTGGGCTCGGGCCGCGGAAACATCGGTTGAGGCCGCTGGATCTCTGCGAAACGCCAAAGCGGACTCCGTGATTTTTCTTTGGATGGGCGGAGGGGTCACGCATATCGACTCCTTCGATCCAAAGCCGCATGCTCCGGAGAAAATTCGCGGCACGCTGGGAGCCATCTCCACATCGCTGCCCGGTGTTCAGTTTGCCCAGCCGATGTCGCGGCAACAATCTACGAGGCCCTCGGAATCGATTCTGAACTTCGCCTGCCCGATCACTTCGGCCGCCCACTCCCTGTACTCGACCACGGCCAAACAATCGCCGGCGTCTTTTGACGTCCTTACGTTTCTCTCAGCACTGTGTGCCTCAAGTGGTTAACCAACCGTCCTTCTCCGCTTCGGGGGAGAAGGTGGCCGACAGGCCGGATGAGGGTTAACCTGTGACTCAACTGAGAACTGACGACTGCCAACTGAAAACTCAAACAGCTCACGAGAGTTCCCCATGGCATCCTGTATTCTGGCGCTTGATCAGGGCACGACAAGTTCGCGAGCGATCGTGTTTTCACACGACGGCGTCATTCTGGCTGTGGCTCAAAAAGAGTTCACTCAGTACTTTCCTCAGCCCGGGTGGGTTGAACACGATCCGGAAGAAATCTGGACCAGTCAGCTGGCGGTAGCCAAAGCGGCTCTGAAAAAAGCGAAGATCTCGGCAGCAGACGTAGCCGGCATCGGCATCACGAACCAACGCGAAACCACAGTGCTATGGAATCGTCGCACAGGCAGGCCGATTCATAACGCCATCGTCTGGCAGGATCGTCGCACAGCCGGGATCTGCGATCGGCTCAAGAAAGGAAAGCACGCCGACTCCTTTCGCGAACGTACCGGACTCGTCATAGACTCCTATTTTTCGGGCACCAAAATCGCATGGCTGCTGGACAATGTGCCCGGAGCGAGGGAGCTCGCGAAAGCCGGTGACCTGGCTTTTGGAACCATCGACAGCTGGCTGCTGTGGAAGCTGACCGGCGGCGCCGTGCATGTGACGGATGTCACAAACGCTTCCCGAACAATGATCTGCGATATCCACACTGCCGAATGGGATAATGAACTGCTGAAGGCTCTGAAGATTCCTCGCAGTTTGCTTCCCGAAATTTGTTCCTCCAGTGAGATCTACGGAGAAACAACAAAGTCACTTTTCGGAGCGTCCATCCCCATCGCCGGTATCGCCGGAGATCAGCAGGCCGCGCTGTTTGGTCAGATGTGTACAAAGCCGGGCATGGTCAAGAACACATACGGCACCGGTTGTTTTATGCTAATGAACACCGGCACCAAAGCACGGGCTTCAAAGAACAATCTGCTGACGACGATCGGCTGGAAGATTGGCAAAGACACTGAATATGCACTTGAAGGCAGCGTTTTCATTGCCGGCGCCGTGGTGCAGTGGCTTCGTGATGGATTGAAGATTATCAAGACATCCGCCGAAGTGGAAAAAATGGCCGCGACGGTGCCGGATAACGGCGGAGTGTATCTGGTCCCGGCATTCGCCGGACTCGGTGCACCGCACTGGGATCCGTACGCTCGCGGAGTCGTCGCCGGATTGACTCGCGGCGCAACAGGCGGGCATCTGGCGCGTGCGGCGCTTGAATCCATCGCCTATCAGGTGGCTGATGTCCTGGATGCGATGCGAGCCGACGCCGGAATGAAGATTACATCTTTGCGAGTCGACGGTGGGGCCGCGACCAACAATCTGCTGATGCAGTTTCAGGCCGATATGCTGGGTGTGCCCGTCGTGCGTCCAAAGATTTTTGAAACCACAGCGTTGGGAGCCGCGTTCCTCGCCGGTCTTGCAACAGGCTTCTGGAAGGATCGCGAGCAGCTGTCGTCGCAATGGCAAATCGATCGGACGTTCGAACCGTGCATGTCAAAATCTCAGGTCGCCGAACTCCGCGCCGGCTGGCAAAAAGCCCTCGAAAAATCACGCCACTGGGAATCCCCGATCTGATCCTCAAATCTGATCCTGAAATCTCAAATCTCAAATCTGCTGCTCGAGACAACGGAATGAAACGAAGCGAAATGCTGGCTGCGATGGGAGAACGCGGCGCGGTCTGGGACGTCATCATCATTGGTGGCGGCGCGACGGGGCTGAGCGCCGCCGTAGAAGCCGCCTCACGTGGTCACCGCACTTTGCTGGTTGAAGCGGACGACTTTGCTGGAGGAACCTCCAGTCGCTCCACTAAGCTGATTCACGGCGGCGTGCGTTATCTGCGTCAGGGTCAGATCGGGATGGTTCGGCATTCGTTGCGCGAACGCGAGCGACTGCTTCGCAACGCGCCGCATATTGTGCATATGCTCGACTTCGTGCTGCCGACCTATCGACCGGGGGCTCGCGAATTCTATTACGCAGGACTACGATTTTATGATGCTCTGGCCGGCCATGTGCTTTCCGGACGCACGCAGCGCCTGTCGAAAACAGAAACGTGCCAGCGGCTGCCGACGCTGCGAGACGAGGGGCTGCGCGGCGGTGTGCTTTATCCGGACGGTCAGTTCGATGATTCACGGCTCGCGATCACACTGGCTCAAACGGCGGTAAAGCATGGGGCCGTTCTGGCCAATTACATGCGAGTCGTTCGGCTGGTTCAGACGGAGTCCCGAATCACAGGCATCGTCACCGTTGATGTAGAATCGGGAACCGAATTCACTCTTCAGGGGCGATCCGTTTTGAACGCCACGGGCGTGTTCGCAGAAAACGTCCTTGCCATGGATTCGGCTGATGCCGAAACTGGCTCCGAAACGGCTCGACCAGTCGTAGCCCCCAGTCAGGGATCGCACCTGGTGCTGGATGCCGAATTTCTGCCGGGCTCAACAGCGTTGATGATTCCTGAGACCGACGATGGCCGCGTGCTCTTTGCAATACCTTGGCACGGTAAGGTTCTGGTTGGCACCACCGACATTGCCGTCAAAGAAATTTCGCCCGATCCGAAACCACTGCCAGCGGAGATCAATTACCTGCTGGAACATGCGGGCCGTTATCTCAGGAAACAGCCGGAGACTTCCGATATCCGCGCTCACTTTTCTGGTCTGCGCCCGCTGGTCGCGCTGAAGTCGGGCGGGAAAGTCACCTCACAATTATCGCGTGAGCACGTGATTCACATCTCACCTCGCGGATTGATTACCGTCATCGGAGGCAAGTGGACCACGTGTCGGCAGATGGGCGAAGAGTTGATCAGCCGGGCGGAAAACGTCGGTGGGCTGAAGCGAAAAAAATCTATCACCGCAACGCTGCGACTGCATGGCGCTCCGGATGTTCCGCAGTCCCGTTCGTCGCAGTCCAGTTCGTCGCAGACGGACACGCAGAAAAAAGACGTCACCTCGCCAGCGCTCCCACCGTACAACGTCTATGGGTCTGATCTTTCGTTGATCAACGACTTAGTTCAAAGTCATCCGGAGTTCGCTCGCCCGCTGCACGCCAGACTTTCCGCGCGCGCTGCAGAAGTGATCTGGGCCGCCCGGCATGAGATGGCTCGCACGGTCGAAGACGTGCTGGCCCGTCGCACGCGTGCCTTGTTTCTGGACGCCGCCGCGGCAATCGAATCCGCCCCGCTCGTGGCCGAAGTGCTGGCCCAGGAACTCGGCCGCAGTCCAGACTGGCAGCAGGCTCAAATTCAGAGTTTCCGCGTCCTCGCCAGGACGACCTTCAAAGGCAACTGAATGACATCCTGAAGAACCAATGGTCAGAGCGTTGGATCAAAGCCAAAAATAAAAACCGACGTCCTCACGTGCCTCACTCCGGAATACGAACACACTTCTCCGTGTTCAGACTGCTTCATCCAGAACGAAAAAAAAAGTTAAATGCTGTGGTCCGGTGACCCGCGTTGCGTCCTGACCGCTGGTCTCTGGATTTCGGACCGGGTCATTCACTCTCACCGGCCGCGAGTTTTCGTTCTGCTGGTGTCAGAATTTTCCATTCTCCGGCCGGAAGATCATCAAGCATCAGTTGGCCGATGCGGGTGCGAAGAAGTCGCAGCGTGGGGTGGCCGATGGCGGCGGTCATGCGGCGGACCTGGCGGTTCTTGCCTTCGGTGAGTTGCAGAAAGATCCAGCAGTCGAGGACGTTCTTGCGGAAACGGATCGGCGGTTCACGAGGCAGCACGACAGGCTGCGGCTCGGGCAGTTGCGCATGGCACGGCAATGTCATACGGCCCTGAATGAGCAGGCCGGATTCCAGCTGCTTCAGACTTTCTGAAGTCGGAATGCGTTCGACCTGCACCCAGTATTCACGCTCGTGCGCATGACGGGGTTCGAGAAGTCGCGCGTTCCATTCTCGCTCGTCGCTCAGCAGCAACAGGCCCTCGGAGTCCGCATCCAGGCGACCGATCGGATAGACGTTCTTCGGAAATCCAAACTCGGCCAGCGGTCGATTGGGTGAACCGTCGGGCGTAAATTGCGACAAAACGCCGTAGGGTTTGTGAAATGCAATGAGCATGGAGCCAGTCCGAAACTCGATTTAACAAAGTAGACCTCACTCTCCGAGTGAGGCAGGTTGCGAAACGCGGCCATTGGCCTTCGTCACTCAGAGCGTGACGGCTACTTTAATCACAACGCGAGTGCCATTGGGCTGACGCCGCCGGCAGTGGACGTGCCGGGCTTCCAGCCCTAACGAAATGAGAATACTCATAAAGCGTCCGCATGTGGAGGGCTGAAGGTCTGAATAGACGACCGTAGAATACTCGAACCGTCCTGCGTTCGATTGCGAGTCGCCGGAATTCCCAATACAAAGCGACATCCGGGGCCAGCGTTTCGAAAGTGCAAAGCGGTGTGGCTGCGTTCGCGTTGCTCACTTGTGACACCCTGCGACAATGCATTCCTCAAGGAACATCCCACTCAAATTCCCGCCAGTGATTTTTCATGAATATTCGCATCCACTCCCAGACGTTCGGTCAGTCGTTTGCCACGGACGGAGTGGGCGGTGAACGCATAAACTACGTGATTCCCGGGGGGTTACTATTTCACGGCGGCTGACGCAGAACGACTGGTGAAAGGTCTGAATCCCGGCAGTCCAAAGCATTGTGACCTGGAAACCGCACGGCATGTGCATCCACGTTTGTTGAATGCATTGCTGCAAAGCACCGATGGTCGAGTTCGTGCGGCGGCTGTGCGAGTGCTGAGCCATTGGAAGTAGCAGGTCCCTAATTCGCGTGATCTGCTGACGAAAGCCGTTCAGGATGGGCATCCGCGAGTTCGCCTGGAAGCGATTCGAGCCCTGTCGTTCTCACCGCTGGAGGATTCCGAGCGACAGATCGCTGACGGCTCGGCGTTTGATGAAAGCAATCCGGAGACTGTCAAAACGCTGGCCCAGTACGATGACCCAAAGCTCGTCGAGACAGCCCTGCTGCCACTTAAACAGCCGGTTGATACGTTCATTGATTACGCGATGTGGCTGACGACAAAAGAGCTGGCCTCAAAATGGCGACCGGCTTTCGAAAAGGGCGAAATGAACTTCAATAACGATGCCGGTCAGATGGGCCGCCTGGCTTCCGGAGCCGCTCAAAATAAGGACGCCGCAACGTTGCAGACTCTGCTGACGATTTCGCGCACTCGCAAAATCGCGCCGCCTGTCAACGCCGTTGAATTCGCTCCGCTCACGGAATCGGATGATCCGGTTCTTCGTCACGCGGCATTGCAGGCCATCGGCGAATGGAACATTGCAGGCTTGAAGCCGCGCCTTGAAGCACTTGCGGCCAACAAGTCGGCTGATATCGCTGATCTCACGGCCGCGTTTGCAGGTATCGCGATGAGCAATGATGAGCAGCTTATTGGATTGCTGGAAGCCACAGGCAAAAGTTCAGACCTGACTGTCGAAGTTTGCAGTCTGGCTCTGGAAAGACTGGCGACGGCTCGCCCGCAAAAGGCTGCACCATTGATCGCGGACCTGGCAACCGCATTGCCGGAAGGCGGTTCCGCAATGAATGTTGCCCGAGCTCTGCTGAGCAAAAGGTGGGAGGGCGAGGCTCCTGCCGAGCCGTGTGTTTTCGCAAATCATCGGCTCGGCAGGAGCCTCGCCCTCTCAAGAATCAACTTTCAATTCGCTACCACCAAAATCCGAGACTGCACCCGTGACTGCGGGCAGATTGGAAAGCCGGTTGACGATGAGTTGCCAGCAGGCGATGCTTATGGCTCTGGACAGTTGTTTTTTCCTTTGCGACGTCTTCATGAAAAGGTGCGTTCCCATGACATGTTCGATCCGCTGTTTGTTGGTTTCTGGTGCGGCTTTATTGGTTTCTTCCGGCCTGTTTCTTCCGGCCAATGCTGCTACAGACTCGGATAGCGACGCAAAAGTTGCACAGCGTGAGGCCGAGTTTTCGAAGTCGATGGAGAACTGTGTTCTGGTCGGCACGTTCACCGTCGACGGGAAGGAAGACGGAGAACCTCTCAAGGCCGAGCGATATGAAATCGAGAGTGTTGTGAAGGCCAGCGACAATCTCTGGATCTTCACAACCCGTGTGAAGTACGGAAAACTCGACACAAAACTGCCAATCACTGTTCCGATGGAATGGGCCGGGGATACGCCGATGGTCACATTGACCAATGCCAGCCTGCCTGGTTTGGGCGAAGGTTTTTCGGCGCGTGTTTTGTTTTACGAAGATCGTTACGCCGGAACATGGCAACACGGTGCCGTAGGGGGACATATGTTTGGCAAAATCGAACGTAAAAAATAGCGGTGAAAGATCGCACTGAAATCCGGTTGGCTCAAGAGTCAAAGTCCAGGCTGCACAGGTTGCAAAAAATTTAAACATGCAGAAAACCCATCCCCGAAAGCGAAAATGGCTCGCGACAAGTTTAGTTCCGAAGACACTGACCGCATCGTTCAAATGGCGTGGGAAGACCGAACGACCTTCGATGCGATCCGGGTCCAATTTGATCTCACTCCGGCGGAAGTGATTGATCTGATGCGTGCAGAACTCAGCCCGTCTTCTTTTAAGCTGTGGAGAACCAGAACAGCCGGACGAAAAACGAAGCATCTTGCGAGGCGAGGTTTTGCGGTCGGACGGTTCCGCTGCCCTGATCAAAAGGGCTCATGAGTGGCGGGGTGTTACGGCAATGCGGTGGATTGCTGGCAGGTGCAGGGATCAGAGCAAAAATGTTCAGTTGGCGGACGGCACATGGAATGTGCCTGCGACTTTTGAACAGTATTTGCGTCAGTCAACAAGCCCATCGGCGTTGACGTCGTGCCATTTCATGGCGTTCCGCATCGGTTCAATTCGCAGCACGATGATGCCGTCCTGGAAGACTCGCACTGTTCCGGTGGATTCGGAAACCGCGATGGCGATTGCGCCAGTCGCTTTGGAGATCTCAGCAGCTGCCCAGTGGCGAGATCCCAGACCTTTTGAAAGCGTAATACCTTCCGCCGACGCTCGCAGATGTCGCCCGGCAGCAATGGCGAGCCCGTCTGAGGAAATCACAAAAGCGCCGTCGATCTGTGCCAGCTCTTTGATACTCTCACGAACTCGCGGATTGCGAATGGAGCGCTCGGTCTTGGGATATCCCCGGAACGGATCGTGAATCTGTTCCTGAGACATCTCCATGACTTTACGATGGTTGCCAACAACAAACAGAGTTCCAACGGGCTTGCCTTCTCGCCCTTCCCGGCCAATGTCGCAAGCCAGGTCGACGACAATACGCAGCGTTTCTAAAGGAACTTTGGTTTCCAGTCGCTGAAGATCCCGAGAAGTCAGTTTTGCCAATTGCTCCGCCAGCCGCACCACGCTGATGGTGTCGCAGCCAACTTTTTCGTAGGCCGAGTAGATCACGACAACTACGTCGCCAGTCTGCAGGAGCTCGTCCGCAATAGCTTCGAGCAACACCTGAGAAACCTGGAAATGGCGTGTCTGAGGTTCCTGCTGAATTTCCACAACGTCGACGTCATCCAGTCGAGCGGCTTCCTGGATCTCTTTTTTGTCCGAGGCCACAATGAGCCGAAAATTGGCCGCATTTCGCTTGAGCATCGCGAAATCCACGGGCTGTTCGGCCAGTAAAATCACGGCCGATGCCTGCACGTCTTCCGCAAGCCGTGCTCCGGCTTTGAGGATTTTTTCGAACTCCGGGCTAATTTCGTGTCTCGCCATGGTGGGAGTGTACGTTTTAACGTAAGCCGGTCAACGGACCAATTTTGCGCTTTTCGCGATGGAGAATGAAAGCAAACCGGATACCGGCCGGCCGTCTGTAACATTTCCGTGAGAATGTTGGCCCGAGTTTTCCCGGCGACTTAGGCTCTGCTTTGCGCCGTGTGGCAAGGCTTCTACAATCCGCTCACCGTTGGAATCGCCCGTATTGGAATCCTTCTGAAGGAAGCGCTCGTCCCATGACCCGTTCGATGGACAAAATCGTTGCTCTGTGCAAACGCCGAGGATTCATTTTTCAGAACTCCGAAATCTACGGCGGTCAGAACGGCTTCTGGGACTACGGTCCGCTCGGTACAGAACTCAAACGCAACGTGCGCGACGTGTGGTATCACGACATGGTGTCGGCCCATAACGAACTGCTCCAGCCCGCCGGGGCTCCTGCCACGTTTCAGATGGTGGGACTTGAGTCCGCTCTGATCATGCATCCGCAGGTCTGGAAATGTTCCGGGCACTACGACCTGTTCCACGACATGATGGTCGACTGCACGGAGACTCGCAAACGTTTCCGTGTGGACCACGTGAAGGGCCACTGGGTGAAGTGCAACGGCAAGGCCGTCAAACTGAAGGCAGGTGCAGACGGTACTGTTGAAGAAGTTGATCGCGTCTTCATCACGACGACTGAGTCGAACCCGATCGAACATGTCAAAGAGCGAGCTCTGAAGATTTTCGATCTGCGAGCTAAGGATGCCGAACGCCTGCAGATCGAAGAGTCGACTCTGGCATTGGCCTCCATCGACGCGGCCGATCGAATGAGGATCTTTGCCCCGGAGGCTTCTTGCCCGGGTACACTGACGGATCCTCGCGAATTCAATCTGATGATGAAAACCATTATCGGAGCTCTCGGCGGCGAAGAGGACTCAGCGTTTCTGCGACCGGAGACGGCACAGGGAATTTTCGTCAACTTCAAGAACGTCTGCGACAGCACTCGCGTGAAGTTGCCGTTCGGTATTTGTCAGGTCGGCAAGAGCTTCCGTAACGAAATCACGCCGCGCAACTTTACGTTTCGCTCGCGTGAGTTCGAACAGATGGAAATCGAATTCTTCTGTCACCCGTCACAGTCACGCGAATGGTACATGTACTGGCGCGATCGTCGGTACAACTGGTATCTGAATTTGGGGATTTCAAAGGATAACATCATCCTCAGAGATCATCATCACGATGAACTGGCTCATTATTCCGTCGGCACTGCTGATATTGAGTACGCTTTTCCGTTCCTCGATCCGGGCGAATATGGTGAACTGGAAGGGATTGCTCACCGCGGCGACTTCGATCTTCGTTCGCACATGGAAGGCAAACTGACGAAGAACGCGGCTGGCGAGCTGGAAGTCGAAAAACTTCCAGACGGAAAACCAAAGTATCGCGGCAGCGGCAAGGACCTGACCTACTTTGACGATCAGACTCGCGAACGATTCATTCCGCACGTTATCGAACCGTCGGCCGGTGCAGACCGCGGCACATTGGCGTTCATTTGCGAAGCGTACCACGAAGACCACCAGCCGGATGAAAATGGCGTCATGCAGGAACGTACCGTCATGCGATTTCATCCTCGCCTGGCTCCGGTGAAGGCTGCTGTTTTCCCGTTGATCAAAAAAGAAGGCATGCCCGAAAAGGCGGCCGAGATCTTCGGCGAACTCAAGGCCGCTGGTTTGAGTGTTCAATATGATCAGCAGGCCGCGATCGGAAAACGCTATCGCCGCATGGACGAAATCGGAACTCCGTTCTGCATTACAGTCGATGGCGATACCATGTCCGGTGGCACCGTGACGATCCGTGACCGGGATACACTGCAGCAGGAACGCATTCCTGTCGATCGAATTGTGGACGAAGTGATCAGCCGATTGAAGGCGTAATTCTGCGTCAGGGGAAGAACAAGAGAACTCAATGACCCTCACTGTTCTGCATGGAGCTCGCGTTTACGATCCTGCCAATGGGATCGATGGTGAACTGCGCGATGTGTGGATCCAGGACGGAAGGATGATCGCGGCTCCGAAAGATTCTGGTGAACGAGCCAGCATCCGGGTCAACTGCGAAGGCATGATCATCATGCCTGGCGGCGTGGATATGCATTGTCACATCGCCGGGCCCAAGGTCAACACGGCTCGCAAGATGCTGCCGGAACAGCGTCGACTGACGGTCCCGATGGCTCGCACATCGCTGACTCGGTCCGGCACTCTGGGAACCGTGCCCAGCACATTCGCTACCGGTTATTTATACGCCGGGCTTGGATACACGACTGCGTTCGACGCGGCTGTGCCACCCATCGGCGCACGACATGCGCACGACGAACTTCAGGACACACCGATTCTGGACAAGGGATTCTATGTGATGATGGGAAACAACCATCTGATCATGGAACAGATCGCCAAAGGGCAGCCGCAGTTGCTGGACGCCGCTGTTGCGTGGCTTCTGAACGCGACGGGCGGGTATGCCGTGAAGCTCGTCAATCCAGGCGGCGTGGAGATGTGGAAGGGCGGCGGGGATGGCTACTGCGGACTCGATGAAAAAGTCCCTCCATTTGGCATCAGTCCGCGTCAGATTCTCGCTGAACTTTCTCGTTCGGTGGACCGACTGGGCCTGCCGCATTCCTCGCATATTCACTGCAATCACCTGGGAATTCCCGGCAACTGGACCACGACGCTGGAAACAATGAAGTCGCTGGATGGTTCGCGAGCCCATCTGACTCACATTCAGTTTCACAGCTACGGCGGAAGTCTGGATGATCAGTCCACGTTCTGCTCGCAGGTTCCGGAACTCGCCGATTACGTCAATTCGCATCCACTCCTCACAGTCGACGTGGGGCAAGTGGTGTTCGGCGAAACAACATCCATGACCGGCGATGGTCCGCTGGGACATTATTTGCACAAAGTCACCGGGCGAAAATGGTTCAGTGGCGATGTGGAGCTGGAAGGCGGCTGCGGCATTGTCCCGATCACTTACCGCGACAAGAGCTTCGTTCATTCATTGCAATGGGCAATCGGACTCGAATGGTACCTGCTTGTCACGGATCCGTGGCGAATTGCCATGAGTACCGATCATCCCAACGGCGGATCGTTCCTCGCATATCCTGAAATCATTGCTCTGCTGATGGAACGGTCGCGTCGCGAAGAATTCATGAAGCGGCTTCCCGAACGGATCCGTGAACGATGCACGCTGGCTGAGCTGACTCGCGAATATACGCTCAACGAAATTGCCATCATCACTCGTGCCGCGCCCGCGCGCATGTTGGGTCTGAAGAATAAGGGTCATCTGGGCCCAGGAGCAGACGCGGACATCACCGTTTACAGTCGCCAGAATGATCTGGAAGAAATGTTCCGTATGCCGCGTTACGTTTTCAGTCGCGGCACACTGATCATTGATGACGGAGAAATTCGCGCCGTGACCGAAGGCGAAACGTTCATGGTCCGCCCTGAGTTTGATGCGGATACGACTCCGGTGATTCGTGAATGGTTCGAACGAAATTCGACGCTGCAGTTTGCCAACTTCGCTGTTGATGAACACGATGTGGGCGACCGTGTCGCTGTGGTCGATACGCCATTTGTTCCGAGCCCAAAAGAACCGCTGGCTGATGAAGAAACGGATTGTGAACTCCGCTCGTAGGTCGCGCTTCAGCCGGGATTCGCAAAGCGTCTCAGCAGGCTCAGTTACGAGCAGGCCCGGTCCCCAGCGAGACGTTGATTTAGTCACAACCTGAGCCGCGAGGCGCTAGCCGTCTGTGGATTTAATCATAACCCGCTTCGTCAGCGAGGGATGTTGGGAAAAAAACGCGGGAAATTTTATCCCTCACTGACGTGTCGGGTTGTGAAAACCCAATAAATCAACATCCCGCTAGCGCTTTGCGGCTCATTAAATCAGCACGCTGCCAGCGGGGCGATTTCATTTCCTGCTGAGTTGATGCCAGTCGCAGGCCAGGGTCGCGACTGATTGCAATCTCCGGGACTTTGACCAGAATAGAGGCCACCCAGTTTCATTAACCAATCTCTTGCAATGGTCACGCAATGTCGTCTCAGGAAGATCGTTCACTTCATTTTGAAACTCAGTGCATTCATCGGGGAGTCCACAAGGATCAACAGTACAACAGTGTGACCACACCGATCTATCCTTCGTCCACCTTTTACTGGGACAATCTGGAGAAGAGCGCGGGCTACGACTATACCCGATCGGCGAATCCAACCCGCACGGCTCTTGAAGAAAACATCGCAACGCTGGAAGGCGGCGTCGCCTGTGCTGCCACTTCGTCCGGAATGTCAGCGATCCATTGTGCGATGTCGTTGTTTTCGCCTGGCGATCACATTATCGCTCCCGTGGATGTTTATGGAGGCACGTTTCGCCTGTTTGAAAAATTCCTGAGCGTCAAGGGACTCAGCTTTACGTTTGTCGACATGACGTCGCTTGAAAGTCTCGCCGCGGCATTCACGTCTGCCACAAAGTGTGTCTGGATTGAAACGCCCAGCAACCCGCTGCTAAAGGTGGTGGACCTCGCCGCAGTCACACAACTGGCCCGGCAGCATCATGTTGTCACAATCTGCGACAATACTTTCATGTCTCCCTATCTTCAGCGGCCGCTGGATTTTGGCGTCGACATTGTGGTGCATTCGACGACCAAATACATCAACGGTCATTCTGATGTGATCGGCGGCTGTGTGGTTTCGAAGTCCGAAGAACACGGAAAGAAGATCGCATGGATCTGCAATGCACTCGGTCTGGCGTGTTCGCCGTTTGATGCATGGCTGGTACTGCGCGGAGTCAAAACGCTGGGTTGTCGAATGGAAGCGCAGCAGAGCAATGCCATGCAGGTGGCTAGATTCCTTGAATCACATCCACTGATTGAACGAGTCTACTACCCTGGTCTGGAGTCACATCCGCAACATGCTCTCGCAATGATCCAGCAGCGTGGTTTTGGAGCTATGCTGGCGTTCGACACAAAGGACGGCCGTTCGATTGCCGAGCGTGTCTGCCTGAAGACGAAACTCTTTGATGTGGCGATTTCCATTGGAGGGATCGAATCGCTGATCTCGTTCCCGGTGACGATGAGCCATGCGTCGATGACTCCCGAAGCTCGCGCCGCCGCAGGCATTACGGAGAAAACCGTGCGGGTTTCCGTCGGCCTGGAACACCCGGATGACCTGCTAGCCGACCTCAAGCAGGCTCTGGATGGCTGATGTGAGAGTGAATTCACACAAGCTCGAAGCGAAAGTAAGTGATTCTTCCTCGCACAGAACCCACTCGCTGGCGGTTCAAGGTTGTCAGACGGCATTGGCAAGTAAGAAAGCTCACTGACGGTGCAATCATACCCTATTCAGTGTTTCCGCCTGCTGAAGTTGCGACTTAGTCGTGAAGAAAAATGGCCGCCTTGCCGGCCAAGCCTGCCTCCGCGGCAAATGCGAGCATGTGAATCACGCATATTCTTCGGGGGAAGGCTTTTCTGGTCTCTGTCATTCTGCGTAAAACACACCGGCGGAGGCGAGCAAACACACGAGGATTTACGCTGCTTGCGCGAGTAGTGGGCTGGCAACTCCGACTTTCGGAATTAAACCGATCCGTTTTGGCCGCTTGCATTTCAAAACGAAAGGCTCTATAAACGACCCAGTTGCGGGCAATGCGTTTTAAACGCGTTGAGTGTCGCAAGAGCATTATTCGGATGACTAATTAAAGAGGAACTCGCCCATTGCGGGGGCCTCGTTAAATAAGTAAGCCGGCGTGAATGAGATCCTTTGGGGTTTCGGTCACGCCGGTTTTTTTTTGCACTTCGTGATGGCGGCCGTGACCAATGTTGGCATAGCCAGGTTCCACCCGTTGTTTAATCGGAGTTTGCTGAAGCTGATGACAAAGCTACCTGGAATACTGTTGGTCTTGCTGATCTGTGTTAGCGGCATAGGCTTTTATCGTGGCTGGTTTTCTGTTTCGACGCACAATGGCGAAGAGGATGGCCAAAAGCCCGAAGTCAGCCTTAGCGTGGACTCGGACAAAGCCAAAGAGGATGTTGAGACGGTCAAGGACAAGGCTGTGGAACTGACAGAAGACGCTCAGGCGGGAGTCCACCGGCTGGGTGATCAAGCGAAAGAAACCTTGAAGAAAGATTAGCGCTCTTCCAGAAACGACTTTCTCTACGAAGCGATGACGCTGCCAATTTTACTCTCTGTCCATTTAAGGGGAATTGAAATGTTAGGAACTATTCTGATCGTGCTCTTGATTCTGATGCTGCTGGGCACAGTGCCTACATGGCCACACAGCCGGAACTGGGGTTATGGACCAAGCGGTGGTCTTGGATTGGTCGTCCTGATCCTGGTGATTCTGCTGCTCATGGGACGCCTGCCCTTCTGACCAGGCAATCGTTAACGGATGACATGCAACCGCTGATCACGGAGAGACGAAATGAAAATTGGAATTGCCGCCGACCATGGTGGATTCATCCTGAAACAGCGAGTGGCAGAATCGCTGCGGGGTTGGGAATTCGGAGTCGTGGATTTTGGGGCTCATGAACTGAATGCTGGAGACGACTATCCAGATTTTGTCATTCCCCTGGCCAAAGCCGTCGCCGCTGTTGAGGTGGAACGAGGAATCGCGATCTGTGGCAGCGGCGTGGGAGCATCCATCGTCGCGAACAAAATTCCAGGTGTGCGAGCGGCATTGATCCACGATGGTTTCTCTGCCCGCCAGGGTGTTGAAGATGACGACATGAATGTCATTTGTCTTGGCGGAAAAGTGATCGATTCTGAACTGGCTTTGGAGCTCATCAAGACATTTCTGGAGGCTCGTTTCAGCGGTGCCGAACGACATCGGCGTCGTCTGGAAAAAGTGGCGGCACTTGAAAGCCATCATGTCGGCCAATGAATCTCTCGGTCGAACATTTTTGAAAGGCGAAACCATGAAAGTGACTCAACAACTTCACAATCTGGGCCAAAGCATCTGGCTCGACAATATCACACGCAAGCTTCTGGCAAGCAGCACTCTGCAACGTTACATAAGCGACTTTTCGGTCACGGGACTGACATCCAACCCCACGATCTTCGACCATGCGATCAGGAATAGCAGTGACTATGACGATGCAATTCGCCAAAAGGTTCAGGAAGGGAAATCGCAAGAAACTGTCTTCTTCGAGCTGGCATTGGAAGACTTGAAACAGGCTGCTGATTTGTTTCGACCAATTCACGACCAAAGCAACGGCGTGGACGGCTGGGTTTCTCTGGAAGTCTCGCCGGAGTTGGCTTACCACGCCGCCGGCACCATCAATGCCGCCAAAAAACTTCATGACCAAGCCGATCGGCCGAACCTGTTCATCAAGATTCCGGGAACTAAAGAAGGCCTTGTCGCGATCGAAGAATCGATCTTCGCAGGCGTGCCCGTCAACGTAACACTGTTGTTCTCCTGCGATCAGTATGTTGCGGCGGCCGAGGCCTATCTGCGAGGCATCGAGCGGCGGATTGCAGCCGGACTAAATCCCGAAGTCGGCTCAGTAGCGTCGATCTTCATCAGCCGCTGGGATGTGGCCGTCGCTGACAAGGTACCGGACGAACTGAAAAACCAGCTCGGAATCGCCGTGGCGGGACAGACCTACAAGGCCTACCACAGTCTGGTCGATTCGCCACGGTGGAAGGCCATCTTCAACGCCGGAGCTCGCAGTCAACGACTGCTCTGGGCCAGCACCGGAACCAAGGATCCTGATGCCTCAGATACACTTTATGTATCCGCGCTAGCTTCACCGGCCACTATCAATACGATTCCCGAAGCCACATTGCTCGCATTTGTAGATCACGGAGAGCTCGGTGAATCGCTTCCCGAACGATCGGGCGGCTTCAAGCAGATGCTAAGTGAATTCACCAAAGCCGGAATTGACATCGACACCCTGGCGACACAACTTCAGGAGGAAGGGGCAGAGTCGTTCGGCGAATCCTGGTCTGCTCTGATGGATTGTATTTCATCCCGGTCTCTGGCGCTTGCGAGTTGTTGATTGCCTGTGTTTTCAAAACCCGAAGCGTAAGTTTTGAAGTTGCGCTTATCGAAGTTGCGTGGGACGAATATGCCGAAAAGTCAGGAAAATATCATAACCCGACGCGTCAGCGACGGATTTGTTCGCAGGTCGCACAAACGCAAGAACTCAGTCCCTCACTGACGTGTCGGGTTGTGATGAGTTCTTCATCGCCCGGGATTTTGAATCGTAACATTCCTGATGATGGACTCGCGAAGGAACACTACTATGGAACCGATTAGCAGCCTGCGCATTCTGACGATCAACGGCGGTTCATCGAGCATCCGTTTCGCGATGTACGATACGGGCGAATCACTGCAGCGGATATTCTCTGGAAAGATCGATCGCATCGGTCTGAGCGGCACAAGTCTGACGTATAATAACTCGATCACCGAACAGCAAAACAGCCTCACTCTGACCGCCGCCAATCACAAAGCCGCAGCGAAATTTCTGATCGATTGGCTGGAAGAGCAAGTTGTGTTCGACTCGGTTCGAGCCGTGGGACACCGCGTGGTGCATGGCATGCAACACACGACGCCTGAATTGGTCACTGAAGAATTATTGGCTGAACTGCGTCAAATCACGCCTTGCGCTCCGCAACATCTGCCGGGCGAAATTCAGCTGATGGAATCGTTCCGTCATCGCTATCCAAAGCTGCTTCAGGTCGCCTGCTTTGACACAGCATTTCATCGCACGATGCCGCGCGTCGCCAAACTTCTTCCGATTCCTCGACGATTCGACGAGAAGGGCGTTCAGCGATACGGCTTCCATGGTTTGTCGTATGCGTATCTAATGGAAGAACTCGTCCGCGTCGGCGATCCGGCAGCCACCAGCGGCCGCGTGATTCTCGCCCATCTGGGCAACGGCGCAAGTCTGGCCGCCGTGCGCAATGGCAAGAGCATCGACACCAGTATGAGCTTCACGCCAACAGCGGGATTGCCCATGAGCACTCGCAGCGGCGACCTGGACCCCGGACTGTTCGACTACCTGTCACGCACGGAAAACATGAACGCTGCTCAATTCAACGCGATGGTCACCTCGCATTCCGGACTGCTGGGAATTTCCGAAACCAGTTCCGATGTGCGGGATCTGCTGGATGTTGAATCTGAGGATGTTCGCGCAGCCGAAGCGCTCGCACTGTTTTGTTATCAGGTCAAAAAATGGATCGGCTCATTTGCCGCAGCGTTGGGCGGCCTAAATACGCTGGTGTTCGCTGGAGGCATCGGCGAAAACGCCTCCTTCATTCGCTCTCGGATCTGCGAAGACATGACGTTTCTCGGCATCGAACTGGATTCTTCACGCAATACGAAGGGGGCTGATGTGATCTCCACAAAAGAAAGTCGCGTCACAGTTCGCGTCATTCAGACGGACGAAGAACTCGTGATCGCACGTTCCACCTGTCGCGTTCTTGGCATTACCGTTAACGAGCAACAATCCGTTGATTCGAAGGAATTGAAGTGCTTATCAAGCTGACCACTCTGCTGGCAATGTTCGATTCACCCAAACTGAAAGATGTCGCCCAGGACGTGGAAGAGACGTTGGTCCAAATCATGAAGGACGAAGCGACCGAGTAACCGCGCGATAGCTGCCAGTGAGGTTAGAAGAAGATGGCTATAGATCCCATTTGCGGAATGAAGGTTGACCAAGCTTCTGAACTGCGCGCCGAGCGCGACGGACAGACGTACTTTTTTTGTAGTTCGAGTTGTCGGGAAACGTTTCTGGCTCACGGTCCTGCTGTGAAGGGCGAAGATGATTGTTGCGGCAAATCATCAGACGATGATGCCCAGAACGTTGCCGCTGCGTCGCAGTCTGATGCTGCCAAATACGTTTGCCCAATGTGCTCTGGTGTTCAGTCCAGCAAACCCGGCGCATGCCCGAAATGCGGAATGGCCCTGGAACGCAATCCGGCATGGGTACAACCAAAGGCCGACAAAACCATCTACACTTGTCCGATGCACCCCGAAGTGCAGCTGGACCATCCCGGCGATTGCCCCAAGTGCGGTATGGCGCTGGAATTGCAAACAGTGAGTGCGGGAGCGGACGAGGAGGACAACGTCGAACTCCGCGACATGACACTTCGATTCTGGATCGGTGCGGCGTTAACGTTGCCGGTCTTTGTACTTGCGATGGCGCACATGGTCCCCGGATTGGGCCAGCAGGCGTGGGTCACCAGTGATCTATCCCGCTGGATTCAGTTTGTGCTGACGACGCCCGTTGTCCTCTGGGCCGGCTGGCCGTTCTTCGTACGCGGCTGGCGGTCGGTTTTGTCGCGGCATCTGAACATGTTCACATTGATCGCCATCGGCGTGGGCGCAGCCTTTGTCTTTAGCGCCGTCGCGATGCTTTTGCCCGGCCTGTTTCCGGACACGATGCAACACGAGGGCAAGGTTGGCATCTACTTTGAGGCCGCTGCGATGGTCACGGTGCTGGTCCTGCTTGGCCAGGTGCTTGAGCTTCGAGCCCGCAGTCGCACAGGCAGTGCAATCAAGGCGCTGCTGAATCTCGCTCCACCGACGGCAAAAAAAATCACATCGGACGGCGATCATGAAGTCCCGCTCGACCAGGTAAAAGTCGGTGATCGGCTGCGCGTGGTGCCCGGCGACAAGGTGCCCGTGGATGGCGCTGTCGTTGAAGGTCATTCGAGCGTGGAAGAGTCGATGATTACCGGCGAACCGCTGCCGGTTGAAAAATCCGTCGGTGACAAGGTAACCGGCGGCACAATCAACGGGGCTGGCAGTTTCATTATGCAGGCCGAGCGTGTCGGCAGTGACACGTTGCTCGGACAGATCGTCAACATGGTGGCCGAAGCTCAGCGCAGCCGTGCCCCCATTCAAGGTCTCGCGGACAAGGTTGCCGGAATCTTCGTCCCGGTCGTGTTGGCGGTTTCGGTGCTGACTTTTGTCGTTTGGATGTGGATCGGGCCGGAGCCCAGACTTGCCCACGCCATTATCAACGCGGTCGCCGTCCTGATCATCGCCTGTCCGTGTGCTCTTGGGTTGGCGACGCCCATGTCAATTATGGTCGGTGTCGGCCGCGGCGCGCAGGAAGGCGTATTAGTCAAGAATGCCGAGTCGCTCGAACGGCTGGAGAAAGTTGACACACTCGTCGTCGACAAGACCGGCACGCTGACGGAGGGCAAACCGCGGCTCATCGACATCCTGCCAGTCGAAGGCTTCGATGCGGAGGAATTTCTGCGTCTCACCGCCTCACTGGAGCAGAACAGCGAACATCCGCTGGCCGCTGCGATTGTGCAGGGTGCCAGGAAACAAGAAATCGCATTGGACGACGTGAAAAACTTTCGCTCCGTAACTGCGGGCGGTGTTGTTGGTGACGTGGCTGGTCATGCAGTGCTGGTCGGTAAACCGGACTTCCTGCGGAAGGAAAAGATCATCGGACTGGAGCCACTGGAATCAACCGCGGTGAAACTTCAGGAAGACGGCAAAACAGTGATGTTCGTTGCGATCGACGGCAAGCCGGCTGGTTTGCTCGCAGTTGCCGACCCGATCAAAGACACCACGGCCCAGGCCATCAAGCAACTTCATGAACTCGGCCTGGAACTCGTCATGTTGACGGGTGACAACCGCCGAACCGCCGCTGCGGTCGCTAAGGAACTGGGAATTCATACGGTCGAAGCCGAGGTTGAACCCGCCGGGAAAGTTGCCCATGTCAAGAAGTTGCGAGCGGCAGAAAAACATGTCGCGATGGCTGGTGACGGCATCAACGACGCGCCCGCGCTCAGTGAAGCGGACGTCGGCATTGCGATGGGCACTGGCACTGACGTGGCCATGCAAAGTGCTGGAATCACACTCGTCAGCGGCGACCTGCTTGGCATTGCCAAGGCGATCCGTCTCAGTCGCGCGACGATGTGGAATATCCGCGAGAACCTACTGTTTGCCTTTCTCTACAACGCACTCGGCATTCCGGTCGCGGCCGGGGTCCTGTATCCGTTTTTCGGTCTGCTGCTCAGCCCCATCATTGCGGGCGCTGCGATGAGTCTGAGTTCTGTCTCGGTGGTCAGCAATGCGTTGCGACTACGAAACGTTAAGTTGGGATTATAGACATGATTGCTAAAATACCGATCCCAGAACAAACCCTGATGACCGCAGCCTCGGAACCTCCATGTAGCGGCAGTGCAGAGACGGGGACGTCGCATAAGCCAAGTTCCAATCCGCCCGCCAACTGGTGGGGCCGCAAGTCGCTGGTTATCGCGATGCTTGCAATATCAGCAATTGTTGGGCACCTGGTGCTGCGATTTGGCGTCCAGACCACCGTTGTGGTTAGCAATGCTCCACTGTTGGAGACTTTGGTGATCGGTGGTCTGCCAATGCTCTACGACTTACTACGAAAGCTGATGAAGCGGGAATTTGGTTCGGGCTTCTGGGGGAAGTGCGAACACTACAGTGGTATTGTCTTCAGTGTTAGCGGTACTTAAGCATCCGTGCATAAGTTACTTCGTTTAACGGCAAGCCGAAGGCGTCGGTTTTCTATTAATTTGCCTACGCCTCCGGCTCGCCGTTAAACGAATTATGCCCAATAACTTGTGCGTGGGTGCTTATCAAACGGATGCCGTCGGTGGCTCATAGAAAACGTGGCTCCGAAGTCGTGGATGCCGATCTACATGACCGTCGCAATGGTGATTGGACAAAACGAGTGATGTGACCGCTGAAGCCGCTGGCGTGGTGATCTTCGACAACTCGCTCACAAAGGTCGACAAGTTCATGCACATCAGTCGCCGCATGCAAACGATTGTATTGCAAAGTGCCGTGGTGGATATGGCATTGAGCATGATCGGTATGGGATTCGCGACGACTGGATATCTGTCTCCGATGGAGGCCCAGTCCTCCATGAAGTGACAGACGTCGCCGCAGTGTTGAACGCTCTGCGGGCGGCATTTCCACTTATGGAAATTTACGATCTGTAGCGTCGTTCAGGATTTTGAACTTTAAACACAGAGAATAGGGAGAATACAGAAGAGCCAGGACGCATGTCCTCCGTTACCCCCGCTCGCTCCTGCCCAAATGTCCGTTTAACCGTCAGCCGGACGCGTACGTCGGTGACGGCATCCGCGTACGCCTTCGGCTGACGGTTAAACAACTCCATCCTGGCCGTCAGTAGTTTGGTAGTCCTCTCCATAAGTTCCTAAAAAAAACTACATCCCGTTAACAAATTGGACTGAAGATGTCATCCACGCTCGTGTCGGACCCAAATCACACGACAAAACTGCTTCATAAAGTCGACGCCTACTGGAGAGCGGCCAATTATCTGTCAGTTGGCCAGATCTATCTGTTTGACAATCCGTTGTTGAAACGGCCGTTGAAACTGACGGACGTTAAACACATGCTGCTGGGGCACTGGGGTACGACGCCGGGGCAGAACTTTATCTATGCCCATTTGAACCGGGTCATCAAGCAATATGAACTGAACATGTTTTACGTCTCCGGCCCTGGCCATGGGGGGCCGGCAGTCGTCGCGAACACCTATCTGGAAGGTACGTACACCGAAATCTATCCCGACATCAGTCAGGATGAAGCAGGACTCCAGAGGCTATTCAAACAGTTCTCGTTTCCTGGTGGTATTCCCAGCCACGGGTCGCCCGAATGTCCTGGTTCGATTCATGAAGGGGGTGAACTCGGATATTCGCTTAGCCATTCGTTTGGAGCGGTGTTTGACAATCCGGATCTTGTTGTGGCTTGTGTTGTCGGTGATGGCGAAGCGGAAACAGGGCCGCTTGCAACGGCATGGCATTCCAACAAGTTTCTCAACCCGGTCACCGACGGTGTCGTCCTGCCGATTCTGCATCTCAACGGTTACAAGATTGCCAACCCAACCGTTCTCGCTCGCATTGAGCATGAAGAGCTGGAACAGTTGCTGCGAGGCTACGGATGGACGCCGTATTTCGTTGAAGGTGACGATCCAGACCTGATGCATGAAGCGATGGCTGCGACGCTTGATACGGTGATGGAAAACATCAAACACATTCATCACGAGGCTCGGGTCAACGGCAACATGACTCGACCGCGCTGGCCGATGATTGTTCTGAAGTCACCCAAGGGCTGGACTGGCCCCAAAGTTGTTGACGGTCAGCAGATTGAAGGCACGTTTCGTGCTCATCAGGTGCCTCTGTCCGATCCCGCCACTCATCCCGAGCATCTGCAGCTGCTGGAAGACTGGTTGCTGAGTTATCGTCCCGAAGAACTGTTCGACGCGACAGGCCGACTGATTCCGGAACTGGCGGAATTAGCACCTCAAGGCAATCGTCGCATGGGTGCGAATCATCATGCCAATGGCGGCATCCTTTTGCGAAATCTGCAGATGCCGGATTTTCACGACTATGCCGCAGAAGTGCCGGTGCCCGGTTCGTCAGGCATCGGCGACACGCGAGTGCTTGGCCCATTTCTGCGAGACGTCGCCAAACTGAATTTTCCGCAGCGGAACTTTCGCATCTTTGGCCCGGATGAAACGCTCTCCAACGGCTTGGGAGCCGTCTTTGAAACGACAAATCGACAATGGGACGCGGCCACGCAGGAGAACGATCAATGGCTTGCACGGAGCGGTCAGGTGCTCGATTCGATGCTCAGCGAACACCAGTGCGAAGGCTGGCTGGAAGGTTATCTGCTGACGGGACGGCACGGACTTTTCAATTGCTACGAAGCCTTCATTCACATCATTGATTCGATGTTCAATCAGCACGCCAAGTGGTTGAAAGTCTGCAGTGGCCTGCCGTGGCGGCGAGACATTGCGTCTTTGAATTATCTGCTTGCGTCCCATGTCTGGCGTCAGGATCACAACGGCTTTACACACCAGGACCCTGGCTTTATCGATCAGGTAGTGAACAAAAAAGCGCCCGTGGTGCGGGCCTACTTTCCGCCGGATGCCAACTGCCTGCTGTCAGTGATGGACCATTGCCTTCGCAGCCGCAACTATGTCAACGTGGTGGTGGCCGGCAAGCACCCGTCACCGCAGTGGCTGACGATGGACGCGGCCGTGGAACATTGCACGACGGGCATCGGCGTCTGGAATTGGGCGAGCAACGACAACGGCGGCGAGCCTGATGTTGTGATGGCATGTTGCGGTGATGTGCCGACGCTGGAAACAATGGCTGCGGTATCGATTCTACGCGAACATTTGCCGCAGCTGAAAGTCCGCGTGGTGAATGTGGTCGATCTCATGCGGTTGCAGCCACCGAGCGAGCATCCGCATGGTTTAAGTGATGTCGACTTCGACGAGATGTTCACCGCAGACAAACCGGTTATCTTCGCTTTCCATGCGTACCCATGGTTGATCCACCGCCTGACCTATCGCCGCACGAACCACGACAACATTCACGTCCGTGGTTACAAGGAAGAGGGCACCATCACGACGCCGTTCGACATGACGGTACTCAACGATCTCGACCGCTTTCATCTGGTCATGGACACCATCGACCGCCTGCCGCAGACCGGCGAGGCCGGTGTTCGCCTGAAGAAGCAGCTGACCGCGAAGCTCATCGAGCATCGTCAATACATCAACCAAAACGGCCAGGACATGCCGGAAATTCGCAACTGGAAATGGAGCAGTCGATGAATCAGAACCAACAAATGAACCGTCGTATCGTGTTAAATTCGCGTCCACGGGGTGCCCCAACGCCGGACAACTTTCGGTTGGAGAATGCTGAGATTCCGAAGACGAAGGAAAGCGAAGTCTTATTGCGAACGGTCTATCTATCTCTGGACCCATACATGCGTGGTCGGATGAACGATGGGCCGTCCTATGCGCCTCCAGTTGCCATCGGTGACGTAATGGTGGGTGGCACTGTGTGTCGCGTGTTGGAATCGCAGCGTCCCGACTATGAAGAGGGCGAATGGGTGCTCGCCAACGGCGGCTGGCAGGATTACCACGTGTCCAATGGAGCCAACTTGATGCGGCTGGGCAAACATCTTGAGCATCCTTCGTTAGCACTGGGAGTACTTGGGATGCCAGGCTTCACCGCCTACATGGGTCTGCTGGATATCGGCCAGCCAAAAGCGGGTGAGACCGTAGTCATGGCGGCGGCAACCGGCGCGGTCGGTTCGGTCGTGGGGCAGGTCGCCCAGTTGATGGGTTGCCGTGTGGTTGGTATCGCTGGCGGTCCGAACAAATGTCGAACAGGGATTGAGACGTTTGGCTTCGAGGCATGTATCGACCATCACGCCGCCGACTTTGCCGAACAACTTTCCAGGGCCTGCCCAAAGGGGATCGACGTTTACTTCGAGAGCGTTGGCGGCAAAGTATTTGACGCGGTACTGCCGCTGTTGAACGTAAAGGCTCGCGTGCCCGTTTGCGGATTGATTGCTCATTACAACGACATGCAATTGCCAGGCGGCCCCAATCGGTTGCCGTTATTGATGCAAACACTCTTGACTAAGCGAATCAAGGCACAGGGCTTCATTATTTTCGATGACTATGGCTCGCGTTATGACGAATTCGCCATTGCCATGGGCTCGTGGGTGAAGGAGGGCAAAGTCAAGTCGCTGGAAGACACCGTTGAGGGACTCGAAAACGCCCCCAGGGCTTTCATCGGTCTGCTCACAGGAAAGAATTTCGGCAAGCTCGTCGTTCGTGTGGGAAAGGCTGATTGGGAATGAAGCTGCCAACCACAACGACCGTAGGAACCACGACGCCCGTATCCATTCGGCATTTAAAAATCTTTCGCGAAGGTAGCAATCGTTGCTCCAACACATATTCCTTTCCGTTTGAAACATGAGGCATAAAATGACACAGATCAATTTGCTCACTACTCAATCTTTGGCCGAGTTGGCATCAGTCCAACAGTCGCCGTGTCTGTCACTTTACCAGCCGACTCATCGCAGCCAGCCCGACAACCAGCAGGATGGGATTCGATACCGCAATCTTGTGAAGGAGTTGGAAACATCGTTGCGGCAGACGTATTCGGCCGCCGAAACCGAGCTCTTCTTAAAACCGTTTACCGACCTCTCTCATGATGATTCGTTTTGGCATCAGACGTGGGACGGGTTAGCCGTGCTGAGTGGACCGGGGCTGTTTCGAGTGTTTCGGCTGCAGCGTCCGGTCGACGAATTGACTGTCGTTGCCGATAGCTTTCACCTCAAGCCGCTGAGACGCTTTCTGCAATCGGTCGCAAATTACCAGGTCCTTGGATTGAGCCGTCAGAAGATTCAGCTGTTCGAAGGAAACCGCGAATCGCTCAACGAAATCGAACTGGCTTCAGACGTCCCGCAGACGATCAGCGAGGCGCTGGGCAGTGAGTTGACCGAACCTTTTTCGTCCGTCACTTCCCAAGGGCGTGCCAGTGGCGCGATGACTTCCATGCACTACGGCCATGGAGGGAAAAAGGATGAAGTGGACGGGGATGCGGAAAAGTTCTTTCGTGCCGTTGATCGCGCGGTGCTTGAACATCATTCCCGACCATCGGGACTGCCGCTGATTCTGGCGGCGTTGCCTGAACATCACGATCTCTTCCACCAAATCAGCCATAATCCATTCCTGATGGCGAAGGGGCTGATGATCAATCCCGACGTCCTGCCGATCCATGAACTTCGCGAACTCGCCTGGAAAGTCGTCGAGCCGCAGTATCAGGCGCGGCTGACTACGCTGACCGAAGAGTTCCAGGAAGCCCGGTCGAAGGAACATGGCAGTGACGACCTGTCGCTGGTTGCTCAGGCGGCTGTCGAAGGGCGAGTCGCCACGTTGCTGATTGAGGCCGACCGTCAAATTGCTGGCCAGCTCAACTGCGAGACCGGTCAGGTCGAAGTTGCTGATCTCAGTAATCCGCAAGTCGATGACCTGCTCGACGATCTGGGCGAACTGGTCGAAAAGATGGGCGGCAAGGTTTTGGTCATGCCGGCCGATCAGATGCCGAGTCAGACGGGACTGGCAGCAACCTATCGATATTGAATCAACCCCGCTCAAATTGAACCAACTACATTCTCAAAGGAGAACAACATGCAGATCCTATTGAATACCGACCGCAACATCGAAGGCCACGAGGCGCTGGCTACACGGGTCAGCGACGAAGTGGAGAGTGCCTTAGAACGTTTCAGCGATCGAATTACGCGAGTGGAGGTCCATCTGAGCGATGAGAACAGCGACAAGAAAGGCGGCAATGATGACATGCGTTGCGTGATGGAAGCCAGACTCGAAGGCCGCCAGCCTGTCGCGGTCACGCATCACGCAGCGACCTTAGACCAGGCCATCGATGGCGCTGCAGACAAGTTGGCCAGTTTGATTGAGAGCACTCTCGGGCGACTACGCGATCAGAAACGCGTCAGGACCGACCCGACTCCGCCTGAGCCGGATGACGATTCGACAACATTGCGGAGGTCTTAGGAAATGAATGACCAAAACCTTATCGAAACTGCCCAGGCTCTACTCGTCGATGACAAAGGCTTGTTGGCGATGGATGAAAGCAATCCGACATGCAACAAGCGATTCGCCACGCTGGGGATTCCGCAAACAGTCGAGGCTGGTCGAAGCGACCGTGATTTGCTCGTCACAACCCCGGATTTGGGAGAGCCGATCGGCGGTGCGATTCTTTATGACGAGACGATTCGTCAGAAGACACGCGACGGGATCCCATTCGCGAAAGCACTTATCCAGGTCGGCATCATTCCTGGGATCAAAGTGGACGCCGGCGCGAACGACAGGGCGCTGCATCCGGGCGATAAGATCACCGAAGGGCTGGATGGCATCTTGCCGACGCCCAATATGGAGCTGCCTGGATTGGATTGCCCTGAACAAGAATCTATCGACGAAGTGGCCGATGCGACCGTGAATTGCTTGTTGCGATCGGTTCCTGCGGCGGTGGCGGGCATTGCATTCCTGTCGGGTGGGCAGTCCGCAGAACTTGCGTCGGCGCGATTGAACGCGATGAATGTTCGCTTTCAATCACGCGCACCATGGCCGCTTTCGTTTTCATTCACTCGCGCTATTCAGCAGCCGGCGATGGAGATTTGGTCAGGCAAAGAGGCCAACCTTGAAGCCGCTCAAACTGCCTTGGCACATCGTGCCGACTGCAATCGGACGGCAAGGCGAGGCGAGTACTCTGCTGAGATGGAATCAACCGAAGTTGCATCGATCGGAGGTCCGGGATGACACCGCGTCTGTTTTTGATGCGACACGGCGAAACGGAATGGGCGCTTTCCGGAAAGCACACGGGGCGCGCTGATGTTCCGTTGACTGAAAACGGCGACGAGGAAGCGCGCCAACTGGGGGAACGCATTCGCATCTTCTCGTTCGCACACGTGCTGACCAGTCCACTGCAACGCGCGCGGCGAACTTGCGAGCTGGCCGGTTTGTTGCAGCATGCAAAAGTTGAAGCAGACTTGATCGAATGGGACAACGGCGATTACGAGAGTCAAACGCCTGCTGAAATTGTGGCGAAGCGACCGGGCTGGAATCTGTTTCGCGACGGTTGCCCCAACGGTGAAATGCCCGATCAAATCTCCGCGCGAGCCGATCGGCTGATTCAAAAACTCATCCAACTGGACGGCAACGTCGCCCTGTTCTCGCACAGTCATCTTGGTCGCGTTCTGGCCGCGCGTTGGCTCGGGCTGCCGGTTGAACATGCACAGCAATTTCTGCTCAATACCGCATCATTAAGCATTCTGTGCTACGAACATGATCGCCCCGATGAGCACGCCATTGAGTTATGGAACTCCGCGCCGCTCGAACGATTCACCGATTCATCTGCCAGCCCGACTCCGCTGTATCAAAAAGCGATCCAGCGTTGGGAAAACGAAGGTGGTGAAGCAACATGACGACGAAAGATCACAAACCTGCAAACCGGGGTGTCGTGGTTGCGGTGCGGGGCAACGTTGTGGATGTTCGGTTCGGTGAGGATGTGCCTTCGATCTACTCGGCGCTGCACGCGTGCGACGATGCGTAAGGAAGATAAATTATGCAAGTAAATCACTCAGGAGTAAAAACGTGAAATGGTCCTGGAAGATAGGGGAGTTTCGTGGCATCGGCGTTTACATGCATGCCACGTTCTTGATTTTGATCGGCTTCGTCGTTCTGAGTCACTGGTCAGCGGGCCACACTTTGGCAAAAACGCTGGAAGGTGTGGGCTTTATCCTGGCCTTGTTCACGTGCGTGGTGCTGCATGAGTTTGGACATGCGTTGATGGCTGCTCGCTATGGCATCAAGACGCGGGACATCACCCTGCTGCCGATTGGCGGCGTGGCTCGACTGGAACGAATGCCAGAAAAACCAATCGAAGAATTGTGGGTGGCGCTTGCCGGACCAGCCGTTAACGTGGTGATAGCAACTGCATTGTTCATTTGGATTCAATTCGCTGGCGTGTTTGGACCGCTGGAACAACTGAGTGTGACCAGCGGGCCGTTTCTCGAACGGTTGTTGATGGTCAATGTCATCCTTGTGATTTTCAACATGCTGCCTGCATTTCCGATGGATGGCGGAAGAGTGCTGCGAGCCCTGCTGGCCACGAAACTCGATTACGCACGGGCCACTCAGATTGCGGCAAACATTGGTCAGGCGATGGCCCTGCTGTTCGCTTTCATCGGGTTCTTTAGCAATCCATTTTTGATCTTCATCGCGCTCTTTGTCTGGATCGGCGCAACGCAGGAAGCGAGCATGGCCACCATGAAAGCGGCCCTGGGTGGCATCCCCGTAAAGCTCGCGATGATGACCGATTTTCGCACGCTCCAGCCGAGCGATGCCCTGCAACGAGCGATTGAACTGGTCCTCGCAACTCCGCAGCAGGACTTTCCGGTTTTGGAAAACGGGATTGTTGTCGGCATTCTTCCCAGTCGTGATCTCATGGTGGCGCTGCAACAACACGGGCCGGAGTGTCTCGTGGGAGATGTCATGCGCCGTGGTTTTCTCACCGTAGACGCCAATGACATGCTCGATGCGGCCCTCGTTCGAGTTCAAACCTCGGAATGCTGCACAACCGCCCCGGTCATGCAACGCGACAAACTGGTCGGACTTTTGACTGCGGAGAATGTCCGCGAGTTCTTACTTATTGCTTCTGCTTTAGGAGAGCGCCGCACTCAAAAGGCGGCTTTGATATCATGAATAGCACAACACAACCACTCAGCCCGGATCTGTTAAGCAAGTTAGACGCCTACTGGCGCGCATCCAACTACCTTTCGGTCGGCCAGATTTACCTGCTCAACAACCCGCTGCTAAAACAGCCGCTGCAAAGAGAACAGGTGAAGCCGCGCCTGCTCGGACATTGGGGCACGTCGCCTGGATTGAACCTGATCTACGTACATCTCAACCGGATCATCACTGCACATGACTTAAATATGCTCTTCATCACCGGACCTGGACACGGTGGCCCGTCGCTTGTCGCTCACGCCTATCTTGAAGGCACCTACAGCGAAGTCTATCCCGACATTTCCCAGGACGAAGCTGGGATGCAAAGGCTGTTCAAACAATTCTCGTTCCCCGGCGGCATCCCGAGTCACGTCGCACCGGAGACGCCCGGGAGCATCCACGAAGGGGGGGAACTGGGTTACGCCTTGTCACATGCATTCGGAGCCGCTTTCGATAATCCGGACCTGATTGTCGCGGCAGTGGTCGGCGACGGCGAGGCCGAAACCGGGCCCCTGGCCACGAGTTGGCACTCGAACAAGTTTCTCAATCCCGTCACTGATGGAGCCGTGCTGCCGATCCTGCACCTAAACGGTTACAAGATCGCCAGTCCGGCCTTCCTCGCTCGGATTCCTCAGGACGAATTACAGAAGTTATTCGAGGGCTACGGTTACAAGCCCTACTTCGTCGAGGGGCACGAACCCGATGAGGTTCATCAGCAAATGGCATCAGTTCTGGATACGGTCACGACCGAGATTCGTCAGATCTGGCACGATGCCCGCGCCGGAGGAATTTCGAAGCGTCCCATCTGGCCGATGATCATTCTTCGAACACCCAAGGGCTGGACATGCCCGGCGGAAATCGATGGAAAGAAGTGCGAAGATTATTGGCGCTCGCATCAGGTGCCAATGGGCGACATGGACAAGCCGGGCCACGTGGCAATTCTCGAACAGTGGATGAAGAGCTACCGACCCGACGAGCTATTCGATATTAGCGGCAAGCTCAAGCCCGAGATCGCGGACATGGCTCCTGCGGGAGAACGGCGAATGAGCGCCAATCCCCATGCCAATGGCGGACAACTGCTGGTAGATTTGCAGATGCCCGATTATCGCAGCTATGCCGTTGAGGTGCCCAACCCTGGCGCAGTGAACGCCGAAGCGACTCGCGAGATGGGGAAATTCCTGCGCGACGTGATGCAGCTCAATTTGCCGAGCCAGAACTTTCGCGTCTTCAGTCCGGACGAAAACAACTCGAATCGCTGGCAGGACATTCTCGATGTCACCAATCGTACCTGGATGGCCGAACGTTTTGACACCGACGACAAACTTTCTCCGGACGGTCGAGTGATGGAGGTGTTGTCTGAACATCAATGCCAGGGCTGGCTCGAAGGCTATCTGCTGACCGGACGGCATGGCTTCTTTTCATGCTATGAAGCCTTCATTCACATCATCGATTCGATGTTCAATCAACATGCCAAGTGGCTCAAGGTGTGTAACCACATTCCGTGGAGAAAGCCGATTGCCTCGCTCAACTACTTGCTGTCGTCTCACGTCTGGCGGCAGGACCACAATGGGTTTTCGCATCAAGATCCCGGATTTCTCGACCATGTCGTCAACAAGAAGGCCGAGGTCATCCGGGTCTACCTACCGCCGGACGCGAACACCCTGCTGAGCGTTACCGACCATTGCCTGCGGAGCCGCAACTACGTAAACGTGGTCGTGGCCGGAAAGCAGCCTTCGCCCCAGTGGTTGAACATGGACGACGCCGTCCAGCACTGCGCGGCCGGACTGGGTGTCTGGAAGTGGGCGTCGAACGACGAAGGTGGCGAACCCGACGTGGTCATGGCCTGTTGCGGGGACGTGCCGACTCTGGAAACGCTCGCGGCGGTTGACTTACTGCGTCAGCATTTGCCGGAGGTGAAGGTGCGCGTCGTCAACATCGTCAATCTGATGAAGTTACAACCGCCGAAAGAACATCCGAACGGGCTGTCAGACGAAGAGTTTGACGAATTGTTTACGGGTGACCGACAGATCATCTTTGCGTTTCACGGTTATCCGTCGCTGATTCACCAACTAACCTATCGCCGAACGAATCACGAGAATCTGCACGTCCGCGGCTTCAAGGAGGAGGGTACCACGACTACTCCCTTCGACATGGTAGTGCTCAATGACCTGGACCGCTTTCACCTGGTCTGTGACGTGATTGATCGAGTTCCTGGGCTCGCCGCAACGGCTGCCGACGTAAGGCAAACCATGATGGACAAGCGGAGTGAGCACAAAAGGTATATCGCGATACATGGCGAAGATATGCCGGAAATCCGCAACTGGAAATGGAGCAGCTCCGAATGATGCCGCAAATGCAAATGGATGATGCGCAACGAGCAGGAATGAACAGTGGCTGTCGCCGACGACGGGGGAATCGGAATGATGAACTCAGCGGTCGGAATACCGTTGCGGCTCACGTGAAGGAGAATTCATGAAAATCGGCAACACTCCGGCGATTCCCGGCACTGTAGTTTCAGTGCGCGGCAGTGTAGTCGACATCCGCTTTGATTCACAATTGCCGGCCATCCATAACATTCTGCGCACTGGCAAAACGCAACAGATTGTGATCGAAGTTCTGGCACAGCAGGATGCACATCATGTGCGCGGCATTGCGTTGACTCCCATACAGGGACTGTCGCGGGGAATGGAAGTGAAAGATACGGGCGGTCCGCTCAAGGCTCCCGTTGGTAAAGCGATTCTGTCCCGAATGTTCGATGTGTTCGGCAACACGATTGATCGCGAGCCACCGCCCACGGATGTCCAGTGGCGCAGCGTGCATCGATTGCCGCCACCGCTGGCGCGTCGATCGACTCAATCCGAAGTCTTCGAAACCGGTATCAAGGTCATCGACGTGCTCGTGCCGCTGGAGAGGGGCGGCAAAGCGGGGCTGTTCGGCGGTGCCGGAGTGGGTAAGACGGTGCTGCTGACCGAAATGATCCACAACATGGTGGGTCAACATGAGGGCGTCAGTATCTTTTGCGGCATCGGCGAGCGATCACGCGAAGGTGAAGAACTCTACCGCGAGATGAAGGAAGCCGGCGTGCTGTCGAATATGGTGATGGTTTTCGGTCAAATGAATGAACCACCTGGTGCACGGTTTCGCGTCGGACATGCCGCTCTGACAATGGCCGAGTACTTCCGCGACGATGAACAGCGCGACGTGCTGCTATTGATCGACAACATCTTTCGCTTCATTCAGGCAGGTATGGAAGTTTCCGGACTGATGGGCCAAATGCCTTCGCGGCTGGGATATCAGCCGACGATGGGCACCGAATTATCGGCGCTGGAGGAACGCATCGCCAACACAGATACCGGCGCGATTACGTCGATTCAGGCGGTCTATGTTCCAGCGGATGATCTCACGGACCCGGCTGCGGTACACACATTCTCGCACCTCTCTGCGTCGCTCGTGCTGTCGCGCAAGCGGGCTAGTGAAGGTTTGTATCCGGCCGTCGATCTGCTGCAATCCAGTTCCAAAATGGCCACACCCAGCATTGTTGGCGAGCGGCACTATCGGCTGGCGCAAGACATTCGCCGAACACTAGCGCAGTACGAAGACCTCAAGGATATCATCGCGATGCTCGGAATGGAACAACTTTCGCCGGAGGATCGCAACGTGGTCGCCCGCGCGCGGCGGCTGGAACGATTCTTGACGCAACCCTTTGTTGTCACCGAACAGTTCAGCGGCATCGCGGGGAAGTTGGTCAGCCTGGAAGACTCGCTCGACGGCTGCGAGCGTATCCTCAACGATGAATTCAAAGACTATCCGGAGAGCTCGCTCTACATGATCGGAAAAATTGACGAGGCGAAACGACCCGAAGAAAAACAAACCGACAAAAAGCGAACTGACAAACCGCAACCGAAAGCCCAACATGCCGCAGTCGCAGATGAAGCTTAAAGTGTTGTTGCCATTCCAGGTCTACGCTGAGAGGGCTGGCGTGACGCGTATCGTCGCAGAGACGCACGAGGGATCGTTCGGACTTCTACCGAATCGGCTCGATTGTGTCGCCGCACTCGTGCCTGGAATTCTGGTGTTTGAGACCGAATCGGACGGCGAGGTTTATGTTGCGATCGACGAAGGTGTGCTAGTCAAGACCGGCCTGGAGGTGCTTGTCTCAGTTCGCAACGCCATTGGAGGTTCTGAACTGGATCAGCTTCGCAAGGCGGTTGAACAGGAATTCCTGATGTTGGACGAGCAGGAACAAAATGTCCGTGCGGTGCTGGCGAAAATGGAAAGCGGTTTCGTACGCCGTCTGGCAAGGTTCCATCATGAATGACACCCCTAAAACTCAAAGTGAGAAAAAACCTTCGCCGTTGGGTCGCGAGATTGGTGCGAAGGCGGCTCGTAAATTGAAGGCACGGCAGAATCCCACGCCAGGCGTCTGGTATGGATTGGGGATGATGGGATTAATCGGTTGGACTGTTGCCATTCCAACATTAATAGGCGCGGCGCTCGGCTTGTGGCTGGACCAGCAACATTGGAGCGAGCGATCCTGGACTCTGGCACTGTTAGTAGTCGGACTCACTCTCGGCTGCCTGAATGCCTGGATATGGGTCGCTAAAGAAGATAAGGCGATGCGCGACGAAGAAGGGAATAACAATGAATGAATCGGTGACCCTGTTGCTGGCTGCGTTCGCGGGACTGTTACTGGGTGCTGTCTTCTTTGGCGGCCTCTGGTGGACTGTTCAGAAGGGCGTCGCATCTCATCATCCGGCGTTGTGGTTTTTTGGCAGCTTCATCGCACGGATGAGTATCGTGCTGGCGGGATTCTATCTCGTAGGCGGCGGTCAATGGCAGCGTTTACTGAGCTGCCTGGTGGCATTTCTCCTTGCGCGTTTCATCGTAACATGGGTTACCCGACCGGCTACCGTTGTGCGACTGTCGGAAACGAAGGAGGCCAGGCATGCAACTTAGCCCTGACGAACTCATTTTCTGGCAGTCCGGTTTTTTCAAGCTCAACGCGACGATTGCCTTCACATGGGGATTGATGCTGATCCTGGTGATCGGTTCCAGAATCATCACCCGCAAACTCTCCTCTGAACATACGCGGTCGCGTTGGCAAAACTTGCTTGAAATCATTGTCACCGGAATCGTTAAACAGATCGGCGAGGTCGGCTTGAGTCAGCCGCAGAAATATCTTGGCTTTCTGGGCACACTCTTTCTGTTCATTGCCACCGCTAGTCTCTTCACCATCGTTCCTGGATATCAACCGCCGACAGGCTCGCTCTCGACCACAGCGGCATTGGCACTGTGTGTTTTGGTAGCGGTACCACTGTTCGGGATCGAGGAACGAGGTGTCGGTGGATACCTCAAGACGTACATACAACCGACGTTCATCATGCTGCCGTTCAACCTGATCAGCGAAGTCTCACGTACGTTGGCACTGGCTGTTCGGCTGTTCGGCAACATGATGAGCGGCGCGATGATTGTCGGCATCCTGCTGACGATCACGCCCTTTGTGTTCCCGATCGTGATGACGCTGCTGGGACTGCTCACGGGCATGGTGCATGCCTACATTTTCAGCATCCTGGCCTCAGTTTACATCGCAGCCGCTACGCGCGTCCGCCAACCCACACCGAAACCTGAAACGACCGAACAATAACTTCCGGATAGTCGCCTTTCGCTCCGCGAAAGGCGACACTGAATTGTCTCATTGAAACTTTATCTACAACACTCAAAGGAGATCTCATGGATAGCATGACCATGATCGGGGTGGCCTCCATCATCACCGCTGGCATTACCACCGCTTTCGGGACTATGGCTCCGGCATTTGGCGAAGGCAAGGCGGTCTCTACCGCTCTTACTTCACTCGCCCAACAGCCTGACGCATCAGCGACGATCACTCGAACTCTGTTTGTCGGACTGGCCATGATTGAATCAACGGCGATCTATTGTTTTGTGGTCTCGATGATTCTCATCTTCGCCAATCCGTTCTGGAATCACTTCATTGCCCAGGCGGCAGGACAATAGCCATGCTGATCGATTGGTTCACGGTTGTTGCGCAGACATTCAATTTCCTGGTTCTGGTTTGGTTGCTTAAGCGTTTCCTATACAAACCGATTCTTGACGCCATCGATGCGCGCGAGCAACGCATTGCCCAGCAACTCGCCGACGCGGATGCGAAGAAGATCGAAGCTCGCCAGGAGCGTGACGAGTTCGAACGCAAGAACAATGACTTCAACCAGCAACGCGACTCCTTGGTGAGTCAGATGAAGGAGGAGATCAACCTCAAACGTCAAAAGCTGCTCGACGACGCGCAGCACGCGGCCGATGTGGTGAGTACTAAACGGCACGAAGCATTGCAACGCGAGCACCGTACTTTTAGTGAAGAGATAAGTCGCCGCGCACAGGAACAAGTGTTTGCCATCACACGCAAGACCCTCAGAGACCTGGCCGACACGAGCCTGGAAGTGAGTATGGCCAAAGTGTTTACGCGTCGTGTCCGCGAAATGAACGGCCAAGCCAAGCAGGAGCTTGGCCAGGCGTTGACTGCCCTGTCCGAGCCGGCCCGTGTGCGCAGCATGTTCGAATTGCCGGCCGAGCAACAAGCCGAAATTCAGCGGGCGATGGACGAGACCTTTGCAGTCGAAGTACCGCTTCGGTTCGAGGTCGCTGCTGATAGCATCGGCGGCATCGAGGTGACTTGCAGCGGACGAAAACTTGCCTGGAGTATCGACGAGTACCTCAAAGCGTTGGAGAAAACCATCGCGGAACTGATTGAGCCTCACACGGACTCTGATCAGGAAACCAAAGTGGAAAGCGAGACGGTCGCATGAGCCAATCAACTGATAGCGTTCATGCCATGCTCGAATCGACGTTCGCTCGGATCGGTCAGTGTACGGAAGCGTTCTCACTCAAGCTCACACCGCGCGATGTGGGTACGATTGCTTCGGTCTCCACCGGCATCGCCAAAGTTACCGGACTTCCTGGCGTGGGCTACGAAGAGTTACTGGAGTTCCCGGGCGGTGTGTTTGGTATCGCGTTCAACGTAGATGAGGACGAAATCGGTGTCGTGCTACTCGGTGATTACTGGAATCTCCATGCGGGTGACGAAGTGCAATGCACTGGACGCGTCATGGACGTGGCTGTCGGCGATGGACTGCTCGGGCGAGTCATCGATCCGCTTGGGCGTCCGCTTGATGGCCGAGGCCAGGTGCAAGCGAGCCAACGCTTGCCAATCGAACGGACAGCCGCTGCGATCATGGACCGGTTGCCGGTGACGCAGCCGTTACAGACTGGGGTGAAAGTGATCGACGCGCTCGTGCCCATTGGGCGTGGACAACGCGAGTTGATTTTGGGTGATCGACAGACGGGCAAAACCGCGATCGCCCTCGACACAATCCTCAATCAGCATGACAAGAATGTAATTTGCGTCTATTGTGCAATTGGCCAGCGAGCGGCAGCCGTCGCCAAGGTGGTGGCGACCTTGCGAGAAAAAGGAGCGTTGGAATATACCGTTGTCATTGTCACGGAGGGGAATGACGCACCGGGCCTGGCTTACATTGCTCCTTACGCCGCGACCAGCATCGCCGAGCATTTCATGGAACAGGGCCGAGATGTGTTGATTGTTTACGATGATCTCACCCATCATGCCCGCGCTTACCGCGAACTATCGCTGTTGCTGCGCCGCCCGCCGGGTCGCGAAGCCTTTCCCGGTGACATCTTCTATATCCACTCGCGGTTGCTGGAACGATCGACTCACTTGAGTGAAGAACTGGGCGGCGGCTCGCTTACCGCATTGCCAATCATCGAGACCGAAGCGCAGAACATCTCTGCCTACATTCCCACCAATCTGATCTCCATCACGGACGGCCAGATTTATCTTTCTCCGTCGCTGTTCGATCTGGGTGTACTGCCAGCGGTGGATGTCACCAAATCGGTTTCACGCGTCGGTGGTAAAGCGCAGCTCGCGGCCTATCGCGCCGTGGCGGGAGATCTGAAGCTGGCGTACGCCCAGTTCGAGGAACTGGAAAATTTTGCTCGCTTCGGCGCCCGCATGGATGACGACACTCGCAAAATTATCGATCATGGCCAGCGGATTCGCGCCTGTCTCAAGCAGCCTGAGTTGGCTCCTGTATCCGTCGCCGGCCAGATCGCCGTACTCATGGCATTAATTTCCAAACTGTTCGAGCCGGTCCCGCTTAACAAGATGACCGAGGCTGAGAACGCCGTAAGCGAGGCCGCGTCAGAGATCTCGATTGAGCTGCGTGAGCGTTTGGAAAGCGGCAACAAATTGAGCGATCAAGACCGAGACACGATCATCGAGGTGGCTCGCCGAGCCGTTGCGCCTTTGCTCTCAGAGTCCGATTCCCAAACTGAAGACGAGAAAGCAGCAACTGAGGCCGCATCATGACAGCCACTGTCGCCAGCCTTCGCCGCAAAATTGTGGGAGCGGGCGATCTCCAGTCAGTCGTGCGGACGATGAAGGCCGTCGCTGCATCGAGCATCGTGCAGTACGAAAAATCGGTGCTCGCTTTATCTGAGTACTCACGGACCGTCGAGTTGGGACTGAGTGTCTGCTTCCAGCGGCTTGGACCTGCGGCGTTGCTTCCGCAACCGTCACAACGGTCAAGGCCGCCTCTAATCGGCGCGGTGGTGTTCGGCACGGATCAAGGCCTGGTAGGCCGGTTCAATGATGTGGTCGCAGAACATGCCATCAGGACATTGAAACAGTTTCCGGGCGAGCCA
>Ga0209390_10000747_pt1 | contig 64447 bp, 61 predicted proteins | sample BON01_FD_187212 | JGI IMG/M metagenome (GOLD analysis project Ga0209390, IMG submission 187212) | Freshwater microbial communities from Lake Bonney liftoff mats and glacier meltwater in Antarctica - BON-01 (SPAdes) (version 2) | ecosystem: Environmental > Aquatic > Freshwater > Ice > Glacier...
GGCGCAAGTCAATGGAGCGGTGGATGAGGTGCGCAAAGCCGAGGCGCGCAGTGGGGATGAGACGCGCGCGGCGATGCTCAAGTTCACGCGCTGGATCTGGCGCAAGAATCCGGAGAACCTGACGGACTCAGAAACGGCGGGATGCCGTAGCATGGCGTGCTATGACATCTATGACTGAGTCGGATTCTTCGTCCTCGCCCTTCCTGATCAAGACTGATGCGCTGGGGCGCATGCGCACTTCACCCGAGCGGCGGGAGATGCTGCTGCTTGAGTTTGAGCGGAGCGGCCTGTCCGTAAAGTGGTCGGTTCTTGTTATTGACAACTACGTGGTGGGGGTTCATCGTCGATTTCATGGCACGCAAGCTGAGAGTGGAATATCCGGGGGCGATCTATCACGTCATCAACCGCGGGGACCGGCGTGAACCCATCTTCAAGACGGATGCGGACCGTGAGCTGTTTCTCGCCTGTCTGGACCAGTGTTGCACGAAGACTGGTTGGCAGGTGCATGCCTTTTTTCAGCGGCGCGCAGTGCTCAGGCCGCTTTGTCTGAAGTTCGTTTTCAGCTTTCAGGGTTGAACGTGCAGACCCGCAAGTTGAGCCAGTTTGCCCTGGCGCGTATCGAGTGTGCAAAAGTCGGTTGCCTCCGACACCAACGCCGCCGCCACATGCAAAACATCCAGACTCCGGCTGCCAATGGCCGGAGTGTGTTGGCCCGCCAGGCGCTCGGCTTCCCGAAGCAGTTTTTCCCACCAGTCAGGTTTGGCCACCAACAAGCCCGAGGCCAAGTCCTGCTCGACCTCCTGCCAGGCCGCCCGCGATTCCGCCGGAGTCAGGCGTTGCTGAAACACGGTAAGGCCAAATGCGTTTCGGAGTTCCAAGCGGTGCAAGCCGGTGAAATCAAGGGGAACCGGGTTTGCCTGACGCCAGACATCTGCCTTGGGCGAGTTGGCGTCGGTGACGTAAAGGGAGAACAGGAGGCTGGTGTCAGCGTAAATCTTCACCACCGCTCATCTTCACGGCCCAGCAGGACCATGTTGGGCAGGACCTTGTCGCCGAGAATCCTTCGGCGCCGTGCTGCGTAGTCGGACAGTATGACTCGCGTTTGGGTTGCCGGAGTGGTGGTGTTCGCGGTTTGTTGATCCAAGTATTGTTGCAACCACTGCGCGACGTTCCGGACTTCTGGCAGCGGCAATTCTTTCAGGGCCGACTCAATTTCCGCGACGGTGTTCATGTCAGAAACGTAGGCGGAGCGCGCTCGGTTTGCCAATTCAAAGTTTTGCTTCTTTTCCGTAAAGTAAAGGGGTTCCTAGTTTCTTAAAGGGGTCACCCATTAGCGAGAGCAGCCAAGTGGGAAAAAGCTGTCTTTGACTTCCCTCTCCGTGGCGGATGGCGGTGTCCTTCAAGGTGCGATGGATTCGTGCCTGTCTTTTCTCTCGTTGATTCGGATGCTGCGCACCACTCGATCGGGAGTAGTGATCCGTTCAGTCACCCATCTGGTTCCAGCGTGCTGCATCGGCATGCGCCCGAGGCCCGGCGTGTTGTACATTTGGGTAATTGAGCAACCGCCTATATTCTCTGAACCATATGAACGATCTCATGTCCGGTTGGCTCCCGCCTGATTCCTCGGAAATGTTCTGGGGGGATCATCTCTCAAATCATGAGTAATGAAAAAGAACAACGGGGCGGTCTCGTGTGGGGAACCTTCATCGGTGATGCGCTGGCGATGCCGGTCCACTGGTACTACGACCGCGACGCCCTGCACCGTGATTACGGTCGGGTGACCGATTATCTCACCCCACGAAATCCGCATCCGGGCAGCATTCTGTGGCGCTCCGAATACACGCCGCTCAATGAACGCGGCGACATTCTGCACGACCAGGCGCAATACTGGGGGCGGCGCGGAATTCATTATCATCAGTTTCTGAAAGCCGGTGAGAACACGCTGAATCTACAACTCGCCGGTGGGCTCATGAAGTCCCTGATCGCGTGCGGCCACTATGACCCGGAAGATTACCTTCAGCGCTACCTCGACTTCATGCTCACTCCGGGCCGGCATCGCGATACCTACATCGAGGAGTGCCACCGAAAATTCTTCACCGCCTACACGCGCGGCACCAAACCTCAGAAGTGCGGTGGCAGTGACATTCACATCGGCGGACTGGCACACGTGGGCGTGCTTGTTGCGTTCGGTGAAGGTGATTCGGAAGCAGTGCGCAATTCCGTGCGCGCACACGTTCAACTGACCCATCGCGCCCCGGAAGTTTTGTCGGCTGCCGATGCGTTGACTCGTATTCTCTGTGATGTGCTTGCGGGGGCCGGGTTGCGCGAAGCGATCTTTGAGCACGGCAGCGACTGGTTCTCAAAGCGAAAAGCGGAGCAGTGGTCTCGCGAGCCGGATGAAGTGGTCATCGGTCGCCGGGTCAGTTCCGCCTGCTATATCGATGACGCGTTTCCGGCATCGTTGTATCTCGCCTGGAAATACGCTGATGACTTTGAAGCGGGCGTCCTTGCCAATACCAACGTGGGCGGAGACAATTGCCATCGCGGCGCGGTGGTGGGTGCGCTGCTCGGCGCTGCCTTGGGAACCAGCGGGATCCCGGCGAGGTTTCGCGACGGAATGCATCATTCGGCCAACCTGAAACAACAAATCGAGCAACTGACTTTGTGACGACGACATCTTCAACAAACGCCCGCAACAGTGGCGCCGACAACGTCGCGAATGGCACGTTGGTGCTGCGGGCGAACAAGGTTTCAAAATCCTATGCCGGACGCTGCGTGCTGGATGATGTTTCGTTTCTGTTGCACGCGGGGCAGCGGCTGGCGCTGACCGGCCCTTCCGGCAGTGGCAAGACTACCTTGCTCAACTGCGTGGGCGGCGTGGATCGCCCCGACTCCGGGTCAATCGTTGTACACGGAGAGGCCCTTGAGAAACTTTCCAGTGACCAACTCGCGCAGGTTCGCCGTCGCCGGGTCGGGACCGTGTTTCAGTTCTTTCATCTGCTGCCCACACTGACGGCGTTCGAGAATGTGGAATTTCCGCTGCAACTAATTGGTGTCGCACCGGACGACCGCCGCGTTCGCGTTCAGGCCTTGCTGGAAAGAGTGAATCTGACGGCGCGGTCCCACGCGTTCCCGGCGCAACTTTCGGGAGGCGAGATGCAACGGGTGGCCATCGCGCGGGCGCTCGTTCATCGGCCCGATCTCATTCTCGCCGATGAACCCACCGGCAACCTCGACTCGGCCAACGGAGAGAACATTCTCGCGCTCCTGCAGGATCTCACGGAGGAAACGAACACCGCGCTGGTGCTCGTCACCCACAGCCTGGAAGCCACCCGCATTTGTCATCGCACGATCCACCTGCGCGATGGCGCGATTGTGTCGGAGACGACGCATTCCTGACCGCATGGATGTTGTCCCTGTCAGTGGGTTGACCGCCACGTTGCTGCGCAAATTTGCGTTGCGGCATTGGTGGGCGGCCCCGCGGCAGTCGGCCCTGTTGGTGGTCATTCTGGCCCTCGGAATTGCGGTCTTCTTTTCGATCCGGCTCGCGAACCGGGCGGCGCTCGCCAGTTTTCAAAACTTCACCGACCTGATCACGCAGGAAAGCGACTGGCTGATTCGCGCACCGGCCGGGCTGCTGCCGGAATCGTTGCTGCCGGAATTGCGGGAACGACTGAACCCGCGACCTGTCAGTATCATTCCCGTCGTCGAAACCACCGCGGCCCGCCCGCTGACGAACCCTGACGAAGCCATTGGTTCCAGCGAGACGTTTCAACTTCTGGGAATCGATCTGATCGGCGTGCAGAATCTCGCGGCCGGACACGTTCAGGACCGCTCATGGTTTGGTCAAGGCAGGCAATCGGGCGCGACGACGGACGGCTCGGATTCTTTCTGGCAGATCTTTCAGAACCCGCGGGCTGTCTTCATCAGCTCCGCACTGGCGACGCGTGACCAACTGCGGCCGGGCGATTCTCTCAAGCTGGTCGTGAACGAGCAGATCGTGACGCTCGAAGTCGCCGGCATCATCCCCACGATTCCAGATGGTCCACAGGCACCGGCCACCTTGCTGGTGATGGACCTGCCCGCTCTCCAGTCACTCGCCGGGCGTGTCGGACTTCTAAGGCGGATTGAATTCATGGTGGAAGAGGGACCCAAGGCCGACGAACGACGCGCCGAACTGAAAGAACAACTGGAACAGTGGAGCGAAGGACGCTGGACGGTTTCCTCGCCGGCGGATCGTCGGGAGAGCGCGGCCACGATGACCCGGGCCTTCCGCGTCAACTTGACCATCCTCTCGCTGCTTGCCTTGTTGGTCGGGCTGTATCTGATCTTTCAAGCCTTGGATGGAGCCGTGGTTCGACGGCGCGAGGAGATCGGAATCCTGCGATCGCTTGGCGTCGAGGAGCGAATCATCCGGCGTGCTTGGCTGCTGGAAGCCGCAGTGCTTGGATTGTTGGGCGGTGTCGTTGGTGCCCTGTTGGGCTGGGCCGGCGCTCAGTTTTCCGTGCGCCTCGTGGGACGCACGGTCAATGCGCTCTACTATTCAACCAGCGTCGACTACGCGCGGCTCGATATCCGCGAAATGGCGGCGGCGCTGATGTTGTCCGTGACAGCCAGTCTTCTCGCTGGCTGGCTTCCGGCCCGGGCGGCGGCACGGACTCCGCCCGCGCAGATCCTCGTCCGCCACGCTCTCGCACCGCCGGGCCTGCAATTCTGGCGCAAGGAATGGCTGGGTGCAGTGATTGCCGTGATTGGTTTCGTACTGGTCTTGCTACCGCCGTTGCGGTTCTCAGGTGGAGTGCGTTTTCCATTGGCCGGATATCTTGCCGGGCTGTGCTGGATCATTGGTGGGGGCATCCTCAGCGGCGCGACACTTCGAATGCTGGCCCGGCTGGCGCAACCGTTGGGACGCTGGCTGATCCCCATCAAGATTGCCGCAGGACATCTCGTTCAACCGTCCGGCCGACATCGACTGGCCGTCGCGGGACTTGTCTGCGCCATCGCGATGACGGCCGGCATGACGATTCTGGTCGCCAGTTTTGACACGACCATGCGGGGCTGGATTGAACGAACGTTCCAGGCGGATCTCTACATTTCCAGCAGCGGGGCGCAGAGTGCTTCCACGGAAAACCGGATCTCGGCGACGACGTGGAAAGCCATGGCCGGGCATCCGGCGGTTGATGCCATGAACATCGTGCAGACCAGCGAAGTGCAATTGCCCGGGGGCACCACGATTTTGTCGGGCGGGGAACTGGGACTCATGCACCAGCGCACGAGTTTGCCCTGGATGGAGGAACCGCTTTCCGACGATGTCTTCTCCGCTGAGCGAAATGCACAACTTGCACTCGTCAGTGAAAGTTTCAGCGAACGATTCCAACTGCGACGGGGCGATTCCATCACGGTGCCGACTCCCAGTGGCAAAAAGAATCTGACCATTGCCGGGGTCTTTTCTGATTACGGAAATGAACGTGGATCGATCCTGGTGGAGCGCCGACACTTTGCGGAATGGTTTCAAGACGAACAGGCTTCCGGCCTGATGGTGTTCGTGCGCCCGGGATTCTCCGCGGATTCGTTGCGTGCAGAATGGCTCGCGCGTTATCCGGGGCTGCGCGTGTTCAGCAACGCCCATCTGCGCTCCGAGATTCTCCGCATTTTCCGGCAGACATTCTCCATTACTTACGCGCTCGAAGTCATCGGCGTGCTGGTGGCGGTGATCGGACTCGGTTTGACCCTTGCCAGCGTGCTGCTCGAGCGCAGAGCGGAGCTGACCACGCTCCGCGCGCTGGGCATGACGCGTCGCGAGATTGCGCGGGCCACCGCCTGTGAAGGCCTGGTGCTGGGCGTGGCCGGTGTGGCGGTGGGAAGTATGGTGAGCGTGGCATTGGGCTGGATGCTGATATTCGTGATCAACAAACAAACCTTTGGCTGGACGTTGGGCTTCGAGGTGCCGTGGCTGCAAATGACCGTGCTGGCCCTACTGGTCGTCGGCATGGGCACCGGAGTCGCTTACGGCGTCGGACGCTGGGGAGCGAATCTGCCGGCGGATCAGGAGGAATAGAATGAAATCCATTTCAAATCCAAAACCGCAGTCAGCGCCATCAGGTGTCACCCGGAGAACTCGGTCGGTTTTCTTGGCGGTGTTCGCGCTGGGCCTGGCTCTATCTTCGGCAGCGGCTGAGTTCATTCCACCACTCAAAACCGACGATGGTTTTGCGGTGCCACAGCCGGGCCATCAATTTGAATTTCCACGCGACCACGGCAGCCATCCCGAATTCAAAATTGAATGGTGGTACGTGACCGGTCATCTTTTCAACACGGACAATCAACGCTTCGGTTTTCAGGCAACCTTCTTTCGTCGGGCCGGTCCGACGACAAGGGACGAGTCCAGCAAAGCGGCAGCTTCCCCGCTATTTGGTAATCGAGAGTTGCACCTCGCCCACATGGCGCTCGTGGATGTCGACGAGAAGCGATTCTTCCACGAGGAACGACTGAACCGGCAGGGCTGGGATGCAGGGTCGGTCACCAACACACTCGAGGTCTGGAACGGAAACTGGTCCCTGCGTCTGGGTACCAACTCGATGGGAGCGATGTTCTTGCAAGGTTCCGTTCACAGCGACGTTTCCTTTTCACTGGAACTAACGCCGCTCAAGCCACTCGTGGTCTTTGGCGAAAATGGTGTTTCACGGAAAGGCGCATCCGCGACTGCCGCGAGTTATTATTTGACGTTCCCGCGTCTGGAAGTTGCGGGCAGCCTGATGATCGACGGGCAGGAACAGCGCGTTCGTGGCCAGGCGTGGATGGATCACGAGATCAGCAGCAGCCAGTTGGACGACGACCAGTCGGGTTGGGACTGGGCGAGTCTGCAACTCAACGACGGTCGGGAAATCATGGCGTATCGGATGCGCAAGCTCGACGGCAGCACGGATCCGTTTTCCCAATTGGCCTGGGTGGACGGGCAGGGGAAGGTCACGCAGTCCACCAGCACGCAATTCAGCTGGACCGCGGAGCAGACCTGGAAAAGCTCCCGGACGGGTGGCGAGTATCCCGTTCAACCGAGGATCACGACGACCGATCCGGTCTCGAACAAAACCGTGAGCTTCACATTGATGCCGCTCATGTTGGAGCAGGAATTGACCGGAGCGCTCGGCGGGATTGCGTATTGGGAAGGCGCCTGTCGGGTGTTGAACGAAAAAGGCGAAGACGTGGGATCAGCCTATTTGGAACTCGCGGGTTATGTCGGAAAGCTTGCCGATCGCTTCAAGTGAGTGTCAGCCAAACATCAACAGGATGCTCGACGAATAGTGAGACCTTACTTTCCACGGGCTCCCGCTTCACTAATGCTTAAACACCGCTCATTCCAACCCCTGTGCAAACATTTCAAAAAATAACCCGAATCGAGGTCGAGGCCGCTGCGCTTGAAAGGTGGCACCTCGCCCCGGGAGCGTTCCAACGGCTCGCGCCGCCGTGGGAACGGATGAGGGTCATTGAAGAACCCAAAGAAATATCCGACGGAACACGCGCTGTTCTCCAAATGAAGACCGGGCCCGTTTGGGTGACATGGGTGGCGGAACACAAGAATTGTCGGCCGGGCATTGGGTTCACCGACGTGCAAGTGAAGGGGCCCTTTTCGGATTGGACGCACGTCCACACTTTCCGCCCGGCCGGCACCGGGGCCTGTGAGCTCGTCGACGAAGTGCACTACCGCCTGCCGCTGGGTTTCGTGGGGCAGGCGTTCGGAGGCGCACTGGTCCTGGAAAAATTGGAGCGTACGTTTCGCTACCGGCACGCGATCACGAAAATGGATCTCGAAAGCGAGGGAGCGGAACCAAAGGGGAACGGCCGGGCCATGACCGTGCTCGTCACAGGCGCCACGGGCATGGTTGGCGCCGCGCTGGAGGCTTTCCTGCGAATGCGTGCTCATCGCGTGCTGCGGTTGACCCGGAATCCGTCACGGCCTGGTGATGTGCGATGGGATCCCAGCGCCGGCGAACTTGATCTGGCTCGTGATGAAACAATCGACGCTGTTGTGCATCTTGCCGGCGAGAACATCGCGGGAGGACGTTGGAGCGAGGCGAGAAAGCGTCGCATCCTTGAAAGTCGAAAAAATGGCACCCGCCTGTTGTGCGAGACACTGGCAGCGCGCGACCAAAGGCCCGAGGTTTTGGTGAGCGCTTCGGGGGGGAACTTCTATGCCACCGGAACCACTACGCCCCAAGACGAATCGTCGCCGCGCGGCACCGGGTTTCTCTCGGACGTCTGCGAGGTTTGGGAAGGCGAGACCGCCGTTGCAGAGCGGGCCGGCATTCGTGTGGTCCGGATGCGTTTTGGTGTCATCATGAGCCCGGCGGGCGGAGCCCTGGCAAAGATGCTGCCAATCTTCCAACTTGGGCTCGGCGGACGCCTCGGCTCCGGGGCCCAGCGCATGCCGTGGGTCGCCCTGGACGATGTCGTCGACATCATCCACCGCGCACTGAGAGACACGCGCTACGAAGGCCCGCTGAACGTGGTCGCGCCCGAGCAGGTCACAAACGCCCGGTTCACCGAAGCACTTGCCCGGACGTTGCGCCGACCGGCCGTGGTCCCGGCGCCCGGGTTCGCACTGAAGCTCATGCTGGGACGGCAGATGGCTGAAGAGGCGCTCCTCGCCGACCTGGCTTTGGCACCGGGTAAACTTTTGTCCCTCGGATACCCATTTCGTTTTCCCAAGGTTGAAGGGGCTCTGGCTTATCTGTTGGGTCGCGGTTGATTGGATTCCTTTGAAAGACCGTGGGGCTGTTTTGTGGACGAGATGAACATGAACAATCTCAAGTCAAATCACAGAAACGCCCGGGCATGACCGGGTTCAACGCAATGATTCCATGAAGAAACGTATCCTGATTGTTGGCGGCGGGCTTGCCGGGCTCTCCTGTGCAACCCAGCTCCATGAAGCGGGCGTTGAATCGCTCATCCTGGAGAGTTCCGATGGCGTGGGTGGGCGCGTCCGCACGGACGCCGTGCAGGGATTTCTGTTGGACCGCGGATTCCAGGTTTATCTCAGTGCCTACCCCGAGGCCGGGCGGCAGCTTGATCTGGAAGCGTTGGATCTGCGGCGATTCAACCCCGGCGCACTCGTTTTCAGGGGCGGCAAACTCCTCCGTATGATGGATGTGTTTCGATGTCCGCAATACGCGCTGAGTACGGCGTTCCAGCCGATTGGAACGATCTGGGACAAACTCCGGGTCGGCCGGATGAGATTTCGAGCAACCCGCACTGCGCTCGATGAAATTGCCGCCCACAAAGACGATACGACGGAGGAATATCTGCGCCGATCCGGTTTTTCCGAGTCGATGATTGATGGATTCTTCCGGCCGTTTTACGGTGGCATCTTCCTTGAGCGTGACCTGCGAACGTCGAGCCGCATGTTCGAGTTCACCTTCAAGATGTTTGCCGAGGGACATGCCACATTGCCGGCGAAAGGAATGCAGGAAATCCCGCGTCAACTCGCCAATCGGTTGCCGATGAACGCCATCCGCCTGGACGCGCCTGTGCGCTCGGTCGAGGCCAGAACGGTAACGCTTGAAAATGGAGAACAGGTGACGGCTGATGCCGTGGTGGTCGCAACGGATGCCGGGACGGCGGCGCGGCTGGTGTCAGGGACTCAGAAGATCCCAACCGGCTGGCGCTCAACCACGAGTATCTATTACTCGGCGCCGAGTTCACCGCTGAAGGAGGCCATCATTGCACTGAACGGGCATACGTCTGGGCTGGTGAACAATGTCTGTGTTCCTTCCGATGTGTCCGCTGATTACGCGCCCGAGGGCGGGGCCCTGATTTCGGTTTCGCTACTGGGGCTGCCGGATTCAAAAGATCTTGAAAGCCGGGTTCAGGCTGAACTGGAAACGTGGTTTGGCAAGGAGGTGCGCCAATGGGAACACCTGCGAACCTACCGGATCCCGCATGCCCTGCCCGAGCAGCCGCCTTCGGACTCGAGGGAAAAGGGTAACGGATTTCAGGTACATGACGAGATCTACGTGTGTGGGGATCATTGTACGAGTGCTTCGATTGAAGGGGCTTTGGTCTCAGGCATGTGTGTTGCCAAAGACATTGTCGCCGGGAACCCGGCTTCTGGTGGGGCCCAAAGAACCGGATCATAGGGGCGGTCAGAGGTTGAGTCGCGATCCGCGCTATTTTATCAAGTCAGGTCAATCCACAGCTTGTTCTCCAATCCGCCGGATCAGGCCGCTGAAGATCAGGCCATGGATCGGATACAAGGCATACCAGTAGAGCAAACCGAACAACCCTTTTGGCTCGAAGAACGCCGTCTGCAGCAGCAGGGTTTTGCCATCGGATTCGGGCCGGGCTTCAAACTCCAGCCAGGCCCTTCCGGGAACTTTCATCTCCGCCCGCAAACGGATCAACCGCCCGGGATCGACCATCTCCACACGCCAGAAATCCAGCGTGTCACCCGACCGGAGCTCCTCCGGATCACGGCGGCCACGGCGCATGCCAACCCCGCCAAACAGCCGGTCAACCATGCCGCGCAACTGCCACGTCCAGTCCAGATAAAGCCACCCCCGTCGGCCACCCAGTTGCGCAAAACTCCGATACACCGCCCCGGTGGATTTCGCCACCACCCGCTGCCGCTGCTCGATGATCATGCCTTCGCTGCTGATGAGCGCGACCGGCGTGCGTTCTCCCTGACCGATGGCGGAGCGCGGTATCAGCCATACCCATGATGAATCGGAGCGCGGCCGTCCCGGCTGCACCCGCAGGCGTCGCGCCGGCGGGGTGGCGGCACCGACGTAGTCCGCCGGGCTGAATGAACCGCCGGGAACAGTTGTCGCTGACCGCCACTTTCAATCACACCCCCTTCGTTTCCCGGCTTGCCTTCCGAGACCGCCATTCCAATACTCTGCCCGGAAATCACCCGGGAAGATGCCGAACGGAAATCATACCAAGGAAAAATCGAAATCTCTCGGATCCTGGATTTGGGACGTCGCCTGCTCCATTCGCGGGGCCAAGGACGCGCCGAAGCATAAGGACTTCATCCTCCCGCTCACCTTCTCCAGGCACCTCTGCGACGTATCCGCCTTCTGACCATGCCCGCAAAACGCAAATCATCGCCCAAGGCCAAAGACTCATCCGCCAACCTCGGCTTCGAGGCCAACCCATGAGCAAAAAGAAACCCACTCCCGGCGGTCGCGGCAAAAAGAAGACCGAAGTCTCGCTGGTTCGCTCTTCGGCGGCGGAATACCTCACCTTTGTGGCGGCGGGCGGCAGTTCGGAGGCCAGCGTCGAGATGCGTTACGAGGACGAGAATGTCTGGCTGACGCAGAAGATGATGGCAGCCCTCTACGATGTCACCGTTTCTGCCATCAACCAGCACTTGAAGCGTATTTTCGGGGACAACGAGCTGGAGGAGCGTTCAGTTGTTAAGCAATACTTAATAGCTGCCGACGACGGCAAAAACTACCAGACGAAGCATTACAGCCTGCAAGCGATCATCGCCGTGGGCTTCAAGATCGAGAACGAGCGGGCCGTGCAGTTCCGCAAGTGGGCCAACCAGATCGTCAAGGACTACACCATCCAAGGCTGGACGATGGATGCCGAGCGCCTCAAGCAGGGCGGAACCCTGACGGATGAGTTCTTCGAGCGCCAACTCGAGAAGATCCGGGAAATCCGGCTTTCCGAGCGCAAGTTCTACCAGAAGATCACCGACATCTACGCCACCGCGCTGGACTACGATCCTTCTGCAACGGCAACGAAGCGTTTCTTCGCGGCGGTTCAAAACAAGATGCACTACGCCGTGCATGGCCAGACGGCGGCGGAAGTGATCGTGGACCGGGCAAACCACGAGAAACAGAGCATGGGCCTCACGAGTTGGGAAGATGCCCCCAAAGGGAAAATCCATCGCTACGACGTTTCCATTGCCAAGAACTACCTCTCGGGGTTCGAGCTGGGGCAGATGCAGCGCATCGTCTCCGCCTATCTCGATATGGCTGAAATGCAGGCCATGCGGAAAATCCCGATGACGATGGAAGACTGGGAGAAACGCTTGAGCGGATTCCTTCAGCTCTGGGATCGCGAGATTCTTCAGGACGCGGGCCGGGTGACTGCGGAGCTGGCAAAGACCCACGCCGAGAGTGAGTTTGAGAAATACCGCATCGTGCAGGACCGGCTGTTCGAGTCGGACTTCGACAAGCTGATCAAGAAACTGCCGGAGAAAGGTGACAAGCCATGAACAAGCTGCGCAACACCATGAACGCGACGGAACGGGCCAAGTCAGAAGTAAGAATGCAGAAACACGCACTTCTTCATTCATCATTCCTACTTCCCACTTTTCCTGTCCTCGCAAACCCGCCCTTCAACGACTCCGACTTACTGTGCACTCCATCTATGAAGGGCGAACTCTCTCAAAACGCTTGGCAAAACACATTCACTTTATGAGCTTCACTTGGATTCCTCTGTATTCCGAAATTGCCCGCAACGTGCTGGATTTTGAAAACCGGCAGAGTGAACTCCTTAGCTTGCTCGAAACGATGAGGGCGGATGGCATGAAGGTCATCCTTCTCAATGATCGGGATGCCGAAGGCAAAGTGATCCCGCTGTCGGAGATAGATCCGTTCACCTTTTTTGCGAGCTTTAACCGCACAAGTTCGGTCAGCGGACGGCAGGCGATCCTAGCGAGAATAAAGGCCGAGTGGCAACTGACAGCTCCGGTGCCAGACGACTTCGATGGGATACCCATCGCAAACGCTCAAAACAGTTGGGCTTTTGCATATCTCGCCGATCGAACGGCGAATGATATCCCAACACTCTGGCGCGCGGCCCGAGAGGGCGTTGAAAAAAAGTGGCAAACATTCGACCGTGCCCTTTTTGATGAGGCTTTAAGCGTGGGCCAAATGGGCTTGGCCAAGTTGACCATGAGTCTTTTTTGGCTTAATCCGCACGGGTTTCTTCCGTGTGATAAGCACACGTCCCTCTATTTCAGAAAGCGGGGCATCGTCTGGGACAGCAAGACGGCGGCTGGCTATTTTTCTTGGCTTGAAAAGGCGGTTGCGAACGCCGGGGATAATTTTCCGCAGATATCCCTCGACGCTTATGGAGCAAGTCTCGCAGCAGAAGCCGAGGAGGACGAAGGCGGGGCATCCGACATGGTTCTTCGCGAGGATTCACCAACTGGACCGCGCTTCGTTCGCTTCTTTAGTCCTGTTCTCAATGCTCTGCGAGCTCTGGGAGGGACTGGAACCCCAAAAGCTGTGTTAGAATGGATCACACAGCACTTACTTATTTCCGACGCTGAGCGTAACGAGAAGATGTCGTCGGGAGCATCCCGCTTCAAGAATCACGTGGATTGGGCCCGATTCTATTTAAGCAAGGCTGGGTTCATCGGTTCAGAGAAAAGAGGCGTTTGGATGCTCACCGCTGAGGGACAAAAAGCGAGTCCGTCTATGGCGGAAGCGCTCGATATTTTCCAGCGGGTGCAAGAAATGATGGATGAAGAGTCTCCGGAGGCTCTTGAGGAGAGCGAAAAATTGAAGACCAACGGAGCAACTGCACCCCGCAAGTATTGGACGTGGTCTCCAGGAGCAGGAGGCGAACACTGGGAAGAGTTCTACGAAAACGGAATCGCAGCCATTGGCTGGGACGACACGCTCGACCTGCTCCATTTCAAGAGTAAGGAGGAACTGCGACAAAAGCTGCTAGAACTCTGGCCCGGCGATTCGTCCAAGACGAATGACGCAAATACGTGCTGGCAATTCGCCCGCGATGTTCAGGTGGGCGACATCATTTTTGCCAAGCAGGGCGTAGCGAAGATATTGGGCTACGGTGTGGTCGAGGGCGACTACGAGTTTGATGAGAAGCGGTCGCACTACAACCACGTTCGGAAAGTGAAGTGGCTTGCAAAGGGCGAATGGGAGATGCCGAAGGACAACAAGATGGCGGTAAAAACCCTCACGGATATCACGCCTTATGAGGACTTCGTGAAATTGATCGCCGGGAAAGTCGGGCTCGAATTCGGTCAAGGCGTTGCGAAATCTGCGGTCACATCTGCAGCCGTCGGCATTGCCTACTGGTGGCTCAACGCAAACCCGAAGATTTGGGATTTCCGAACGGCCCCAGTCGGGGCGCTCCAAACTTACACATCGCATAACGAAGCCGGGAACAAGCGACAGAAGTTCAAATACTTCTCTGCCGTCAAACCCGGTGACATCCTCATTGGCTATGTGACGAGCCCGGACAAGGAAATCGTCGCAATATGTGAAATCACCAAGGCGCTTCACAGCACTCATGGCCAAGAAGAGATTGAGTTTCGCAAGGCCGAGCAGTTCGCCGTCCCAATCACGTGGGATGAACTGCAGTCCGTCCCCGCACTCGCAAATTGCGAACCGCTCCTCAGCAATCAGGGAAGTCTGTTTTCTGTCACCGACGACGAATACGATGCCATTCGAGCACTGATTGATGAGCGCAACCTCGGCACTCAGATTGTCCAACCAGCCGCGTTCACCAAGGCCGATGCATTGAAGGGGCTGTTCACGACCCCGGACGCTCTCGATGCAATTCTAGCGCGCCTCAAACGCAAGAAGGCGCTCATCCTTCAAGGGCCACCCGGAGTCGGCAAAACTTTCATCGCCCGGCGGTTGGCGTTTGCGATCATGGGGGAGCGTGATGAGCGCCGCGTCGCGATGGTCCAGTTTCATCCCAGCTACGGCTATGAGGATTTTGTGCAGGGCTACCGCCCCACCCGAACCGGCTTGGAGCGCCGGGATGGAGTGTTCCACCAGTTCGCGCGCCTCGCCCGGAATGAACCGGACCGCGATTGGTTCTTCATCATCGACGAGATTAACCGGGGCAACCTCGCCAAAATCTTTGGTGAACTGCTGATGCTGATCGAGGCAGACAAGCGCGGGCCGGCTCACGCCATCCCGCTCACGTATTCGGATGGGCCGGACGAAACGTTTCAACTCCCCGCCAACCTCCACTTCATCGGCACGATGAACACTGCCGACCGGTCGCTCGCCATGGTGGACTACGCTCTCCGCCGTCGCTTCGCGTTCGTCACTCTCGAACCTGCCCTTGAATCGCCAGCTTTCGCCGACTGGCTCAAGGCGCGCAACGCGTCCGACGAGCTGATCGGGCTGATTCGCGGCAGGATTGGGAACTTGAATGCAGTCATCGAAAAGGAGCGCGACCTTGGCCCTGGCTTCCGCATCGGCCATAGCTTCTTCTGCCCGGGCCCCGACGACATTCCCGACGAGGCTTGGTATCGAGAGGTCATCGCTGGTGAAATCCAGCCATTGCTCGAGGAATACTTCGATTCACGAGACCGCGTGGAAAAGCTCGTCGCGGAGCTATTGGCTTAAGTTTCCGTTCACGATCATGGCTCTCGTTCCAACAATGATCGAACCCGCCGTTGGTCCTGCTCGCGCGGGCCGCACCGCCGATACGCTCACGTCCGGTGCAACGCAGATTCCCATTGCCAATATTTATTACCTGCTCTGCTACGCTTGGGACGTGCTGGAGGAAAAGGATTCTCTAGCCGACGTGGATGCGTTGGATTCCACCAACTTGATCGAACTCTTTGCCCGAGTGCTGGTCAATGGCACACGCCGCCTACTGCGCCGCGGGCTAGATCGAGGTTACCTCCCACGAGAGGATGAAATTCCTGGCGTGCGCGGCAAGCTCCTCGTCACGCAGACGCTCCGCCGTGATCTACTCCGTCAAGGCCGCGCCGCCTGCGCTTGGGACGAACTCGAATACGACACACCGCCGAACCGAATCCTCAAGACCACGCTTCAACGGCTCCAAGATTCTGAGGAACTCGACCCCGGCACGCGTTCCGATATCCATGATCTCCTTCGCTGGCTCTCTCCGGTCCAGACCATTGAGCTTCACGCCTCGGACTTTCGTCGCGTCCAGCTTCACCGCAATAACCGGATCTACGCATTTCTGCTGCATGTCTGCGAGTTCGTTCACGAACACTGGCTGCCCGCCGAGCATGGTGGCGGGAGGCGATTCCGCGACTTTGTGCGCGAAGGGGTCTCGACACTTTTTGAAAGCTTCGTCCTCAACTTTTACCGCCATGAACTTCCTGGCTGGCAAGTCAGCGCACCGACCATTCGGTGGCAGACTGACGATGCCAATGCCGATGCACTTGAATTGGTGCCACGCATGGAAACCGATGTGTGCCTGCAGAGTCCCGGACGTGCCATCATTCTCGATACCAAGTTCTATGCGGCGGCGCTCAAGAACAGTGCCTTCGGACGTGCCAAGCTTCCTGCGGCCAATCTGTATCAACTCTTCACCTACCTTCGCCAGCGCTCTTGCGAACCCGGTTGGGAACAGGCGGAGGGCGTCCTCCTCTACCCACGCACCACTCGTGATTTTGCCGCCGAGTTCACCACTCACGGGCATCGAATTCGAGCGCTGACGCTCGACCTTGCGCAGCCTTGGCAGAATATTCATGCGGCCCTCATGCGAATTGCGGCTGCTAGTCCGCCGGCGGTGGACTGATCCCAGACTTCTTCGCTCACCTCCTACTGAAGTCCGTTGAACTCGCCAAATCCTCTCGGATGAAGCGCACCGTTCGCAATACGGCTTTGGCGGCAAGGTGAATGAGAAGACCGGCGAAATGTCCTACGGCTTCGCGAGCAACCTGCGCGATGCATTGCCGAATGCGTCGTTCATCGGGTTGACTTCCTCGTTGCCGCCGCTCGGTCGGGCTTCGCCCAATGTTGCGCATTTTCTCTGTCGGTCGGCCCGGCCTTCCTCCAGTCACCGGCACGCCCATCGAGCAGGACGATGTCAACACGCGGACGGTGTTCGGCGATTACATCTCCATCTACGACATCCAGCGCGCCGTGGCGGACGAGGCGACGAAGCCGATTTACTACGAGAGTCGCATCGCCAAGCTGGCGCTGAGACTACGAACGAATCCGCCCCGTTGAAGCAGTTCGGATCAGCCTTCAGCTTGCTCGCCAATCCGCCGGATCAGGCCGCTGAAAATCAAGCTGTGAATCGGATAGAGCGCGTACCAGTAAAACAAACCGAACAACCCTTTTGGCTCAAAAAACGCCGTCTGTAGCAGCAGGGTTTTCCCGTCGGGTTCAGGCCGGGCCTCGAACTCCAGCCAGGCTCTTCCAGGAACTTTCATCTCCGCCCGTAAACGAATCAACCGCCCGGGGTCGACCATTTCCACGCGCCAGAAATCGAGCGTGTCGCCAGAACGCAGCTCCTCGGGATCGCGACGGCCGCGTCGCATGCCCACACCACCAAACAAACGATCCACCATGCCGCGCAACTGCCACGTCCAGTCGAGGTAAAGCCAACCCCGTTGTCCACCGAGTTGCGCAAAACTCTGATACACCGCCGCGGCCGGTTTGAGGACCACCCGCTGTCGCCGTTCGATGATCATACCTTCACTGTTGATCAGCGCGACCGGTGTTCGTTCTCCCTGGCTGGACGTCAACGCGTCCGTCCAGGCGGTTTCTACACCGCGCATCTCCACCTTCTCCAATGCCAAACGGACGGCGGTATCGTAGTCCAGCGGGTGGATCTCAGGGAACATTTCGAGCGCGGCGTCGTCCCGGACAATGACCTCATTGCCGAGTCCCTTGATCAACGGCTGGGCGATGTTGGCAGGAATGGGGGTGACCAAATGCACCCAGTAGGACGACAACCGCGGCGTCAGGACGGGCACAGCCAGGAGGTATCGCGTCAACCCTCGGGCGCGCGCATAACCGGTCATCATGCCAGCGTAGGTCAGCACATCGCGGCCACCAATTTCCAGTGTCCGCCCAATGCTCGCGGGGCAACCGAGTGCGGCCACCAAATAATCGAGGACATTGCGGATGGCGATGGGCTGAATGCGCGTGAACACCCACTTGGGGCAGATCATTACCGGCAGTCGCTCGGTCAGGTAACGGATCATTTCGAACGACAGGCTGCCGGAACCCACCACGACGGCCGCGCGAAACTCCGTCACCGGCACGCCAGCTTCGCGCAGCACCTCACCCGTCTCCTGCCGGGAACGCAGGTGCGGGGAAAGGTCCGCGTTCGAATCGCCCAGTCCTCCCAGGTAGATGATTCGTTTCACGTTTGACTGCAGCGCCGCCTCCGAGCAGTTCCGTGCCGCCGTCACATCACGTTCGTGGAAATCACTGCCGCCTCCCATGCTGTGAACGAGGTAATACACCACGCTCACATTGCGCATGGCTTCAACCAGTGTTTCCGGCTGCAGCATGTCGCCCTTGACCAGTTCCACCTGGTCCAGCCAGGCGCGTCCCTGCAACCGGCCCGGGTCCCGCACCAGGCACCGAACGCGATAACCGGCCTCAAGCAGGCGGGGAACCATCCGGCCACCCACGTAGCCGGTGGCACCTGTCACGAGAATTAATTTCGAATCTGTCATTGGTTCACACTCTCCGTTCCAGATCCTGTTGAAGCCGGGCAACGGCCAGTTCCTTGGCCTTCGCCTCCACTTCAACTGTCAGCGCCCGTCCGCTCCATTCGACCGGAAAGTCCGCGGGATCAATGTAGTCGTGATGCCTCGATGGCTTCGGTCCGTTCCAACCTTCCAACGGACTTGAGATGTGAAAGAGCGGTTCGCGGTTCCACGTATCGCGGGCCGCCGCCGTTGCTTCTTCCAACTTCAAATGATCCGGCAGACACCGGTGATGGTGGGCGTCGTACACGAGCGGCAATCCTTCAGTCCGGCACAGAGGAAGCAGGTCGGCGGGGGTAAATGTCTTGTCGTCGTTCTCCACTGTCAGGCGCGCACGCGCTCGCGATGAAAGACGTTGCAGGTTTCGCCGGAAACGTTCCAGCGCGGCGGGCTTGTCTCCGTAGCCGCCACCACCGTGAATGTTGACGGTATCAGCATGGGTCCATTCCGCGATCTCCGACTGCGATTCGATGTCGGCCACGGAACGTTGCACAATGCTGTCGTCCGGAGAGTTGATCACCACGAACTGGTCGGGATGAAATCCTGTTCGAATTCCCGCCGCCCGGGCGAACTCTCCGCAACGACGAAATCGCTCCACAATGCCGTCCGCGTCGGCAAGCTCTTCGACACGATAGCCCACGGTAGGGTGGGTCTTGACCGGCATGATGGGGCTGCTGATTCGGAATGATCCGATCCCGTTTACCGCACAAAACTTCAAGGCAGCGAGCAGCGATTCCGCGTTCTCCGCGCATAATGCGGAGAGCCGGTCGAGCTGCTCACGTCGGGGCAGTCGCGCCAGCGCCGTCGCGGTCGTCGTGCGGAACTTGATGGGTTGCGCGGTGAACTGACAGCAAAGACCCAGGCGAAGTTCGGGGCGGGATACGGCTGTGTTTGGATTTTTAGTTTTGGGCATGATCAACCCCGGGCCTGGATCCGGCCGAGGCCGCCATCGACGCCGATGACCTGTCCGGTCACCCAGCACTGTTCCTGGTCCAGCAACCAGCAAATGGCGGAGGCGACTTCCGTCGGTTCGCCGATCCGCCCAAGCGGGTGCAGTGCGGCCGATGTTCTGGCAACGTTTTCATTCTGAGTCAGTGCGCGAGTAAGATTCGTCCGCGTCAATCCGGGGGCAACGCAGTTCACCCGCACACCATACCGCGCGTAACTCGCGGCAGCGGCCAACGCCAGGCCTTCCACCCCGGCCTTGGCGGCGGCGATGGCCTCATGATTTATCAACCCGCGTTGTGCTGCGACTGAGGAACAGAGCACAACGCTCCCGCCGCCCGTTTGTCGCATCATCAGACGGGTGGAAGCACGTACGAGGTTGAAGGCGGTGGTGAGATTGAGCGCGAGGGTGTCGGCAAACTCCTGATCGCTGATCAGATGCGCTGGTTTTAACAGGATCGATCCGGCGCAGTTCACGACGCCATCGACCCTCCCATGGTGGTCGATGATCGACTGCATCATCGCGTCCACGGCGGAACTGTCCCGGGCATCCAGAGCAACAGGCTCCGCCCCCGTTTCCGCGGCCACGGCCTGCAGTTGTTCGGGGTTGCGGGCAGCAATCACCACACGGCAATCCTTTGCCATCAGGCGGCGCACGACCGCCGAACCAATGCCGCCGGACCCGCCGACCACGACGATGACTGGAGAGGATTCGTTGTTCATTGGGCTGCTGTGGACGGAACCGGTTTCTTCATTCCGCCAACCTAGCGGTGGTTTCCAGAATCCGCCAATGGCCAAACTCGGACAGCCTCCGTGAAGCCACCTGGTCTCACGCCGTCTCGAAGGGAAAAAGGTGCCGGGGGTCGTGGGACCGGCTTGCCACTCGAACGTTTACTGGGCGATCAACGCATCACCAAAACGCTCGCGGGCGAATGCGTTCCGCATACGGAACCACGCCTCGAAGCGCTCAATGTCGCAGCCGGTGTCCGGGCTCGTGAGATTCTGCGCTTCCAGCCAGGCGTGCATGCGGGGGCTCCCCTCGGTATGCTGGGAGACGATCTCCCCGAGGTATTTCGTGAACAACCGAAAATTGTAGGGTTGTTCCAGCCAGCGGCGAAAAGGTTCGTGGTCGCCATAAAACGGTTCCCCCTGTTCGCGCTCGAAGGCCGCGTCGCTGTCCCAGTGAAACATCCGAAACCGGCCATCCACGGCGCGTTGATAAAAATACGCGTTCTTTCCTCGGGACATCGTAAATGTGTCCCAGTTGGCAATGTAACCGCTTACCGCTGCCAGCTGCAAAACCGCGTCCGCATCGATGAGCGCATTGATGGAGTCTTCCGAATAGTCAGGAGATGAGACCAAGTTGAAAAAGTTAATCAGCCCGGAGAAGTCATCGTCGGCTTCGTGCGTGCGCTTCATCCATTCCGTGCGGTAACGGCCAGGGTCGGAAGTTCCCTTGTAAGACCAGTCCGCATCGCGGGTTTCCGGTTCCCAGGAATCGGCGAACCACCACTCGTCATCGATCCGGTAAAGGTCTCCGATCTCCTCCCCGGGATAAATTCGGCGCAGGAAATCTGCGTCCACCGGTTCCACTTCCTCCCGCAAATCCACCGGACCCGCGTTCACCACTACGCGGACAAATTCGCTCTCGCTGGTAGGGTTACCGAGCAGGTAGAGAAGGTAGCGCGTAACACGATCCGAGTAACGGCGGGATCCGGCGGTATCATCATCGAACACCCATTTCCGGCGCCCGCGAAACAAGTGATCCGCCGGCGCCTTCCATTTGCCGCGCGACAATGTATCGCTGCGGTTCCAGGCGCTGCCGCTCCGGCGAACTTCAATATTGTACCACACGTCTCGCTCATTCGAGATGAGGGTTCCGTTGAGATAATGGTTGGACACCTTTGGATGCCTGTATCCGTATTCCGCGGTGCCTCCGTCAGCGATCGAAGCCAGATCACGGGCGGACACCACAAAGCGTGAGGTGCGCAAATCGTCGGGTAGATTTCGGCCATCGACGACATACATCGCCGGTAAGTCCCGTCCTCCGGTCGGCAACTCCTGGCTCCCCCGTGCGCTTGTTTCTGCCCGCACATAAAACTGCACCACTTGCCCGGCTTCACTGTAATCGGTCAGACTCGCTGAATACTCCCGGGTTCTCTCTGCTGTTTCGCCTGACACCAAGGGGGCCGTGTTCATGTCGGTCGAACGCCATTCGGCATTACCCGACAACGAATCCAATCGGTGGAAAACCGTGACGCGTTTGGGAGGTTCGGTCGACGTGACGCTTGCGGAAATCCGCACCGGTTCCCCGGGCGCGGGCACGACCGGCGAATGTCGCAGTTGATCCAGCTGTGGAACCGGGTCGGCGCTCAGACGGGAATTCGCGCGGCCGGGCGTTCCCAGATCGGCCGGAATTGGCAACCGCATGGAAAATGAAAAACTGTGATCCCATGTTTGTGCGATCAGGCGAGGGGATCCTGAAATCCACCGCGCCTCGAAGCGCAGCTCACACTCCGCGCCGGGTTGGATTTCAGGAATGTCGATCTCGATACGGTTCGCACGATTGTCACCATGTCCTTCTGAGATCAGGTGCAACACATCACCATCCCAATAGCTTGCCGAGTGGTTTCCCTGGATCAACCAGCCGATTGCGCCAGTCCCGTCGTGCGATTCACGCGCCCCGGGAGACAGGTAATCCTCCCCCGACTTCGTGTTCCACAACCGAATGTTACGCAGTTCCACGTGCCCTTCTTCCACCATAAAAAAATGCAACTCCCGATGGTCGCTTACGCGACCCAGCGGGTTGCGTTCTTCATAGACGCCTCTGTGCGCGAATGTTTCGAAATGGCTCTTGTGTGATTCATCGCTGGACTTCCAAGCGGAGGCCAGTTGCCCGTCCATGGCGGAATGAACCTTCTCCATGCTGCTTCCACCGCCCGCCGCACCCGCTGGCCAGGTCCCTCCCGTGCGATAGTCGACCTCGCTCACCAGGTTTCCGAGTGTGTCCTCCAGTCGAACCCGATCGCCGTCGTTGCTCAGTTTGCCGCGATAATTACCAAGGACCAAAATGTCCGGTCGGGTTTTTGTTAAGGCTTTTGCGTTCGCGCTGACCACCAGATAAGCGCCCGGCTCCAGCACTGTTCCGGACGGAAACTTAAACTCCACGCCATCCGTGAACTGCCATCTGCTCAGGTCCACATGTTCCTGACCGCGATTCAGCAGCTCGATGAATTCCCCGCACCCGGAGTCCGATGGAGGATCGTACATGATCTCGTTGATCACAATCTCATCGTGCCGTTCCGGATGGTTGGGACTGCCCCGGCTCGGCTCGGAACCGCGATACCACTCCCCTGATTTTTCCGGCCACCGTTGCCAGCTTTCTTCCGATGGGATGATCGAAAAATCCCTGGCGTCCAGAACTTGACCCGCCGAAGTCGTTAGATAGAGCCGCCGCCCATTCTCGGAGGGTCCGCTGCGGAAATTGAGGTCCACCACGGTCCTCTCTCCTGACCCCAAAGAACCGGTTACCGTCACCGCATCAGAGAAGTCGCGCTTTGACGCCACCCGAAGTTCTCCCGCAGCAAACGACCAGCCTGATCGATGGACCAGTTCAACCCAATCCACCGAGCGGTCCGACGCAAAATGAACTTCGTCGATGACAGCTTCCCCAAGTGAATCAGCACCGTTCACTGCTTGAATTTCCGCCAATCCGGGAGAGCCCAACACATCCGTGCTCGCGCGCCAGTTTCTCCAGTCGTCCACCGGCTCGTGGATGTTGCGTAGAACCAGAGTGTGACCGGCCCCGTCGGCAGCGATCGGCCAGTCGCCCCCGTCACGATAGCGAACCTGACTCCTCGTCACTCCATTCTTGTCCTTCAAGACAAGTCGGTCTTTGCTGTGTTTGAGAACTCCCATCCAAGGACCCAATACGCGCGCGTTCTCCGGAACGCGATACCCCTCCCGCAATCTGTCCGGTGCAACGGACGAAATCACGAGACGCTCGAACGGTTTGAGGATCGTTCGAGCCGGGTGCTCTTCCGAGAATTTGGGAAACCGAAACCGCATCTCCGCCCCCGACAAATTCCAGTCTGCGATGTCGAACGGAGTTGAAGTAAGATTCTCGATCTCCACCCACGCCGGTTTCGAACCGGGCGGATGGTACATGATCTCACCGATGATCACTTGCTCGGCCTGCGCCACGCGCCCAGTCCATAAAACCATGAACGCCAAAGAGGCTGCGGTCCGGAGCCAGCGATGGAAGAACGGCCGAATGAGTAATCGGATGGTGGTCATGTTATTTCAGCGAACGTGAATTTGAGCGTCCGACGGTCGAAACACAAGATCGGGCACCAGCGGTGTACATTTGAACCTCACAACTCATCGAGTGATTAATCTCCCAAGAGGTCCTTTTCCGCACGAAATTGTTGAACAAACCAAAAACGGATTCAGAGGCACGGAACAGGCGGGCGGGGCCGTAGGTTTCAGGGTTCTTTTCTTCCGGGCCGAGCGTCACGCTCAAATGGGGAAGTTCCGAATTACCCTTTAGAATCGCATCGGCAATCGGGTCTCGTTTCCGTATTGTTCCGCTCGAAGAATGAATAAACCAGTCATTGCCATCACGATGGGCGATCCGGCCGGGGTCGGTCCTGAAATCTGTTTGCGGGCCTTAAACCACGCGCCGACCCAGGAGATTTGCACGCCGGTGGTGTTCGGCGATGCCACGGTCTTGAAACAGTGCGCGAAAAAACTCGGACTCCACGCGGGCTTTCCAATTCTTGATGGCGACGACCTGGCGGACGTCGCCCGAGCCGAAGTGCCGTCGATCATGGACGTGACGGGACTCGATCATGTCCGTTTCCAACCGGGGCATGTCGACGCCAACACCGGGGCCGCTGCGTTCGCCTACATCAACCGCGCGATTGACGCCGCATTGGGTGAACATGTCGCCGCCGTCACCACCGCGCCGATCAACAAGGAGGCGCTTGCGATGGCCGGCATCGCCTATCCGGGGCACACGGAGATGTTCGCTGATCGGGCCGGGTCGGATCGCTGGTGCATGATGCAATACTCGGAGGAGATCACCTGCACGTTCGTCACGGTGCATGTCGGTTACGCGGAGGTTCCCAAGTTCCTGACGACCGCGCGCGTGCTCGAGGTGATTGAATTGTCGGCGGAGAATCTGGAACGCATTCGCGGCCACAAACCAAAGGTCGTCGTCTGTGGACTGAACCCTCATGCCGGCGAACACGGTTTGTTCGGTGATCGTGAAGAGGAACGCATTATCATTCCGGCCATCGACGCTGCGCGAAAAAAGGGAATTGAGGTGGAAGGACCGCTCCCGCCGGACACCGCGTTTCTTCCCTGGAAACGGAAAGCCACCGACGTGTTCGTCTGCATGTATCACGATCAGGGGCACATTCCGGTAAAGGCGCTGGCGTTTGATTCGGCGGTGAACACCACGCTCGGTCTGCCGATCATCCGCACCAGCGTCGATCACGGCACCGCGCTCGACATCGCGTGGCAGGGAAAGGCGGACACCGGCAGCCTCTACAGCGCGATCCGGCTCGCGGTGAAGCTTGCGGCGAAGTGAGTTTCAACGATTTACCTCCAAGCTACGTCGGGCGCGGAGAATGGATATGCGGACTCTGCGGTTTTACTGAAGAGATCTCAGGATGGAATACAAATGGAGTGCCACAAAAACGTGCAAGAAGCACAATGAGTCAGGATTTTTTTTGCGCACTTTGTGCCGGGTCATGGCGAATCCTGTTTCCCCAGCAACACCGTTAACCATCAGTTTCAATCAGAGGCGGACGAGCCTCCCTTGCCCGGGTGCTCCGCACGTTGACTCCTTGTTGCCGGGCCGTTATTAACCACGCATGTTCCGCTTCCACAAAGGGCAGTTTATCACGAGTCTCTGCGCCGTGTCCGTTTTCATGGTCTGCGGTTGCCGGACGACGTCGCACGCGCCGCCGTCACCTGTTGCGGAGATCAATGATTCCGGCGGCGTGTTGATGAAGGAACAGGCGACCTTCGACGTGCAGCATGTCGACTTGGAACTGATGATTGATCCGGATCGGAAATTCATCGTCGGCACGGCGACGATTGAAGTTAAAATTATTAGCCCGACTTCGTGGCTTGTGCTGGATCTCGACCCTGGTCTCAACGTTGACGAGGTCAGAAGAATTCAAACCGGCGATGATGCCGATAACGCTGAAAACGTGTTCGAACAACGCGGCGGCAAGCTCTGGATTTTCCTCGGCTGGCAGCGCGAAACCGGTGAACGCGTCGTTGCGGCGATCGATTATTCAGGACATCCGCGCGAAGCCGTGAACGCGCCGTGGGACGGAGGATTCACCTGGGCGAAAATTGCGAGCGGCGAACACTGGATCGCGACGAGTGTGCAGGGTGAAGGCGCGGACCTCTGGTGGCCGTGCAAGGATCATCCGTCGGACAAGCCGGAGTCGTTCACCTTGCGCATCAACGTGCCTAAACCGCTGGTCGTCGCATCGAACGGCCGGTTGATCGAGGTGCTCGAACTTGAAGACGGCTCGCGGACGTATCATTGGCACACGGGTTTTCCAATCAGTAACTATAGCGTTGCGTTGAACATCGCGCCGTATGAAACGATCACGGTCGATTACACGAGCGTGACCGGCGAGATTGTGCCCGCGACGTTCTGGGTCTTGCCGGAGAACAAGGCGAAGGGCGAAGAGTTTTTTCCGGAGATGTTGGAACATCTGAATTTCTATGAACGCACGCTGGGGCCATATCCGTTTCGCGCGGAGAAATATGGGGTCGCCGAAACGCCGCATCTCGGCATGGAACACCAGTCGATCATTGCCTATGGAAACAAATACAAGGGCGGACCGCATGGTTACGACTGGCTTCATCATCACGAACTCGGCCACGAATGGTGGGGCAATCTGGTAACCGTGAGCGACTGGCGCGACTTCTGGATTCACGAGGGGCTCTGCACGTACATGCAGAATCTTTACGCAGAAGAACGCGAAGGCGGGATGGCGTATCATCACGCGATGTACGAGAACCGACGTCGCATCGCGAATCTATACCCGGTGGTGCCTTCCGGCGCGACGGGCATGTACGAGATGAACGAACATGCGGGAGTGGATGTTTATTTCAAGGGCGCTTGGGTGCTCCACATGCTGCGCTACCTCATCGGCAGGGACGAGACGCTGGAGGTTCTTCGCCGGTTCGCCTACCCGACTCCCGAGCTGGAGGAAACAACCGACGGCCGTGCAATCCGTTTTGTCACGACGGACGATTTTGTTGATTTGGCGGAAGAGGTTTCCAGACGCGAGCTGGATTGGTTCTTCAACGTCTACTTGCGACAGCCGATGTTGCCGGAGTTGGTTTCCGTCATTGTCGGGGATCAATTGATTCTCGAATGGAAAACGCCGGAAGGATTTCCGTTTCCGATGCCGTTGGAGATCGAGGTGAACGGAGGGATTCAACGAATCGAGATGCCTGGAGGAATCGCGACGTTGGACGCGGCAAAGTTCATGGGAGCCCGTCTCGATCCCCACATGTGGATTCTGAAAGCGCCGAGGTTGATCGAGATCGGGACGAAGGATTGATGGGAACCTCCTCTGTTTAGGGAATCGCTGATTAAATCCAGCCAGCAATTGGAATCATGACAAAATGCCTGATAAGCAAGTGGCAAAAAATGCAAGACCGCCTTTATTCAGCGCTTCCTTAGGTGAGCCGTTTTGCCGGTAAGTTCATTTCACGGAGAAGCCGGTTGACGCGGCCCGTTGCCTGCACAACCTTGGCACCATGCCTGAAATGAGCCGCCGTTTTTCCGTTGGGATTGCTTTCTTCCTGTTTCTAGCTTCGTTCGCCCATGCCTTGGACACTCGCGTGCCGAACACTTCCCTGACTGTCCCTGAAGAACCGGCGGTGTACGGATACCAGACTGAGAACGCGTTTGGTAGCCTGACGTTCAGCCGACCCGTGGCTTTGGTTTCGCAACCGGGAGAGCTGAACCGTTACTTCGTCGTCGAACAGGCCGGGCGCATCTACGTCATCACCAATCTGGCCAGCCCGACTAAGACACTGTTCATGGACATCTCTTCGCGGGTGGATTCGTCGGACAATGAGGAGGGATTGCTAGGCATGGCGTTTCATCCGGATTGGGAGAACAACGGTTACTTCTACCTGTTTTACACCATCAACACCACGGTGAACGGGACGTTTGGTCGCCATGATCGGCTGGCGCGTTATCAAATTGATCCGTCGAACCCGACCGCCGGATTGTCCAATTCGGAGCAGCCTTTGATATCGCAATTCGATGAAGAAGGGAACCACAACGGCGGAGACCTTCATTTCGGCGCGGACGGGTTTCTCTACGTCTCCACCGGGGACGAAGGCGGCGGCGGAGACAACCGCAACAACAGTCGCTTCATCAACAAAGATTTTTTCAGCGCGATTCTCCGCATCGATGTCGACAAGCGATCAGGGAATCGGGAACCCAATTCCCACCCGTCAGTTCATCTGGATGGTGCAAACAAGGCCTACTACTCTGTTCCAGACGACAACCCGTTCATCGGCACAACCAGTTTCAACGGTCAGGCCATCGAACCCAACACAGTACGCACAGAATTCTGGGCGGCCGGATTTCGCAACCCCTGGCGGTTCAGTTTTGATTCAGCGACTGGTCTGCTCTATTGCGCCGACGTCGGGCAGAACCTTTATGAGGAGGTGGACATCGTCACGGCCGGCGGCGACTACGGCTGGCGGTTGCGCGAGGGATTGCACGCTTACAATAACAACACCGTGCCGCCGGGCGTGACCGTGATCGATCCGATTCTCGAATATCCGCACAATGGCGGGCCGGATGTTCCGGGCGGAAACCTAGCGGGCAATTCCATCACTGGGGGAGTGGTTTATCATGGAGACCGTATCGCGCAACTGGACGGATACTATGTTTTTGGCGACGCCGGCAACGGGCGCATCTTCGCCTTTCGACGCAATCCCACCACGGGTGTCGCCGAGGATGTGAAACAGTTGACGGGGGCCAGTTCTCCCGTCGGATTTGGAATCGATCCTTCAAACGGCGACGTTCTGATCGCGCGCCTTGGCGGGACGGTCAGCCGGTTGATCTATTCGAACGATCCCGTTCAGGGAACTCCTCCTCCGCCGACGCTGTCGCAAACCGGCGCTTTCACCGACCTCGCGACGCTTGCTCCCGAACCGGGCATCGTCGCCTACGAACTCAATGTTCCGTTCTGGTCGGATCACGCGATCAAGTCCCGCTGGTTCTCCGTTCCCGACCTGAACGACACGATCACGTTTGATCGCACCCGCAACTGGACCTTTCCGCCGGGCACGGTCTGGATCAAACATTTCGAACTGGAAACCACGAACGGCGCGGCCGCGTCGAAACGTCGATTGGAAACGAGGTTCATTGTGAAGAACGACGAAGGCGTGCACGGTTTCACCTACAAATGGAACGCGCAGGAAACCGACGCCAATTTGGTTGACCAACAGGGAGAGGACGAAGTGATTTCGATCTACAATCCGAATGGCAGCCTGCTGCGCGAGCAAACGTGGCATTACCCGGCGCGCAACGAGTGTCTGCAATGTCACACTTCGGCAGGCGGGTTCGCGGCCGGATTCAACACCGTGCAACTGAACCGCGCGCACGATTCCGGGAACGGTCCGGAAAACCAGATCGCCGCGTTGAGCGACGTCGGTTATTTTGACGCCCCGGTTACCGGCGTTCACGCGCTGCCTGCGTTGGCAGCATCGGACGATGGATCGGTCAGTCTGGAATACCGCGTGCGCTCGTATCTGCAGGCGAACTGCGTTTCCTGCCATCAGCCGGGCGGGGCCGCACAGGGGAATTGGGACGCACGTGTCGCGACGCTCACTGACAACGCGGGCCTGATCAACGGCAGCCTCGTGAACAACCAGGGCGACCCCGCCAATCGTGTCATCGTTCCAGCCGATCTGGATCATTCGCAACTGTTGCAGCGGATTCTCGTGCGCGGTGCCGGACAGATGCCGCCGCTCGCCTCCAACGAAATTGATCAATCAGGCATTGACCTGCTGTCCGCGTGGATCACCGGCAGTCTGCCCGATCGTCAGACGTTTGCCGAATACCAGACCGCGTTGTTCGGTTCTGTCGAGAATCCCGATGGCGCGGCGGACTTTGATTTCGATCTGGACGGTGCCGATACCTACACCGAATGGCTGACGGGGACGGATGCGAGGAACGCTGTCGATGTTTGGGAAATTGTGATCGGTCAGTCGGACAGTGACGTGAACATCGGGTTTGAACAACTTGCCAACCGCGCGTTTGAAGTGCAGTTCAAAACCAATCTGGCGACCGGTGAAATATGGCAGACGTTCGACGCGCCGTCCAACGTGCCGACGTTCTCGAACTCCGACCAACCCGCCGTCGTGACTGATTCCGTGACCAACGCGCCATCGCGTTATTACCGCGTCAAGGTCACCAGTCCGTGAGAGTGCGGTTGAAAGCGTGGGGCGGGTAGGGACCATTGCTCCGTGCGGGCCGCCGAGGGGCTTTGAGATTCCCGGGTATGCAGCCGCAGCGGGATTTGTTGCAACCTTTCCTGCGTCCGAATTGCGTAAGATCCATTTTCCAGATCGCTTCAAGCTCGATTTAGGAGAAACGCGATCCCGCCGAGTCCCAGTCCGAGACCCCAGAGAATCACCACTGTCACCGGTCTGGAGAAACCGCGCCGGTTCAGGCGATGCGACAGGTGGTTGTTGTCACCGATCCAGAACGGCTGCCCGATCCTCCAGCGGATGATGACCACCCAGACCAGATCAATCAGCGGCACGCCCAGAATGAGCAGGGGGCTGATCACGGCGAGTGGTTTTGGATTGGACGAGGAATAGAAATGCGGCAGCACTGCGAGGACGGCGAGCAGGAATCCGACGAGATGACTCCCGGCGTCTCCGAGAAACGAGGAGGCTTTGGGGAAATTGAACGGCAGAAATCCGACCAACGCGCCGCCGATGGCCAGTGCAATGAGGGCGACGAGGTATTGGCCGTGCAATCCCGCGATCGCGGCAATCCAACCCGCCGCGATGGCTCCAACGCCCGCGCAGAGGCCGTTCATGTTATCCATGAAATTCAGCGCGTTGATCAGCGTGAGCATCCACAGCATCGTGATCGCAAAACTGAAAATGACGCTCGGGATGAACAACGTGATGCGCACGCCCGAAGCGGCGACGGCGAACGTGATCAGAAGTTGTCCTCCGAATTTGATCGAAGGTTTCAGTTCGTGACGGTCGTCCAACCAGCCGAGAACCACCATGCCGACCGCTCCGCCGAAGATCGCGAGAAGTTGCAGCTTGCGCTGGCTGAATCCGTAAAGAAGTGAATCAACTGTGTCCGGCGGAAGAACACCGGTGAACAGAACGAGAACTCCAGCGACAATCGGCGTCAGGAAACCGGTGAGCACGCCGAGCCCGCCCGCGAGCGAGATCGGTTTATCGTGTATTTTGCGATGCCCCGGATCATCAACGTGGCCGGTGCGGATGCACCACCAACGCCACAGCGGCATCGAGAGCAGGGTGCCCAGCATCGCGGCGATTCCCGCGGCCAGATACGCGTTCGTTGGAAACGTCATGCCCGGTGTTCCTCCATCAGATTCACGTACAGATCGTAGGTCTGGTTCACCATCGTTTGTTGATCGAATTGCGTTCGCACGAGGGCGCGACCTTCCTCGCCGTATTGATGCCGTAAGTCGCGGGATTCTGAAAGTTTCACCAACGCGTCAGTCAACCCCGGTTTGTCACCGGGCTTGATAAGCAGGCCGGTCTTGCCGTCGAGGCACACCTCCCGCGCGCCGTCGCAGTCGTAGGCGACGACCGGCTTGCCGGCGGCCATCGCCTGGGGAAGCGCGCGCGGCAACCCTTCGCGCAGAGAAAGATGGGCCAGGCAATTCATGATGCCGACGTATTTCGGCACTTCGCTGGGTGGAACAAGTCCGGTAAGTACAAATTGCGAACTGAGTCCATGGATGGCGAGCTGTTTCTCGAAACGCTCGCGCCAAGGGCCGTCGCCGATCAGGAGGAAACGTGTTCGTGGATTCGCCTTCGTCAGGTCCGCAGCGATGGCGAACAGGTCATCGTGTCCCTTCAATTTGAACAGACGCGCGATCTTGCCGATCACGAAATCCTCCGGGCCGATCCCCAGTTTCTTTCGCAGTTCAGGATCGTTTTTCGCGGTGAGAAACGGCTGGAGATCAAACCCGCTGCGGATGGTGGTGAATCGCTCCGGACGTCCGATTCCAGCGGCGAGATATTGCTGCGTCATCGCGTCGGCAACGCTGACGAAATGAGTGGTGATCTTTCCCGCACGGCGTTCGGCAGATTTAAAAATGAAGTTGCTCAGCGCCCCTTGAAACGTGCCGAACGACGGGCCGTGGATGGTGTGGACGATGATCGGCACTCCGGCCGCCTTTGCGGCCAGCCTCCCAAGCACTCCCGCCTTGCCGCTGTGCGTGTGGACGATGTCGGGCCGGGTTTTGCGAAAACGCCGGATTAGTCCGCGATAGGCAAGCAAGTCACGCAGTGGGTGAACCGCCCGGATCAGATCGGGTTCGTCGTGGAGGATGCCGGCGTCCCGAACCGGTTTCTCCAGCGTGCCCTCCGAGCCGGTGGTCGGTCCGGAAACGAGATCGACTTTCACACCGGGTTTCCCCTTCAGACCCAGAACGGTCGCAATCGTGTTTTCCTGCGCGCCACCGACGATGAGCCGGGTTATGACGTGGATGACGCGCATGAACCTATTTGGCCCTTAGCTGTTCGACACGTTGCGTCGTGTTCGTGTATTCGGGGGTGTTTCGCGGAGCTGCCTTCAGATACGCCTCGAAGTGCTTTACGGCGTCGGCGGACCGGTTCTGTTTGGCTGCGATTTCGCCGAGACCGTAGTTGATTTTGAAATCGTGGGGCGCCTTCTTCAGAAGCTGTTCGTAGTCGGAGCGCGCCGCGTCGAGATTACCGGACTGAAGGTAGGCAATGGCGCGGTTGAACCGGGCGGCGTCATATTCCGGCACTGTGGCGAGCACGTCGCTCAGCAGCAAGATCGCCTGTGGCCAGTCCTGTTTCAGCAGGGTCACCGAACCGAGATTGAACCGGTAGGCGATGTTGGTTGGGCTGCTCCGTGTCTGCTCCATGACCAGCACCTCGGCTTTTTCCAGCAGGTTGGGGACGAAGGGGGAGTATGACAGGTACATCTCCGCCGCCATGTCGCGCATCAGCGGGTTTCCGGCGAATCGGGTTCGGCCGGATTCGAGCAGAGCCACCGCTGGTTCAAACTGGCCCTTGGCGAACATGGCGCTGGCTTCAAGACTCAGCAGATCCATTTCCGCATATTCGTTCAGTCCCGTCCCGGCGGCCATCCGGCGGATCTCCCGGATCATTTCCAGCGCGCGGTCGGGGGCCTGGGCCTCGAGGAAGATGCGGACCAGTTGAGCCCTCGCGAGCTGGTTGTTCGGCGTGAGCTCCATCGCGCGCAGGAACTGCTGGGCGGCCTGGCGGTAGTTCTTTCCGGCTGTGAACACCTGCCCGGCACTGGCGCTGACACCCGGGGTATCGATCGGGCCGCCGCTGGTGAGCACGCGCAGCATATTGTCGCGGTAATCCTTGAGGACTGAGCTGGTTTTTTCAGATGGAACAAAGCTATTCGTTTTTCCGGCCAGATGGTGACGGTTGAATTCGAGGTTGATCAACGCGCTGGCGTTGTTGGTGTTCAGCTGGGCGGCGCGTTCGAACCATGGCGTCGCGTTGGTATAGTCATTGCCGTACTGCAGGCGGACACCCCAGTGGTTCATTCTCCGGGATTCGATGTCGGCCAGGTATCGGTCGGGCAGTGAGGCCTCTCTGCGCTCTAGTTTCCCGCTCAACAGATCGAGGGTTGAATCCCATTCCGACAGGAGCGAGGCGTTCTGTTTTTTGATGGCCGCTTCGTCCGGCAGCGGTGCTTTGATGGTGTTGGTCGAGTAATTCTCCAGCGCAAAAATGGGTCCGTCTTCGTGGGCGTACATTCGTTCGAAGAAGTAGCCGAAGCTCGGGTGCAGATAACGAACGGGATGTTCCTGTCCCTTGGTGAAAACGATGTTTGCGATGTAGGAGTCCTCGACGTTGCCATCGAACACCATGTTCTCCGGAAGCTCGGGCCACTTGTCCCCGATGGTCTTTCGCAGGTAGGCGTGGTAGCCGGGAAAATTCAGCGAGGATGACTGCACCAGCCAATGTCTGTCGGCGTTTCCGCTGCGCTCCAGGGCGTGTTCCACCAGATAAAGAAGAAAGGGATCATCGCTCATCACGATCGACGTTTCCTCCGGCAGCTGATCCGCCATCGCGCTTGCGTGCGCCGACAGCAGAGAATGATTGTAGCCCCGGATCTGAGGGTAGTTGTCACGGAGCAGCGCCACGAACATTAATGCGGGCAGCACGAAGGCGACGCCGACCATGACCTTGTTGATCAGCAGGCCGATCCCGGCGGATTTCTGCCATTTCTTCTCGGGCGATTTTCCGAACACCACCAGCAGGTAGCCGACCGAGTAACCAATCACCAGCGCGCTGAGATAGAACAGCGAGAAGAAACTCATCCCGGTCTCGAGCTGGGCTTTTTCGGCGTAGAGCAGGTGCAGGTTCATCACGACCGCAGCGGCGATGAACACAACCACCAACACCTGGAACATGATCCGGGTCATCAGGTTTCCCGCCGCGCTGGTATCGCCGAAACTGGACGGCCAGCGGATGCCGATGATCGCCAGCGGGAAGAGTGAACCGAGGCACATCAACATGGTGAAGAGGCGCGTATTCCAGCCGATTCCCAGCATGGATTTTTGGGTGACCAGATTCGTCTTGAGCGCTTCCCAGAATGTAAGTTCGAGGGCGTCCGACCTGACGGCCAGCAGAGGCAGCAGAAGATAAAGCGACAAACCGGCAAGGCCGGCGACCACCAGTTTGAGAATCAGCGTCGACCGGAAGAAACGCAGCCCGAGAATCCAGATCATCGCCCCGAGCGTGAAGGGGAAGAGCGCGATCAACGCGAAGTTGTTCGTTACGCCGAGCCCGTAGATCAACGCGACCCGGACTAGCCGGTTGTCCTTCTGGTCGAGACGGAATTCCAGCAGTTCGCGGATGACAACTGCGATCACCAGCAGATCGAGCATCTCGGTCGAAGCATTCGTGGCGTTCTGCCAGAAGAGCAGTTGCAGTCCGCCGACGATCACGGCGGTGACGGCGGGGAGCCACGCAAATTTTCCGGTCAGGATGCTGAGCTCGTTGCGTTCACGTTCCCGTTGATCACGGGTGCGGTCCTGCGGGAGGAGCTGCACGGAACGCGCGAGCAGGGCGATGGTCAGGCCGCCCATGACAGCGGACAGGACGTTGAGACCCATCACCTGAAGGCCGTCGGGCAGGATGCGGATCGGCAGGGTGACGAGAAAGTACAACGGATACTGCAGCATCGGCACCCAGTCCCAGCCGGTGATCTTTGCGGTGGTGGCGAGGGTCAGCAGGCCCGGGCCGGGGTTGAGGGTGACCAGAAAGAGAACGAAGAAAAGGGCGGCCAAAATCCAGGGCAACTGACGGAACGGAACTTCGGCACGGCGTGAAGGTGATTTTGGGGACGTCATGAATGGGCCAATTGAAACGAACCTCCCGCCGATGGCAAGAATGCTTTTTCTTCAGCCAAGCGTTCGGTGGTGCCGTTGGGGCGAACCGCTGACGTCGGGAGCGCCGTGATTGGGCCCGTATTTTTCAGTCGGTGAGGATCAGTCGGTCCAACTGGGACCTCGCCGGATCTTCCACCAAAGAAACGCTCCACCCGCGATGAGCAGTGCCCAGATCGAGGGCTCGGGCACCTGGCCTGCGAAGATCATTTCTCCGGGGACGGTGTTGTAGGCCCAGTCGGTGATGGTTCCGCCGTTGACTCCGGTTAGCCACCAGGTCTCCACGCCGATCCAGCCATAGTGCTCGCTCCCGTCAATCTGGAACTCCACCCCGAGATACGCCTTCATGTTCGGCTGCCAGTACCCGTGCGTCCCGGACGTGTCCGCGAAGTGTAGCGTCTGCCCGATCCAATCGGTTGGTGAATATTCCTGACTCTCAATCCAGTACAGGTTTGGTGCAAGTGAGGGGCCTATCTCGAATCCGGTTCCCAACGGGATCGAAAAGCTGCCAAGATCGTTTCCACCTTTTGGAATCGCTACGGAACGGTTTCCCACCGTGCTAAAAATGCGGAACGAACTTCCCGCTTCAAAGGCAAAATCAACGGTGCCGTTCTGGTCCATGTCGATGTCGTAATAGACAGTCGGCGAACCACGGGAAATAATGACGTGATCGACAGCATCGACATGGACGAAGCTGCCCTGGCCCATTGCCCGGACGCAGCCCAACCACAGGATCGCCGCGCCGATCAGGCAGGCGTGATGTTTCATTCTCTTCATGGCATCAAGGTATCGTTCTCAATCAAATTGTCCAACCCTGTGCCCCCAAAACAGTCGCGCATGGGGGGGGGGCACAGGTGCGGGAGAAACGGGTTACGGCAGGGCGATCCGGTAGAACCGCTTCGGCTGGCTCGGGGAATACGCCACTTCCACCGCCGTCAGCGGGTATTGCGCAGTGACGGTTCCCGTGGCGTCGGTCCAGGCGGAGGCGGGGGCGTCCACCTCGTCGATGTATTGCACCTTGTAGTCCGTGCCGACTGTGGCGTACCACGCCACCGCCACCGTATTGCTTCCGGTCTGCGTGATTCCGTTGATAAGGGGCTTGGGGTAGACCAGATTTCCCTCCACCCAGAGACTGTAGGGCTGGTTGGTGGTGCTGCCCAGATAGCCCGAGTCCACGAGCGTGCCCTGGTGCGTGATCCGGATGGTCAGGTAGACAATCGACCCGGTGGTATTCGTGGGAACGAAAACCTGTTCCACATTGTCGAGGCGGTTGTTGGTGTTGCTGTGCGCCGGCGCGTAGGGGGAGACAGGGTCCAGCGTGAAAGGGTAATTCGTGGCAACCAGCGCATTGACCACCACCATGTCGAGGTCGTTCACCAGCATGCGGTTGGTGGGATTGAGCTGGCCTTGAATCCCGCTGTAGAAGCCCGGCGGATCGGTCCACGTCAGCGTGGCGCGGAGTGGTGAATTGATCGGCTGGACCACGGTGAACTCCTGTGTTGTGCCGTTGGTGAGCACACCTTCGAGGAGATGCCCGTCCGGTAGCAGGCCGCTGGAGAGAGGGTTGTAAGTGGCGGTATTCTCCATGATCAACCGTGCGGCGTGGTCCGTGTTCATCAGCCCGAAGCCGAACTTGTAGTCCGGGCCTTCGAGGCCGGCATCATCCGCAGTGTGAATCAGCAGCCCCCTGAGTGTGGCGGAAGTTGGTTTCCTGCCAAACTGATTGAACCGCTCAGTGAGCAGACCAAGGGATCCTGTCACGGTCGCGGCGGCGCCGCTGGTTCCACTCCCCGTCGTATAGGTAAGGGTTCCGTTCGTTGTCATGGTCGTCGAATATATGGTGGTTCCGTTGGACACGATGTCCGGCTTGATGCGACCGTCATCGGTGGGACCCCAGAAGCTGAAGGAGGTCATCACGACGCCGGTGGCGTTCTGCCAGCCATTGATCAGGTCCCCCACCGCCCCAACGGTGACTCCGTTCTTGGCCGTGGCCAGATAGTTCAACGTGCCGAAGCCGCCGTAGTTCGTGTCGTTCGCGTAGTGGTGGTCGTGCTTCAATCCCAATTCGTCGAAATGTTGGTGATTCTGACCGGATTGATTCGGGTTGCTTCGGCCATTGCCGGCGGCCCACACCGCCAGATAGTTCATGTTGGTATAGGCCAGATTATCCATATCATGGCTCTCCTTGGTGTAGGCACTAAACAACGCATCTTCGACCATGTTGGAACCGCCCCACCAATACCCCGGAATCCCAGCCCATGCGATATCCGTAGGAATGATTGGAGAGACGAAGATCGCGAGTGACCGAATTGGTTGCCATTTCTTCGTAGTCTTTGTTTCGATTGAACGCCAACACTTGAGCATCGGAGGCCATTCCCCGCGCGAGCGGGTTCACGCCCGCCGCCACCATGTTTCCCGCCATGAAAGTCGGATGGCCGGTGGGATCGAACATGTTCGTGTCGTCAAGCCAGACGACACGGTCAAACCCGCCGGTGGTGAACTCCACGTGGTTGGTGCCGATCACGCCGCCGTCCCACAGGCCGAGCTGCACGCCGTACCCATTCAACCCCCAACCAGCCGGGGCGTTCGTTCTGGCCTTGTCCGTGGAGATCGTCTTCGCGGCGTTGATATTGTAGCTGGTTTGAAAGACCAGCCGGTCTCCCACCATGTCGACCTCCACGTCGGAAGGGTCGCGGCTTTCGTGCCGGATTTTGTAGCCGAGTTCCTTCGCCCGTTTCTCCGCCCTGACCTTCGAGGCACGTTGTTCTTTGCCCACCTTGTCGGCCCAGTTCAGGATGTCGGTTTTGCGCCGTTCCACAGCGGCCTTGCGATGCTCGCGTTCCAGCAATTCAGCTGAGATCAACCGCTGCTGTTTGATAAGGTCCACAGGATCTGCTGCGGGAGCGCTTTGAAGGTAGGGCAGAACGGTTTCCCGGTTCTTTCGCCAGACTTCCTCCTGGGCTTTGCGTTGTGCCGCCAGTTCCTCGGGCGTCTGCTCGTGCGGAGGCACGTACGGTGGAAGGTCCGGAATGGGCGGCAGGCCCTGGGCCGGACTATTGGCGATCCCCGCTGCCAGAACGGCGAGCAGCGCGATGTGGATTTTGAGCGAATTTATTCCCCTCTGATACGACTTTGAGGGAACTGACATGTCTTGTTTCTTCATGGGTTCCTTTTGGTTGTGTGATATCTGTTTCTCTGACCGGGCGAACACTTCTGAACGTCCTGTCTCCAACTACGATGAGGAATGTGCCGGGTACGGGAACCGAAGGCAAGTTCGAAGCTGATAAAATTCTACCTATAGGCGGTAGTGCTTGCGGTGGTCGTGCTGTTGTCCTGTCTGGATGTCTTCAAAGCCAGCGCATCGCAGCCGATTGGGCGACGCCATCCGCCGCCGCCGCAGGAAAGCTGGGTTCAGTCAGGAGCTGCTTGCGGAGAAGGCGGACTTGAATTCGAAGTATCTCAGTGAGGTTGAGCGCGGCAACAAGACGATCTCGGTGGACAGTCTGGCAAGAATTGCCGCCGCACTCGATTGTCGCCTGGATCAGTTGTTCCGTGGCATGTAACGATTCGTTTGGCCAGGTGCTGACATGCCGAGTTTTCCGAAGGCACGAGTCAAAGTTTGTTGCTGGCGTCCGGGGGGTGGATCGGTTAAACCCGTGACTTTGTTACGCGCATGAAAATTTTTGCATTTGTATTCAGAACTGTCGTGGCGTTGTGCCTGATCTGGGTCGCGACGACTGGTTCGCGGGCGGCCGGGCGCAAACCCAACGTTGTCCTGATCGTGGCGGACGATCTCGGCTACGGGGATCTGGGCTGCTACGGGCAGGAGAAGTTCAAGACGCCGAACATCGACCGGCTGGCCCGGGAGGGGATGCGGTTCACCCAGTTCTACGCGGGCAGCACCGTCTGCGCGCCGTCGCGGTCCGCGCTGTTCACCGGACAGCACACCGGGCACACGACGATTCGCGGGAACGGAAATGTGCCGCTCGCGGGCACGGACTTCACGCTGTCGAAAATGTTTCGTTACGCGGGTTACCGGGTTGACGGCATCGGAAAATGGGGGCTGGGCCTGGCGGGAACGACCGGTTCCCCCAAAGCGCAGGGGCTGAATCAATGGGTTGGGTTTCTCGACCAGAAGGACGCCCACGATTATTATCCGAGCCGCGTCTGGCGTTACGATTCCCAAAGCAACTGGGATGACTACGTGGCGAACAACGGCAACAACTACATTCAGGAACTCTTCAACAAGGCGGCGCAGAATTCCATCCGCATCAATTCCGACTATCAGTTCCTGCTCTACCTGCCGTTCACGATTCCCCACGCGAACCCCGCGTTGAAGGAGGAGGGGATGCAGGTGCCGAGTGATTCACCCTACACGGCGGAAAAATGGCCGCAGCCCGAGAAGAACAAGGCCGCCATGATCAGCCGGCTGGATCAGTCGGTCGGGTATGTCCGAGGGTGGTTGGACCAGCACAAGCTCGACAGCGATTCGATCATCATTTTCACCAGTGACAACGGACCGCACGACAAGGGCGGCGTCGATCCGGAGTTCTTCCAGAGTTCGGGCCCTTTCCGCGGCATCAAGCGCGACCTCTACGAGGGCGGTATCCGCGTGCCGATGATCGTCTGGTGGCCGGGCCACGTGGAGGCCGGTGCGGTGAGCGACCAGATTTGGGCAATGTGGGACCTGCTGCCGACGCTGGGCGAGGTCGCGGGGGCGAAAGAGATGAAGGACATCGACGGGATCTCCATGCTGCCGACGTGGCTGGGCGAGAAACAGACCAACCAACACGAGGTTCTGTATTGGGAGTTTCACGAGCGCGGTTTTCAGCAGGCGGTGCGGATGGACGACTGGAAGGGCATCCGGCTCGAACAGGACCAGCCGATCGAACTGTACTATTTGAAGGATGATCCCGGCGAAAAAGACAACGTCGCGAAGGACCACCCAATGATCGTCTCGCGACTCGAGGCATTGATGGACCGCGAACACGTCCCGTCGGAGGACTGGCCGGTTGACTCCGATGAAACGGATCCGGACAAGCCCACTAAGACAAAACCTGAACCTGACAAGACGAACAACGCGCCGCTTCCGCCACCGACTGGAAACTGACGGATTGGTTTCCCGACCGACCCGGCTCGTGGCATTGAACATGAACGGATCACTGGAGAACACACTGTACGGAGTCCCGCTGTTTGCGGGGCTGGAGGAATCGGGCTACGCGCTGCTCGCGGCCGGTGCCAGGGAATCCAAGCTCAGGGCTGGGCATGTCATCATTTACGAAGGCGAGGCCGGTCGGCATCTGTTCATCATCCAGCGGGGGACGGTGCGCGTCTATCGCGACACGCAGCACGGCGAAGTTGAGCTGAACGTTCTTCAAAACGGCAATTTTTTCGGTGAGATGAGCATCCTCGAGGAGATGCCACGCTCCGCCAGCGTTCAGGCGATGACGGAAGGCACACTGGTCATTCTTTCACGCGTGCAATTCGAGCTGTTGTCGGAACGGCACCCGGCGCAGTTCGCCAACATGGTGACCAACCTGGCGCGCGATCTTTCGTTTCGGCTGCGGCGGTTGGGCGACGAGTTTGCGCGACAGCATTAGCGAACGAGCCTTTCCCGGACACGAATTTAATTTGATCGCACGCTTGACTCCTGGCCGGTGACACCGTATTCACCGGCTTCTGATTTGAGGCTGGAACAATCCGTCGATTGAAGGAAATCCAGTTTTGAATCACGCCCTTCGGGACATTCTTACGTCCCCTCAGGCCTCCTTGCTGCGAGCACTGCAGCTCATTCTCCTCCAACTCCGGCGGGCAGAGACATGTAACTTGCCGGAACAAAAAGTAGAATATGAACACATCTCGTTTTCCTGCGAAGCGTCGCGGGCGTCCTTTCCGTTCCCAACCTTCAAACAACAATACCCAGAGCCATGCTCTGAGCTTTGACAGCCGGCCCGGTCCGACGGCAGCCGAGGCACAGGCTGAACTTGCCAGCCGCAAACCCGCTGCGCCGATGATTCCGGTGCAGACCTTCATCGACGCCGAGAACGCATTTGCCGAGCTGATTCCCGAAATCCAGCACGCGCTGAGTGCCTCAGGCTATCACACCCCGACACCGGTTCAGGCGGAATGCATTTCCCATCTGTTGAAGGGACGCGACCTGCTCGGCAGCGCGCAGACCGGCACGGGAAAAACGGCCGCCTTCACGTTGCCGCTGTTGCAGCGGCTCGCCGGCAGCGCGCGCCGTTCACAGTCCCGCAAACCGCGGGTGTTGATTCTTGCGCCGACCCGTGAACTGGCCGCGCAGATTGGCGACAGCATCAAGACCTACGGCGAACATCTCCGGATCACGCACACGGTGATTTTTGGGGGCGTCGGTCAGCATGCGCAGGAGAAGGCGATGAACCGCGGTGTGGACATCCTGGTGGCGACACCGGGCCGGCTGCTGGATTTGATGGGGCAGGGGTTCGTTCAACTCGATGCCATCGAGGCGTTCGTGCTGGACGAGGCGGACCGCATGCTGGACATGGGATTCATTCACGACGTGCGCAAGGTGATCGCCGTGCTGCCACGGGAACGTCAGTCGCTGTTCTTTTCCGCCACCCTTCCGTCGGAGATCGTTTCGCTCGCCGGTTCGATGTTGAGGGACGCAGTGCGCGTGACGATCGCGCCGGACAAACCGACGGTCGACAAGATTGCCCAGACCGTGATGTTCGTGGACCGGGGCCGCAAGGACGCGCTGCTGACTTCGATCCTGAGCGATCCCGCGATGGACAAGGTGATCGTGTTCGTGCAGCGGAAACGCGTTGCCAACCAGGTGACCGACAAGCTGGTGGCGGCGGGCATCCGCTCGGCGGTGATTCATGGCAACAAAAGCCAGAACGCCCGCACGGCAGCTCTGGAAGATTTTCGCAACGGACGCGTCCGCGCGCTCGTCGCGACGGACATCGCGGCCCGAGGAATTGATGTCGACGGCATCACGCACGTCATCAATTACGAACTGCCGGTTGAGCCGGAATCCTACGTGCATCGCATCGGCCGCACAGCCCGCGCCGGCACCCGTGGAGACGCGGTCAGTTTTTGCATGGCCAGCGAACGGAGCCAGTTGCACGCGATCGAGCGTCTGATCCGCAAACCGATCCCGGTGGATCGCGATCACAATGAACACTCGGACGCCGCAGAGCAGGCCACCGGCGCAGACGCCCGACCGCTTCCACGCGGTGGCGGTGGCGGCGGCGGCGGCGGAGGAGGCGGCGGCGGCGGCGGTGGTCGCGGGCGTGGACCACGGCGGAACGGAAGTTCGCCGCGCGATCATGCCGTGTCATCCGGTCCGGCGCGGGGAAACCAGGCTTCCGGCAATCGCCGGTCAGCGGGTGCTTCCGGTCGCGGACAACAACGCAGCCCGGGCCGCACGTTCGGCCGTTAAACGGTGCCACCCGCACCCGAGTGTAGTGCTGCTGGTTGATCAAGCCAGTGCGCTTCGTGATTGAACCAACGGACGTTCCGTGTTGAATTCGGCGCGAGGTAACAGCCTCGGCAGAATCAATATCAATATTTCGGAAAGAACAATTATATGAGCAACCTGGTCGTTATCGGATTTGACAATGAACATCGGGCGTTCGAAATGCGCGCCGAATTGGTCAAACTTCAGAAGGAGTATCTCCTCGAGATGGAAGACGTGGTCGTCGTGACCAAGGATGAAAAGAACAACGTCAAACTCCATCAAGCGGTCAACCTCACGGCCGCCGGTGCCGCCGGCGGTGCGTTTTGGGGAACGTTGATCGGTCTGATATTCCTGAATCCTTTGCTCGGTGCGGCCGTGGGCGCCGGTGCTGGAGCAATTTCCGGAAAACTTTCTGACGTCGGGATCAACGACCAGTTCATGAAGGAGCTCGGCGAGACGATGACGCCCGGATCCTCCGCCGTGTTTGTTCTCGTACGCAAGGCCACGCCGGACAAGGTGCTCGAAGACTTGAAAGGATTCGGCGGCAAGGTCCTCAAGACTTCGTTGACTGCTGTCGAGGAGGAGGAGTTGCAGAAAGCCCTACAGCAGTCCTGAATTCATCAACGCCGTAACGGGGTGAAGCCGGATGAGGCTCAACCCGCTGCGGCAACCTCACAACGCTGAAAAAATGAGCAAGAAACTGGATCAATGTCGCGACCGGTTGACGATGGAGATCAGGACGGTTGAAACCAATCTGGCCCAGGCCGGCCACCACCTCGACTCCGCAACCGAAACAAAAATCGACGCGCTGGAAACCCGGCTGAAGGAATCCCTGACGACCTGGGATTCCAAGCGCGAACACGCCGCCCAGGCGGGCCAGCGGATCAAGGAATTCATCGGGGAGCTGAAAGAGAGCGCTGTTTCCAAGTTCGAGGATTGGAAAACCGACCGCGAGGTCAGCAAGCTCGAACACGACGCGGAAAAGAAGGAGGACCACGCGGTCGATGCTATCGCCGTGGCGGCCTTCGCGATTCTGGAAGCCGAGGTCGCCATTGTTGAGGCGCTCAAGGCCCGGAAGATCGCCATCGAAGTTGCCGGGTAGTCTTTCGGTGGAACTTTTTTACCGATGTCTGACAGCCAGTTTTTCGCCGCATTGTGGACGGGCGGATATTTTGTGATTCACGTCGGCGTGATGGCTCGCGCCATTCTGAGGCCCCACCGGGAGCCTGCCTCGCGTGTCGCCTGGGTGGTGGTCATCGGTGCGTTGCCCGTCGTCGGCATCGTCGCCTACATTCTGCTGGGCGAAACAAACATCGGCCGCGGCCGCGTCGCACGGATGCGCAAGGTTCTCGCGGGAATGCCGGACGCAGATGAGGCGCCAGGCAGCGACGCGGAGAACAATCAACCGGATGTTCCCGAACGATACTCCCACCTCTTTCAGGTTGGACATTCCGTCAACGGATTTGAACCCGTCGGCGGCAATCGCGCCCGTCTGTTGCCCGATTCCAACTCCGCCATTGAATCGCTCGTTGCGGACATCGACGCCGCGCGGGAACATGTTCACCTCATCTTCTACATCTGGCTCATCGACAACAACGGCCTCAAGGTGGTCGAGGCGTTGAAACGGGCGGTGGTGCGGAAGGTGAAATGCCGGGCGATGGCTGACGGGCTGGGTTCGCGTGGGATGATTGATTCCCAACACTGGAAAGAGATGCAAAAAGCCGGTGTCCAGGTTGCTGTGGCGCTGCCGATCGGCAATCCGTTGTGGCGCTCCTTGAAAGGCCGCATTGATCTGCGCAACCACCGCAAGATCGGGGTGATCGACAACCGCATTACGTACTGCGGAAGTCAGAATTGCGCGGACCCGGAGTTTCGAGTGAAGGCGAAGTTTGCGCCGTGGGTGGATGCGATGATGCGGTTTGAAGGCCCGGTGGCGCGACAGAACCAGCATCTCTTCGCCAGCGACTGGATGGCCCATGTGGACGACGATCTCGACGGGTTGTTGCGCGAACCGTTGCCCGCCGGTGAACCGGGTTTCACGGCACAGGTGATCGGCACCGGACCGACCGTGCGCACCTCCGCGATGCCCGAAGTATTCGAGACGTTGATGTACACCGCGCGCCGCGAGCTCTTCATCACGACCCCTTACTATGTTCCGGACGAATCGATGCAGGCCGCCGTATGCGCATGCGCCCGGCGCGGCGTGAAGACGACGATCATATTTCCCGCGCGCAATGATTCGTGGATTGTCGGCGCGGCCTGCCGAAGTTATTACGCCGAGCTCCTCGCTGCGGGCGTGCGCCTTTTCGAATACGAGGGCGGGCTGCTCCACACCAAGTCGCTGACGCTCGACGGCGAGATGACATTGATCGGTTCTGCGAACATGGATCGCCGGAGTTTCGAGTTAAACTACGAGAACAACATTCTCTTTCACGACCGCGATCTGACTTCCGAGATGCGCGGGCGGCAGGACGAATACCTGTCGCGATCCCACCAGGTGACCGCTGAGATGGTGGCGCAATGGCCGATGTCCCGCAGGCTGTGGAACAACACCATCGCGATGCTCGGACCGGTGCTGTGAAGAGCGGGGCGTCCGGTTCATCGCACCAGTCCGTGGCCGGGCGGAAACCGTTGCTACCCGCTCCACATCGTCCGCACGTCTTCCGGAGATTTTCCGGATTCGCGCAGCGAACGGATGCTCAGTGAATCGCTTCTTTTTGCGAGCCGTTGACCTGATTCATCCACCACCAGCGGGCAGTGATAAAATTTCGGCGGAACCGCACGGAGCGCCTCGTAGAGCAGAAGTTGTCGTGCGGTGCTGACCAGCAGATCTTCGCCGCGAACCACTTCGGTGATCTTCATCGCGATGTCGTCGGTGACGACAGCAATCTGGTACGAGGGAACATCGTCGTGACGCCAGAGAACAAAGTCGCCGAAGTCCCGGCCCGCGACGAACGACTGCGCGCCGAAACGCTCGTCGTTGAACTCAACCGGCTGATCGTCCGGGACGCGAAAGCGCAGCGAAAATCGGGAGCTCTCCTCGAGTCCCCACACGGTCGGGTTGAGCGCCGCCGCTTCAGCCGGATTGCCGGCCAGTTCGTTGGCGCGACACGTGCCTGGATACAGGATTTCGTCGTCTGCGCCGTGCGGTGCTCCGGCCGATGATTGGATGTCCTTGCGCGAACACGTGCACGCGTAGACGTGTCCGGCTTCGATCAATCGCATCAGTGTTTGCCGGTAAGCTGAAAAACGTTCGCTCTGATTGTAGGGCGCGAACGGCCCGCCGATGTCGGGACCTTCCCGCCATTCGCAGCCGAGCCATTTCAAGTTCTCAATGAAGGCGGCGACAAATTCCGGTTTGCCACGCTGCCGGTCGATGTCTTCGTTACGGAGAACGAGTGTTCCATTCGCGGCGCGGGCCCGTTCGTGGGCGATCCAAAATGTGCGGGCGTGCCCGAGGTGAAGCAGGCCGGTCGGCGACGGCGCGAGGCGTCCCCGGTAGATTGATGGTTCCGGGTTATTCATTCGCCAGCCAGTCTGAGAACTTCGGCAGATCAAAGACCAAGGATGCCTGAGCCTTCGAGCAGTTGAGTGACGTGTCCGGTGAACGCGGCGCGCCGGCGTAACTCTTGAGCGAACTCGGTGAGATCAAATTCCTGAACTCCCGATGGCGCGCCGTGAGCAGCTCGCCAATTTGCCAGCGCGAAAGCCTTTCCGAACCTGCGATATGAAACAAGCCGCTCGCCTTTGCGTTGATCAATTCCCAGATGGCGCGTGCCGTCGCTGATGCTGGAATCGGACAGCGAAATTCATCGGTGAACAAGATCATGGTTTTCCCCGCGCGCCAGGTTTGAATCATCTGTTCGTCCATCCCGCGATCACCGGTGGGCGACTTGCCGGCGTTCAACGACGTGCGGACGACCAGATGTTTCGGGTTGGCGAGAACAATTTCCTCGGCAGCCAGTTTTGTTTCGGCATAGACGCTCAGCGGATTGACCGGATCGGTCTCCACGTAGTCGCCTTTTTGTCCATCGAAAACCAGATCGGTGGACATGAACACGAACGGGATATCAGCCGCGAGTTCGGCGAGCGCGCGCGTGACCTCGACGTTCTGCCGCCGTGCTTCATCGGGATTCTTCTGGCAATCCGGACTGCGGCTCATCGCGGCGCAGTGGAGGATCGCGACTGGGTCTTGGTCGCGAAACAGTTTTTCCACCGCGATGAAATCCGCGAGGTCGACAGTGGCGCGGGTCAGGGCGGCTGGCTTCCAGTCAGGTGCCGTTGAGTCGGCGGTTTCCATCAAGTGACTGCCGATCAATCCTCCCGCCCCCGTGATCCAAGTGATTTGACCACTCATCTCAGTCTGTTCCGTGCCAGGTGGAAAAGGTGAGGCCGGTGTTCGTGTTCACCACGATCAACGCTGTGTCGTCCGTCAGGAAATCTCGAAACGGGGATTTCTCAAAGTAGGCGAGTTCGCTCTGAACCGAGTTGCTGGACACGATGCGCTGCCAAAAATGGCTGGGATATTTGTCCATGAACGATTGCCGTGAAATGGGTTGAAACCCGTCACCGATGATTCGAGATCTCGTTTTTGCGGCGCTGCTAAATATTGCCTCAGCGCTGCCCGAGTCGAACATCACTGAGTAGCTGCCGTCGTAGAGCGTGGTTTCTTTGCTCGCTTCAAATCCGAAGGATTGGCGAAATGATCCTTCGGGCGTGATCGACTGGATGTAATTGATCGCGCCAAAGATTGTGACTACCGTCGCGAGCACCACAAGAAGAGTGAACGGAATGCCACCGAGCAGTTTCAACCACGTTTTTTTCTTCCAGAACCCGACGATTGCCACGACCAGAAAAACGATGCTCATCGCCGCGTACGCGAGCAGCAACATGGCGATCATTACCATTCCGATTCCTGGCATGCTATTGCGCGTCCAGGGCGAGTTCGAAATGGTGACTTGTGATGTTCATTCCTTTGGAAAAATAAAACCGGTGCGCGTTGAAACGTTGAACGCTCGAATCCAGGTGCAGTTGCCTGCATCCGGCCGCTCGGGCCTGCTCGATCAACCAGTCCATCAGTTTGCCGGCGAAACCCTGCCCACGCACCGCCTCAGCACTCACGAGATCGTCGACGTAGAGGAACTTTCCCCAGAAAAGGTTTTCGAGGAATCGATAGCCGGCTACCGCGTGGACGCTCCCGTCCAATTCGATGAACGCGAGTTGGTACCCGCTCGCAATCTGATTCTGCGCTTGTTTGACAAATGCCGCTTCCGAGTAAGTGGGTCGGAGCTGATGCATTGCGGGGTAGCATCCCCGGATATCTTGTTCAGAGATGGCCGGTCGTATGTTCGTTGAGCTCATGGAGTCTTGTTTGTTGAATCGCCGTTGTTTCCGCGGGCAGCGAGCTTGGTGCGCATGCGGCTGAATCGGCGGTAAAAACTTCCGAAGAATACCAGGCCCGCGCTGTTGATCCCGACGGTCAGACCGAGTTTGTAGGTCCGGCCGGTGTTGTTCGCCGCGTAGATCGGCACGTCGATGCCCGCCATCAGATAGGGCATGGCGGCGGGCAGACAGACGCCGTGGAGCACGCCCATCGGGAATCCGGCCGGCGTGTCACTGCGCTCCAACGATGCATTGGAGGTCCGTAACACCCAGGTAAACAGCACCGCAAAGAACCCCAGCACCAACGCCGTGCGAATCAGCCGTTTCCAAAGTGGAACGGGAGCGGCGGATGCCTGGTTGCTTTCATTGCTCATGCTGGGGAGGACGATGTTTTTGAACGACGCACGGGTGCAAGGAGAAACTCAATCGTGGTTCAGCGTTTCGCCTGTTGCCACCAGCGAAGCCAACGGATGGTATCGCGCACCGGATGGATCTTGCTCTGCTCGGATTTGTAAACCGTCTGGACGGGGATGAACCGGATCCGCCTGTTCGCCTGGACGAAGGCGAATAACATCTCTGATTCGATCTCAAAACCTGTCGAAGAAAAAGTAAGTTCGCGCCAGACGGAAAGCCGGATCAACCGATACCCGCACTGGGTATCCGGCAGTTCGACCCCCGCCAGCCGTGAAATCCTTCCGCTCATCCAGCGGTTGACGATACGCCGCACCCACGGCATCGCCGCCGTGTTCGTCATACGATTGCCTACGACGAGATCTGCTCCGTTGGATTCGGCGATATCCAGAAATCCCGGAAGATCGTCCGGGTCGTGCTGGCCGTCGCCGTCCATCGTGACCGCATAGTCGAATCCGAGATCGGCGGCCGCGCGAAGCCCGTGGACCAGGGCGGCGCCCTTGCCGGAATTCGAGGCCATAGAAAGCACCTGTGCGCCCGCGCTTCCCGCCATCTCAGGAGTGGAATCCGTGGAACCGTCGTCGACGACGATGACTTTCCCAACATGTTGGAGAACGTGCCGAACGAGACCGTCGATGGTCCGCCCCTCGTTGAAACAGGGGATCACTGCGGCGCATTGGTTGGAGTCGGTCAACGCCGCGACAGTGCCTGAAACGACTTCCGCGGTGAAGGAGGATTTCAGTGCCGTCACCCCGGATTGAAACCGGTGATTCGACCGACACGCCGCAGGCGAGGTGCCGCAGCGGAAACCTGCAAAGTGGCGGGGGCATCTTGGCCCTACTTTTTCCCCGACCGCGCCATGCCCGCTTAATCATTGGACTGGGTGAGCGCTTTCTGAATACTGTGGCGCGCCGCATGGATGAATCAAACCGCCATTCAACCGATCATTCTTCGCCTGACGCCTCGCGCGGTCGGCGAATCTTCCTCGCGTTGGCCGTGTTGATCATTGTGTTGGCGTGGCTGCGAGTTCCCGATCCACTGGAATGGAAATTTCAGGTGGACCCGACCGGCGAAAACATTGCCAAACCGGACGCGCCCCGGGCGGTCAAGCGCTTTGTCCCGAACCACAGCGGGAAGTCTGTTCACGCGAGCTCGATTGTCGCGTTGCCGGACCGGTCGCTGTTCGCCGTGTGGTATGGCGGCACGCGGGAGGGGCACCGCGATGTTTCCATCCAGACCAGTCGCTTTGATCCGGAAACGTCCGTCTGGTCTCCGGACGAGACGTTGATCACGGTGGCCCGGACGCAGTCGGCGGAAAGGCGGTATATCAAAAAACTGGGCAACCCAGTCGCCTTCCTGGACGGCGAACAAAAGCTGTGGGTGTTCTACGTCAGCGTATCCGTCGGCGGCTGGTCGGGTGCCTCGGCGAATTTCATCACGTCCACCGATCTCGGGAAAACGTGGACCGTTCCGCGCAAGATCGTTTCTTCGCCGTTCTTCAACATGTGCACCCAGATCAAGACGCGCCCTTTCCTGTTCGCCGACGGCACGATCGGGCTGCCGGTTCATCACGAGATGGGATTGAATTTCTCATCCATTCTCCGGCTGGATCGCGACGGGAATCCACTCTCCAAACGTCGTCTGTCCGCCGGCAAGACGACGATGCAGCCGATGCCGTTGATCATAGACGAGGGGAACGCGCTCGTGCTGATGCGCTATCACGCCGAGGACCTGCCGCTGACAGCGCCGATGACCCGGTCGTCGGACGGCGGATTTGAGTGGAGCCCGCTCGCGCCGTCCACGCTTCCGAATCACGATTCCGCCATCGCCGGGCTGACGCTGGGTGACGGCACGCTGCTGGTCGCCTGCAACGACCAGACATCCCGCCGCGCCCGGCTCTCGCTGCTGGTGTCGATGGACAAGGGATCGACGTGGCAGCATGTCTATCATGTCGAATACAACGCCACGTTCGACGACGGATCGATGAATCAAAAGGAATATCGGGAGTGGTTCCGTCGCCTGCTGGACGAACCCATCCGCGAGCCGGTGAACGATCCCGATGCGCTGGCTCAACGCGCGGCGGACGGCGCCAACTGCGAGACGGGCTGCTCGCCGGAGTTCGCCTATCCGTTTCTCATTCAACAAGGATCTGAGTTCCATCTGCTCTACACCTGGAACCGAGCGATGATCAGTGAATTCGAGTTCAACGAATCCTGGCTGAAGGAACAGATCAGAGGGGCAACGAAATGATGCAGTCGGTTCACAATATTTACGGACAGGCCGGAGCCGCGTTGATGGTGCTGGTCATCCTCTCGTCCGTGCTCCGTCCGGTCGTCCGGTCGAATGCAGCTCGCGGCATTTTATTGGGTATCGCCTTCGGGGTGTCAGTCATTCCGCTGGGCGGAATATCGCTGGTCGAATTGTTGCGGGGTACGACGGGCGATATCTCGATTCCGACCTTTCTGTTTTGCGTGATGGCTTTGACGAAATTCTGGTCCGATGAAGGTAAGTCCTGCGGGCAAACCGGTCTTGCATCCAGGCCGTTCCCATTTTTTGGCGGCGGTTCGCTGGGCGGTTTTTTCATCGTGGTTCTGATCGGCGGCTGTGTGTTCTATCCGATGACCATGGGATTCACAGTGACCGATCCGTACGCGTGGGGCTACGCGCCGCGTTGGATGCTCCTCGTCTGCCTGCTGGTCACGGTCGCATTTGAATTTGCCGGACAACGCACCGCTTCGAGTCTGGTTTTGATTTCGGTCGGTGCCCACGCGTTGCGTCTGATGGAATCAACCAACTTGTGGGACTACCTGCTGGACCCGGTTTTGTTTCTGGCCTGCCTGGTGGGTTGCATCGCTGCACTCGTCCGGTGGTTGTGGAGTTGTCGCCGACGCAACGCGGCGACTGGATTGGTCGGATAAATCATCCGTTTCTCTTGATTGTCCCGATCAACCGGAAAATGGAAGATTGATGTCCGAATTCCCACCGTATACGGTTCGTTCATGACGAAGGAGTTTAATGTTGTCATCGAACGCGATGCGGATGGCTATCTGATCGCCAGCGTGCCTGAGTTGCCCGGATGCCATACTCAGGCGAAAAGTCTGGACAAGTTGTCAGAGCGAATCCAGGAAGCCATTCGCCTCTGTCTGGAGGAGTATGGCGACCAGTATTCCGGCGGCAACTTTGTCGGATTCCAGAGAGTCTCGGTGGAAGTCTAATCGCGTATGAGTCCAAAGTCGCCGCGCCTCACGGGACGGGAGCTCATCAAGTGCCTCGGCAAACACGGTTTCAAATTACGCCGCATACGTGGCAGCCACCATTTCCTTGCCCACATCGACGGTCGAGCAACCGTGGTCCCCGTTCATCGCGGAGAAACCATTGGAATTGGATTGCTTGGCAAAATTCTGAAGGACACTGAACTGAGCCCCAATGATCTCGTCAAATAGCAAGCCCCCGAGAACTGCCATACAAGGGCCGACTATTTCCAGCCAAACAACTGTAGAGTCCTGACCCAAGAGGCACCTTAAATTCCAAGAACCGTTTGACGATCGAGGTCGCTCGCCCGCTGGCCAGTTTTTCGACGAAGCCAGGCGATCCATGGATTCTGGAGAGATTGAGAACGCCCTGGCCTTGTTCCTCGAATCCGCTCTCCGGGAGCCGCACTTCAAAACGTATGAGTTGCTTGGTGAATGCTGTCTGCGATTGCGCCGTTTGTCTGAGGCGATCCCTTTTCTCGCCGCCGCCTCGGCGTTGAATCGTGGAGTCAGGGCTTCGGCACTGCTCGCGGAAACGTGGCTCGCGCTGGGGCGCCCCGTAGAAGCCGTGGAGGCTGCGGACCTCGCACTTTCCCGTGATCCTCACAACCGGCTGGCCAAGCGAATAAAAGAAACCGCAACGACCAAAATCAAAATCTGAGTTCATGTTGCCAATGGTGTTCCGCAACAGACAAAAAAAGCGCGACCGATGACTCGGCCGCGCCTTCTTTAATCCGTTGAAGTTCAGCTGAACTTCGGCGGCGCAAACCCTTCGCGGTATTCACGAGACAAGATTTCCTTGTTCGCCTCGTCGCTGTTGGTGAACTTGAAGTTCTTCGCATCCCAGCGCAGTTCGTAGTCGGGATAACGGGTCGCCTTGACGGCGAGCAGCGCGGGCTCGGTGATGCGCCACCCGATCGTCAGCGGAGTCCACAACGGCTTCTTGGCACCGAGACAATTGTCGGCCCAATCGCCCCAGTGATTCCGCGGCTCCACCTTCGGCATGTCCTCGTCGTCCGAGAGCTTGCCCTTGCGGTAGATCTGCAAGTCGCCATCGGCCGCCAGGATCAGCACTCCGTCCTCGCACACCACCATGGTGTAGTTGGCCTCGAGCTTCAACGGAGGCAGGCCGAGCGCTGCATAGGAAGGCTGCAGTCCGCTGTCGTTGTAGCGCACCACAAATTTCTCGCGACCGAACTGGCCGCCACCCGGATAGGTGACGGTGCTCAGGTTGTGATCTGAATGTCCGACACCGGAGGGCCGTGGGGTGTTGGTCATGACCGCTTCGGGCGCGGGCATGTCGTAGGCGAAGTAAAGGAGATCGAGCAAATGACAGCCCCAGTCGGCGAGCTGTCCGCCGCCGGTCGCCCAGTAACTCCGCCAACGACGCGGCGCGATGAATTCACTGTATGGAATCGCCTTGGTGAGCGGTCCCTGCCAGAGCTCCCAGTTGAGCGTGTTCGGAATGGGCTGTGCGGGCTTGTAGTCGCTCCAGGGCGCGTCGAAGTAATGGCCGAGGGAAATGCCGCCGGTCCATACGTGGGCTTCGAGTGGTTTGCCGAGCTGGTTGCGGCGCAGGATTTCGACGGCGCGCATGCGTCCCGGATTGCAGGAACGCTGGTTGCCCATCTGGGTGATGACGTCGGGACGGGCCGCCAAGCCGTCGCGCATCATCCGCAGTTCGTCGAGCTGCTGCACGAGCGGCTTCTGGCCGTAGAGATGTTTGTGATGCTTCAGGGCGGTGAGCATCATGGGGGCGTGATTAAAATCCGGGGTGTCCACGATCACCGCGTCAAACTGGTCGACGCGGTTGGCGAAAGCCTCCCGGTAGTCGCTGATTTTCCAGGCGCCGGGGAACTCGGCGGCGACCTTGTCGAGTGCCGCCCCATCGACATCACAGAATCCGGCGAATTCGACCATCGGATGGCCCTTGAGGTTTCCACGATCCATGCCACCGATGCCGCCCACGCCGATCTGTAGGATGCGGAGTTTGCTGTTTTTGTTCGTGGCGGCGCGACCAGTAAAGGAAAGCGAGGCGATTCCGGCGGTTGCGATGGCGCCGGTCTTCAGAAAGGAACGACGCGTAACGGGGGAGATTGAAGGGGGCTTTTTATTAGTTTTCATAGGAGCGTCGTGATCATGCAGAGAACCCGAAAAGCCTCAAGCAAAACGTGCGTCGACATCATGGTTTGTTACCAATCGAACTCAACCTGTCCGGGTGAAACGGTCCACCGGCCCGCGGTTGAGCTCCGGTGGGAGCGAAACAGATGTAGAACCGGCGGGCATTGAAATCCCAACCTCCGTCAGGAGCGGCATCGTCGGTGGCGATATGTCGGGGGGATTTCCACAACGCGATGTCCGTCCCGTTCCTCAACCAGGCTGATCGTCCATAGACCCCGGCTCTGTTTTGACATGGACTATCAGTCATGCCGAAACAGGAAGACGTCCGCACTCTCTTTGGCCGCAGCGTGCGGCGGAGACGCGAGAACAAAGCGCTCACGCAGGAAAAACTCGCGGAAAAGGCCGGGCTTGATCCGACCTACATTTCCGGGATTGAACGCGGGCTGAGGAATCCCGGAATCAGGAACGTCGCGAGGATTGCCAAGGCGCTGGGGTTGACCACCGCCGAGTTGTGCAAAGGGGTGGACGCGTGAACGTCGCCAAAAAGAAACACACGGGTAGTCGCCGACGTGAGGAGGCTCACTCGGCCCCGCTCCAGCGAAGAAGAGGAAGAAAAGTCAGAGCCTCGTTACCTCGTCGACTACGAAGGTAAAGGAGGATTCGCCGCCTTATCGCACCAGCGCCGACCTGCGTTTCATCGATCTGTTCTGCGGGATTGGAGGATTCCGGATCGCGTTTGAACGGGCCGGCGGAAAGTGCGTGTTCGCCAGCGACCGGACAAGTTCAGCCAGCAGACCTAACCCTTCTTGAATATCTTCGCGCGGTGTGTGGCTAGAAAGCTGGTGTCCGGCAATGCCGCGTCATCCGGTAGAATTAGCGGCAGACCCGCATAGGCTCCGAAATTTTCTGCCACCGCGCGTTGCGGCAATTCCGACTTCAGTCTTGGCGAGAGCAGCAGTTTCAGCGAATCGTCGAAGGAGACCAATCCGCGATCAAATGCAGCGTCGTGAAGTCGTGAAAGGGAAAGACCGTTGCGGATGTTCAGCCGTTCCGAAGCATGGGTGCCCCACGGAAGAATATGTGACGCGATCAACAGCTCGCGCACGGCAAGTCCCGTGATTCCGCAACGCCCTCCGAAATTGTTGAGGACGGCTTCGCGGAAGTAATCCTGTCCCCGGCGCAGCTTCACGCTGGAGATCATCTCCGTCGGGCCGGTTGGCCGGTTCTTGCGTACGCGAACTCCTTCCTTTGGCAGGACTTCCAATTCGCTGGCGTCATCCACGCCGAACAGTTTGCGCAATTCCTCCTCGCTGACGGGCACCGCTTCGTTGAGATCGTTGTGAAACTCATTCCAAACCGTGCGATCAAGAGCGCTTGCACCGGGAAGTCCTTTGATTCCGCGCAGCTTAAGCGCCGGATCCAGCGACGCGAGGTTGCAGAGTTTCATCGCCAGACTGTTGGCCCCGCGTCCCAGTTTTTCCGCCAGTGCGATTATGGAAGGCTGGCGAGAATGCAGCTGACCAAACCTGAGTTTGTGGTAGAGGTTTAGCGCGACGAGCAGTTCGTTGCGGGTCCATCGTTTTCCGGCTGCCATGCGCGCACGCTGCCAGGTTGGTTGGTTTGAGTGAAGCAGGAAAATGCTTGCCACAATTCCCGTACCTGGCCAGGTAGTATTGCCAGCAATGGCAAAAACATTAACAGCACGCTTCTGTGTCTATATCACTTCCGTCGGCGAGGGGCGTGTGCCTTCTGTTCGTGGCGAACATGGATTGGCGTACGTTTTCGAAACGGAAGAGGAAGCTCAGCGTGAGATTGCAGAGAACGCGATGACACGGCTTCAGGAATTCATGGACGGGGAGCGCGATTTCGAGGATGCGATCACCGTTGAGGAATACGTGGCTTCCGTGACTGTAAATCCAGACGGATCAATCGTTGATGAGTTTGGGAGACCATTCGGATTAGGGTCGCTTTAGGCGCATCAACCAGCTTGGCTGGATCGATTCCAAACAACTCGATTCCACGGGCGGACTAAAACCATGCCTAGCCTCGCAGTGCGGTGGGTTCACGCTGGAGGCCGAGCTGGGCATTCCGAAGAACAGTGTAGCCGAGCCCGACTTCCTTGGATGGGAGGTCAAGCAGTTTGCCGTGGCGAATTTCGACCGTATCGATTCGGCCAGACCGATCACGATGATGACGCCCGAGCCGGACGGAGGCTTCTACACGGAGCATGAAGCAGCGGCATTCATTCTTAAGTTTGGTCGCCCAAACACGAAGGGAAAGCACGACCGTTGGGATTTTTCCGGGCGGCATTTCTTTGAAAAAAACTGTGCGGCCACCGGTTTAAGAATGGAGCTTGCCGGTTTCGATGGCGCGACAGGAATGATCACTGACGCAAACGGCAAGATCGCGTTGGTGAGTGCGGACGGCGACGTGGCCGCTTCATGGTCATTCAAAAAGATTCTTGAGCATTGGTCGCACAAACATGCGAAGGCCGTTTACGTTCCTTCAAAACGGCAGACTGACCCGAAATGGCAATATGCGTACGGGCACAAAGTGCGACTGGCGGAACGAACGGATGCACTCCGGCTCCTACGGGCGTTTGCAGTGGGCTCTATGTATTATGATCCAAGCACTAAACTGGAAGAGGCTTCTTCACCCAAGCCTCGTCACAAGAAACGCAGCCAGTTCCGTGTGGCGTCGAAGCGAATTACCACGCTCTACGAAACGGTGGAGTTGGTGGAATTGTAAACGTTCCGCATTTAGCGTACTGCAAAAAAAATGTCGGAGACGTAGCTCGAAGCTTACGAAGTTGACGGAGGTGGGTAGGGACTTTTGGAAGTCGAAGTTCGACTTCCCGCGGCCCTACCACAACGACGCCTCCCGTCCTTTTTCGCCATTCTTTTTGTGAACTGTGCTAAACGAAATGGATTCGTGGAAATTCGCGCAATTCGTGTCAAAACATCCTGTACGACGGCTCGGATTTGGCGGGTCTCACCAGCCTGTTTCGTAGTTTCAAGAATGTTGAGGGTGGACCGCATTTCCTCTTTCCTCCGGCGATCTTCGGCGTAGGATTTCCGATCATGAAAACCAGATTGATTGCTTTGCTGTTGTTGCTCGGGATCGCGATGGCCCATTCCGCTTCCACTCCACCTTCCACGGATGAACTGCTTGCCGAGGCAGGCAAGCAGGCGGCGGCGGATAAGAAAGCGATCTATGTTCATTTCAGTGCGTCGTGGTGCGGTTGGTGCAAACGGCATGAGGCGTTTCTGGAGTTGCCCGCCGTCAAACCCGTGTTTGAAAAATACTTCGTCCCGGTGGAGGTGGTCGTGCAGGAGACCGAGGAGAACAAGGCGCTGGAAAATCCCGGATCAACGGCGTTTCTCCAGAAGATGGGAGGCCCGGCCGGTCTGCCGTTCTCGGCATTTCTCGATGTGAACGGGAAGTTGATCGTGAATTCAAAGACGGATTCGGACAAAGGAGCGGGCGGTGGAAACATCGGTCATCCGGTCGCGCCGGAAGAGATCGCGTGGTTTGTGGTCATGATGAAGAAGGCCGCGCCCGACATGATGCCGGATGATCTGGCGGTCATCGAGTCCGCGCTGAAGAATCAGAAGCGGTAGATGTGAAGACGTCGGGCCGAGGCACTGGTGTCGGAAGCCCTCGCCCTTGCATTGCTCCATCAGAATCAGCGTTCATTAGCGTCCATCAGCGGTTAAACTTTTTCCATGTCCAACGTCTTCTCCAAAATCAAACGACCTGAATTCATGTCGCCGATTCGGTCGAGGGTTGTCAGGGACGTTGTGCTGGCGCGGATCGGCCCAAGCATCAAATTTTGCAGACGTGCCGGGTGGGGCAATCTGATCCTATACGGAACAATGCAGTAGAAAACCACGAATGGACACCAATGGATACGAATCCAGGAAGCCCCGGCAATCTTTTGGTTGATCGGCGAAAGGCACCGTCCGGTGAACAGGGTGGTGTTTCTCACCAGCAGCCAATGGTCCCGCCTGAGGGCATGTCGAACCTATCTTCCTTCTTCCTCCCGGGCATTGATTTGCCACGATTGTCGAACTTGGTTCCATTTCTCCGGTTCGCGTTCGTGGTGGGGTTGCTCGCCATTTTAGGCGCTTCGCCGGGTCGGGCGGCAACGACTGAAACTTCTTTGAAAAGCGCGGCGGGCGATTTGTTCGAAATGGGCGTTGGGTTGTCGGATCGCATTGCTGAGCGGCCGGGCGACTGGGCGTTGCTCACGAATCAATTCAGCATCATCACGCCGGAGAACTGCATGAAACCGAACCCACTGCTCTTTGATCGCAACGGCAAACCCAAGCCGGCCTACGACGCGGTGCTGACGGTGCTGACGCCGTGAACCAATTTCGGCATTCGGCATTTCCGGTTTGCACGTCCCGTCGTCGGTCAGGCAATCTCCGCGTCGTGAACTCCAAACGATTCGATCGATTCAAACGTGTCTCCCTTCTGTGTCTGGGCCTCTTCACATCGTCGCCCATTGTGCATGCCGATGACTGGCCGAGCTGGCGCGGGCCGCAGAACAACGGTCAATCCACGGAGTCCATTGCCGAACTTCCTTCGAGCCCGAAAGTCCTGTGGAAAACCAAACTGGGCGCCGGCCTGTCGTCACCTGTCGCGGCGAACGGCAAAGTCGTCATCATGGACGCCGCGAACGGCAAGGAGGTCGTTCACCTGATCAACGCCGCCAACGCCGAAGAGGTGTGGATGGCTGAGATCGACGAAGTGTTTAGCGACAGCCAGGGCCCGTCCGGACCGCGCAACACACCGATCATCGATGGCGATTACGTTTACGCCGTGAGCTGCCGGGGCCAGTTGGTCTGCCTCTCGCTTGAGAACGGGTTTCCCGTCTGGGACGTGAATTACGTGACTGATTTGGGCGCAAAATTCATCGGCGAAAAAGGATCGGCGGAAGGTGCGTCGCGACACGGCAACGACGGTTCCCCGCTCGTTGACGGGCCGCACATCATCGTGCCGGTTGGCGGGCTGGAGGCGCACAGCGTCGTGTGCTTTGACAAACTGACCGGCACGGTCGTGTGGCATTCGCAGGATGATGTGGCGGGTTACGGATCGCCGGTGGTTGCAACCATCGCGGGAGTCAAACAGGTCATCGTGTTTACCGCTGAGGCGACCATCGGCCTGCGTCGTGACAACGGAGAACTGCTGTGGCGGATTCCGATGAAAACAGGATTTGGCCGGCACGTCCTCACACCGGTTGTCTGGAACGACATTGTCGTCGTCGGTTCGCACGAACTCGGGATGACCGGCATCCAGGTATCCCCGGACGGAGACGGCGGTGTGAAAGCCGAGGAGATCTGGGTGAACAAGGATGCCGCGCCGAACTTCGCTGATCCTGTGAACGTCGGGCAGTACCTTTTCAGTCTCGGTCCCAAGAAAAATGTCCAATGCATCGACCTCAAGACTGGGAAGATTCAGTGGGACAAAACCGGGTTGATCGTCACGTCCGCGAACAAGGCCTACTCCGGATTCATCGTGACAGGAGAAAATATTCTGCAACTGACTGACGCCGGTGAACTCATTCTCTTCGAAGCGAACCCCAAGGAATTCAAACAGATCAGCCGCACGCAGGTATCCGGGATGAACTGGTGCAATCCCGCACTGTCCAACGGTGTGCTCTACCTCCGCGACGGCTTGAAGAACAGCGGCGACTTCTACGCGATCAAGGTGAAGTAGTTCTCGGCACCGACGTTGTTGCGTAGTGCGGAAAGAATGTTGGGATCGGGTTTGGCAATTCAGCGGAGACGTCCCCAAGACTTGGGATTCAGTGTGAAGTGTATGTGTCCGCAAGATCTCCAGGCTCTTCCGATAAATCGGGATCGCCCACCTTTTACGGTGATGCAAGCGGGTGGGGTGAGTTCTCCGAACGAACCTGCGGGCGCGTCGGCAGGCTGAAACTGGTCGCCGCCCCTCCGAGTGCGCACAGAACTCAGGACAACGGGATCCGAGTTTATCGACATTGTTTTGAGAATTGTTCCAGTTCGCTCTGCCCCCAATCGGCTCCGAAATTCTGCGACAGCGAAGCTTCCCTAGACACTTTAGCGATTGCCTTCCTGAGAAGTCGCGAAATGATGAGGACGTGCTAGCTCGTACCGTTCAACCCGAAATTTTGGACTCTCTCCCGGCGGATGATGCCGCCGCACGACGGAGCCGCCTCGATTTGCGGTTGATCAACGCGCTCATGGGAAATTTTCGGTGGGTCGAACGACAACTTGCCGAACTGGATCGAAAGCATCCAATCGTCGAACTGGGAGCTGGGGAGGGGCGACTGCTGAAACGTCTTAGCCACCTCGGCTACCGATCGACGGGCATCGATCTCGCGCCACGTCCGGTCGACCTGCCGGAAACCGTCAGGTGGACGCAACAGGATTTGTTTGCTGGATTCGATTCCGCTGGAGCCACGGTCGTTGCGACGTTGTTCCTCCATCACTTCGAAAAAGAACAGCTCATGCTTCTCGGAGAGAAATTATCAGACGCGCGGATGTTAATCTTTTCTGAACCGTGGCGGTGCCGGGTGTCACTCGTTTGTGGCTACTCACTATTCCCCTTCGTTAATCACGTCACCCGTCACGACATGATCACGAGCATCTGCGCTGGATTTCGGTCAGGTGAACTGCGGGGGTTGCTCGGTTTGGGCGAAGAATGGGATGTGCGCGAGGAGCTTAGTGTGTTCGGTGCGTGCCGCCTGGTTGCCAGAAAACGATGAAGACGATCACCATCATCGGCGGTGGGCTGGCAGGATTGTCCCTCGGCATTGCTCTGCGGAAGAAAGGTGTGCCCGTGATTATTCAGGAGGCTGGCACGTATCCCCGTCATCGAGTTTGCGGCGAATTCATCAACGGAGTCTCCGAATCGACACTGGGAAATCTTGGTATCGCCGAGCTGCTTTGCGACTCCAGGAAACTGCAAACAACTTCGTGGCACCTCAACGAGAAACCGATTTTCGAAGGCCTGCTCGACGAGCCTGCCCGGGGAATCTCCCGTTTCGAACTCGATCAACGCCTCGCCCGGCGCTTTGAGGAACTGGGCGGGCAGCTCTTGACGCGTTCAAGGGCACGACGAGTTCCCGTCGACGGTCTGGTCTGGACTGCCGGACGCAAGCCAGAGAGTCAGAGCCGTTGGATCGGACTGAAGGTCCACGTCCATAACCTGAAGTTGCGTTCGGAATTGGAAATGCACCTCGGGTCAAATGGTTACGTCGGTCTTGCTCCAGTTGAACGTGATCGCGTGAATGTGTGTGGACTGTTCGAGCGTCGCGATTTCCGTGGGCCCGGTATTTCTTTATTGAACGACTATCTGTTCGCCAACGGGTTGGAGGCCCTTCAGCAGCGGCTTGAAGAAGTGGAACACGATCCGGAATCGTTCACGGGAGTCTCTGCATTTCAGCTGGGGCAGCAACAGGCGGATGAGGAATTGTGCGTGCTCGGCGACTCCGAAAGCATCATCCCACCGTTTACTGGCAACGGCATGTCCATGGCGTTCGAGGCTGCGGAAACGGCCGTTCCTCCACTGGTCGAATTTGCGAGTGGCGCACGGCGCTGGGATGACTGCGTGCAGACGATCCGGAGACACATCACCGGACGATTCCGTGTCCGGCTCTTTACAGCGCGCATTTTGCATCCATTCTTGATGGGTGAACCCGGTCGAATCGTTCTGCTCGCAGGTTTGAAGTTGGGAATGTTCGGCCCGGTCGCCCGCCTGCTCAAATAGCTCAAATGTTTTTAGAATCCATTGCCAGTGCCTTTCCACCACATGTCTTCACCCAGAAAGATTGTCTCGAGATCATCAAAAGTTCTCGGCGGGTGGCGGAACTTAAGCCGAGATCGCAGGTCCTGCTGTCCCGCATTCTCGAGGGCGATTCGGGGATCGAAAAGCGGCGGTTCGCCGCGCCGGATCCCGACCGGCTGTTCGATACCAGCGCTCAGGATCTAAACCAGGGGTTCGAGGTGGAGGCACCCCGACTGGCCGCGCGCGCACTCGCGACTGCATTGAAGAACGCCGACGTAAAACCCGGTGAAGTGGATGCACTCTTTGTCTGCACTTGCACCGGGTACTTGTGCCCGGGCGTGTCCAGTCATGTCGCTGAGATCATGGAGCTGCGTTCGAATATTTTTCTCAACGACCTTGTTGGACTGGGATGTGGAGCGGCCATTCCCACCATCCGTGCAGCACATGGATTCTTAAAGGCGAACCCTGGAAGCAGGGTGGCCACCGTCGCCGTTGAGGTTTGTTCATCGGCGTTTTACATGGATGACGATCCCGGTGTTTTGATCAGCCTGTGCCTGTTCGGTGACGGTGCGGCGGCTGCCGTGTGGTCAGATAATCCGGGGGACGGAAAATACGAGGCGGGTGGTTTTCAAACCCTTCATTGGCCTGGTGAAAGGGAAAAAATACGGTTCGTGAATGCGGATGGAAAATTGAAAAACAAATTACATCGCAGCGTTCCGGAAGTTGCCGGACGCGCCGTGAAACAATTGTTCGATCAACGCACTGCTGATCCTGATCAAGTCATCGCCCACACGGGAGGACGCGATGTGGTGGAGTCGATGGAAGGCCAGCTCAAAAATACGTCACTTCGTGAGACGCGGAACATACTGCGTCAGTATGGAAACTGCAGCAGTCCGTCGGTCCTGCTGGCGTTGGAGGACCGCATGCGCAGCGACGGGATTGACACCCGTCTTTGGTTGACCAGTTTTGGCGCGGGCTTCGCCGCTCATTCATTCGAGCTCTCTCGGTGATGGAATAAGAAGGAACCAACTGCTGGCGCGTCTGACAAATTGAACGGCTTGCGTTCCTGGTGAATGACCAAATGTGCTTTCAGGCTTTCCTCCGCCCGTATGTTTTTGGCCTGCCGTGATCGTGCCGCTTGCCGGGAGGTTGAACAGAATGACGCGGAGGAAGCGAAGAGAGAAACCATTCATTTTGATGCGGCATTGTACCGCGAGCTGACCCCTCCGAATCGTCGTTACATGTGGAGCGGGGCACCATGGAGAGTCACCCAGCATTTTTCTCTGTTTGCTCGGTTACCTCCTGTTCGAGAATATGGAGAATAAAGGGGCGGCGTGGCGCCGGTAGAGCCATCGCTCTATTCAAAATTGATCCAAGCCCTAATCAAAATGTTTGAATAGAACGTGGTTTAGGCGTTTGAATAGAGCGTCCATCCAGAATTCGACTACGGCAACAGATCGAATTGTTTTGGCGGTTCACCTTCTGCCTCCTTGGTTGCGGAGGGCTACGAGATTCTGTTGGCGCCGAATGGTGAAACGGCCCTGAAGGTGACTCTGACATCTCAGCCGGATGTGATTCTCCTGGATGTGATGATGCCGGGCATCGACGGGTTTGAAACCTGTCGGCAGCTCAAATCCAATTCTGCTACCGATTCCATTCCTGTCATCTTCATTTCGGCTGCGAACGAGACTCAGTCGATGGTGGACGGCTTTCGTGCCGGTGGTGTGGACTACATCACCAAACCATTTCAGGCGGAGGAGGTGTTGGTGCGTGTTCGAACTCATCTGACAAACCATCAATTGAATCAGGAAGTGATTCGGAAGAATGGCGAACTGGAGCGGATCAATGCGCAACTGCGGGAGGAGATGAATCGCCGCGAAAAGGCGAAGACGTCGCTCCAGGTCGCGGATGATCAATTGTCGTTGGTTTCGAAATTGGACGCCGCGCGATGGGGCATTGACCGGTTGGTCGGCACCACTCCATCGATGGCCCGAATCGTTGATCAGATCCGAAAATTACAGCCCGCAACATCCACGAGTGTTTTAATCACCGGCGAAAGTGGCCCCGGCAAGAAACTGGTTGCCCGAGCACTTCACTTCGGTGGTTCACGATCGAAAAAGCCGTTCCTTCCTGTCAATTGTTCCGCCGTCCCCAAGGACCTCGCCGAGTCGTTGTTCTTTGGTCATGTCAAAGGGGCGTTCTCCGGCGCGACGGATTCGCGGAAGGGCTATTTTGAGAACGCCGACGGCGGGACTTTGTTTCTCGATGAAGTCGGTGACATGTCGGCAGAACTGCAGGCCAAGCTGCTGCTGGTCCTGGAGACCAGTAAGATACTTCCGCTCGGCGCGAAAGAGGAACGAGCGGTGACGCTTGAAACCGTCGATCCGATCACCGTCCGAGGCACTGGCGACGCAGCCGTGATTCGGATCGAGCGTCACGGGGATGCCTATCCGCAGTTGACGGTGTTCTACGAAATTCAGGAAGGCGTCGGCCAGGCTGATTCGGCAGAGGGACTGGCTTATTTTAATTTTCTCAGCGGACAGGTTTCCAGTTTGTTCAAGGTTACGGGCGAGGCCGGTTCACAGTTGCCGGGTGTTGAAAAGACGGACTACACCATCGTCGAGCCACCGCCGAATTACGGCGGGGTGTATCGACTGTCGGGGACGGAAACCAATCTGACGGCGCGTGTATTTGCGGTGAACAAGTCTGCGGGACCTGAATCAATTGAACCCGCGGTGTTTGAATTCCTGCGTGATGTCGGCGGAAAAGACCTGTGGCTGAAAGCCGACACCAATCCCGGTGAAACCGCGGTGCTGAACGTTTCTTTTGATGCCGAAAACTGGACGCGGATTCGACTGCTGACCGCCACCAACGGGATTCATGAATCTGGGTATGCACTTTACGCCCCCGACCACTACAGGTAGTGTTTGGGCATGGCAGAATATCCCCGAACGGTGGTTCAAATGCGTGATTGGTTCCCGACCGAGGACGCCTGCCGCGTTTACCTGGTAAGTCT
>Ga0209390_10000751_pt1 | contig 64326 bp, 61 predicted proteins | sample BON01_FD_187212 | JGI IMG/M metagenome (GOLD analysis project Ga0209390, IMG submission 187212) | Freshwater microbial communities from Lake Bonney liftoff mats and glacier meltwater in Antarctica - BON-01 (SPAdes) (version 2) | ecosystem: Environmental > Aquatic > Freshwater > Ice > Glacier...
TGCCGGTAATCAGATTAAAAAGCTCTGCCAAGTCTTCCGTGATACTTTCCCTGCAGGTGAACATTCCGATGTCGGTGTAGATCCTCGCGGTGGAGGGATGGTAGTTGCCCGTTCCGAGATGGGCATAGCGGCGAATGCTGTCGCCTTCATTTCGGACGACGAGGATTGCTTTGGCGTGAGTTTTCAGTCCTGCGACTCCGTAGACGACGTCCACCCCTGCCTCGCGCATCATTCGAGCCCATTTGATGTTGGCGGCTTCGTCGAATCGGGCTTTAAGCTCAATAACGACGGTGACCTGTTTGCCGTTTTGGGCTGCTGCGATCAGTGAGCGAACAATGGGTGAGTCCGAACTCGTTCGATACAAGGTCTGCTTAATCGCGAGCACATGGGGATCTTCTGCGGCTTGGGCGAGAAAATCCACGACTGGTTGAAAACTATCGTAGGGATGGTGTAAGAGGATGTCGCCTTTCCGGATATGGAAAAAAACATCGGCCTCTGCGTCAAGTGAGACTACTGTATTCTGCGTGAATCGTTTGTATCGCAGATCGGGTCGATCGATTTGCAGAGCCAGCGGCATCAGTCGCACGAGATTCAGCGGGCCCTCGATCCGAAACACGTCTTCATCCTCGAGATTGAACAATTCAAGGAGTCGTTTGACGATATGGGGCGGGCAATCATGCTCTACCTCCAAGCGGACTGCTGCTCCACGATTGACCTTGCGGAGTTCCGTTTCGATTGTATGGAGCAGATTCTCCACCTCTTCATCATCGAAATATAGATTGCTGTTGCGCGTGATACGGAACAAATGTGCTCCACGCACCTTCACGCCTTTAAAAAGCCTGCTGACGTGATGCTGAATGACATTTCCAAGGAAGACGTAGTCATCTCTGGTTGTCTCGTGAGAAAATTTTACGACTCGCGGAAGGATCCTCGGCACTTGAACCACCGCGATATCTGCCTTGAGATCGTCGCCTTCGAGTTCCACTACCACATTCAAACTTTTGTTCAAGAGTTGCGGAAATGGATGCACCGGGTCAATGGCCAGCGGGGTGAGTACTGGATAGACCTGCTTGTGAAAGAAATCCTCAAAGAACGCGATCTCGTTTTCCGGCACCTGCGGATAAGAATGAAAGCGCACACCCTCTGCCTCAAGCCGCGGGCGTAGGTGATCTCGCCAACAGCGATATTGGTCGTCCACCAGCTTCCGAACGCGGTGGGAAATACGGTCCAGCACCTCGGTGGCTGTCAAGCCATCCGCACCCGTTTCGTGGATCTGCGTTTGGCGCTGTTGTTTTAGGCCTGCCACGCGGACTTCGAAGAACTCGTCCAGGTTTGCGCTGACGATGCACAGGAGTTTCAGGCGCTCAAGCAGCGGATTGGAATCATCAATGGCCTGATCCAGTACGCGCTGGTTAAACTCAAGCCAGCTCAGCTCGCGGTTAATGAAATTTTGCGGGTCGCGAATATCCTTGCTCGGCATGTCTAAAAAATCCTCCTGTCCCGGCCGGGATATGCGTCGAAACGAATGTCCCAGGGAACGGGAATTATACCGTTGGAAATTACCGTCTGCAAATCAGAACGGTGAAAATCTGTTGTTCGGTAGTTCGTTCAGTTGGCGACGGTTCGCTTAACTAAAGAAAAGGCCGGAACAGCGCGATGCTGTCCCGGCCTTAAAGGCGTTTAGGCGCACGTTACTTGGACATTCCAATCGTGACTGGCGCCGGGGCCGGCTGCTTGGATGCGCAAGCTCCGAGGCTCAACGACGCCGCTGCGAAAGCAACTACTGCTGCAATTTTGACAAATTTCATTTAAATATTTTCTCTCCTTTCTCCGCTTGATGCGAGACTTGATATTCACGTTTCCTATCGAGTTTACAACGAAAATCGGCTGTCTAAATGATGATTTCCACCGGAGTACCCCGGTCTAATTTTTCATATAGCTCGATAATGTCGTTAGCTCTCAGGCGGATACACCCATGACTCGCAGGTTTTCCGATCAGAGCTTCCTGATTGGTGCCGTGCAAATAAATATATCGATCGCGGGTATTAGCATTCGTGAGATCGCAACCATCCAGCCAGAGAATGCGAGTGAGGATGTGATCGGCCTCGCCGCCTTGGGGCGCGATCTCGCCGGTCGCCTGCCTTCCAACGAATACTGCTCCTGCAGGGGCGCCATCACCCACTTTGTCAAATATCCGGAATCGTCCTACGGGAGTTTTATAGCTTCCTTCTTCTGAGCCGATGCCGTAGCGCGATGTGGAAACGGGATATTCTGCCTTGATATCGCCTCCGCGCAGGACCCGCAACATTTGATCGGAGACGGATACCACGACGCTCAATGCGGGAGCGGAAATTGCACTCTGGTCAGGATGAGGTTCTTCGGTTACGATTTTCATTTCTAGATATTATGAGTAGGCAGTATCATGTAGCAATCGTAGGCGCAACAGGCGCTGTCGGACTGGAAATGCTTGATGTCCTCGACCGCCGGGCTTTTCCGGTGTCTGAGCTCACCCTCTTGTCATCCGCGAGATCGGCCGGGAAGAAAATCGCATTCCGAGGTGCTGACATCGTGGTGAAGGAACTCACAGCAGACTCGTTCGCGGGTGTGGACATTGCTCTCTTCAGTGCAGGTTCGGGTATCTCTAAAGAATTTGCCCCCGCAGCCGTCGCCGCTGGGGCTGTGGTGGTGGATAATTCCTCTGCCTTCCGCATGGACGATCAGGTCCCACTTGTCGTTCCAGAAATCAATGGAAGTGATGTCAAAAATCACCGCGGCATTATCGCCAATCCGAACTGCACAACCGCAATCACATTGATGGGGATCTATCCGCTTCATCAGCGCTTTCGGGTGCGAAGGGTTTTTGCATCGAGCTACCAAGCGGTCTCTGGAGCTGGGGCGCAGGCTATTGAAGAGCTCAGAACGCAAGTGGAGGCGGTTGCTGCGGGTCGGCCCACACAGCCGTCGGTATTTGCTCACCAAATCGCATTTAACGTGATTCCGCAGGTCGATGGTTTTCTCGAAACTGGCTACACCAAGGAGGAGATGAAACTCCAGAACGAGGGCCGCCGTATCATGCATTTATCGATGTTCCGGGCCTCAGTGACCTGCGTGCGTGTGCCAGTCTACCGCGCTCACTGCGTGGCGGTCAGCGCCGAGTTTGAAAAACCGATCAATTTGTCGGAGGCAAGACACGCGATCGAAGCATTCCCTGGCATCCGTATCCGCGATAACGTCGCGCAGAATCAATACCCTATGCCTCTCGATGTGGCGGGGAAAGATGACTGCGAAATTGGCCGCATGAGACTCGACTGTGCCCTCGATAATGCGATCAGCTTTTGGATTTGCGGAGATCAATTGCTCAAAGGAGCCGCGCTGAACGCGGTCCAGATCGCTGAACTCCTGTAAGCCGCGCGCCGCGCATCGGGGATCTGGAAAACGATGCAAATTCTCATTGTTGACGGCCACAGTGTGATTTTCCAATGGCCTGAGCTGCGGGGAATGCACGATCGTAAAGGTTTTGCTGCGCGCGAAAATCTCGTGCGTCAACTCACCAGATATCAGGACACCTCTGGAGTTACTGTGGCTGTCGTTTTTGATGGCAAAGGAACGCACGCGTCCAAAGACACAGAGATTGAGACCATTCAGGTTTTCTATTCCAAGACCGGGCAGACGGCGGATTCGATCATTGAGCGCCTTGTTGCGAAGTATGGATCCACGCACCACGTGGTCGTCGCCACAGATGATTTCCTTGAGCGGCAGACCGTGGAGGCATTCGGAGGGCTTTGGATGTCAACGGCTCAACTCCGAGCGGAATTGACTCGCGCCGATTGTGACCTTGGAGATCAGATCAGTCGCCTAAACCGTCGGCGGTAGGTCATCGGCCTTGGCGCGCTGGCGGTTTCGCCAAACCGTGGCGGCACCCTTCATCCGGCTGAGGATGTAGTAAACTGTCTGACTGCGCTGCCGGACAAGATCAGCACCGACGATTTTCGGGACAAAGTCCGCCGGCACGTCAAGGATTTCAGGAATTGTGCTTCCATCCAGCCCCTTACAAAGAATGGACGTCATCGCTTTGGTGAGTGTTTGGACCTGTGGTCCCAGCGTCACACGGAAGTGAGATTGTCCGTCTTCTTCCACTTTGAGGAAGACTCCGACGGTATCCGTGCACTCTTCATCTTTGCGGGTGTCTTCCAAATCAAAAATTTCCCCCTCTTTGGGCGCCTGGCCCCGGCTTTGATCGGCATAGGTGATTAAGGTCTCGCGTTTTTCTGCGTCGGGAAGGCATTCGAACAGAGAGATGATTTGTTGGAGTTTCGGTGGGTAGACGTGCATAGTGGAAGAGGTCTTTATTGGAGTAACGCTATAAGGTTTTTTCCACGCTGCCACTGAATTTTCCCATGAGCCTCACTCTAGATCATGTCTTGAAGAAGAACGCGGATCGGTTGTATGCACGGATTACCGAAGATCCGGATATTTTCCAGAGGTTGGTGAATCAGCAACCGCCCGATTATTTATGGATTGGATGCTCCGATAGCCGCGTGCCTGCCAACGATATTGTCGGCCTCATACCGGATGAATTGTTTGTTTATCGTAATGTGGCTAACATCGTTTATGCGCCTGATCTAAATTGTCTTTCGCTTGTTGAGTATACAGTTCGTATCTTTCGCGTTCGTCACGTTATTGTCTGTGGTCGCTACGGCTGCGGAGGGGAGCGCGCTGCAATGGATTGCCAACATCATGGGCCGACGTCGATTAAAGATGTTTCTTTGAAAAACAAGGATGCAGTGGACCTTCTGGCGACGAAGCGACACGTCTCAACCGGACATATGAATTGAATGTCATCAGCCAAGTTCAAGCCCTTTCGCACACGCCTGTGGTCCAGGCCGCGTGGCTGCGTGGGCAGGTTCTCAATTTGTATGGCTGGGTCTACGGCCTGGAAGACGGCCGCGTCAAAGAGCTTAAAGTTTCGGTCTTGGAGATTTCGGATGTGGATCCGACTTATCGGTATGACGCGCAATGCGAGGAGCCATCTTGACTGAGCCGAGGTTAGAACTGTGTGGCTCGGGCATATTCCAGGAAATATATTAATGCTGTGATACCCCCAGAACAGGATAGCGATGCGAATGCAGACCGGGATCTGATGCGGCTCGTTGCTGCTGGAGACCGGGATGCCTTTCGGAATCTCGTCGAGGCGCATCAGCATCGTGTCGTTGGCACCATTGCAAAAATGCTCGGTGACACCCGCGATGCGGAGGATCTCGGGCAGCAAGTTTTCTTGAGGATCTGGAATTCTGCATCGCGCTACGAACCTCGGGCGAAGTTCACGACTTGGCTCTACACGATTACGCGAAATCTGGTCTTCAATGAAATCCGCCGTCGTGAGCGTACAAGATCGGACTCCCTGGACGCTCGGATCGCCGCTGGCGGTGATTCATTCATGGACTCCTCTGCGGTCCAAGCGGACGAGTCGATGCTTCAACGCGAGCTTGAGGGCGCAGTTCAGGCAGCCATTGAGGCACTACCCGCCGCGCAGCGTATGGCTGTCGTCCTTCGGCGCTACGAAGATCTCTCGTATGGTGAAATTGCTGACGTCATGGAACTCAGCGTTTCGTCGGTGAAAAGTCTACTTTTTCGCGCTCGGAGTGAACTCAAAGAGCGGCTGGAAAACTATCTCAACGGCTGATTCCTGAACCTCGCAGTAACTAATCTCACGGCGTAGGGTGAGGAGTTGGCGTCGCCTCCAGAGCGGCAGCCGGAGATTGCGAAGCGGATTCGGCCTGGGTTGTTGGCGAGGGAGTTGGTGTTGGCTCCGGTGTGGGAGTTGGCCATGGTTCTATGAGCGACTCCCAGCGGTGGAGCGGCTGGTCACTCAATCCTGTCGCCGCCAAAAGTTCAGAACATCGATCGTGCCAGCGCGCGAGATCAGGCGGGCCAAATGGCTTGTCGGCGGATCCAGGAAAAACAAGGTATGCCACTCGAAGGGTGCTTACGGGGCGCGCAAATGCCGATGATTTCGGGTTTAGCTGCTTACAGAGCCGCACTGATGCCTCACCAAACTTAAACGACGGTCCCGCATCTCCCACCATGGCCGGATAAATCACCCCGTCATATACAACCACCGCGTAGTCACCGATAGCTACCGCATGAGTTCCTTCCAGCTCTCGGAACATAAATGTCGGCATCACAATGTATGGGTCGTTTCCAGAAACAAGAAAACTGAACCGCTCCAGCTCATACAACGTCGCTTCGGCATGTTTGATGCCAGCCTCCAACTCGCGATTACGTTCCACCGGAAGGCCCGCAATCGCGTATTCCTCTTTAAACTTGGCCAGACGATCCTTCGTTGATTGGAGGAATTGATTTGGCTGGTCTGAGAGGTTCCGCCAGCGGTAGCTCGTCTGCGGTTGGAAAAACCGGGACGAGCCGTCGATCGGGAAATTTCGATCTCCGTCCGAGCCATCCGTATTCACATCCATATCAGCTAAGCTCAAGACTGAGATCGCGCCTGTGTCCGGGCTTTCGAGTTCGAGGATGGTATCGCAATCAAAGAAATTGTGTCTGGTGAGCAGCGCGTCCAAGCGACCGAGGTTGCGGCGTAGGTTTTCAACTTTGTACTCATACAGCCGCGGGAATGCAGGTGACACGCGTGCCTGGGCAAGCTGTGCTGCCAAGCCGGGCAATGCATCCACAATGCGAGGATCGTTTTTCACGAAATCGTCCACTGTCTGAACTGCTCTTGGCAGACGGATATGGACTGCAAGATCCAGACGGTAGCTGTCTCCCTGGGCTCGGGCGTAGGTGGCGGTGCGGTCACTCTCGGAGGTCTCAACGCGGCTCTGCACCTCCATGTCATTGAAAAGCTTGGACACTTCAATGCGCTGTCGGGGGATGAAGGGCGTGGGTGAGGGAGTGGGCGTTGGCGGTGGCGTCGGTCTCGTGACGGGTATCGGAGTCGGCGCAGGTGTCGGTGTCGGTGTCGGTGCGGCGGAATCACATGCGGTGAGGGCCATGGTGAGCCCCATTGCGATGACGGTAAATGCAGCCGTTACGGCGCGCCGTGACCCAAAGATATCCATCAGGTATGAGTGATAAACGCTGCGTGCACATCCTGCGGGATGTCAAGCATGCGGTAGTCGGATGAGGACACAAAAAGCAGGCATTGTTTTCCTTTCCCTAGCAATTGGTCCTGGGAATCGTAAATTTCGTGTTCGAGTGTTACAAATTTCCGGTTGAAACTTGCGATTTTGATCTGGACTCGCACGACCTCGAACTCACGGGTCTCGCGAACGAACTTATGCTCAAAGGATCGCGTGAGGATGTAGAATTGTGTGTCCTTCAGGTTAAACTTCGGCATCACTTTGTTGAAAAATAATTCACGCGTTTTTCCAACCCACATCGCATACATCCCGAAATAAACATTCCCAACCGAATTCGTATCCGCGTAGGTCGCGATTAATTGGTGCACGAACCATTTGCCATCGAAATATCCCGACAAATCGTGAGTCCCCATTGCGGCGCTCACCGGGGTCTGCGCAAGCTGCGCCCCCCCGCCGTCGATGACCGGACCAACAAGAGGCGCAAATCCCCGAGTCATTCCACCGCGCTCCGTTGCGGATTCCAGTTCCTCGGTGTCACTGAGGAATTCCTCCGATGATCCCGGTTTCAGAAGCAGCCATGCCACATATCCGAGCGGCAGTAGTGAACCAATGATTTGGAATAACGGATAACGGAGGAAATATCCGTAAGCTAAAATCACCACAGCTAGGCTTCCGATGCTAAACATCTTCACCTGTGGAATCGCATTCGCCGGGCTGATCAAATAACACCGCGCGATGGCGAGAGCCGAGTATCCCACAAAAAATGTAGCATAAAAAATCATGAAGTACTCAAGTTCCAGTCCAACGACGGCACTCACCAACGCTACTAACCCGCAAAAAATAAATACCGGTATGGGCGAGGTTACGAGGCGTGTCGGGATCAACGAGAAAATTGCATGCGTGCTCGTCTTCACATTGGACTGCAAAAACCAACGCAGCGCGATGTAGCCGCTATCCAGAGTGGTAAGCAGGCAGATGCAAACCCAAACGCAATATGCAGTAAAAATCCAAGGCTGGGCTTCCGCGTTTTGAAAAAAGAACCGCATCAGCAGGTCTTGGCCGTAGGTATAATTCGCCAATCCTTCCCGGATGAATGTGCCGCCGCCCAGGTTCATCGCCCACAGAGTCATCACGCCGTGAAACAACAGCATCGCAAAAAATTGGATGCTTCCCACGACATAAGCCCAACGGATCGATACGCGCTCCCGGTGCATCTGGATGGCTCTCTGCCATTGCTGGAGGTCGAGCCATGGCCCGACAAGAAATCCGATCACAATCGGCACGGCATATCCCCAATAATTCCAGTCGTTCGTTGGTAGTTGATTCACCACGAGGGACGAGACATCCGTAAAATCATTACGTCCGAGGATCAATACCGCGACGGCGCCCGCGAGAATAACTGCCATCACACCATGGCTGTATTTGATCCTCTTGATATCAAATTCCTCACCAAAAAGAATGCCCGCAGCCAACACGATCAAAAGTGTGAGCGGGAGATACAATAATTCTGGCTGCAGGTTGAGCGGCTGCCAGACGTATCGGATGATCGCAAAAATCGTCAGAGAGATCGCCAGAATCTGGTAAAGAAAAAATATGAGCCGGAAGGGCCGTGCCCAAGTCGTGAAGAAGTTCGCCAAGGATTCCGAGCCCTTCTGACGGTTGGCAATCAATTGGGTGACCAGGCCGAATGCCATGAGGCCAATGAAATTCGGGATGCTGAATGTCAGCAATCCGAATAACCCGAACTGAGTCGTAAACTGCACGGAGAAAAATAATCCCAGTCCCCACATCCATGACAAAGCCACGGTGTTGCCCCACAGAAGTGTCGAGAACCACCGGGGCAGGGAAGATGAAGTGCTAGTCATGAAGATTGGAAAAGTTTTTGGATGTGGCCCCTAAGGAATATCAGTTGCTTTGCTGGTTCATCAACGACGTTTCGCTTGAGGGTGCAGGAAATTACGCCAGCGATAGAAGATCGTTCGAGGCGGATGGAGCGGTTGGGGGGGATTTGTGGCGGCGGTGAATCAGGATCGCACGTGACAGACGATTCATTTTCCAAGAAGCTTTACACATGAAAGTCCCCGTCTCTCCTTACCTGCAGATCGACGGCATGGTTTACTTCCGCCGGATGCTGGATAAGGCCCGCTTGTTTGCGGCTGGAGAGCTCAGGGAGGACCTTCGCTCCAATCTTGGTAAGGCGATGGACGCTTGGACGTGTGAGTTTTTCGGAGTTTCCTATCCCGAACTCAGCACCCGATTGCGTGTCGAAGGCACATCCGACGCGGATTTGCTGGAGTGGTGTTTTTCTGAGGGGAAGAGGCCGACGGACCAAGAAATCAAGGTATGGAATGCATACATGACGAAGATTGGTTGGCGCGATTACCTCAGCGAAAGATTATTCAGCCGCAAGTCCGAGAGCGGGTTTGCTGATCGGGACGATATTCAGACCATGTTCGACTATATCGACGCCGATGAAGGGCGGGCTCCAGGAGATGCGCTTACGATCAATTGATGCGGCTGGATGGAGTGGGAGATGCTCGATCAGTTTTTCGATACAGTTGATAAAACCCGCTGTTCTTGATGAGGGTGAGATCCAAGCGTGGCGGAACATCACCTGAGAATAGCAGGTTGCCCATAGAACCCGGGAGGGCATCAGTTCCCAGGAGTTGAGCTGACGTTGAGAGGGTCCGCACCGGATCGTCTACAATCACCCATGTAGATTTGCGCAAATTCAAAATCGTCTGGGCCTCCTGCGGATCAACGGAAATGAAAAACTTTGCGGTATCAGCGATGCCAGCCAGGCTTTGATGAGAACTGCCACCGACGCCTGGTTGGCCGGACCAATACGCCACGGCTGGCGAGATCCACCAAGGCGCAATGAATCCCCTGCCGGGTGGCAGGCTCATGGCGGAAGCAATGGCGCGCAGTTGAATATTTTCCTCCCGTTGCTCAAGAAGACGCAGCATGTCAGGTTCCTCTGGATACAAAGTTGCTTCCCATGCAGCAGCAACCGGCCATAGCCCGACGACGAATCCTAGGTTGATCCATAGGGACCGCAGACGAAGCGAATCCAACGCAAAGGGAAGTGCCATCGACAGAAGGAGAACAAAGTAACATGCCCAGCGAAGTTGCCACATCGATAGCGCAAATGTGGCAATCAGGAGTATCAGCCAAAGCCAGGCAGTCCGGTCCTTGGGTGGATACATCACTCGTTTGACCAGGATCGGGATCGTGAGTAGTCCTGCGCCCGTCCATGCGATCCACTGCAGTGAGAAAAGCGGTATTCGGGCAAGCTCTCCAAGCATAGACGCCCAGCGCGGGAAATATTGGGCAAGCGTAGGGTCCGCTCCAGGCCAGATTCGCCATCCATCGCATGCAACTGTCAACCCGTATCCCATGCCAAAGACGAGCCAACCGGTCAGCCAATTCTCTTTCCAAGCGGACTTGCGGAAAATAATTGCGCGGATCGTGATGATCAGAACGAAGAGAATCAGAGGTTCAAATAAACTCACCCACATCGCGCATGCCCAAGCAAACCCCCACAGGATTGCGACACCTCGACCCGGACGAAGCCACATTGTGACCTCCGCAGCGACAGCGCAGGCAATCAGAAGCATGACCAAAGATTGATGGTCTGGACGCCCCAATTTCACTGCCTGAACGATCATCGGAGACACCGCGACGAGCAGCAACGTTATCCAGCGGAATTTCAAACGCATCCATCCCATCCAGAGCCACAGGCCAAGTGTCAGGATGAATGCAAGGAGTGGTGAAATCCAAGCACCCGCAAGGTCCAACGTCTGCTCCGGAGCGATGCCGAAAACGGGTAGAAGTTCGGCAAGGCCAATGATGAGGAAATCCAATGGCGCTGTGGTATGGGGAAGCGTGCCCGTGGGCCAATTCTCAAAAGCGTGGAATCGGATGCTCCAATCCCCCCCATCCACAATCGATGCCACGCGCGTCATTCGCGAATAGCAATCCGCGTCGACAAAATAAACATGATCATCGACCAGGACGTCCTCGTGATTTGCTGTCACTGCGAGAAATTGCAGTGCGAGTAGCACGAGGAGCCCGGCTGTCGAGCGTATCCGTCGGGCGATGGTGGCAGTGGGTTCCTTAGTCACGCCCCGGGTCATGCTTAAAGTGTACGGAATCCAGCGGGGAACGGGTATTATCCCGATCTGCGGTTAAAGCCGGCGACTGCGCGATCCATCTCGCGGGATTCGGCGCGGTTTTTGAGTTCGGAGCGTTTATCGACGGCATGTTTGCCTTTACCGACGCCCAATTCTACCTTTACCACGCCACTCTTCCAATACATGCGGAGGGGAATGAGTGTGCGCCCGCTGATATTGACCTCGCTAAAGAGGTGTTCGATTTCGCGTTTATGCAGCAGAAGGCGCCGCCTTCGCTTCGGCTCGTGTTGTTCGTGACTGGCGCGAACATACGGTTGGATATCGGCGTCGTATAGAAACGCCTGTCCATTCTCCACTCGGGCGTACGAGCCTCTGAGGTTTACGTGACCAGCTCGAATCGATTTAACTTCTGTTCCAAGGAGTTCGATCCCCGCTTCAAGACGTTCTTCGATGTGAAAGTCATGAAACGCCTTTCGGTTATTGGTGATCTCGGCAGACATGGAAGTGCCGCCTAAGCGGAGTCGAGAAGGCAGTTACGCTTTGGGACCCACACGCGGGCCTGCAGAAATTTTTCCCTGAATAATTTCAGCGATGGCTGTATCTGCAAATGTCATGCGGGGTCCGACTTCAACGAGCGGACGAATGCCACTGCTGAGTTGGCGCACCCGTCGTGAGACGAGGTTAATGAGCGTTTGCTTGTTTTCAATGATCGTGTTCGCTTCGTCGAGTGCTTGGTAATTCATGGAAGATCAATTCCCACCTGGTTTTAGGCGGTTTGACAGGAAATCAGTGATGTTTGGATAAGTCAACGGGATTCAAAAAGCAGCCACCGTGGAAAGGCTATTCCTCTACCGCAGGGGTTTCACCGAGGTCTTCGCCCACCATGTAGCGAACGAAGCGACGGATAATGATATTCTCACCCATTTCTGAAATTTTCGAGTTCAGGAAGTCTTTTATCGTGATGTCGGGATTTTTAATGAATCCTTGCTCCAATAAACAGATCCCGCTGTAGAATTTATCCACTTTCCCTTCGACGATTTTTTCGATGATGTTTTCGGGTTTGCCGACGACCTGGGTGCGGAAGATATCACGCTCTTTGTCCACGAACTCAGTCGGCACTTGCTCACGGCTCACGAATGAGGGATTTGCCGCAGCGATGTGGAGTGTGATGTCTTTGACAAATTCTCTGAAGTTGTCATTTTTCGCAACGAAGTCGGTCTCGCAGTTGATTTCGACAAGCACGCCGACTTTGCCTTGAAGATGGATGTATGAGGCAACGACGCCTTCCTTGGCTGAGCGGGAAGTCTTTTTGGATGCTCCGGCGATGCCTTTTTTACGAAGAATGGTCTCTGCTTGTTCAAGATCTCCAGCCGCTTCATCAAGCGCGCGTTTGCAATCCATCATACCCGCGTTTGTTTTCTCGCGGAGTTGTTTAACTAGTGCTGATGTTACTTCTGCCATGACTGTAAATTGAGGTTGTCGGCACCCGGGGATTTCGTCCCGGGTACCAATGTAAGAATGTTTTCACGAAACCACCTTTGGCGGGCGACTGCGCGAGTGCATTGGGATGGGAATCCCGATGTTGCAGATGTATCCAAGCCCATGTGGGCGCAGATACTTATTCGGCTACAGCTGCGAGGTCAGTGTCGTGCTTCTCTTCTATGCCGCGGGCGCTGAGCATGGCGGTAACCAATTTCTGCAGAATCACGCGAATGGAACGGATTGCGTCATCATTGCCGGCGATCGGGTATTCCACGCGATCGGGATCGCAGTTGGTGTCGACGATTGCAACGATAGGGATCTTCAGGCGGTTGGCCTCGGCGACAGCAATCGCTTCCCGGTTGGTGTCGATGATGACCATGGCATCTGGAAGCTTCTCCATATCGAGTAGTCCTTCAAGATTCTTGAAGATACGCTGAGCCTCCCGGCGGAGGCTGGAGGCTTCCGCCTTGTTGATCTTCGAGTAACTTGGGGATTTCTCCAGCGCAGCGAGCTCGCGGTAGCGGGCCACACTTTTGCGAATCGTTTGGAGGTTAGTGAGTGTGCCGCCCAGCCAACGCTGGTTGACAAAGAACTGCCCACTGGCCGTCGCGGCCTCGCGCACGGCTTCTTGAGCTTGCTTCTTACATCCGACAAAGAGAACTTTCCCGCCCCCCTTCACGAGGTCGTGAAGATATTGGGTCGCAGTGTCCAATTGCTCCACGGTTTTGCCGAGGTTGATGATATAGATGCTGTTCTTTTCTTCAAAAATGAAATCCTTCATCTTTGGATTCCATCGTTTCGTTTGGTGGCCGTAGTGGACTCCGGCCTCCAGGAGTTCTGTCATCATTTCCATTTTGGAAGAATTATGGGATTCAGCTATCATGCCGTGTCCTAGGTGGTTTGTTTTTTGGGATTAACTGGCTTCTTGTCCGGCAAAATCCGGCGCTGGTTCCGCGAACGGATCTCCAGAACTGATAATGTCGAACTCACGGTTAGCTGGGAAGCCTGATCCAGCAGGAATCAGGTGACCCATGATCACGTTCTCTTTGAATCCACGGAGTCGGTCAACTTTGCCGAGCGTGGCTGCTTCAGTGAGGACACGGGTGGTGTCCTGAAACGAAGCGGCGGATATAAAGCTATCGGTTTCGAGCGAGGCCTTGGTGATGCCGAGAAGCACTGGGGTGGCTTCTGCGGGTTTTCCACCCTTCTCGATGACCGTGGCGTTTTCTTTTTCGAACTCCATACGGTCCACTTGATCGCCCCAGAGCATGGTGGTGTCACCGGGATCAGTGATTTTCACCTTGCGGAGCATTTGGCGGACGATGATTTCAATGTGCTTGTCATTGATTTCAACCCCTTGGAGGCGGTAAACCTCTTGAACTTCGTTGAGCAAATGCTCTTGAAGCTCTTGCGGGCCACAGATTTCGAGAATTTCGTGCGGAACGACGGGGCCTTCTGTGAGTTGCTGGCCTTTTTTAACGAGGTCGCCCTTGAAGGCAATAATGTGCTTGTTCAATGGGATGAGGTGTTCCTCCTCAACTCCAGATTGGGCGTCTGTCACCACGAGGCGGCGTTTGCCGCGCACAGTGCCACCGATATCCACGACGCCGTCGATCTTGGCGATTTCGGCAGAGTCTTTCGGGCGGCGGGCTTCGAAAAGCTCGGCCACGCGGGGAAGACCACCAGTGATATCTTTGGTTTTGGCAATCTTTCGCGGGGTCTTGGCAAGACGTTGGCCGGCTGGCACTTTTCCGCCTTCCTTGACTTCAACGTGGGCACCCGACGGAATCGAGTAGCTGCCTAGAACTGCTCCCGCCTTGTCAAGAATAACGATCTGCGGGTGCAGATCTTCCTTATGCTCGATAACGACGGTGCCCATGACTCCAGTGGTTTCATCGATTTCCTTGCGGATTGTGACGCCACTGATCATGTCGATGAACTGCACCTTACCGGCGTGTTCGGTGATGATCGGCACATTGTATGGATCCCACTGGATGAAGGTCTCACCTTTTTTCACATGGGCTCCATTGGCAACCGAGATTACCGATCCGACGACGACGTTGTAGCTCTCCTGTTCGCGACCGTCTTTTGAGTGGATACTTACGGAACCGTTTTTGTTTAGAACAACAGACGTGCCTTCTGTGGTTTCAACGATTTTGAGATCATTAAATCGGATCGTTCCATCGTTTTTCGCCTTAATGATAGGCTGTTTGAACGTCTGGCTTGCGGTTCCTCCGACGTGGAAGGTCCGCATCGTGAGCTGAGTTCCAGGCTCACCGATGGACTGTGCTGCAATGATTCCGACGGCTTCACCCATGGAGACTTCGCCTCCATTGGCAAGATTTCGTCCGTAGCACTTTCTGCATACGCCGCGCTTCGATTCGCACGTGAGGACAGAGCGGATTTTGAGTTGCTCGATACCGATCTTTTCGATGGCAGCGGCAGCTTCTTCAGTGATGATTTCGTTCGAGCGAACGATGTAGTTGCCGGTAATGGGATCTTTGACGGACTCACAACTGGAGCGGCCGATGATGCGCGTGGGCAGACTGACGACTTCCTCGTCTCCCTCGTAGATCGGGCTCACGACGATACCATTGACAGTACCACAATCGTCTTCGGTGATGATGACATCCTGTGCGGCATCCACCAACTTGCGTGTGAGATACCCGGAATCTGCCGTCTTGAGTGCCGTATCCGCGAGGCCCTTGCGAGCACCGTGGGTCGAGATGAAATATTCGAGCACCGTCTGTCCTTCGCGGAAGTTCGAGATAATCGGCTGTTCGATAATTTCGCCGGATGGTTTGGCCATGAGTCCACGCATTCCAGCAAGTTGCTTGATCTGCGTGCGATTACCCCGGGCACCGGAGTCCACCATCATAAAGACAGTGTTCATTTCGCGACGGCCATCGTTGTGCTGGAGCGTGCGGAATAATACATTCGCCACTTCTTCGCCGGTATGGGTCCAAACGTCTTGAACTTTGTTTTTGCGCTCGCCGTCCGTGATGATACCGCGGCGGTATTGTTTTTCGACTTCGGCGATTTCTTTGTAGGCCCGCTCGATGAGTCCCGCTTTTTCTTTTGGGATAATCATGTCGGAAACTCCGATTGAGATCCCCGATTTGGTGGCAGCGCGGAAGCCCATTTCCTTCAGGAGATCGAGAGTCTCAACGGTTCCCTGCTGCCCGGCAACCTGGTAGCATCGCCAGATGATGTCAGACAATTGCTTCTTGCCGCAGACTTTATTGTAGAATCCCAGTCCGTCGGGCCAGATCTGATTGAAAATCACCCGACCCGCAGTGGTCTCAAGAATCTTTTGTTCGGAATCGCCGTAAATCGTCTTCCGACCGAAGTCAGGATTTTTGAAGCGAACCGGGGTGTGAGTCTCGACAGAGCCTTCGGAGAGAGCCATCTCGACCTCGGCGGAGTCGGCAAAAAGTGAGGTGCGTCCGCTTGCGGGTGCATCGCCATTTCGGGGGGTCTGCGTGAGATAATAACAACCCAGCGGGATGTCCTGCGATGGCGTGGTGATCGGCTTTCCGCTCGATGGCGAGAAGATGTTGTTCGGAGCAAGCATCAGGAGGCGGGCCTCCATTTGAGCTTCCACTGACAATGGCACGTGGACGGCCATTTGGTCACCATCGAAGTCGGCATTATAAGCCGTGCAGACGAGCGGGTGGATACGAATGGCTTCGCCCTCGATGAGGATCGGCTCGAAAGCTTGGATCGAAAGCCGATGCAATGTGGGCGCACGGTTCAGAAGAACCGGATGGCCTTTGGTCACTTCGTCGAGAATATCCCAGACCTCAGGCGTCTGGCGCTCGATGAGTTTTTTTGCACTGCGAACCGTGTGAACGTATCCGAGTTCTTTGAGGCGGCGGATGATGAACGGCTCGAATAATACGAGAGCCATCTTCTTCGGTAGCCCGCATTGGTTGAGCTTGAGCTCGGGTCCAATGACGATGACTGAACGCCCGGAGTAATCGACGCGCTTTCCGAGCAAGTTTTGGCGGAAGCGTCCACCTTTGCCCTTGAGCATGTCACTGAGCGACTTGAGCGGACGGTTGGCAGCACCGGTAACTGCACGGCCATGGCGGCCATTGTCAAACAAGGCATCGACCGACTCCTGAAGCATCCGTTTTTCGTTGCGGATAATAACTTCTGGAGTTTTGAGCTGGAGTAGCGTCTTGAGACGATTATTTCGGTTGATGACACGACGATACAGGTCATTCAGATCCGACGTGGCAAAACGCCCACCTTCGAGCGGCACAAGCGGGCGAAGGTCTGGCGGGATTACTGGCAACACGGCTAGAATCATCCATTCCGGACGAGTCTTTGATGTGGCAAACCCCTGGACGAGCTTCAAGCGCTTCGAATATTTTTTACGGAGCTGCTTACTCCGGGTTTGAGTCATTGAGACCTCGATTTCGCCGACCAGTGCCTGGAGATCGGTCTGCTCAAGCAATTTTTTGATTCCTTCAGCGCCCATTCCTGCTTCAAAGCTGTCACCGTAGGCGTCTTCCGCATCGCGGAATTCGGTTTCGGTCAGCAATTGGCAGCGTTCAAGCGGGGTGTTGCCTGGATTGATGACGATGTAATCTTCGTAATAGATCACGCGCTCAAGCTGACGGGAGGTCATATCGAGCATGAGGCCGATCCGCGATGGCATGCACTTGTAGAACCATATGTGCGAAACGGGTACCGCAAGCTCGATGTGTCCCATTCGCTCGCGGCGGACGCGGGATTGGGTCACTTCAACGCCACAACGGTCACAAACAATCCCTTTGTGCTTGATGCGCTTGTATTTTCCGCAGGAGCACTCCCAGTCCCTGGTGGGACCAAAGATACGTTCGCAGAAAAGCCCCCCTTTTTCCGGCTTGAAGGTGCGGTAATTAATTGTTTCCGGGTTTTTGACTTCGCCGCAGCTCCAGGCACGGATGGATTCCGGCGATGCGACGGTGATGCCCACCTCGTCGAAATTCTCGCGCTGGGCTGCTCCGGTCAACTCACTCAACTTGTTTTCAATCATGGTATCTCTCTCGGTGTTGCGTGTGTTTCAGATGCCTCTTAGGCTGCGGTGTCTGTGAGCGTAAGTGCTCCCTTTTGGCTTCCGACGCGGACGTCGAGGCCAAGCCCCTGCATTTCTTTAATGAGAACGTTGAACGACTCGGGTGTGCCTGCGTTGAGCGAGTTGTCACCTTTGACGATGCTCTCGTAAATCCGCGTGCGCCCTTGGACGTCGTCCGACTTGACGGTGAGGAGTTCTTGCAGCGTGTAGGCTGCGCCATAGGCTTCGAGTGCCCACACCTCCATTTCTCCGAAGCGTTGGCCGCCGTATTGAGCTTTACCACCGAGCGGTTGCTGGGTGACGAGCGAGTATGGTCCGACCGCGCGAGCGTGAATCTTGTCGGCGACGAGGTGACCGAGTTTGAGCATGTAGATATATCCGACAACCACCTGTTGGTCGAATTGCTCGCCGGTACGACCGTCGAATAACGTTGATTTCCCGGTCTCGTTGATCCAAGTGTAGCCATCCTGCTTTTTGGCTTCGACGAGGTATTCGCGGATGCGTTCCTCGCTGATACCATCAAATACGGGCGTGGCGACCTTGAATCCGAGGGCCTTGGCTGCGACGCCGAGGTGGGTTTCGAGAACCTGACCAACGTTCATTCGGCTTGGCACGCCGAGCGGGTTGAGCACGATGTCAACAGGCGTGCCGTCTGCGAGAAATGGCATGTCTTCTTCGGGAACAATCTTGGCGACAACGCCCTTGTTTCCGTGACGACCGGCCATTTTATCACCGACGCTGAGCTTGCGCTTGCTGGCGATGTAAACTTTGACCTGCTTGATGATGCCGGGATCGACGTCATCGCCGCTTTCAACCATGCCGATTTTTTCTTCCTTCTCTTGCTCGAGATCGGTGAATTTGTGTTCGAACTGGCTAATGATTTCGCGGATCTTATTGCGGATCGGGCTTGGATCGATTTCGACGTGCTCGTAAACCGAGGCGAGCTTGCGGAGAAGTTGCTTGGTGATTTTTCGGTTGGCCGGGATGATAATTTCACCCGTCTGCGCGTTCACCACATCAAGCGGGATCTTCTCTCCGAGGAGCACATTTGAGAGTGCCTCGGTGAGCTGCTCATGCAGTTCGTCTTTGCGGCGCTTGTGATCGTCGAGGATCATCTTCTGCTGCCGCTTCGACTCAGTCGGAGTCATTTTCTGACGAGCAACTTCCTTTTTAGAGGAAACTTTGACGTCCATGACGATGCCATAAGTGCCGGATGGGACGGTGAGCGATGTGTCTTTCACGTCCGCTGCTTTTTCACCAAAAATCGCACGGAGCAGGCGCTCTTCCGGGGCCAGTTCCGTCTCGCTTTTTGGAGTTATTTTTCCGACCAGAATGTCACCAGGCTTGACTTCAGCACCGATCCGGATGACTCCGTCCGCGCCAAGATTAGCAAGAGCTTCTTCGCTGACGTTTGGGATATCTTTGGTGATTTCCTCAGGTCCGAGCTTCGTATCGCGGGCTCCGATCTCGAATTCATCGATATGAATCGAGGTGTAGATGTCCTCTTTCACGACCCTCTCGGAAATCATGATGGCGTCCTCGAAGTTGTATCCGTTCCATGACATGAATGCCACGAGCACATTGCGTCCGAGGGCGAGTTCACCCTTTTCGGTATTCGGACCGTCAGCAATGACATCACCCTCCTTGATGTCTTGTCCTTTGGCGACAATCGGCTTCTGGTTAATGCACGTGCTCGCATTGGAGCGCATGAACTTACGCAGTTCGTAGATGTGAACGCCGGTGGCCGGATCGTGCTTGAACTTCTTCCTACCCTCGGGTAGCTGACCATCTGGCGTGATAACGATGTGGTTTGCCGTGACGGAGGCGACTTTGCCATTCGATTCGGAAACGATCACCGCCTTCGAGTCGCGAGCCACGCGGCCTTCGAGACCGGTGCCTACGAGCGGGGAATCGGAAATCAATAACGGAACGCCTTGGCGTTGCATGTTTGATCCCATGAGTGCGCGGTTTGCATCATCGTGCTCAAGGAATGGAATCAACCCGGCGGCCACCGAAACCAATTGTTTCGGTGAAACGTCCATATACTGGATCTGATCCGGTGACACTTCAACGAAGTCGCCACGGAAACGTGCCGAGATCGACTCTGCGGTGAAGTTTCCGTTCTTATCGACGGGGGAATTCGCCTGGGCAATGTAGTAATTCTCTTCCCGGTCACCGGTGAGGTATTCGACATCGTTGGACACCTTGGAGCCGGAAACTTTGCGGTATGGCGTTTCGATGAATCCGAAGTCGTTGACTTGAGCAAATGTCGAGAGCGAGCTGATGAGTCCGATGTTCGGACCTTCCGGTGTTTCAATCGGACAAATCCTTCCGTAGTGCGACGGATGCACGTCCCGGACTTCAAATCCGGCACGGTCGCGGCTGAGACCGCCAGGTCCAAGTGCAGAGAGTCGGCGTTTGTGCGTGAGCTCGGACAATGGATTTGTTTGATCCATGAATTGACTGAGCTGTGAGCGCCCAAAGAAATCACGGACGACAGCACTCAGTGCCTTTGGATTGATGAGTTTCTGCGGCGTGATGTGCTCTGTGCCGACATCATAGAGCGTCATGCGCTCACGAACAAGTCGCTCCGTGCGGGCGAGGCCTACGCGGCATTGGTTCGCAAGGAGTTCGCCCACGGTGCGGACGCGTCGGCTGCCGAGGTGATCGATGTCATCGACCATGCCTTCACCGAGGCGGAGTTCGACAAGATATTTCATCGCGGCCACGAAATCTTCTTTCGTGAGGATACGGATGGAATCAGCGACTTCGACGCCGAGTTTCTGATTGATTTTGTGGCGGCCTACGCGACCGAGGTCATAACGTTTGGGGTCAAAAAACAAGCGCTTGAGCATGCTGCGCGAGTTCTGCACCGTTGGCGGATCGCCGGGGCGCAGCTTCCGGTAGATGTCCTTGAGCGCTTCATCTTCGTTGTGAGCGGGATCTTTTTTCAGCGACTTGACGATGGTGTCGTCATTCTTGGTATCAACAACCTGCACCGACTTGTGACCAAGGGTGAGTAGCTGGTGCACGGTTGGCTTGTTGAGCGGCTCGAAGGCGCGAGCGACTGTGACTTCGCCATCAAGGACGTCTTCGATAAGAACCTTGGTTGCGATTTCATCTTCGTCGAGTTTTTCACTCAATTTTAGCGTTTCGACTGTGTAGAACAGGCTGATTATATCCGCATCGGACCCGTAGCCAAGGGCACGGAGGAAAGTGGTCGCAAGGAATTTCCGACGGCGTTTGCGGCGGTCAAGATAGACGTAGAGCAGATCACTTGTGTCAAATTGGACTTCGAGCCAGGATCCGCGATCCGGGATGATGCGGAAGCTGTGAAGCAACTTCCCGTTCAAATGGACATCGGTTTCAAAGCAAATGCCGGGCGAGCGGTGGAGTTGGCTGACAACGACACGTTCCGCACCATTGATCACAAAGGTGCCCTGCGGCGTCATGATCGGAATCTCCCCCATGTAAACTTTCTCCTCCTTGGTGCTTGCGTCGTCCTTATAGCGGAAGGTGACGTAGAGCGGAGCGCTGAAGGTTTGGCCTTCGCGCTGGGACTCAAGAGCGCTCATTTTCGGCTCTCCGAGGTCGTAGCTTACGAAATCGAGGCTGGCCTTCTCCTCAAATCCGAAGATCGGGAAAAATTCCTTAAATACCGCCTGGAGTCCAATTTCGCGGCGCTTCGAGGGTTCTACCCCGCGCTGGAAAAATTCGTCGTATGATTTGATCTGGAGATCAATCAAATTTGGTGGCGCGATGGCCTCGTTCAGCTTGCCAAAGTAAATTCGTTCGGACATGTGGCGGGTGCTTGTGGTTGACATTAATCTGTCTGCGATCCAGAGATGCGGTCGCAAGTCGCCGTCAGTGTGTAAGACGAAAAGCCCGCGAAACGACACTTGGTCGTCTCTGCGGGAGAAATACTACTGGCGGCGGCGCGTGATCGCGGGTTCAGAACTTCAGGCAAAAGGATAGTTGATGAGGATAAGCCCCGAAGCGTGCAATGCAACCTTTTTCTTGCTTGACAGCAGATTGGGTGGCATCGCAACGCCTCGGGACAGGAGTATCGTAGGGTCGAAAGCTTACTTGATCTCGACCTTGGCACCTGCGGCCTCGATTTTCTTCTTGATTTCTTCGGCTTCTTCCTTGGTGACGCCTTCCTTGAGGGCCTTAGGAGCGCTCTCAACAAGAGCCTTGGCTTCAGCGAGTCCGAGCCCGGAAACTGCGGCACGCACTTCCTTAATGACGGCGATTTTGTTTCCGCCCATCTCGACAAGGATGACGTCGAAGCTGGTTTTTTCCTCGACTGCAGCGGCTTCTCCGCCGCCTGCGCCCGCTGCTGCGACAGCTACCGGTGCTGCGGCGCTAACGCCCCATTTTTCTTCGAGTAGTTTGACGAGGTCAGCGATTTCCAAGACGGTTAAGCCGCTGAGTTTCTCCACGAGTTCAGTTGTATCTGCCATAGTATGTATTGTTGGTATCGTCGCGTTCTAAAGCCTTAGAGCATTTAAGTTCCGGCGGCTGCCGGTCCCGACGAGGAACCTATTGGTGTTTTTTTGTGCTCGTGGAGCGCGACTAATGACGTCCCACGAAATGGTTGTCTCCGGGACGTGCGGTCGCCCGCCCGGAGTAAGGTGTTATGTTAGGCGCTGTGTTGATCGGCTTTGGCTTGGAGCACGCGGGCAAGGCTTGCGCCCGGTTCGTTGAGCGTGCGCACCAGCTTGGTCGCAGGGGCCAGGAGCACACCCAGGAGGGTGGCCTGCAAGGTTTCCTTGGATGGCAATTCGGCCAGCGAGTTGATCTGATCGGCGTTCAGTGGCTCGTTGTCCAAGGCGCCGGCCTTGATGGCGGGTTTCTTGAATTCTTTTGCGAATGTCTTGATTACCTTGGCGGCAGCGCAAATGTCGATCTCGCCAGTGACTACTGCATTCTGCCCGGTGAGGGCATGACTGAGGTCGGGCATTCCGAGATCTTTGGCAGCAATCCGGATAAAGGTATTTTTGACGACATGGATCTCGGCTCCGCATCCTGCAAGGCGGTTGCGCAGTTCCGCAAAATGCGGGACGGTCATGCCGGTGTATTCCGCAATGATCACAAACGGCGATCCTCTAAACTTGACGCGAACGTCTTCAACAATTGTGGATTTTTCGGGTCTCATGGATGGGACTTTTTTGAAATAGGGATTTTGGACGAGTCCGTTAGCTTTTGAGATATGGCGAAGGATCAACCACCAGACCGGGCGACATGGTTGCGCTTAACGTGATCCCGTGAAGGAAGGTGCCCTTGGCGGTTGCTGGACGAGAGCGGGCGACGGCCTCAATGACTGCCGATCCATTCTCGGCCAACGCGGTTGGCTCGAACGAGAATTTACCGACCGGGACAGCAATGTTTGCGTTTTTATCGAGTTTGAACTCGACGCGGCCTGCCTTCACTTCCTTGATTGCCGTGGCGGTATCGTCTGTAACGGTGCCCGTCTTCGGGTTCGGCATCAAACCGCGGGGTCCGAGAACTTTACCAAGCTTACGCACCTCTGCCATGGCGGCAGGGGTGGCAATAGCGACATCAAAATCAGAGAACCCTCCTTGGATCTTTTTGATCAGGTCTTCAAATCCAACAAACTCGGCTCCGGCTTCGCGAGCAGCATCCGCTGAGGATCCGGTGGCGAAAACCAGCACGCGGACCGTTTTTCCACTGCCGTTGGGAAGCGGGCAGGTGCCGCGGACCATTTGGTCACTCTGGCGGGGATCAACCCCGAGCTTGAAGGAAAGCGTGACTGTCTGGTCAAAGTTCGGCGCCGGAAGCGTCTTCAAGAGCGAGATCGCCTCGATGAGGGTCAGTTTTTTCTTGCTGTCCACCAGAGCGGCGGCAGCGCGGTAGCGTTTGCTGCGTTTTTTTTGCATTTTGGGTTTGCAGTTCAAGCGTCCCCGGCCTTCGCCAACGGACTCCTGCGGTAGTTTTTTCTAAAAATGATTAGGCTTCGATCTCGATGCCCATCTGACGAGCAGTTCCGGCGATTGTGCGGAATGCGGCTTCTTCGTTGCGGGCGTTCATGTCTTTCATCTTGATCTTCACGATGTCCATGACCTGCTGCTTGGTGAGCTTTCCCACCTTGACTTTGTTCGGTTCCTTGGAACCAGACGCAATGTTAGCGGCCTTTTTGAGCAGGATGCCAGCAGGCGGGGACTTCGTGATGAACGTGAAGCTTTTGTCTTTGAAAACGGTAATAACAACGGGGAGAATATCCCCAATTTGCTTTTGCGTTGCTGCGTTGAATTCTTTGCAGAACGCCATGATGTTGACGCCACGCTGACCCAGCGCTGGGCCCACCGGCGGCGCGGGATTTGCCTGCCCGGCAGGGATCTGCAACTTAATGTATCCGACAATTTCTTTGGCCATGATGTCTCGTAAGTGTAAAAAGGATCTCCGCCCAGTGCGGTGAAAAAGGAGCGAGATAATGCGCGCCCCGCGAACGATAGTCAAGAGACTTATTAAAAAAAATTCATCGTTCGCTATTTCCAGTGGGGTTGCGACTCCGCCAGCCCGGAGGGCTTGCGGAAATTAGCCGGTGGTGCCAACCCTGAGCTTTCTACAAATCAACCCTTATCCTGCATTTTATAATGATTCAACCGCATCTCATCTGCGCCGAAATCGTCGCCGGTTTGCATTGCGAGAGAATATGCCCCACCACGAGTTTCGGTAGTTGCCGCCTACTGGCCGTGACGGGGCGCGTATTCTTTGGCTATCCGCGCGCACGCGGACATCCTGGACCGAGGGGAAAAGAATTAAAACCATGAAGGACATGAAGCGCATGAAGATGCAGAAAAAACTCTTCCTCAGCCTTCTCCCCCTTCATGTCCTTCATGCTCTTCATGGTGGAAAAAAAAGGGATTCACCTCGTCGGAAGTCAACCCGGCGGCAAACAGCGCAAAATCCCGCTCATGCCCGGCGTGCTCGTTGTCCTCCCACAAGCGAGTCGGGCAGCGAGTTCTCAACCCGCCCCGTTGTTTCCTCCTCCCTTTGCGTTAATCGTCCTTCACAATTATTCCCAAAAAGTTGTGTAGAAAGCTCAGGGTTGGCGCCACCGGCTAATTTCCTAATCGACCCTCCGGGTCTTAACTGAAAATGCTCACCCACCGAAAACATCGAAGAACCAAAAAATTCATTCCCGCGAATGAATCTTTCTGGCATTTCGCTCTTTGATGCTCGCACGTCGAAAGTTTGCCTGAAACACTGTCTTGATGCCCCATCGCCCGAAGAAAGTTAAAAAGACTGAAAACGCAAAGACAGCGGGCAGTCGCTCCGACGAGCATGCGGATCGCCGCCGTCTGGATGCAGCCGCCCGCTCTGCCCTCGCCCGGTTCCAGAACCGAAAGTCTGAAAAACGATAGGAATACGCTCTTTAAGCAGATGCGTGGGATGCGTTTTTTTTCTGGCCGTTCGAAATTTGACGGACGTCAATCGGATCGCGAGAAAGTCTGGTGGCGCCTATTTGACGGAGACCTCTGGGGATATTGTGCAACATCAAAGAACTTATGAGCACGCCACGCGACCTCACCCACCCTGCCGAGCGCATTGTCCGCGCGATGGAGCGCATCTATCGCTATCGTATGACCACGACATCGGGCGGTAATTTATCCATCCGTGATGAGAACGGCGACATCTGGATCACGCCGGCCCGCGTGGATAAAGGAGCACTCCGGAGTGAGGACATCATTTGTGTAAAGGCGGACGGCACCGTGGAGGGGCGGCACCCGCCATCGTCGGAGTTCCCGTTTCATCGCGGGATTTATGCGCGGAGACCGGATGTCAAAGCAGTTATTCATGCGCATCCAGTGGCGCTGGTGGCATTCAGCATCAGCGGAAAAATCCCCGACACTGCGCTTTTTGCCAAGGCGCGTCAGGTGTGTGGTAAGGTTGGATTTGCGCCGTATGCGTTGCCCGGCAGCGAGAAGCTGGGTGACCTTATAGCCGGCGTTTTTGCCAAAGGATTTCAGTGCGTGATGCTGGAAAATCATGGGGTTGTCGTGGCGGGCGGGGATCTTGATCAGGCGTTCAGCCGCTTCGAAACCCTGGAATTCACTGCGAAAACAGTCATCAAGGCGCAGGCCCTCGGCGAAGTCCAATATCTAACTGAGGAGCAGCTTCTTCTCGCTTCTCAGCGTCAGCCGAGCTTTGGAGTTTTTGCGCCCGGGGCTGCGGATAGTCGGGAACGTGCTCTCCGACAAGAATTGTGTGAGTTTGTCCGCCGCGGATATCATCAACGCTTGCTGATTAGCACCGAGGGAAGTTTTTCGACGCGCCTTGGCGTGGATGAGTTTTTGATCACTGGACGGATGGTAGATCGTGCAAACCTGAGGCCGGATCAACTGGTCTTGGTGCGTGCCGGAGCGGTTGAGCAGGACGGCGAGCCGAGTCATGCCGCGGAGTTACATCGGGCGATTTATCGAGCGCATCCGAAAATCAACGCGATCATCAATGCTACTCCGGTCAACGCTACAGCGTTTGCAGTTTCGGATTCTGTTCTGGATACCCGGACTATCCCGGAGAGCTACATTTTCCTTCGGGATGTAGGAAAACTTCCATTTTGCGAGGTGTATGCAGCCCCTCAAACTGTGGCTAAACGGATGCATGACGAGTTTCCAGTGGCCTTGATCGAAAACGACGGTGCCTTGGTGCTCGGACGAACGATTTTGGATGCGTTTGACCGTCTTGAGGTGCTGGAATCCACTGCCGAAGCGGTCATCAATGGTCGGGCGCTTGGTCCGGTGAAGTCGATGAAGCCAGCAGTCATTGATGAGCTGATCGAGGCCTTCTTGAAATAGGCATCTTGTGCTTTCCATGGACAATGGGTTGCCATTGCGGGTCCCTTGGACGACCTTCTCCTCCGGATGTCATCACCGATTTTATACGAGAGCCACTGCCACACTCCGCTTTGCCGCCATGCGGTGGGCGAGCCGATTGAATATGCTGAAATCGCGCTTCAACGCGGATTGAAGGGAATTATCTTCACCTGCCACTGCCCGCTGCCGGACGGCATCTCTGCGTCCGTGCGGATGAAGCCGGACGAATTTGCCGCTTACGTCGCCATCGTCGATGAAGCCCGCGTCGCATTGGAAGACGTGGTGGACGTCCGCCTCGGGCTGGAAAGTGACTACTATCCGGGAGTCGAGCCGTGGTTGGAACAACTCCACGCGAGCGTGGAACTGCATCATGTCTTGGGATCCGTGCATTACCAAGTGGCTGACTATCGACGAAAATTTTTCATTGGTGACGTTTTTGCATATCAGCAGGTGTATTACGACCACCTTGCAGCCGCGGCGGAAACCGGGCTGTATGACACATTGGCGCATCCGGACTTGATTAAGAACGAAAACCCCGATGAATGGAATTTTGCGCGGATCCTGCCGATGATCGAGCGGTCTTTGGACCGGATTGCAGAGACGGGCGTGGCGATGGAGTTGAATACCAGCGGGCTGCAAAAGCTGCTGCCTGAAATGAACCCGAGTGTGTCGCAACTGGAACTGATGAAGCAGCGAGGGATTCCTGTCGTGATTGGCGCGGACGCGCATTGTCCGGAGCGGGTTGGCGATGGATACGTGGAAGCGCTCCGCACGCTGCGGGCCGTGGGATATGAGGACGTGAGTTATTTTCTGAACCGGAAGCGCCGGACGGTGCCCATCTCCGCGGCATTGGCATCGTTGCGTGGACCTGTTGTCTTGGCGGCATCCGGATCAATGCAGTGATTTAGAGATCCATTGCCATTGATCGGGGTCGAGAACGACGCCGTCAGCGCCCCGCATGGCAAAAAGAATGGAGTGCGCAGCCACGTGACGGTCGATCGCGGTGGCTATATCGGAATTGCCGTTGAGGGCGTCGTAATCGTTGATATTTAGCTCGTAGGGTCTTGTTGAACCATCGGGGTTCGATTCCTCGGAAACTCTGCCTCCGTGTGCCAGCGTGGTTTCCACCAGAGCGCCAATTTCCGCAGGATCCAGAATTCCACGGACTGAATTGAGTCCGATGCCATCGTGGGACGCGAGGAAGTTAAACATCGTCGATTTTTCGCCGGGCAAATCCAGCGATGCGGCCCATGTCGTGAGTCGAGCTGAGCTCCCTGTGCGCAGGGTGTGCAAAACCAATGGAGGCAGCGCGAAGTTGTAAACCCAGTGCGCTTCATTCGTCCCGTCGCCAAAATACGAAAGATTGAGCTCATGTGTAACGTTGGTTTCTGTGATGATCATGATCTCCGGATTCACTGCCTCAGCGACGGTGCGGAATAGCTGAACCGCACGATGGGTTTCAGGCAAATGGATGCACGATGTCCCCACTGCCCTCCAAAGAAAGGCAATCGCATCGAGGCGAATGAAGCGCGCTCCCCGCTCGATGTAGAATAGTAAAACATCCACCAATCGCAGCATCATGCCGGGATCTGAAAAATTGATGTCTGCTTGATCGGCGCTGAACGTCGTCCAGACCTGGCGTGCTCCAGCCGCGCTTTCCATTTTGGTTAGCACGGGGTGTGTCCTTGGACGCACGACGGCTGAAAGATCAGGGGCTCCAGGCACCGAAAAAAATGCCTCCTCCCATCCGGGATCCTGGGCAAGGAAGCGACCAAACCAATCACCCTGCACGGAGGCATGATTGAATACCGCGTCAAACATCAGCGCGAATTTTTCACCCACTCGAGCGATATGCTCCCAGTCGCCGAACGCAGAATCGACGCGGTAATAACCGATGGCCGGAAACCCATCGTCCGACGAACTCGGACAGAACGGCAACAAATGCACCGCCGGAAGCCATGGGGCAATGCGGTGTTGCAAAAAGTCAGCGAGCGTTGCCAGAGGAGTTTCTCCCGGTGCAGTGACTTAATCCGCATACGTGATAAGAATCGTGTCCTGTTCGCCGAGTGGATCGAGCTGAATCCCTGTCGCTGCCAGCCGTGTTCGGGACATCTCCACCGGCGCCGCAATCTCTGTAGCAAGTGGACCTGCGTGTTCTTCGCCATAAATTGCCGCCAGATGACCTCGTAATTTTTCGATCATGTGTGCATGATACATGTTCATTCTAATTATTTACAGTGAGTCAAAATACTTCCCTCTCTCACTTGACGCAGCGTGTGGGTTTTCTTTCAACCCGATTTGCCGGTACGGATGGGGTGACTCTGGAGGCCGCCAAATGGGCGCACATTCTGGAAGCGGAGGGGGCCACGTGTTTTTGGATGGCTGGCATGCTCGACAAACCAGCAGAGATCAGTCACCACGAACCACTCGCATTTTTCAATCATCCGGAAATCCTCGAGATCCAGAAACATCTCTTCGGGACGACCCGCCGTCCCCGCGAGATCACGGACCGTGTCAATCAGGTTAAGGAGCGACTGAAGGTCGCGATTTATGAATTTCTGGATCGTTACCAGATTGACCTCCTCATTCCTCAAAATGTCTTGACGATTCCGATGCACGTGCCGCTGGGGCTTGCGGTGACCGAGGTGATGGCTGAGACGGGTATCGCCACGATTGCGCATCACCATGATTTTGCGTGGGAGCGCGAGCGGTTTACGGTGACCTCGGCGGCGGATTATTTGGCAGCGGCTTTTCCGCCCACCCTGCCAGGTACTGAACATGTGGTGATCAACTCCATGCAGCAAAAGGAGCTCGCTCGGCGATACGGGCAGGCATCGACGGTCGTGCCAAACGTCTACGACTTTGACACTCCGCCGCCAGGGATTGACGACTACAACCGGGATTTTCGTAACGAGATTGGGGTGAGTGACGAAGATATTCTGGTCCTTCAGCCAACGCGGTTGGTTGCACGCAAAGGGATTGAGCATGCGATTGAGCTTCTGCGGCGGTTGAAGATGCCACGTGTGAAGCTGGTTCTTTCCCACCCGGCCGGCGACGAAGGCAGTGATTACCTCGCTCTGCTGAACGAACGGATTGCAGATGCCGGCATTGACTGCGTGCAAATTTGGGATCGCGTGGGTGAGGTGCGGGGCACAGATCCGCAAGGGCGGAAAATCTACACGCTCAATGATGTCTATCCTCATGCCGATCTAGTGACTTATCCGAGCCTCTACGAAGGATTCGGAAATGCCTTTCTCGAGGCGGTGTATTTCAAAAAGCCGGTTGTCGTGAATACCTACGCGGTGTATGCCCGGGATATCGAACCGCTCGGGTTCAAAACAATTTCAATGTCACAATTGGTAACAAACGAAGTCGTCGAAAAAACCCGCGAGATCCTCGCCAATGCGGCATTACGCGACGAATGGGCAGAGGCGAACTTTGAACTCGGACGACGCTTTTTTTCTTACACCGTCCTCCGGCGACGGCTCGCAGGCCGTCTCGCCACGCTGTTTGGCGAGTCGTAATCACCCTCGCAAAACGTCATGTAGCGAAAACGTCACAAGGATTGTCGTTGTCCACGGGAAGATTTTGTTCGTAATGTCCATCATGGTTACTCGACTTATTCTTGGCGTAGCGCTGTTCTGTCATTCTGTCGCAGCCGCGAATGTCATTTTCATCCATCCTGACGGGGCGGGTGTCTCTCATTGGCAGGCAGCTCGATTTTATTGGGTCGGGCCGGATAGTGATCTCAATTGGGACAAGCTGGAAAATGTTGCCATCTATCGGGGGCACATGGACGACTCGCTGACGGCATCGTCGAATGGTGGGGCGACGGTGCACGCGTATGGCGTCAAAGCTTCTTATGATGCGTTCGGATGTGATCCGGATGGCGGGCGTCCCGTCTCAGCAGCGGGGAAAAGGGCGAGTATCCTGCACGAGGCGATTGAAGCAGGGTTACCGACTGGACTCGTCAATTCGGGCAGTATCATTGAACCGGGAACCGCTGCTTTTGCTGCGAACGTAGACAGCCGCGCGGATGACTCCGCAGATGTGGTCAGGCAGATTATTGAATCCGGGACCAATGTGATTCTCAGCGGCGGCGAAGAATGGTTTTTACCTGAGGGCACGAAGGGTAAGTTTTGCGCTACAGGCAAGCGGAAGGACGGTCGCAACTTGATCAACGAAGCCCGTCAATGGGGATACGAAGTGGTTTTCACCCTCGACGAACTGCGCGCATTGCCATCGGAGACGCCCAAAGTGCTCGGAATCTTTTGTGAAGCGGACACATTCAACGACATGACCGATGACGCGCTGAAAGCGACCGGGAAACCCACCTACAAACCTGGCCTTCCAACGATCGCGGAAATGACGGCCGAAGCGCTCCGGCTTTTGAGTGGACGGGGCAAAGATTTCCTTTTGGTCGTGGAGGAGGAAGGCACCGATAATTTTGGGAACAATACCAATGCGATCGGGACGCTCGAGGCGCTGAAACGAGCCGATGATGCCTTTGGCGTCGCACTTGAGTTTCTCGAAGCGAATCCAGATACGTTGATCATTACTGCTGCTGACAGCTCCGCGGGCGGGATGGACGTCATCAGCTCGCGAGTGACAGGTAAACTTGGCGCAATCAAATGGCTATTAGGGGACCCCTCTGGCGCGGAGTGGGATCGAGGGCCGAAGGGGGAACCGTTCCTTGCAAAGCCGGATCGCAACGGCAAGCAATTACCCTTCGTGATCACATGGGCAACTTCCTATGACGCCAGTGGCGGCATTGTCGTGCGGGGCGCAGGCAAAAACGCGGATGAAATCAAAGGCTCGTTCGACAACACCAAAATCTTCTCATTAATGCGGAAAACTCTCTTCGATGGGGATTAGCGTGCTTTGAATTCCTGCATACCACGCAGTGCGGATTTTTCGCTGACGGCAGCTCCTTTCGACTTGCCATGGCGGATGGATAACCTATTATTTCCACCCGCGCCAGAGTAGCTCAGGGGTAGAGCAGGGGACTCATAAGCCCTTGGTCGGGGGTTCAATTCCCTCCTCTGGTACCAATAATTTTTCAGTCCTGAACATCCCGCAAACCTACAATTACCACCAATAAACCATGGCCAACACAAAGTCCGCTATCAAGAGCGCGCGTCAGAGCATCAAACGCAACGCCGCTAATAAGTCTGTAATCACCACGCTGAAATCGGGTCAGAAGCGCTTCCATGCACTCATTGCCGAAGGAAACGTCGATGCTGCCAAAGCAGAACTCTCGAGGATTGCTTCCAAGTTGGATAAGGCCGCCAAGCGCGGAGTGATCCATCAGAATGCTGCAGATCGTCGGAAGAGTGCCTTCGCCCGGGCGATCAAAGCACCAGCCACAGCAGCCTGACCGGGCTGCTCGTCACGACGGCCGATTCAGGAGCGGGAATCGAAGCCGAATTTCCCGAAGCGCTTTGGAGCCGGTGCCGCCTTGGATAAAATAGGCGATGGCAGCGCGTCCTATGGCGTACGTGCCAGCGCCCGCCACGACTCCCGAGACGGCATTGCCCCAGACAGGGATAAATTTCACAATGGCGCGTGCCCCCTCGCGGAAAATAAACCCAGCGCCGACGTTAATGCCCACGGCTGCGGCGAATTCTGCCACCAGTTTGGGACTGACCTGCCGTCCGCTCACATATACAATCAGGCTTACCATGAGAGACTGGAGTGCCGTCAGGACAGGGAGATCAGCCAGTGGGATCGGTTGCACGCCGATGACGCCGCAGAGTGCGGCGAAAGATTTGAGCAGGCGTTCTGCAATTTCCGTTTGAGCGCCCCGTGCCATAGTGAACCGCGCAAATTCCAAGCGTGATGGCAGGGGAAGCAACGAGCAGATGGTTTCTGCAACCACGTGGCGCGTGTCCGCGCTGAGCTCAAATACCGCGACCGGGACGAATCCCGCCTTCGAGCGAAGTTGGGCGGCAAGGCTATCTTTCTCCCCGGTCTCAAGTGTTGGCAGCACCAGACCGACCACGGGAACTTCTGATTCCATGGTTGTTCGCAGCCATGCGATACGATGGGCGGCGGATTCTAGCGCGGACTCATCGTCGGCGCTATTTCGAACCAGTAGGACGACATCACAGGATTGTGCCGCAATCGCATCTTCGAGGATGCCGTCTGGCACATCCCGTCGGGCATCCAATACTTCCACCGCGCCACGGTCGGCGATGCGATAGGTTCTCCACCCGGACGTCGCGGTGCCCGTTTCAACGGCATGGCCGCTGAGTTCGTGCAAGAACGCGGGTGCGGTCGGGGTGGATGCGGAACCCACGAGAACGATCCGGGGCGGGCGTTGCTCGATGAACAACTCCCGGATAGGCTCCAATTCGGCAAGGATGGGTTTTTGAATCCCGCCCGGAAGCTTTTCCACAACCGAAGTGACCCGGTTGTAGAATTTTAAAATATCGTCACGTTTCAAAATTAGCGAGGTGGGTTTCCAGAAGGTCGGCGTGTTCTGCGGGGTTTACTTTACGGAAGATCGATTTGATTCGTCCATCCGGACGGATCACGAACGTACTTCTTTCGATTCCAAAGTAGGTTTTTCCATACATGCTCTTCTCCACCCATATGTCGTATGCCTTAGCTACGGCATGCGATTCGTCGCTGATTAGCGGAAATGGCAGGCTGAATTTCTCGATGAAGTCCCGATGGCTGGACAGTGAATCTGCGCTCACACCAAAAAAATGCGTGTCCGGGCGCTGGATTTTTTCCCACCGATCCCTCAACCCACAAGCTTGGGCCGTGCATCCCGGAGTGTCGTCTTTGGGATAGAAATACAAAACGACAGTGCATCCCAGAAGGGATTTCAGGTGGATGGACTCAGGGGACTCATACACTCCGCCCACAGCAACGGCAGTAAAATCGGGTGCCAGTACCCCCGGCACCAACTCAATAGGGTCGGTAGTCATAATGAGCTTTCGCTAGGGTGCGGCTATCTCTTGGTCGAGCCAAGCAATCGCCTTCAAATAGCTCTGGCGGTCAAGATAATGACGCAATTGAGGATCCGCGTCCGCGGGAAGTTCCTGCACGGCGCTATTCAACTGCACGGAAATCGATTTTAACCGCTCGAGATGGCTCTGGGGATCACGCTCGTAGTGGGTGCGGTCTGCCACCGCATCCAGTCGCTCCTGAATCAGGTCGCGCAGGGATTTCCACGGGGTCATATCAATAGGTGCCATCTGCCAAGGGCGGCGGAGTCATCGGACCGACGGCTCCTGCGTCCATCCGGGGATTGGATCCGTAAGGCGGTAGCGGGGGCGGGTTGTAGTAAGCGTCGCGATTGTTGGCGCATCCGGCAAGGTTCAGTGCTCATAGGCCCAGAGCGACGATGCAGACCGCAGGAAGAACAGCGAAGTTTTTCACAATTGCAACTTTATAACCACCCGCTCAAGCTTTGCAATAATACACAAACGCGGGCGGGAAATTTAGTATTTCTACGGGAGACGTCTCGACCACCGAAAACATCTCGTGCAGGACGGAGCGAAACTTTCTGCCGGTGGGCAATAAATGCGGTCCGAAGTATGCGAACGTCGTGAACACCGCGCCAGGAGACATTGCCGACCGGATCGCAAGCAGGATTTGGGTTTGGAGCGCGGGGTTGAAATTTGCCCAGGGAAGCCCTGAGATCATGCTCTCGGCGTCCTCAATCCCATTCGATCTGAGCAGTTCCAAGAGATTGGTTGCGCAACCTTCGAGAATCTGAGCCTCCGGAAAACGATTCCTGAGATGGTTCACGAATGCGGTGTTTCGTTCCACCGCAAAAAAACGACTCGTCATTGGCATCGCCGCCAGAATTTCTGATGTGAATGCGCCCGTTCCGGGGCCGATTTCGACAACCCGGTTTGCTTTTGCCACGCCCGCCATTTCGACGATGCGCTTGGCGAGTGCCGGGGATGATGGGAAGATGGCCCCAGTGCCATGTGGCGAGCGCACCATTTCGCAGAAAAAGCGACTAAGGCTTCGCGCCTTCTCAATAGGGTTTTGAGCGGTGGTCGCGCGCGCGCGCGGAGTGAGGCTGGCTGACATGTGATGTGAGAGTCTCATCGATCGCTGCGCCGCCGTCAAATGCCGATTCGTTACATGTCGTGGCAAAAACATCTTGCGAATTCTTAAGCAAACCGCCTGCCTTTCCCGCTTGGAGAACCAAGTCGCCTGTCAGGAGGGCATGGCAATTGTGATTTTGCTTAATTGAACGTAACTGCTCAGGTGCCACCCATGGTGGCACTACCATCGATCCGAGAGTAGTCTACCCCCCACGAAGTCGCAGCAAGAGTAGAAAAAAGGATCGGCCCCGCTATTTTACATTTCAAAGCTCCGTATGGTAGTTAGCGCTCGCCAAGGTGCTTGGGGAGGCGCCGTGAAGTCGTGAGGCGATTCAGGCCAAGGTCAGGCATTGAGACGGTTTCGCGCACGGAACATCGCATAGAGACCGGTCGGGTCGTTCCCCAGGCACTCAAGCTGTTGGAACCCTGCGCTTTGGCCGATTTCCAGAAACTGCGCGAGGGTTTCCGGGTGGTCGCAGGTTGAGACATGCTCCCAGATCGCCTGGCGTTCATCTTCGGAGAATGCCGTCCAGTGGAGGTCGAATTCCGCCTTCCAGCGGAGCAAGTATCCCGCTCGGGTTTCTCCGTCGGTCATGAGGGGTTCAAGGAAGATCCATTCCCCGTCTGGAGCCAGCGTTTGCCGCAGAAGTCCTGCGAATTCGGCCTTTTCCCCGCCGATTAGGTGGTGAAAGGAAAACCCGATGAAGATGACATCCCAGAGGCGGTTCGAGTCCCGGAGGTATTGGCGGAAATCGGCATCCACCACCCCGCCGTGGAGGCCGGAGGCACGGAGATTATCCGCCGCCAGCGTTATCGCCTGAGGAGCGAGATCGACCCCCGTGTATAAACCAACTGGCAGGCCGTGCAGCGCTTGGAGCGTGGAGGACGCATCGCCACAGCCCAGATCCAGAAACGACCACACGCCGGACCGATGTTCCACCATGCGGCGCAGTTGGGCATAAAAGCTTCGATGAGACATTAAATCTGAATCCACAATCTTCCGATAGAGCGACCATTGCTTAAGAAAAATTTCTGCGAGTGCGTCCATGGAGATGAGGTTCAGGCAATATGGGGGTTTAATGTGTCAGAGTATCCTCTGGCGGTGGGTATCGTCGGGGCCCGGGAGCAGTTATGCCAGGATGTGATTCAGTGGCGAGGTAAAAACGGGCATACCGCTAGGATGCCAGCGGCCCCAAGATGAGCTGAAATATACCCGTTGCGCCAGCAGGAAGCCGACGGCAAGCAGGGTATGGGATGCCAGAGAAACGGCAGCGCGCTTTCTTTTTGTCATAGTAAATATTTGGTGAACCCCTTGTGAGTTCATCCGGCGAGGATGGCGCAGAAGTTTTTTTAGAGCGGATAGACCAGAATGCTTTTGAGGGAGAGTACGGTCTGGTGAGTTTTTTCGAGTTTTCCGCAGCCCTTAGTTGTTCCGATTTCGATCCAGTTGGCGGCGCGGTAGCAGGCGCCGGTGGACCGCTCAAGTTCGACGAAGGTTTCCAGAAGGACGTGGCTGTCGCCGTAGCGGGTGTGCCAGTCGGTGGTTAGGCGCCGGGAAAAAAAGAGAGTAGGTGGGAGGCGACGTTACAGGTTTGCACCCACAGGGGGATTAAAAAAAGCGGCGCTTGCTGACGACCAGATCAAGCCCGGTGGGGCACGAAAAGTTTCCGCACGATCTAAGTTTTTGGAGATTGCTCTCGCCCGAAAACAGTCTTATTTTTGTTGATAAGGTCGACATCTCACACGGTTGCTGGAAAAAATAAAACCCCGTGGAAACAAAAACCTATCTCACTTGCACGATCGCGATGCTGGGAATCCTCGGAGCTCTTGCCACGACGACATCGCGTGCCGACGACTTCGGAAGCGACAACCATACCTTCAGGATCGATTTCAACGAGGTGGGCAATGCGGGCAATGCCAACGACGCCGGAGCGGGTGGAGGGAGCTATTTCTCGCCTTACGGTGGGGTGGCTTACAACTTCCGGATCGGCACCTTCGAGATCTCGCAGGATATGATCGAGAGGGCGACGGCCAGCGGGATGACAAGAGACGTGACGGCAGGTGCATGGGCTGGGAACCGGCCCGCGGCAAACATAACATGGATTCACGCGGCGGGTTTTGTGAACTGGCTGAACACAAGCACCGGGCACCAAAAAGCCTACGATATTACAGAAGAAGATGATTTTGGGCGGAGTGACCTGGCGAACTGGAGCAGCGCGCAGGCATGCAGACGGGAGGAGAGAACCTTTACCGACACAAGGATGCGTTCTACTTCCTGCCGAGCGAGAACGAGTGGTACAAGGCGGCGTATCACAAGAACGACGGGGTGACGGCGAACTACTGGGACTACGCGACGTCGAGCAATAGAACCCCGGTAGCAGTGGCAAGTGGGATGGAAGGCGGGACGGCGGTTTACGATGGCATGGATAATCAGCCTGCACCGGTGACGAATAATGGCGGCTTGAGTGCGTATGGGGCGATGGGGATGACCGGGAATGTGTACGAATGGAATGAGAGTGCGTTCGATGCGCCAAATGATGATCCGTGGAAGCATCGAGTGCAGCGCGGCGGCACCTATGACGCTGGCGATTACTACTTGAACTCCTCGCGCCGCTTCCACGCCGGTTGGAGGCCTGTGGATGGGGCTAGCGATATTGATGGGTTTCGTGTCGCGAGTATCAGCACGATTATTCCTGAACCCTCCGCAGCGGTTATGATTCTGATGGCAGTGGGAGCATGGTTGCTCATAAGACGCTCGCGCCGTTTTCTTTGATCTTTAGCCCTTTTCCGTTTTTTCATTCTTTCTACCATGAAGAGCATGAAGGGTCAGAAGGCAGAGTAGGATTTTTCTGAATCTTCATGCTCTTCAGGGATTTAATTATTTTCTCCTCAGTGTAAGTGCCCATTTCTTGGCGTTTCGCTATTTCCAGTGGGGTTGCGACTCCGTGAGCCTGGAGGGCTTGCGGAAATTAGCCAACGCCAACCACCGGAATATTGACCGAAAATGACACCAGCCCCGGCCGGGCGACGGATCAAAACACATAGCGACTATCAAACTCCACTCCGTGTCGCTGGAGGAGTTCGAGATATTCCTCGTGAAACGTCTGCGTGCGATGGGGCTCCTCCTGCTTCGCCAATATAACACCGGAAGTAACCCTCTGCGACTGACTCGCAGCGAATGCTCCGTAACCTCCCTGCCACGCAAAACGACTGAAGCCCTTGGGGCCTCATGGACCCATCGTGAGGAAATGGACTTCAATTCGCGCATTACATCGGAGAGGCAATGCGTGGCTCGTAGTCCCACCATCAAATGAACATGGTCGGAAGCACCACCACGGCCTCCGGCACGCTACCAAGGGTGCGCACAAGACCGCCCATGAAAGCATGCAAATCGCCGCGCCACGCAGACGCAATGACCGGCGCATGATCCTTGGTTCCAAAAACCCGATGGTAATTCAGGCAGAGATGGGTCGATGGTAGGGTTAAGATTTTTCCTCCGCCCCAGCCGGGGCGGATCACCTCCTGTATCGAATTCCAGTGGTTTTCACCACCGGCTAATTTCCAAATCGACCCTCCGGATCTTACCTGAACATGATCCCGCACCGAAAACAGCGAAGAACCTCAATTTCCTAGTCTCTTTCTGACCCGCAGATTTGTTTATAGAGCTCACAAAAGAGCCGGAATATCAATAAACCGTGCCTGCCCCCCTACGTGCTACCGGTCTAACGTCTTGCTGAGGATTTTTCCTGCTCCAGTAGCTGGCCAGGATGCTGCCAATGACGCAGTGCAAAAACGCGGAGATGGCGCAGGGGGTGGCGGCAAGCATGGTAAAATGGGTTTTTGCGAGGGAGGAAGCGAGGCCGGAATTCTGCATCCCTACCTCGATGGAGACGGTGCGGGCTTCCTTTTCTGGAAAGCGCAGGAGCTTCGCCCAAAGGTAGCCGAGGCTGAAGCCTAGGGCGTGGACTGCAAAGACGGCAGGCACGAGTGTTTTCCAATGAGTGGCGATGGAGTCCTTCGTCGCGCCAATGACCGCGGAGACGATGAGGACGATAACAAAGACGGAGACGATGGGAGAAAGCTCTTTGGCGAGGCGGAGTCTCCCTCCCAGATAGCGGTTGAGAACAAGCCCGGTGAGTATCGGCAGGAGCACGATGGTGAGCATGGAAAGAACCATCGGCTTGGCTTCGATGGTGAGGATTGAGGAGGCGTATGTCTTGGTGAGAAATGGGGTGAGGCCGACGGCGAGGAGGGTGGACATGGTGGTCAACAGGACGCTCAGGGCGAGGTTCCCGCGCGCGATAAATGTCACCACATTCGAGGCAGTACCGCCGGGGCAGCAGCTTACGAGAATGATGCCGAGCTTGAACTCATCTGGCAGGCCGGAAAGGGAGGCCACCGCCCAGCCGATAAAGGGCATGATCATGAATTGTGCGGCCACTCCGAAGCCTATCCAGCGCGGTATTTTTATGACTTCTTTGAAATCCGCGAAGGTCAGCGTCATGCCCATGCCGAGCATGATGACACCGAGGCCGACGGAAATCATGGACACGCTCGTAGCCGGCACGTTTCCGAGAAACCATGTGAAATGCGCCGGAACAAGCCATGCCCACGCCGATCCCAGGAGGGTCCAGAGCCAGAAAAGATTAACCGCGCCCGAGACCATGGCGGAATCGTTGACGCCGTGGCTGGCCTTGTCAATTCTTTTGGCGGGGTGGCTCGCGTCCCGCATTGCGCCAAATAGAATGACACCCGGAGAAGGGTGAGAAAGTTCAGAGGGGTCAGCTCTTGCTTCCTGCTTTTTCCAGCGGTTTGCTGGTCTTTCGTACATCCTCCCGGGCTTTGGTCTCCGCGCAGTGGCGACTCACGCTACTGGGATCGCCCATCTGGAATCTCCGGGCAATCCAGAGATTTGTGACAACAGTGCGGCTCATGACTAGGGTCGCCAGCGCGATTTTCATGGAACTCCCGTTCGGCTGGCCGCCGAGATCGTCAAGCCCCAGGCACTCCATGCCGATCCGGACTTCACGCAGACTTCACACAAAGCTTTCTCAAATGCGGGAGCGGCTCCCCGTACCAAAAATAGACCCTTCCGGAAATTCCGCCGATTGATCACGTGATAAACCGCCCCTCGAATTCCAACCGCGGTCTCCTTGCTGCCGATGTGAATTCTTTCAGGGTTTTTATGCCCTCACGACATTTAAATTTTAGGACTGCCCCTAACGTGTCAGGGTGGCGGCAGAAGTGGAAAAGGCCGTATGAAGACCGACCGGCGCCCCTTATTTCCTTTCGCTCCAGAACAAAAAGATCGGTGTTCGCCGTTACGGACACGGCGCGCAGGAGAAAAAAGGCTCGCCAGCACCCCCGCAATCTCCTACCCATGGGGTTGTAACGAGGCTTGCAGAGCTTTAACAATTTAACGGAAATAAAAGTTCCCCCATTCGGTGACCGCAGATTACAACAGATACTTTGCGTCGGCCTATATGAGGTGTTTCTTTGAGCCGCAGGCCGGGCTTTTCTGCTCGGATCTTGGGTTCTCCTATTAGCAACATGCGTCGAGCTGTCAGGGGGCATTTTCCACCGTGTCCGACGATATTTTTTGATCGTGACGGCACGCTTATGGATGAAGTGAATTATTGTCGGCGAACGCAGGATGTGCGTGTGATATTTGGTGTCGCCCAGGCGCTGGCAGACCTTCGGGAGAGGGGTTGGCTCGCGATTTTAATCACCAATCAAAGCGGGATTGGGCGTGGTACGATAACGATTGAGGAATATCAGGCAGTACACAGTGAATTGTTACGGCAGATCGGTAATCAACTCGACGGAGCCTATTTCTGTCTAGACGCTCCTCCGACCGATTCGAAACGCCGAAAACCAGAGCCCGGGATGATTTTTGAAGCGATGGCAGATTTTCATATTGATCCCACGAAATCGTGGATGGTGGGTGACAAGGTCGCAGACATTCAATGCGGACAAGCAGCAGGCCTCCGTACGGTTCTAGTCAGGACCGGATACGGCGCGAACTATGTTGGACCCGAACCAGACTTTGTTGCTGAGAGTGCGGTCTCGGCGATCCACTTGATCCTTGGTGCCACGCTGGATATGGGCTGAGGCAGCACCGGATCCCCATGTTTATCTGATGAAAAAAATTGTAGCAATTATTCCTGCAAGATGGGCATCCACCCGTTTCCCCGGGAAGCCATTGGTTGAAATTCTTGGGAAGCCACTTGTGCAGCATGTGTGGGAGCGATGTTGCGAAGCAACGGGCATTGATGCAGTCATCGTTGCTACGGATGACGAAAGAATTGCCAAGGTGGCCGCCGAATTTGGTGCGGACGTGTCGATGACTAAGATATCTCATGCGACGGGTACAGATCGGCTGGGTGAGGTGGTATTGCGTCTGCGCGGGGTCAGTCATGTGATCAATGTCCAAGGGGATGAGCCGGCAATAGATCCCAAATTGATCTCCGAGCTGGCGGCCGCATTGCGGCATGAGCCCCGCTTGCAGATGATCACCGCCGCGGCGCGTTTTCCTGCGAAGGCCAACTTGGAAAACCCGAATCAGGTGAAAGTGATCACGGACCTGAATGGTAATGCGATCTATTTTTCGCGCGTTGCCATCCCCTACGTTCGCAACAAGCGCGATGCCGTCCGGCCGATGCATCACCTGGGCATCTATGGCTACCGAGTCAGCTTTCTGCAAAAATTTATTAGTTGGAAGCCGACACCATTGGAATTGGCGGAGTCGTTGGAACAGCTGCGTGCTTTAGAGCACGGCACGGAAATTCGAGTGATTGAGGTGGCAAAACCAAGTGTGGGAGTGGATAGCCCGGAGGATATCGCCGAGGCGATCCGTGAGCTGCGGGCACTGAGTCGGTCACGTCGGTAATCGATGCCCGAATGACCGGATAGACTGAGGGAAGCCCTAGTTCAAGGCGTCAGCGGCGAATTTAGCGGCGCCGATGAGTGCGGCATTGTCGTTTAGAATTACTTTAACAGGCATCGTTTCCATGAGTGGCTCCATGCGGCCCTTGGCATTAAAGGCGGCGCGAAAGGCAGGCGCCTTCAATTTCCACAGGATCTTAGAAGGAATGCCTCCGCCCAAATAGACTCCGCCTGTGGCCATCGCTTTGAGTGCGAAATTAGCAGCTTCATGAGCGAGACATTCGCAGAAGATATCGAGTGCTTGAACGCAGAGATGGCACTTGGCGGATTCGGCAAAGGCAACAATTACCTTGGCCGGTTGATCGATTTTCATGGCCGCAGAAACTTCTGGAAGCTCCGGAATAGGGCCCGTGTCGCGAAGAAATTCATAGATATTTCCAAATCCCAACCCGGAGACGACTCGTTCAGCACTCACGTGCCCGAATCTGGCCTGAAGATACGCCAGGAGTTGCACTTCAATCGCAGAACGCGGGGCAAAGTCCGAGTGGCCTCCCTCGCAAGCCCAGACGCGGTGCTGTTTTCCGTCCCAGTATAGACCTCCCTCTCCGAGCCCTGTACCGGGCGATACAACACAGCGGTTGCCCTCGGCTGCGACAAATCCCAGCTGGATGGTCTCGAACTCGGATTCTGATAGCGCGCTGATCCCATAGGCATTGGCTGCGAGATCATTGAGGAGGTCGACGTTGGTCGTCTTGAGGTCATTGATTAGAGAGTATCCGTCTGCGGGCCAACGCAAATTTGTGGGTTGGGAACGGTTGTCTCGCACGGGACCCGGCACGCCAAAACACGCACCGTCGATCGGCGCATCTGTTTTGCTAAGAAATTTCGCAACGATCGCATTGAGGCTTTCGAATTCCGCGCTTGGATATCGCTTGTTGCGGAGCATTTCCAACTTCCCGGATTTTGACAGCGAGTAGAGTGCCAGGTTGGTTTTTGTTCCTCCGATATCGCCTGCTAGGATGATACGGCTGATGCTTGGTGGAGTGGATGCCATTGTCAGGGGGAAATCTTACTATCGATTTTTGGGTAGTGGTGCCATGCGTGACCGTCGCGGGCGAGCAGGTCGTCGGCGGCTTTGGGACCCCACGTGCCGGCTTCGTAATTTGGGAAATCCCGTGCCGGCAAGGCTTGCCACACATCCAGGATCGGGTTGACGATACGCCAAGAGGCATCCACGGAGTCGTATCGGTGGAACAGCGAGGTCTCCCCAATCATGCAATCATAGAGCAGGGTTTCATATCCTGTGGCTGCGGTTGATTCTCCGAATTCGCCGTAATTAAAATTCAACGGGACGTTTGAGATCGAGATCTTTGGTCCTGGACGCTTCGCGTGGATGTCGAGCGTGATGCCCTCTTCCGGTTGGATGTGGAGCACTAGCCTGTTAGGCGGAATTTTTTGTTCGGTTTCGGTGCCGAACAAGAGCAGCGGCGCTCGCCGGAACCCGATTACGACCTCTGTTGTTCGTGCGGCAAGGCGTTTGCCGGAGCGAATATAAAATGGCACTTCCGCCCAGCGCCAGTTTTCGATGTAAAGCTTGAGTGCTGCGAATGTCTCCGTATTGGAGCGGGGATTGACATCCGGCTCGGTGCGGTATGCCGGGACGTGATGGCCATCGACGATCCCGGCGGCGTATTGGCCTCGAACGGTATTTTCGATGACATCTTCTGGCTCCATGGGACGGATTGCTTCCAGGACTTTGACCTTCTCGTTGCGTACGGCATCGCCGGTGATGGAGCTCGGCGGTTCCATTGCGATGAGCGAAAGTACGGACAGGATGTGGTTTTGCACCATATCACGCAGGACCCCTGAGTGATCATAGTAGCCACCACGCATCTCGACCCCGAGCTCTTCGGCGACCGTGATTTGAACGTATTCGATGTAGCGGCGGTTCCAAGTCGGCTCGAACACGGAATTTCCAAATCGAAAGACCATGATGTTTTGCACTGTCTCTTTACCGAGATAGTGGTCGATGCGATAAATCTGAGACTCAAGCAACGACTTCCCGAGTTCGGCATTGAGCGCGCGGGCGCTATCAAGATCGCGGCCGAATGGTTTTTCGACAATGACGCGACGCCAATCCTCGGGTTCCTGTGTCGTGAGACCTGCATGTCCGAGTTGATCGGCCACCTTGGCGAACAAGGTGGGTGTGATTGCGAGATAGAAGAGAATATTCTTGGGGACATTCCAGGCTTTCTGAGCCTCGCCGATTTTGGCTTTGAGCGTTTGGAACGTGGCGGGATCATTGAAGTCGCCGTTGACGTAGTACATCCGGTCACTGAAGTCATCCCACACGTCTGCGTCGAATGGACGAGTCGCAAATTCCTTGATGTCGGCAGTTGCCTTTTCGCGAAAATACACATCGTCTCCTGGCGTGGAGGCGCAGCCTACGACGGCGAAGTTTTCCGGGAGTAACTTGAGCGACTTTAAGTTATAAAGTGCTGGTAGGAGTTTGCGTTTGGTGAGATCGCCGGATGCCCCAAAAATGACAATAACGCAGGGGTCTCCGGGGCAGTCGTGACCAGTGAGAGGCAGGTTTTGCGACATAGTTCCGGGAAGGTAAGCAAATTCCTCGGGCAAGTCAGCAAGCGAATTGCAAATTATCCGTCCCGGCGGGAGGCGATGAAAAGTTGGAGGCACGTTTTCATATCGGCAGCCTGTGTGGCGTAGGAAAGTTCGCCAATCCGGTTGGTGGTTTCGCCGGGATCACTTGCTAAATCAAACAGCACATCTGGTCCCCATTCTCCGAATGTCAGGTATTTAAGATTACCACGCTTGAGCATGAACTGATCTGCTTCGTATTGAGAAAATGTATCGTTCTGCCAGCCCACGGCGTCACCTCGAAGTAGTGCTGTGAGGCTGCGGCCATCCAGATCCTCCGGGGCTGAAAAACCCGTGAGATCGCAGAGCGTGGGAAATATATCAACAAGGTTTACGTTCTCACGGCGTTTGGCTGCCTCAAATCGGCGCGGAGACCGGATGAAAAAGGGCACGCGCACGCTACCTTCAAAAAATTTCCGCTTCCCCCAAAGCGCATGCTCGCCGAGCATCTCGCCGTGGTCGGCGGTGAAAATAATCGTCCAGTCGTCCAAATCCTGTCCGTGGTCTTCAATCGCGCGGAGCACGCGGCCAAACTCGCTGTCCGCCTGCTCTGCGAGAGAATAATAGGCCGCAGTCGCATTTTTAATTTCATCCTCGCTGACGTCTGCGCCGCACGGCAGGGCATCTGCTCCAAGGACGGGGTGGAAGTCGGCCTCCTCCTGCGTGCGGGCATGAATCCGATCTTTGTAATATTTTACCCGTTCGGGATCTGCGAGGAACGGGAAGTGTGGCTGCTGGAGGCTTACCATCAGGAGCGCGGGCGCAAGCGGCGAGGGGTCGCGCTGATACATGCCGCCAAAATGCATTTGCATCCATGCTACGGCGCCATCCACGGTGTAGCGGTCTTGGATCGTCGTCGGAGACAACCCCGGGCCTGCCTGATGCAGCTCCGATGCCCCGCGCCATTTTAGTCGCCCGATTTGGCCCCGGGATTTATTTGCCGGCGTCGGTGGCCAATTGAGCGCGCATTCACCGCCAATGCGCTGCATCCATCCCTGCATTTGGTCTGGACCGCGGTGGTGCAACTTTCCACAGGCGACGGTGAGATATCCTTCCTCGCTGAACTGCCGGGAAAACGTTGACGATTGCGGCGCGATGTCATCACCGAAATACTCACATCCGATGTGCAGGGGATACTTTCCGGTCGCGAGACATTGCCGCGCGGGCACGCAGACGGGCGATGGGGTGTAGGCATTGTCGAAAATCACCGCGTCCCGCGCAAGTTGGTCGAGATGGGGCGTGCGACATACGGGATTGCCCATGAACCCTGGCAGGTCAAAGCGGAACTCATCCGCCATCAAAATCAGAATATTGGGCGGTGACTCCGAGTTCATGCAGCAATGGATGTGGTCAGTCCAAGACGCGTAAGTCCACCGTGACTGATCGCGGATGCATCCCTCGGCAATCGGGAATGTCTGAGGGCAATACCGCCTTCCTGCTTGGGCGAAACGCGATATCACCCTGTGCCATGCGATATCCATTGAGTATTTTTTTTGCGCCCTTGGCTGTGACGGTGATGTCCAGCGGCAGATGAGGTGGGATGCCCGGGTGCATGCAGGGGTATAGGCAACTTCTGCGGTAGCGCAACCCTGAGATCAGCAATCCATCGGCATTTCCGAGCGGCTTGAGCAGGCGGCCCTGCACGTAGATATCATGCTTTGAAGCGAATGCGGGGGTCATAGCGAATTCCATCCGATGCATGGACGTATCTACAAAGCGGCTGGTCGAGCCGCCCTCGGTTGGTGTCTCGCACAGGAGTGGCCAGCTCTCGTGGGCCTTACGAATGGTCAGTGTGGCATCGCCTTTTCCCGCCTTCAGTAGTATCGGAAATCGCCAGTCGAGGATCCGTTCGTAGATTCCGAAATCCAGCGGGCAGCCTTCTTCCGCGAGCGATTCGATCACGGACCGGAGGTCTTCGCGAAGATAAGAGGGCAAAAAGTATCGGTCGTGCAGCTCCAGATCGAAGCGTCGGAGCGGACCCTTGATTGGGCGGCTAAGGCACGTTGCGGCGATGCATTCCCAGAGGAGAGCGATGGCTGACATCCAATCGGCACGCGGCAGCGATTCGACTGCACGAAATTCGATGAGCCCGAGCATTCCGCCCGGCCAACCTGAATTCCAGAATTTATCAAAACTGATTTCCGCCCGGTGCGCGTTTCCTGTCACATCGGTGTGCAAGTGACGGAGCGTCTCGTTGATGAGGGAGCGATGATCGCCCTCCTCAAGGGATTCCAAAAAATGATAGCCCATTTCGACATCAAACAATTCCTTGGAACTCTCATCGGGGCGCGGCGCTTGGGACGATGCGCCGACGTAGGACCCGGTAAATGCATACGCTAACGACGGATGGTTTTGCCAAAACCGTAGGATCGATGTCAGCCAAGCGGGACGAACGATAAATGGATTCGTATCGACGGTGGGACCGCCCCACAGCAGATGGTTGCCGCCGCCGGTCCCCGCAGGATAGTCGCCGGTCGGCTCTTTCCATGATCGCAAGCCTACCGCCTCGGCTGCCGCGGTGACTTCCGCGATCCAGAAATCATAGTCCAGCCATCCGCGGCATACGGGCAGATTGATCTCAAGGACTCCCGGGTCTGCAGTGAGTCCGAGCGTGATCCACTCCTGTAACTCGTCGTGGGGCACATAACCTTGAAGTTGGTATTTTCCAATTCCTGCGGCTTTGATTGCGTCACCAACTGCCTGCGCCAACGCGGCAAATGCATGCTGAAGAAGCGGTGGAAAAAAAATGTCCAATCGCCCGTTCTGCACTTCGAGGACCAATGCCCGGCGGGGCACATCCTCGGGCAGAAGGTGGAGCGGGAGTCGCAGGCCGGCAGGCCCTTCGGCTTCGCTGAGAACACGCTGGGATTTTCGGATTGGCCACTTGGCGGAGGTCCACTGGGTGCCTTCATGGTCCAGTGGCAGTGCCCGGACTATACGGTCGGACTTGGGGTTTTCAGCAAACGGGAGCCATGGTCGGCGCACTCCGAGCGCTGATCGGAGATGATCACAAAAGAGATTTACCGAGTCTCCGGTGGCGGGGGTGCGACCCGGAGTAGCGGCAAACAAGCGTGCCCCGTCGCGGCGCTTGATTATGCGCAACGCCCATCGGGGATTTACCTCGCCCGGGTATTTTTTCCCAGGGCTAAAAAAGACTACTCCGCCGCGCATGGTGCGTTTAAGCAAGACATTGGCCATGCGTTCGGCGTAGCGCAACTTCGTCGGGCCCACCGCGGAGAACGACCACTCGCTGCCGCTGGGATGCACCGGCACATACGTCGGCTCTCCGCCGAGCGTCATCTCGACGCCGTGCCGGGCGAAGGTTGCTTGGGTCCAGTCTGCTGCGCGGTTCTTTTTAGCGGCCATGTGCGGATGCGGTTTATTGTTCCTTGGGTGTGATAGCGAGTGTGCTTTCCAAATGGCTTACGATGGTTTTATTGCCGAAATAATGACCGTCAACGGGTGCGATATCTGCGGGAGTGATTCCCACAGCAGCGGTGATAAAGTGGTGGTCACAAAGGATGCCATTTGTGGGATCAAGGCCGATCCACCCCGGCCCTGGGAGAAATGCCTCCACCCATGCGTGCAATGCGCCTGCGGCCCGGCGGTCCGCCACATCAAACTCCGGTGGCTCCCAAAGAAATCCGCTGGCTAGACGCGCCGCAATGCCGTGATGCCTGAGCGCTTCCGCAAAGAGCACTGCAAAGTCCCGGCAGGCGCCGCTCTCACGGGTCAATGTCTCCTCCGCGGTCCACGCTTCGCCTTCGTCCCGGCGTTCGTATCGGAAATTCTCAAAAATCCACCGGTTCAAGGTAATGAGCCCCTCGACGGTGGGAACTGGATGCCCGCGTTGCAACGCCGCTGGCAGCTTGATTCCTTCTGTGCGAATCAGGAATGGTGCCAGGACCGCCTGCTCGGCAGGATGGTAATCAAACGGAATGCGCAGGGCCCGCGGATCGAGCAAAAAGTGAAATGGATTCCGTTCCTGCAATTCGAGATCGATTTCCAGGGTGAATGGCAGGACAGAGAGCTTTTCCGGATAGAAGCAATTTGCCGTGACGTTATCAAAGAGATCCCGACGGTATTGGACGTCTGCGGTGGGATGCGTTTTGAAGGTAATGCGTTCCACGCGGCCGAACAAATCCGCCCGGGGAAATAAACGCACCCGGTGGGTGGAAAAGCTGGCTGACTCCTCGTAGATATAATCTGCCTGGTATCGGATTGCGATGTTCATGAGCGTGGATGGATTCGTTTCATTTTGACGCGCACTTTCATTTCCTGGCTGCCTGAGCCTTTAAATGTCCCCCGGACGGGCGCTGCGTCCCCGCTGTCCCGTCCGTAGGACACCGAGACGTGGCGCTCGCCGCACCATTGTTTGTTAGTTGGATCGAGTGCAACCCACTCCATTCCGGGCACCAGAACCTCGACCCATGCGTGTGTCGCCACGGAGCCGACGAGGCGATGGGCACGGGTCTGGCCGGGCCGCGGCTTGGGAGGATCAGTTTCGATGTATCCACAAACATAACGGGCAGGAAGCCCGGCAGTGCGTAAGACACTAAGCATAACATGTGCAAAATCTTGGCAAACGCCCCGACGATGTTTCCAGACGTCGGCGAGTGGAGTGCGATTGGTCGTCGTGCCCGGGCGGTACGCGAACTTTTCGTAAATGCTCTCGTTCAGCGTCTCGAGCGATTGTCCGAGCGGCTCGCCTGGTGGGAACAACCGTCGGACCCATTTGGTCGCTTCTCCGCCGAGCGGCACGGCAAACGAGGGTTGTAGGTATGCAAAGAAATCCATCGTTTCAGAGGCCACCACCTGCCGTGCTTCCGCGACGGGAATCGCAAGCGAGCCTTCAGGCAGGTTTATTGGCCATGTTTCCACCAGAGCACGGTGTTCGATAAGCAAGCGATCGTGCCGGAGGGTGTGCGAGAAGAAGTTCGTTTCGTTCCCGAAACTGTCCGTATATTCCGAAGTGGGAAGTTCCGGGTGGATCACAATCGCATGCTCTTTGAGTGTCTGAACAGGGGTGTTTGGAGGTGTCAGCCGGGTTTCAAGATAGGCTTCGATGGCGGGAACCGTGTACCGGTAATCCGTGGTATGGAGAATCTCAAATAGCATTGCCAAATCCTGCCAAGAGGGGCTGTTCCGGGGGGCGCATGTGGATCTGATGGTTTAGGAATCCATCGGTGACCATGTGATGAAGCTCTTGCGTGCCCGCCAGCAGGTGCTCCAGCTCTCGGACGAGGGGGCTGTCTTTAGGGCTGCGTCTCCCGCTTTCGGGGATATCTTCGTCGCTTTCGATTTCGCGATCTGCCAGAGCATCCCAGTCCACTTGATTGACATGGGCGAGGAACTTTTCAATTCCGCTTACCATGGGACGTTTTGCTGTGGACGCTTCATTTTGTTGCTCGCGAAGTAAATCCAGAGAGCGCAGCATGCAGCGGCTCACGGAGCGGGGAACCATCGGGTTTTGCCATAGCATTTGGAGCACTGCTCCTGGTTCGATGCGCATTTGATAGACGCGGCGATAGACGTCCCGGCTGCTAAACAGACGGAGGAAGGCCGACATCTGGATTTCGCGGGCATGCTCACGCGCGCTGCCAGGGGTGCGAACTAAGGATCTGGTCATCGACGTGAGTGCGTTTGCTGTAGTGATAGCGCGTTCGACAGATTCTCCCACTTCGCAAAAACTCCAACCCCCGTCGGCGATCATAGTCGTCTGAGCAATGCCGAAAAACTGTGCCACAAAATCTGTGGTGTCTGCACAAAGCGCACGGGTGACCGCAGCACATTTTTCATCGCTGAGGTCCGGACGAAAGCGTCGCCGCTCGAATCGGTCCCGCAATTTGCTCATCACGCCCCAAGCTTCAAGGCTCAGGCATTCCAAGACCGACTCGCCGTTCCATGTAGCTTGCTGCACCGCGCGAATTACCGCTCCAGATTCCCCTAAATCCAGCATGAGCCGATATCGTCCTGCAGCACTGGAGATGGTGCGCTTTGAGGATTTTTCACCATCGAGCGGCGGGAGCATCCGGTTCCACACGGGACGGTAGTGCATCCGTTCGGTGGGGTTTAGCTCCTCGGTTTCGAGGGCCTCGATGACAGAGATCATTCCCGCCAGATTTCGGGCGCGTTCGAGGTAGCGACCGATCCAGTAAAAAGACTCGGCGACACGGCTGGTGACGTGATGTGAGGGCAGCCTCGCCTCCAGCGGTGTCCGCGGGCCTGCATAGTAAACGGTTTCTCCTCCGGTTAAGACCCAGGTGTCCTTGCTTCCGCCTCCGAGCTCCGAGGCCGTAAAGGGAGCGTCATCGGTGGACAGTCGCGTCAATGCACCCGGGAAAACGGTGTATTCGTTCTCACTCCGACGCAGAGAAAATAAAATGTGATCCTGCCGTCCTGGCTCCTGTTTGCCTGAATCGTAGCAAATCGTCTGCGCCTCGCAGGTGGCCACCTGAGCGACGAATCCAGACGGGTTTTTCATCACTTCACGAATCACTAGATCTTTTTTTCGCTCATCCATCGGTGTCGAGCGCGGCATGGATAGTATCTTCTCACCGTAAACCGGACGGATGATAAATTGATCGATATCCTCAAGGACGATGGAACGCTGATCGAAGTCACCGAGCCAGTAGGTTTCGAGTTCATCAAGGATGGGGATTTCCCCGAGGTAATATCGAATCAATATCGGCGCAAACGCAAGAAGTGCTCTATCATCGACGAGTTGGGACCCCACGGCATTGATGACTGCTACCGTGCCCTTGCGGATACAATGCACGAGACCTGGCACTCCCAGCCGCGAGTCTCTACGAAAAACGAGAGGGTCGAGCCACATGTCCGCTATGCGGTTGTAGATGGCATGCACGCGCTCGAGTCCTGATACCGTCTTGAGATAGACGTGGTCGTTGTGAACGAGCAGGTCCCCCCCTTGCACCAACGGAATTCCCATACGGCGAGCTAAGAAACTGTGCTCCGAATAAACGGCGCTTTCCTGCCCGGGAGACAAGAGTACGACCATGGGGTCGGAGTCCTGCGAAAGCTCTCGAAGTCGCTCAAGAATATCTGTCGGCGTGTCGGAGATAGAGTGTAACGAATAATCCTGGAAGCTCTGCGGAATCACTCGTGCTAATGCCCGACGGTTCTGAATCATGTACGAAATTCCTGAGGCATGGCTGAAATACTGGTGTTTTACGACCATCCGGCCATCCGGTTGACGTCCGAGCGCAATTCCGGAAAGGTGAAGATACGAGCCTGTCGGGGCCGGAAGACCACTCGCGGCCCGTTGATAATACCCGCTGCCCATGACCTGCTGTAGAGGAACCGTGCCTTGGCGAAGGATTCTTTTCTCGCCATAGACATCACGGAGGAAGCATTCGTAGGCGTGCACACGCTGTTTGACTCCCGCGGCCAAGGGGCGCCACTCATCGGCAGTAAAAATTTGTGGTGCGAGGTCGCAGAACCACGGCCGTCGTCCCCACGGACGATCTCTTACGATGTCAAATGTGACACCCATCTCACGCATCGTTGCCTCTAACCGTTCGTCAAGGCGCCGGAGTTCCGTGCGGGGCATGTCCAACCTGCGGAAAAGCGGTTCGTATACTTCGCGCGGCTTGCCCGCAGGATCAAAAAGTTCGTTCCATCCCGGACACGGAATGGGGGTCCCTGATTGACGAATTTCGCTTACTGAATGCACCCTAAGACGCTTTGCATCCGACGCCATCGGGTCAAGCCCAAAGACGGAAATGTCGCCTCGATGGCCATAATATCCGCAATCTTAACTCAATAACAGTGCATCGGAAAATTGCATGCGCCTGGATTTTTAGCGCAACCTTTCGCTGATAGCGGGGTATCACCTATGAACGATCGGGATAAAATGAGCGATTTTGATAATAATGATCCCGTCTGGGATATGCTTGGGCGTGGTCGCAGACGCGAGGCTTCTCCATGGTTTGTGGATCGGGTGATGAATAATCTTCCCGGGTCGCCGGTCGGGATTGGGCGCAGGCCGTGGTTTGCGCGGTGGGTTCCGAGCAGTGTGCTGGCGCTGGTTTTTATTGCAGCATGGAGTTTGATCCAGTTCCCGCCGAACCGTTCCGACTTCCCCCTACAAACTGGAATAGAATTTGAGATTGTCCGGGATCTGGATCTCTATATTAGCCAGTTGGATTCCACCGTATGGACACAATGAAATATCCTCTTTACCTTTTCGGGGTGCTTCTGATTACGGGGGCTTCGGTTTCAGGTCAGGATGCCCCGGTGGTCGATCCTGGTAAAATACCTGAGATGTCCGCGCTCGGAGACAGAGGTGAGAATTCCAGCGGGAGAGATTCGCGAATTGAAATATTGCCTCTCCACCTGCGTCAGAAAGTCAATGCGATGGCACCTGTAGACCGGGATCGGTTTCTTAAAAACATGCAACGATGGACGGAACTCTCTCCGGAAGAACGCAAACGGGTTAAGGATGTAGGGAACCGTCAGGTTAAGCGGATGCGCGACGACATGGATCGCTTGGCGGACTCGCTCGGGTTAGCCCGGGAAAGTGAAGCCCGTAAGGAATTTGAAGCTCGTTATCGCGAGGAGAGACGGGACTTGGAGCGGGGGATTTTGGAGCAAATGAGAGCGATCCGAAAACCCCTCTTGGATGCTATGAACGCGTCGCTAAAGGAGGAATTTCTCGGGAAGGCCAAGGCTACGCCGTCGCCTTAAGCGCGACGCTGGCGATCTTAAGCTTCGTCCACGGGTTTGCCTATGGTGTGTCGGATTTCTTCCGCCGAGACTGCAAATACGATATCCTCACCGATGTTGCTCGCGTGATCACCGATACGCTCGACGAAGCGCGCGATGAAGATCAGATTGAGGTATTCCCTGATGGCTTTAGGTTCAGCCTCCATGAGCCGGGTGCATTCGTCTGCGAACGACTGATTGAGCAGGTCGAGCTCGCGATCCCTTGGTTTTAAGCTGCGTGCCAGTTCGTGGTCTCCGTCGGAGTAGGCGCGGATGGCATCTGAAAACATCCGGTGGGCCAGCGTAAACATCGGTTGCAAGTGAGAAACAATAGACGGAATCTCGCCCTTACTAAGCTTGCGCGCGCGGCGCGCGATATTGACATTCTGATCCGCGATACGCTCGATATTCACGCTTGATTTCATTGCCGTGACGACATGTCGTAGATCAGACGCGACCGGCTGGTACCGCATCAGGATATCCACTCCCTCGCGGTCCACTTGAATTTCCAAGAGGTCAATTTCCTCGTCGTCAGCAATCGCAATATTGCACGCCTCATCGTCGCGCTCGAAAAGCCCTTTCGCTGCATGGGTGAGGCCACGCTCAGTTAGGCTTGACATCATCAAGACATCGTTACGTAGGTTCTGAAGCGCATCGCGAAAAGAACCCAAAATGTGAGTGCTGAAGTCATTCATCATTACTTCCTTTGATTTGTTATCGTTTTCACTGTTAAAAAGGTAACGGACTTTGAAGGTTTTCGAAAGTGGTAAAGTGCTGAGTTGTCGCATAAGGCGAAATTTGAACAATTCCTGAATTGTGACATTGTTGTGACGCACGAGGGCAGCCTCTTTAGGTTCGGGAATTGACACGTCCCCCCTCTGCGGCTTTGATATCCTTTGCATATGGTGGATGTTCAAACGGTTTTGTGGACTCCCGCTTTGATGGTCGCTGCAGCTTGCTTCATGGTCATGGGATCGGCCAGATCACAATCGAGTCAAGCGAGTCAGGCGGACGAGCGGCAGCAATTGACTCGTGAAACCATCGGAGGGGGTGTTCGGACGAACACACTGGGCGGATTTTTCTCGTTCGCTCCTGCGAGTCCAAGTGACCCTGATATTGGCGAACAGGTTTTGCTTCAACCTGCAAAGCAATACGAAGCCTTTACGGTCTACACGAATTGGAATGCCTTTTGGACCAGCAACCCGGACCTCCTCGACTCCACCGACGGCTCTGATACGTTTTTCGTCGGCACTTTGGGAGTCAACTACCTTCCATATCTCGGGCACAACCTGTTTGCAGAATTCACCGTAAATCAAAGTGGATACCGCTATGCAAAGAATGGTGATCTGGATTTCAATGCGCTGGTACTGACGGCGGGCCTCATTTATGTAGTTAGAGAGTGGGACGATCTGGCGATATATGCGCGATATGAATACGACTTGCTCACCCCACGGGGCTTCACCTCCGAGTTGTTCAGTGACCAGTCAATTAATTTCGGGCTAAGGAAGTCGTGGATTCTCAACCGGGCATTGCTTGCCTATGCTAGCGCTGGAGCTGATTTTTCTTTGGGCGGACAACCGGATTCGGCATTAAGAAATGATTTTTCGATGCTCATCGGGCTGCAGCTCCAGGTGACCAGAATCGTAACAGCAGATCTCTATTACCGAGCCGCGGCACAGGATTACATAGAGGGCGATCGTGCAGATTTTAATCAGCTCATTGGTGGTGGCTTTTCGTTCGATATTACAAAATGGATGAGTGTGCAAACGCTCTCGTCGATTGCTATCAACCGCTCCACGGACGGGGAGTTCAATTATTTCGCCGCGAACCTTGGCGGTGGTATATCGCTGCAGGTTACTTTTTGAGGTGTTATGAAGGTTTGGCTATTCATTCTCGTTGTCGGACTTCTTTGTGCGAGATGGGTAAACGCGGCTCCGCTGGATTCGGCCGAACTGACACGCCTATTCAACCGCGTGGAGCTGCTGTCGGGAGAGGCCCCTCCGCAGCCCGCCGAAGTGGGCGATGTCGTTACTGGCCGAATGGCGCTGCAGACGGGTGACAAGTCGCGCGCGGAACTCGCGTTTTCGGATGAGACCATTGCCCGCCTTGGAGCAAATTCGTTTTTCAGTTTTGATCAAGGAAGTCGGGATCTGGATCTCAAGGAGGGTGTGTTGTTGCTGCAGGTTCCCAAAGATGCGGGAGGGGCAAATGTGAACACCGCCGCAGTGAGCGCCGCAATTACAGGAACCACAGTTCTCATTGAATCCCGCAGTTCAAAACCGGATGGGTCCGGGGGGATCGTGAAATTTCTTGTTCTGGAGGGAACGATGCGCCTCAAGCTCAAAGGGCGGATAGGGGAATCCGTGTTGGTTAGTCAGGGGCAGATGCTTGCCCTCGACCCCGCTGCGGCCAAACTGCCCGAGCCCGTTGTTTTCGATATCAAACGCCTCGTCGAAACGTCGGGGTTGCTCGGGCGTGAATTCAAACCTTTGACGAATCAACCGTTTATCAAAGAGGCAGCGCTTCGCCAGCGGGAACTCAAAAATAAGGGGCGATTGATCAACCTAAACTACGGGATTTACGCGGATCGAAACCCTAGTGCGCAAATCGTGGAGATAAACAATCTTGCAACGAGCCGCACAGATGCTGACGCTCCGCAATTGTTGGGGCAGGCACGCCGCGCTGCCATCCCGCCTCCAGCCAGAGCCATTTTGGGTCCCAAAGTCACCGCTGCTTTGCAAAATCGCCCGGACATGACCGGTGAGGAGCGCGTCCGAATGCAACGCTTGATCCGCCTGCGAACGCTGGAGCGCATTAGGGAGCGCGAGCGGTTCCGCCCGCCTGAGCCACCCAAACCTCCCGCTCCAGTGCCAGCACCACGACCGCCCATACCTGTGGAGCCCCCGATTCCGGTGCCTACGCCACCTTACACGGCCTCGCCAGACAAGTAATACGGGGTTGCGGGATGGAATTCAAAAATTCTCTAGTGGGCTGCAGTCGGCTCCTGATTCGATGAAAAAGCTGCTTCTGGTTGATGGCCACTATTACCTCTACCGGTCGTTCTATGCGATCCGGGGGTTGACGAATTCGCGCGGAGAACCCACGAATGCGATCTATGGTTTCACTAAGGCCCTGCGTCGCATGATTCTGGATATTCGGCCGGACTTTGCTGCGGTGTGCTGGGACGCGGGACTGCCCGAGCGCCGCACCGCCCTGCAACCGGAGTATAAACAACAACGCCCCGAGATGCCGCCGGACCTCAAATCCCAAGAGGCGCCCATGCAGCAGCTTGTCTCATGGCTGGGATTCGGCAGCATTGCTGTGCAGGGAACGGAAGCAGATGACATCATTGCCTCGTATGCGCGCGCTCATGACGGCGAGACGGTCATCGCGACCAATGACAAAGACATCCTTCAAATGGTCAGCGACCGGATCACGATCTATTCGACTGCCAAAGCAGACGTTGTGGATAATCCGGGCGGATTTGCACTACTTGGCACCAAGGAAGTCCACAAGAAATGGGGCGTTGCTCCCGGGCAAATTGGTGATGTGCTGGCGTTGACCGGGGACACCTCGGATAATATCCGCGGTGTCGAGGGGATCGGTTCAAAAACTGCGACTGCGCTCATTCAGCAGTTTGGTTCGGTTGCAGCGATGCTCGCGCAACCGGATTTGATCGATAAAGAAAAGGTGCGCCAAAAAATCCTCAGTGCATCGCATCAATTGCTACAGAACCTTGAGATGGTGCGGCTCGACACCGATCTTGAGCTTCCGATGGCGATTGAAAAGCTGGGTCTGTGCCCGAAATACCCCGAACTCCTTGAAGCGGTGGCGAATTATGAATTCAAGACGTTGCTGACGGAATTGAAAAACGAAGCAGGAGCTTCTGCCTCGGCAGTATTGGAACAGGGCGACCTGTGGAGCTGAAGGCGCTTACTCTGCGCATACGAGATCGATTGCCGTGCGGATTGCATGGACCGCATCTTTGATCTGAACCGATGTGGTGCAAAGCGGAGGCATCAGCGTGATGGTATCGAGCACCGGGCGTGTGAGCAGCCCGAAATCGCGCGCCCGCGCGCAAACCCGCGCGCCGCGCAGCTCTGTCCAAGCGTAAGGGTTGCCACCACGATTGCCGATTTCGATGCCCGCGATAAATCCACATTGCCGGATATCCCGCACATGCGGGTGCATGCGGAGGTCGGCGAGGTGCATCGTAAGGTCAGCAATCTTTGGCTGAAGATTCATCAACGTCGACTCGTCACGAAAAAGATCCAGACTCGCTAATGCAGCAGCACACGCGAGGGCATTACCAGCGTAGCTGTGGCCGTAGTAGAGCGTGCGCTGCGACTCGACCGGACCCAGAAATGCGTTGTAGACGCGGTCCGTCGTGAGGGTGGCTGCGAGAGGCAGGTATCCGCCGGTGAGGCCTTTGGCCAAGGCGATGAAGTCTGGGATCACGTTTTCGTGCTCGCAGGCGAACATTTTTCCGGTCCTGCCAAATCCAGTCATCACTTCGTCGAAAATTAAAAAGACACCATGTGCGTCGCACCAGTTTCGGAGTGCACGCAGCAGGCCCGTGGGCCACAGACGCATCCCGGCGGCGCCCTGAACGCAGGGTTCGATAATTACCGCCGCGAAGTGCTCGGGGTGCTCGATCTTTTCCAAGTCTGCCTCCGTGCGTATCCGTTCGACAGGGAAATGCATTTGCGCGAATCGCCCGTGGAACGTCGAAATTCCACCCACGCTGGCTGCCCCCGCGGTGTCCCCGTGGTAGGCATTTTCAAATGCAATGAACCGGCTCCGGTCCGGCGTGCCGTGGAGCTGATGGTATTGCACCGCCATTTTAAGCGCTACTTCGATTGCTGTAGACCCGTTGTCCGATAGGAATACCTTCGGGAGCACGTTGCCCGGAAACAATCCAGTGAGCCGGGTTGAGAGCGTGATGGCTGGAGCATTGGTGCTCCCGAGAAATGATGTATGCGCGACGCGATCCAATTGATCGCGGATGGCAGCGTTAATTTTCGGGTGTTTGTGGCCGTGAATATTAGTCCAAATGGACGAATTTCCATCTAGATATCTGCGGCCACGGGAGTCTGTGAGCATTGCTCCTTCGCCATCGACGAGGACGAGTGGCTCATGATCCGGGGCGCACCATGTCTGCATCTGCGTGAACGGATGCCACACATGGAGTTTGTCGAGCTGGACCAGATCGTCTGTGGGCGAGTCGTGATGGGAAAAAATCATTTCTGCGGAGACTGTAGGTGATACGCTCGCGCGCGTGAATCCTATCGCAAAGATTGTTTTGTATTTGTTGGCGGTCGTTTTAATCGCGCTTTTTCTGGCGCCGCCTGTCTTTTGGGGATTGCAGGCGCTTGGCGCGCAGGGAATAGCCTTGGGCCTGGAAAGCCATCCATTCCATCGCGTGTTTAGCCGCATCACCCAGATTGCGGCTCTTGTGCTGCTTTGGCCGATGATTCGCTGGGTGAAGATCCAAAACTTGACGCAGTTGGGAATCGAGCCCAACCCCCGGCGGTGGCGGGATCTCGCCGTGGGTCTCGGATTGGCAATCATTCCAGTGGCCATTCTTGCAGCGGGATATGTCCAATTTGATATCCTACGAATTAGGAATGAGTTTTCGCTGAACCCGATGATCCGGATTTTCTTCACAGCGGCATTTGTGTCGGTTTTTGAGGAATTTTTGTTTCGCGGCGTCTTGCTGGGATTAGCGATCCGATCCCTCCGCAGTATTCCCGCATTGACTGTGGTATCGGTGGGGTTCTCTGTGATCCACTTCATCAAGCCCAAAGGCCTGATTCCAGTAGAGGACGTTACATGGATGTCCGGATTTCATTTGCTGGGATCCAGTTTTGAAGGTGGGCTGGCGTTCTCGGTCCTCATTGGCGGGATGATCACGTTGTTTGTGATCGGATGGATTACCGGAGTTGCAACGCTTGCCACTCGCTCGCTCTGGATGGCAATCGGGCTGCATGCAGGATGGATTCTTATCCAGCAATCAGTCAACTTGGTGACTCGATATCGTATTAAGCCTCCAGAGGAACTGATGCCATGGGTTGGGCCGAGCGTAGTGAGCGGCATGGTGCCGACAGGTGTCGTCCCGGTGCTGGTCTTGCTTGTCACTGGCGGGCTGGTGTGGTGGTATTTGCGAGGTGTCGGCTGTGGGCGCAATCAAGGATGCAATTAACGCTGCGGGGGACTTGCTTTTCCCGCCACACTGCGCCGTGTGCGATACCGCAATCGAGTCAGGCAGGTGGATCTGTGTGCCCTGCGAAGCAAAAATCCAGCGGATCGACCATCCGCGCTGCGAAAATTGCTCGCATCCGCTTTCTGGAATTTCCGGCCCGTTTATCTGCCCAAACTGCAAAGGACAACCATTTCATTTTGAGTTTGCTGTGTCTGTGATGCGTGCTGGTGGATCGACGCGTGAGTTGATCCACCGCCTCAAATACAAACATGAGCAGCGATTGGCGGTGCTGTTGGGAGGTTGGCTGGCCGAAGGGTTTCAGGATAAGCGGCTTTCCGATTTTGATCCTCAAGTGATTGTTCCCGTGCCATTGCACCCAGTAAGGCATCGAGAGCGGGGATTTAATCAGTCCGAGCTCCTCGCTCGAATCGCCTCAAAGCACCTTGGAATTCCGTGGCAGAACCTACTTATCCGTCAGAGGCACACCAATACCCAAACACAATTCGACCGCAAGCATCGGATGGAGAACTTGCGCGATGCCTTCGAAATGCGCAAGAATGCGGCAGTGAATGAATTAAGAATCGCATTGGTGGACGACGTGTTGACAACTGGCTCGACGCTGGACGAATGCGCGCGTGTGCTGATCGATAGTGGCGCATCCCGCGTCTGTGCTGTTACCGTGGCACGTGGATAACCTCTCATAGAATTATGGCAATATTCCGAAAACCCGTTTTAAACGTCCTCGCCCGCAAGAGCCGTGATATCCCGGAAGGCCTCTGGACGAAATGTCCATCTTGTGGCGAAGTCACCCACAATCTCGCTCTCAAGGAGAACCTTCGGGTTTGCCCAAAATGCAGTTACCATTTTGTCATCGGCGCTCGAGAACGCATTGCCAGTTTCCTTGATCCGGAGTCATTTACCGAGTTAGACGCTAACATGACGTCTGTGGATTCCTTGGAATTTAAAGGAGTGGCGACGTATGAGGAACGGCTCAAAAGCTACCAAGCCAAAACCGGGCTCACGGATGCAGTGATCTGCGGTCACGGAAAACTTCACGACATGCCGGTATCAATCGCGGTCATGGATTTCAGCTTTCTCGGAGCATCCATGGGCTCGGTGGTCGGAGAAAAAATTACTCGTGCTATCGAGCTCGCGACCAAAAAAAAGATGCCGGTTATCATTATTTGTGCCTCTGGTGGAGCACGCATGTATGAAGGAATGATGAGTCTTATGCAGATGGCGAAGACGAGCGGTGCGCTCGGACGTCATGCAGAGGCGCGCCTACCCTATATCACTTTACTCACGAATCCGACCATGGCTGGCGTCATGGCGAGTTATGCTTCCCTCGGAGATGTCATCCTTGCGGAACCCAAGAGCATGATCGGCTTTGCAGGTCCGCGGGTTATCAAAGAAACGACGCACCAGACGCTTCCCGAGGGGTTTCAGACGGCGGAGTTTCTTGAAAAGCATGGACTCATTGATCAGATCGTCGAACGAAGTAGAATGCGCGATGCGATCTCCGCGATCTTAGGTTACCTTCATCCTCCCAGAAAATGATGCAGCCGCAGAACCCGCTCGCGTGGCTGGATGGCACGCAGCGTTTCGGTGTGAAACTTGGACTGGAGAATACCCGTCGGCTTCTGGTTGCGGTGGGAAACCCTCAAGACCACCTTACCTTCATCCACGTCGCAGGCACCAATGGGAAGGGATCTGTTTGTGCAATGATGGATTCCATATTTCGCGCAGCAGGCAAGAAAACAGGATTGTACACCTCGCCGCATCTGGTTGATTTGCGCGAGCTGATCCGAGTGGACGGCGAGCTAATTTCTCACAGCGAATTCGACGCGATCTTGGAACGCCTGCGGGCGGCGGTTAGAGATTGGGATCAGACACCCACGTTTTTTGAAATCATGACAGTTGCTGCGCTGATGTATTTCGCAAGTGAGCGAGTCGATGTTGTCCTACTGGAAACCGGTATGGGTGGGCGACTGGATGCCACGAACGTAGTAAGCCCGAGAGTCACTGTGATCACGCCCATCGGCATGGATCATCAGCAGTGGCTGGGTTCTACACTGGCGGAAATCGCAGCAGAAAAGGCAGGAATCATCAAGCCGGGCGTACCCGTGATCTCGTCGTCACAGGCTCCGGAAGCTGCGGCCGTGATTGAGGCCACTGCGCTGCGGCTCAATGCCGCGCTCACGGTAGTGGCCCCGATCCCCGACGATGTGATTGTTGGTCTGGCTGGGCAACACCAACGCATCAATGCGGCTGTGGCAATCGCAGCCGTGCAAGCGGCAGGATTTTCTTTGCCGGATATGGCGATTCTCCAAGGATTACGGGAGGTGAAATGGCCAGGACGATTCCAGAAAGTTGAGAACTTTCGAATCGATGGCGCCCATAACCCTGCTGGTATCCGAGCGCTTCTCGCCACGTGGGAAGCCGAATATCCAAGCGTCAAGCCCTTGGTTATCTTCGGAGCCCTCGCCGAAAAAGCAGTCGAGGAAATGTTGGCCAGCATAGGATTAGTGGCGGACGCTATCTGGCTGGTTCCCATACAAAATGAACGAGCGGCTCAACCTGAGATGCTTGCGAAATACGTTCTGGGGGAGTCGAGAATCTGGAGTTCCTTGGGTGCGGCGTTGCATGCGGCCGGGGAGTCACATCGGCCCGTTTTGATTACAGGATCTCTGTACCTCGTCGGCGAAGCCTTGGATTGGTTTCGCATCAGACCCTTTGGGCGCGAAGAGCCCGGTACTACCCGGTGACGCCTGCCTCACGGAGCGTCGTCCACGCCTTCCGACCGACTGAGAACGAGCGCGCCGCGCCGGGAAGAAAAATCCGGGTTTCATCCCGCGATAAATGCTCGATCTTGCCGATACGTGTCACATTGAGCATCAACGAGCGGTCGAGTCGCAAAAAGGGAGGTGAGGGAAGCGTTTGCTCGTAAGTGCGCAGCGTCTGGCAAATCATCAATGCCTGTTCACCGGCAACGTAGACGCGGGTGAAATCGCCATCCGCTTCCAGAGCACAAATTTCTGAAAGCGAAGCCATGAGTGTTCGGCCTGGGGTTCGCAGCGAAATGCGGTCATCGGTGAGATAAGGTGTCGGTAGGGCTTCCCCATCCGGCGTTTTACCACAGGCCACGCGCAACCGCTGCACGGCCATGGACAAGCGTTCCGGCCGGACGGGTTTCAATAGATAATCGATTGCATCAACGTCAAACGCCTGGACGGCATATTGCGAGTATGCAGTTACAAAAACGACTTTCGGTTGATGAACCAAAGACTGCAAAAGCTCGATGCCGCTTTTGCCTGGCATTTTCACATCCAGAAACATGGCGTCCGGTTTCGTTTCGGCAATTAAATCGCGCGCGGCAGGCATGGACGCAGCCTCTCCCGCGATGCTCACCGTGGGTTCGTCATTGAGGAGCTCTCGCATTACCTGCCGGGCAAGTGACTCATCGTCGACTAGGATTACGCGAAGCATGGGTTGCCAATAAGCTTCAGTTTTGCATAAACGAAGCCGTTTTCCTCGGTCATTTCAAACGAGTGTCGGCGGGGATAGTGTAGTTCCAGTCGCCGCCGCAGCGTGCTCAACCCGACACCCTGATGCCCTGACTCGGATGGGTTGAGGTGTCCGGAATTTTTCACGTCAATTAGCAGTGTATTGTATGCAATGCGGGCCTTCAAGCTCAGATCCCAGCTTGCATGTTCCGCTTCGAATCCGTGTTTTACGGCATTTTCCACCAGCGGCTGGAGGAGGAAACTCGGGACGATGCGGTGTCGGCTCGCGTCATCGGCCTCAATGCGCGTATTGAGACGATCTCCAAACCTCGCCCGTTGGATTTTAAGATACGCCGATACGGCATCAAGCTCGGATGCCAGTTCGCCCGTCGGTTGATTGCGATGATCGAGGGAATATCTGAGGTAATCGCAGAGTTCCCGCATCATGCTGATCGCAGTGTCCGGATGGGGACGAATCTCGGCGGTTACGCTGTTGAGCGAATTGAACAAAAAGTGCGGATCCAATTGTGCCCGTAGCATCTGCAATTCGATTCGGTGGGCTTCGGCACGCGCTTCCTTTGCCTGCTCGGCCTGCGAGGAGGCTTCGATCTGGGCGCGAATCCAGAAATACCCCAGGCCCCATGCCATATAAACGAGCCAGTAAAATTTTATCCGCAACCCGAAAGCAACATCCGCATTGATATTCGAGTTGATCCATCCCAGCGAATGAGCGGCTTCGTGGATGATATAAGCATGTATACACGCGGCCACGAGACTGAGCCCGATAATCCACGCCGCCGTCGCGATACGAAAGGTTGTACCGACGAACGGCATCCGATACACGATGCGAAGAAGGCTCGACAAGATCGCCGCGATCGGAATCTGAAAGATTGAGAACACACTGGCTTGAAAGATCGTCGGGAATATTGCCAGCCGCTCGATCAACGAAAACACGGCGAACAAAGACCAAACGATGACGTTCAGCCGCCAGAACGAAAGTCCTGCATGCAGCCGCTGTTTTAATGACTCTTTCACTGGACGTAGACTGAACAGATTTTTCCCTTGGGTCAACGGGTGCTGTGCCTGTTTGACCGAGTTTCCTGTCTGTTTGATCGAGTCTGAATAGATATCGGGGCGCAGAAGTCTATTGATGGAGAAGGATTGCAGCCACTCCCAATCATGAAAAAAATCCCCACTCTCGCATGCGTCGCCTCGTTTTTTGTTAGCGCCGTGACTGCTCACGCTCAATCAGTCGCAACAACATTTGAGAATGCGCAAGTCAAAGTGACCTTCACTGTCCCAAGCGATTGGCAGAGCGGGTTTCAGGCTGAAGTGGAACTCGAAAATAAGACTAACGTCGTGATCCCGGATTGGATGCTGTCATTTCGAATGCCCGGTGCAATCACGTCGATCTGGAATGCCCGCGTGGCCTCCAAGGCCGGAGATCGATTCACCTTTGATGCTGCGTCATTCTCGTGGAATCGTTCGATCCCTGGTCGTGGCCGTGTGAAGTTTGGTTTCATCGCTTCACCGGGTGGCCTCAAGTCTCCGCCCGCTGGTTTCAGCTTCCAATCAGGATCTTCAACACCGACGCCGACTCCAGTGCCGACTCCAGTGCCGACCCCAGTGCCGACCCCAGTGCCGACCCCAGTGCCGACTCCAGCGCCG